>Ga0256404_1010305_pt1 | contig 12969 bp, 6 predicted proteins | sample RumenRJG_01DNA_FD_185990 | JGI IMG/M metagenome (GOLD analysis project Ga0256404, IMG submission 185990) | Bovine rumen microbial communities from Lethbridge, Alberta, Canada - RJG_01 | ecosystem: Host-associated > Mammals > Digestive system > Stomach > Rumen | place: Canada: Alberta | collected...
TTTTCATTGGCACATGCTTGGCCAAAAAATCCCCTTGCGAGTTGTCTACAACATCTGGCAAAAAAACATCCTTATAGCGTTGTCTCGCAACATCAATGTTCATTTCTTCACCCCTCTATAAATAATTGAAGCGACCTGGTCATTAAACGACTCTTTCGATGGATATAACACCCATCTTCTTTCTGCATCGCTTCGATATCTAAGCTCTATTTCATGATTATCATGTAGCTCACGCAAAGCACTGGATAATGCAATATTCATATTTCGTTCTTGCTGTAGATTCCCGCTAATGATCTTTCCATACGTATCAAACATCAGCATGAAATCTTCTATTTGATATTCCTTATTTTTTTCTAAATTCAATAACTCCAGAACGTTCTTAACAAAAACATAAGCATTAGGCAGATAAGACATTCCAATAATATATCCAAACCCCAGAAATTGAGCCCAAAATCTCCATCCTCTTATCATAGGTGCCGTGATTTGGGATCCTATCTGCTGTGACAGAAAATTTAAAAGTGAATTATCTGTCAGAGTGTACTTAAATATCTGTTCATTCATATTCACAATTACATTTGACACCTTGAAGAATGGTTCTTCTTCAAAAAGGTTAATCTTAGAGATCGCGAATCTCCTGAAATCGTCAATATCTTTGATATCTTCTTTTGAAGCTAGAGGAACTACGATATTCTCCTGTGTATCAATCAGTTTTAGTTCAGTTGCTGCTTTAAATACAGAAGAGAAATACGAAGTACCCTGATATATTTCCGCGGGTTCCAGCATGGATTGGGCTTCTTGACGTGTAATATTCTTTTTGCTATTCACAATCTTATACAGTGAATACACTCGAGTAGGAATCGCTTCTGTGACCATATTACCGGTAAACATTCCTTACCTCCTATTTAATAACTGATCCACTAACTAGGTCCGATAGATATTTCCCACTAGAAGCTGAAATACAAAAGTCCCTTGATGATACGTGGATGACATATTTATTGTTTTTTAATGCTCTATACACAATCTGATATTGCCTTTTTGCAAGGACATCATCCTCACTATAAACAGCAATAATAAGTCCGGAAATATAAAATCCATTATCCCTTGCCTGCAAGTCTCGAAATTCGGCAAAATTCATAATGTTTAACAGCGGATATGCCGTTCCGTTTATATCCTCATCGTCACAAACGATAATATCCGGATTGTACTTTATAATCACATCTTCAATACTCTTTGTAATGATGAGCGCTTCATTCGTATCAGAAAAAAACTCCATTGCCGCTACTGATATTTCCTTCTCAGGTCCAGAAACGCTCTCCAACAAAGGGAACCTGCTTACTTCATCTCGTTCTATTTGCTCATGTGCATTACACCCGGCACAATATTCTGAAACCAGCGGGTATGTCTCATAGAACATACTCGACCAGCAGATCCTGTCATTATTTTTTATGGAGTCAATGATTAAGGAAAAGTCCCGTAAAGACTTGTTAACCTCTTTCTCTCTGATATCATTGATTAGTTGCAAGGACTGTTCATTTTCCTGAAGAATTGTTTTATCTAGGATTTTAATTGTGAAAATATATCGATTATCCTGATCCAAATCCAAACCGACTATATCGATGAGGCCATATCGATTGAGAAGCAGCAGCACATTAATATTCCATTTTTCGTCTGTTTCATTTCCTTCTTCAAAAAAATTGATTTTGTTGTAATTCGGCTTAGTGGAAGCCATAATTGAAATTTTTCCATCATGCCAGGGATTTACGGGATTTTGAAACATACTCCACCATCTTCCCCATAATTTTGGAGTTGTTAGAACTTTCCCCAGATGATCTGATGCCGAACTTAAATCCTCTTGATCAACACACATCACACTTAAACAGCAAAGACCATCCCGGCCACCTCTGCCCAGCTCCTGATAGTACGAATCTGGGCTCTCTGGAACATACAAATGAATTACCGTACGGACATCTGGCTTATCTACACCGACTCCAAAAGCCGATGTCGCAATCATGATTTCGTACTCGTTATCACTCCATTCATTAATTAGCTTGTCTCTTTCTGCCGCCTTGGTCTCCCCCGTAAATGTTCTGATATTCTTGTATCCTTCATTTTCAAGAATTTGCTTCCACTTATCCGCTTGATACGGCGCATTTACGTACAAGATCATCGGATGTGGCAAGTGATCGACTAAAGAAACGACCTTTCTCTTTTTGTCTTGATATCCCTTTGCTTCCAAAAAGATGAATCTGGGTTCTTTTCTCAAAGAATCACATCGTATTTCTAGCCATTTTTCATTATCCGAGAACATCCTTTTCAGGGAAGATACTGTTTCATCGCGATACGTAGCTGACAACAAGAATGTTCTAATTTCAGGAGTCGTTTTTAGCAGTTCTCGTCTCCAAGGGCCAAGACACTGATAATCAACTCTGAAAAAGTCCCCCCAAGCCACAACGATGTGTGCCTCATCGATAACGATATTTTTTATATATTTTCTAGAGTTTGCCACTCCTATTAATTGCTGAAACTGGGTATTTTTAATTAGCGCTTCAGGAGAAATAAAAAGCAGTCTAGCCGTCTTTTTTTCTATGGCTCTAGAAATATCAGCAATGTTATTACTTCCGCTGTAATAACAGAAAATCTCTCCCGAGTCGGAATTTATAATATTTTGTTTGGCAACTCTTTCCTGGTCTATAGCAAGGGATACTGTTGGGACAACCACGATTGTTAATCCAGTTTTCTCGTATGCCAAGGTTTGAGTAACCAGACTTTTTCCTCCGCCAGTCGGCATTGAGATTAACGTTGTAAATCCATCCGGGGTTTTTAATCCCCCATAAACGCTAAGTTTTTGCTCTAGCGATTTAAAATGCGTGAATCCAGTTAGCGAGCTAATATACTTGTTCGTTTTTAACATGTACTTAGTTTTATAGCTGGGATTATTCGATTCCAGATCAACAAATGCATCTTTTACAAATGCTGGATGAATTAAAAAAGATGGCACATCATATGTTGCATAGTACTTCCCGGTAACCGGATCTTTGTATATTCCGAAACGATTTTGTTCGGGTATATCTAAAGCACTAATTGATAGAGAGGTTTTAAAAGCTATCAGGAAATTGCGCAACGCCGATAAATAATCCGATGCTCCACATTCACTGGAGTTATATAGTTGTTCAGCTTTTATCAATCTATTGGTTACATTAAAAAGATCTTTTTCAACAGGCGTGACTGCATCATCCACTATGAGCGCTGCTTCTTCATGACCATTTATGATCTTTTCTACTTTTTCTATTATTTTTCCTACATTCATCTCTTCACCAACCACATAAAGCAAGCTGCTTCCAATCGGATAATCGGTTTTGATAGACTTTGATATATTAGATCGTATTCTTTTTTTAGATCCTCAATTAAGCCATCTGAAGACGAATTGTAATATTTTGCCCTCGACTCCTTAGTTGATAAAATCTGTTCAATCATCTCTCGTGCACTATCGAGATCAGATAATTTTGCAAATCTATTCTTTGCCTTTTTAGCTGCTATTGATCTGCTTTTCTCTACCAGAGACCTCCAATAGTCTTCATCATATTGGGATTTAAACCAATCCAGATTGCTGGATTGATACATCCGTGGTATATGCAAGAATCCATCAGACAATCCTCTTCTTCCAAGATGATCGATGTCATCCGACTTGTTGAAGTAACCCATCTTACAAATTCTTCGGTGTTCAGCTATTACCTCTTTATCCGAAATATCTCCATAAGCAGAAAATGCTACCGGAATAACTTGAATAGAGCTAGCCAGGTATTGTCTAAATTGCGCAAGTGCAAATATAGAAACACCATTTTCTATCAGGAATCGTTCGTTCGGTTCAATAGAAAATGTATAGATAAAGCCTTTCCAATTTATGTCAGATAATACTGCAAATGCCGTACACATCCCTCTATATGAATGCATGGCGTTATCCACTATACAATCGAATATTTCGTCTCCTGGAGCATAGAAATGCAAATAATCATTTTTTATAGCAATGTCTCTATCAAAAGTCCCCTTTATTGCTCTATCTGAATACGTGCTATTATGTTTAGCCTCCTCAACTCCGCGCTGAACTCTAATCGCTACAGCGTTTTGTTTCTTTGACATGTATCTCTCCCAATTAGGGGGAATTAAGAACGAATTTTGTGCTGAACGAATAGAAAAATTGCGTTCGTCAAAAGATACAATCTCTTTGTCCATTCCTGACCTAATTGCACCGAACCCTGCCAAAGATGCCCAGCTCATCATTGTTTCAGCAAACAATTCATTCTCATTAAATTGATAGTTCGCCAATAATTTTTTTAATTGAATATAAAGTGGTTTAAAACGCAATGCCGTGGTGTCAAAGATTTGCTCCTTCTGGACAATTTCTCGCATTTCGCTTGATTCATTAATCAAATCTGGAACAAGCCGATATAAGCCATATTCAAAATCATCATGAATGGAAGATATAATCTTCTGATTAATATCGTTCATAATGATTTCCAGCCCACTCAACGACTGCTTAAATACGTTTAAGCCTTCATTCCATAATTTAAATAATTGATCCTCATAACTATTAACCGAATGAACAACTACGGATGTTACGGGTTTTGTTACATCTCTTCCCATGCGGTCCAGTCGTCCTATTCTTTGCTCGATTGTGTTGATATTCCATGGCAAATCTATATGGACAACATAGTCAGCGATTTGGAGATTTCTTCCTTCGCCACCGGTTTTATCACAGATAAGAATCTTACAAGTTGGATCTGACTGAAAACGATAAATATTCATTTCGTTTTCAGTCGAGTCTACTTCTGCTCCAAAACGAGTGACTTCTTCGCCAAATGCAGAAACCAGCATCTGATAAAATCCATCAAACGTTTCAGGCTGATCAGTAAATACAACAACCTTCTTTTCGAATAATTGAGTGTCTATGAAGTTGATCAGCTTCAATAACCTAGACGGATGTGCATCCACATCGTCCATAGCATCAGCTAGATTGCTATATGTCTCATTCTCATCCTCTACCCACCTGCTCGCACTTTTTATTACATCTTCCGGAATTTGTATTCCAAGAGACCTTATTGAATTTAGCCGCGCATTATACGCCCATGCAGAACTAAAAAAAGACTCAAGTAATGGTTCTATAATCTCTTTAATGTTTTCTTCATTTAATCGTTGTTGATTACTAACAATCCATTCAGTAAGCGTTCTATATGCTTCGTTTTCGTAGTATGTATGTTCCTCGTCTATGCTATACGTGACCTCTATCAGCTTTCTTTCGGAGAATTCACCATCAGGATCATCCGGATATACTCCGAGTACAGCTCTTCGTCCACGAATAATATTTCTCTCAATCTGATAGTTATCGCAAACGTATGAAATTATTACTTGAATTGCGTATACACCAAAATCATCAGTACTAGTATCCACCGACTGAATCATTGCAGTTAATTTGGTGTCATCTATAGTTTTCCCAAGATCACCAAGATTCTCTATTATTTCTTCCAAAGCGTCATTCACATCCTCATCTTCATGAGGATTTTCATTTTCAACCTCTGGAAGGATTTCATTTTTCATACTATCTAATTCATCTAGCAGCTCATATGTCAGTCTAGAAATCTTGTTTTGCTTTTCTACAAGTCCAGAAAAGTTCTCTAATGTAAGGCTGTCATATTTTTCTGGTAGTATTAGCCGCAGTAGCGACAAATATTCACTTTGTCTTTGCTGTATTGGAGTCGCACTCAAAAGAATAATATTATCTGTATTTTTGCTTAGTCGATGTATCTTTTCATATGACTCTTCATTTTTTAAATAGTTATGGACCTCATCAACGATTACAAAATCCCACTTTTGATCCGCTAGCTGGTTAGTGACCTCCTCTACCGGAATCAATGTCAAAGAGTTATTATTCTCGTTTACGCCTTCTGTTATGCCAAACTTAAATAATAATTCCGTCTTCCACTGCTCCGCCAATGCTTTGGGAACAGTGATTAAGACATCTTGATTTGCTTTATTGCTCAAATATATTTTTAAAACAGAGGAGGCTTCTATGGTCTTTCCCAATCCAACTTCATCTGCCAGCATATATCTACATTTTTCTGTCTGTAGACACTGCATAATGGTGTTGAGCTGAAATGCCTTTAAATATATTTTGCTCCCTGCTAATTCCTTGAATCCAAACATTGAATTGTCAAGGACATTCATTGTTTCCTTTACAACTTGGCGACCTAAATACCAACAAGGATTTTGAAATTCATAATTTTTTAGCTGGTGCTCAGGATTCGCACTTCCGGAAAAGAAAGAGGCTGTTATTTTGGACTCATCTGCCTTAATAAATTCTTTCGTCTCATTTATTTGTAAATAATAAACGACAAAATCGTCCTTATTGGCTTTATATTCGATGATCGTGGCAGTCTTGTGCCCCATCTTGACAATAGACCCCTTAAACAAATGACAATGATCCAGCATTGACAAGGGGGCGTTATTTACGTCTTCAGGAATTTGGTCAAAATATTTTTTATACCCAAACGGATCGCAAAATCTTATATGTGCGCATTCGTTGAACTCATCGAGCTCAAGTACTTTTCCCGTAGCAAATAGTCTTGGATTTTCTGGATATTCGCGGTCTATCGGGCATCTGACATACATTCCTACTTTTAGCATACGCCCCCTCCTCACTGTTTCTTTGCGCCATAAATTTCAATACAGACATCTTTATCTGAGCATCGGTTGCACAAGCTATTCAACGTCGCTCTATAGCGTTCATCAGCGAATTTCTCTTCGGTTAATTCCGAGTTAGCCTCTTCAATAGTTGAGCTCTTAAATATCTCTTGCATCGATTGCTCTGATTTTCGACTAGACGGTGCAAATAAAAACTCTTCTCTTTCTACTAATGTGTCCTCATCATTGGTTGTAATATTGGAGAATGTTCCACGCCTACCTGCATATCTTCCTAAATACTCGGTTGTTGTTTTTATAATATCCAACGTATCCAAACCATTAATGAAAGGAAAATCTGTAGATAATTCCTCCATTTGGTCATTGAGATAACCGCTGACCAGATCCTTGATAAAGGGCTTACCTGAGAAATATCGCCGTGCTCTATTTTCAAGGACGATCGTCAAATATTGTTTGAGTAAAAATTCATCCTTATACACCGAATGCCCTTCGACAACAGAATCTAAAAGAAAGCGATAATGGCATAGTCTATATTTCATCAGATCAAATTGGTTAAATTGCTTCTCTTTTTGTGATGCAATCTGAATAAAAGCAGAATCCTTTCGAGAATTATTCACCTCTCCCGGTATATATGGTTTAACTTGAGCATTAAGAACTTTTAGTAAGTAATACAAATCGCTTTCTGAGCTGTTTTCATTCTTAATGAAGCTCAGCTTTATCTTGCTCTTGCTAAATTCCAAGCCGTAAATAAGAGCATATCTTCTGAAGTTTTTATATTCTGTCCTTGATGTAACATAAACTTGGTATTTCCAATCCACTGGAGCCTGTGCTAACTCAAAAAACGCTATATCAAGCGGCCAAGGAAATTCATCTTTATGAGTAATGCTCATATCCTGGTCGGACAGGCATGCAAAATGGTACGTTTTTGCATTTTCAGGTGATGTTCTTCTTAAGACATCACCATCGATCTGCTCAAAGTTTCTGACAATCCAATTTGCACCTTTCCCTTCAGCAGGAAGTTGCTGTAAATATAATTGCATGGACTCTTTTAAGCAGTCTAAAGATGCGCTGGCTTCTATATCCTTGACCTCATCTAGTCTTCCAAGCACCCTTTCCACAATATCTTTGAAATCTTCATCAAGATCTTTCTTATCTAGCACCTTCTTTACTAAAACATCTGCGATTTTCTTATAGAATTCTTTAAAGTCATTCTTCGTATCATTGAAATCTTCAAAAAATTGATCTGCGATTTCATCAAGTTCCCTTAAAGCTCTAATAAGATTTTCTGTTTCATCTACTGTTACGTTGTAGTACTCCAAGCGCTTTAGATCTGCATCCTCTACAGGCAACAGGCGTTTAAGCTTTTTGAGCTTTTTTAACATTCCCCTTAGAGTAGTTTCGTTTGATAAATAAAGGCGACAATTCTCAAAAGTGGACGCTAGTTCTCCAGGGTGTGTTTCATTTATAATTCCGCAAGACAGACATTCCTTCACGTCATTGAAGTCCTTGATCAGCATTGATTTTGTCTCAGGATCCCACATATCCACAACTGAAATAAAAAAATGTCCTATAGGATAATCCAAAAAATCTCGCTCACCAAACTGATCCGGAAAATATATTTTTAAAATTTGGTTTACCGCACTATTTGCCGAATAAATCTGCTCATCCATATAGTAAAGAGCAGGGTGTTTGAAATTGTCATCTTTTCGCTTTTGCTTTGCTTTTTCAAACCTCTTCGCCACATACCCAGCGAATTCCGTCTGATTATCAAATTCTGTTACTTCCACTTTGTTGCTTAAATTTACTGCGGCAGTACTTCCCGCTATCATTGCTGCCATATTACCGGCAATTACGCCGCCTTCAAACTCTGTGCTTTCATTGTTAAAATTCTGATTCGAGTAATTAATTTTCGATTCAAACCATGAATACACATTTACCCACGTTTGATATACGTTCTTATAGTCAGGCAAGTAGTTAAATAGAAGGATTACATTTTTGTATCTACTCAGCACTTCAATCATTCGCAGCATAATTGGAGTGAACTGATGAACACCATGGACAATTATTGTATTTTTATTGATGTTAGCAGTATCGACATTGTTTTTCTTAATTGAGTCCTTTATGGTTTTATCAATTGCGTCATCAATCTCTTCTTTTGTAAATTCCTTCTTTATTTCAAACGCCTTATTTGCAAGCAATTCTCTGAATATACCAACAACGCACTTTTGTTCGTACGTAAGTGCACTTGTTCGAATGTTCTGAGGATTCATCCCAAGTTCGAACATTATGCGCAGACTATCTACTACATATCCTCTATTTCTTTTAAGAGAAGTCCTTATGTCTGAATCGCTAATATCATCAGAGATCAGCGCATTGAAATCCATATAATCAATTGCATTGTCCATCGCTGCACGCTGTTTAATGTGAATTACATCGCTCTCCCAGTCATCAAAAAGATTATTGATGAATCTTGTTACTGTAGTTAGTTTCCCCTGATAGAATTCTCTATACTGATCGCAAAGTCCATTGACCAATGTCTGAGATACGCATAAATGAAAAGCATTCTTAATTAGCGCCCAATACTTCTCGTGGTTGATCTTGTATGGATTGGTATATGTATAAATAATTATTGCCATTGATCTGACCCCTCCAAGAAATCTGCCCAAGAATATTCAGGACATGAGTCCAAGTCATTAAACCAAACTAGATTCCGTATCGTCCTTGTCATAGCAACGTATAATATCCTTGATTCCTCTTTCATCTTCTCTGAAATCTCAAGTTTTTCATCAAATTCATCATTATGCTCGGAGCCAATATTTTTTATGGATAATCCATAGCTTACTTTTCCATTAGTGATACTTACGTTTAGTCCACCTACATCAATATTGGATATATCCTCATTTGTAAAAGGAATAACCACTGTCCCATATTCCAGTCCTTTTGATTTATGGACTGTAGTACAAATAATCTTAATATCATCACTCACACTGCTCGAATTTCTTGAAGCCTCTTCTTGATAGGTAGTGATGTTTATCTTCAAGAATTCCAGCACCTTGTTGATGGTAAGGAAATCCCTCGCGTATTTATTGGTTAGCTTTTCGATGAGACATTCATAATTTTCTCTATAAGAAGCCTGATCTCCTTTATCTTTGAAATGCGTCCATGGTTTAGTTGCCTCATATATATCTCTAAGAACAACAAGTACAGGACGTGTCTCAAAGTCTTCTACGAGCTTTCCCCAGCTTTTACCCATGTACAACATGAAGTATTGATCAAGAACTTTGATTAGCTCCTCTGTTTTGTTTGCATCACTTTCTCCTGAAATACCAAAAATATTTACTGGAAGGGAAACGTAGTTAGATTCAATCAAATTTGCTATGTATGTCTTATCGCAGGGATGTGTTATTCCCATAACCAATTTGTAAAGGTCTCTTGATGATATCAATCTATAGAGATCCCCACCTTCGGTTACCTTTACAGAGATATTTCGTTTCTCTGCTTCCTTAACAACATCTCTTATTTGCCAGTTATATCTAACCAGTATTGCTATCGTCTTCTCTTCATTTGATAAGGCTGTATTACTATTAAGCTCCTGCAGTCTGCTTTCCTGGTATTCCAGTTCATCAAACAAATCTTTATAAAACGAGTCCTTATCTTTCATATGAGTGTCAATTTTCCTAACCAAATCACTCTCAGTGCAGTGATTAAGAATTTGACTCTCCAGTCGGTCAATCTTTTCGTCATATGGCAGCATGCCTCTCAATCCCATTTGGGCAAACACTCTATGAAATCTATTTAGTAATCGTTTGTCCGTCCTATAATTTCTATTTAATGAATAAAAGTTCCATTTCTCTTTGCCATCAAAAGCAACCGCCTTATCAAAAGCGCTTAAAGAAGCGCCTCGGAACCTGTAAATACTCTGTTTCAAGTCTCCAACGATAAACATATGACATTGCGATCCAAAGAGATGCTGTAACCCGACAATCGTTTCGATTTGCGTGTCATCTGTATCCTGAAACTCATCAACGAAAACGTATTTATAATTCAATCCTTGTTTTATGAGTTTGTGGTTCTTCACAAGGTCATTAATCTGTATCATGCACTCTCTCAAGCCAATAAGATTTTCATTTTTAAGCATCTGCGAATAATCTTTTTCGGCTTTGACTACAACTTCGTCAATCAATTCATTAAAGTAAGGCAGAATACTTGTTGGATTACCAAAATCTTTAGATGTTAGTTGTTTTATGTCGATACTTCGGTCATAAAATTTGTCACAAAAAGAGATTATAAGATCCTCTAAATCATATGTAGTCATTGGTAACTGCTTAGGAAAATCAGGGTTCTCATCACTCTTTGCTGCAAGGTAATCATTCAGATATTGGTGATACAATTTTCTCCGATTGTACGTTTCACTCGAAATCTCGCAGTCAAACCCTAACCCCATCCTCATGCAATCACGTTTCAATAAGGAAATAGCGAATTTGTGTATGGTCGAAATCTGAATCTGATTCATATCCTCAATCAAATGCATATATTTCTCATTTGATGTTAGGACAAAATAATTCAGAAACATCCTTTTTAACCGTGTTTTCATATTGTCTGCAGCATCATTGGTGAAAGTAATCATTGCAATATCACTAACAATGTCTACAACCGAATCAGCAGTCTTGTTGCATAGATACGCAATACGAGAAACCATAGAATACGTTTTTCCTGTGCCAGCTCCAGCTGTCACAAGTATATTTTTATCGCATGGCGCATGTTCAATCTCATACTGCTGGAAATTAAACTGCGATACCTGGGACAATTTGTCCAATAACTTCGCTGTTACTTGATCAAACTCCCCCTCTTCCACAAGGATATTCTGGTTAATATATTCTTTTAGGTTCTGCACAAGCTCAATTTCAAAATTGAAGATTGAGAAATGTGATTCATTCGCGTTTGATGAGAAATCTTCTCTCCCAACATCGAGATTTCCTTTTGAGGGATGAATATTCCTCATTAGAAATCTTTGATTTAACATCTGGACGAGCATATTAAATGACTCTTGCGAATCCAAAATAACTATTTCTTTGATGCCATTGAAATATTCGTCAATAATAACTTTTGCCGTGTTATCATTCAGGCCATCATATAAAATGCGGAGCCTTGAGTAGCCTGGATTCAGCACTTTTTCTTCTGATTTCAAATCATAATTTGGTTCAAAATAATGACGAATTAATGCAACATTTTTTTCAGTAAGTTCATCATGTTTTGCGCCTTTATCTACGTTGTAACGGCTCACAAACTTCTGATACAGTATTGAGGCGTCGTCAAAGTCATCTTGCAAAATCGTCTCATTACGTTCAGAAACAATATTCAGTCCCTTTTCAAAGTATTCTTTTTCGGTAATGAATGGGTAGCAGACCAAGCTCATTACCAACGGATTCATTCCCAGCTCTCTTTGTATCTTCTTTAACAAGTCGAATCTATATCCACGCGCTTGACCACGTGGACTATCTTCTGGCTCCCCTCGTCCCTCGACAATAATTGTGTTCTGATCTACAACCGTGAGCACACTCTGCGCTTCCCACCCTTTTACCTCGACAATAAAGAAGCCCATTGCTGGAGCTATAACGCAAAAATCATATTCACGCCCATTTACACTACGGTTGTTATATATTACCCAATCCTGAGGAAGAAGATTGCCAAACGAGTTCCACACTTTCACTTCGCCTGTATACTTAGGCTCTTTGTCTATCAATTTACCCATAATTACTTTTCCTCTTTCTTATCAGGTAAAATTTCAACTATGTCATTCATATCACAGTGAAGGGCATTACAAATTTTAGCGATGACATCCATTGTGACATTTTCATCCTTGGCTAGTTTAGCCATAGTACTGTTTCCAATGGATGCCATTTCACGCAGATCTTTCTTTTTCAGATTGCGATCTATCATAAGTTTGAATAATTTCTTGTACGAAACACTCATTGTTTCCCTCACTTTGATGATTACTATTTTGCGCAAACAATTATTTGAAAATATGTTTCTTTTTATACATTATACCAGTCTATTCACCCAAATAAAGGAGTTTCTTATGCGGATTGGGATGTTTCACTCTTGGCAAGCAGTGTCCTTTTGTACAAAAAGGACTCCGCTTGTTGGTGGGCATCCCCCAATCCCCCGAGAACTGTCCTGAGGACAGGCTGCGCGCCAGAGGAGTCTGGCACTTTCTACGGCCGCCGTTTTGCGGCAAATAAAAAGAGGGCAGACAGCAGCCTCATGACTGCCACC
>Ga0256404_1010306_pt1 | contig 12969 bp, 8 predicted proteins | sample RumenRJG_01DNA_FD_185990 | JGI IMG/M metagenome (GOLD analysis project Ga0256404, IMG submission 185990) | Bovine rumen microbial communities from Lethbridge, Alberta, Canada - RJG_01 | ecosystem: Host-associated > Mammals > Digestive system > Stomach > Rumen | place: Canada: Alberta | collected...
GAACTGAAGTGCTTCCTTGCCGAAAACCACCACATCTCCTTCTTTGAGACGCCTTCCAGGACGGACCATAACTTCCCAGCGGTCTCCCTGGATCCTCTTGATCAGCAAAAACTCGATGTGTGCCCCTGTAGGCGCTTTGCGGCCGAACAGCCTTGCGGGAATTACTCTGGAATCGTTTAAAACCAGGCAGTCTCCTGGCTTCAGGTACTCCTTGATATCGTAGAAATGCCTGTGTTCAATTGTTCCTTTTTCCCTGTTCAAAACCATGAGCCGGCAGTGATCTCTCTGCTGGGATGGCACCTGGGCAATAAGCTCCTGGGGAAGGTCGTAATCAAATTCCTCTAGTTTCATCTATCTATATTCCTCTCGTTTCATTCTGCTCTACTGTTCCAGATCCTGGATGCTGAACCGGCCCTGACGGTCCTGATCAAAAAGATATTCCAGACCCAGGTGCTCGTAAGCCTTTCTCGTGGCAACCCTTCCCTTAGGTGTTCTGTACAAGAGTTCCTGCTGAATGAGAAATGGCTCGTTAACATCTTCCAATGTTACCCGCTCTTCGCCTATGGCGCTGGAAATTGTCTCTATTCCCACAGGGCCGCCGCCGAATCCCTTGATGATGGTGGTCAGAATATCCCTGTCCAGTTTCTCCAGGCCCATTTCATCTATTCCCAGGGCGTTAAGGGCTTTGTTCGTTATTGCCAGGTTCACTTTACCGTCGGAGATCACCTCACTGAAGTCCCTTACTCTCTTCAGGAGCCTGTTGGCGATTCTTGGCGTTCCTCTGCTTCTGCTGGCAAGCTCGTCCAGGCTCTGGTCATCTATGGATATGCCCATCATGTTTGCCGACCTGTATAGAATATCTCTGAGTTCTTCTTTAGTGTAAAAATCGAATTTTGAGATGATGCCGAATCTGTCACGCAGTGGTGCGGAAAGGCTGCCCGCTCTCGTTGTGGCTCCTATAAGGGTGAAGTGGGCCAAATCGATTCTCAGCGACCTTGCCGCCGGGCCTTTTCCAATAATAATATCAAGGGCGTAGTCCTCCATTGCTGAATAGAGGACTTCTTCAACGGACCTGTTCAGCCTGTGGATCTCGTCGATGAAAAGAACATCGTTTTCATTGAGATTTGTAAGGATAGCAGCCAGGTCTCCGGCTCTTCCAATAGCCGGACCGGAAGTTATCTTGATATCAACCCCCAGTTCGTTGGCGATGATGCCGGCCAGTGTGGTTTTTCCCAGTCCCGGCGGGCCGTAGAAAAGCACGTGATCCAGGGCTTCACCTCTCATCTTTGCCGCTTCTATATATATAGAAAGATTTTCTTTAGTACGGGACTGGCCACAGTACTCACTGAGATATTGAGGTCTCAGGGTCAGTTCCCCGTTCAGTTCTCCCGGTTTTATCTTTCCGGATGTTACGTTGTCAGCCATTATATTCCTGCCTTCAAATTGGATTTATAATTGCATTTATGTTGTATGAGCTTTAGTAATCATGAAAACTAAAGCAGATATTTAAGTGCCTTTTTAATATATTCTTCTGCGCTCAAGTCTTCCTCAGGAACGTGAGAAATAGCATCTTCCGCTTCTTTTCTTGTGTACCCCAGAGTTGTGAGAGCCACTATGGCTTCACTTCGCTGGCTGGTTACAGCAGGCATGTCTGATGCCTCAGTATCTGGAATCCCAGCCTCTCCTTCAGGAAGGGGACTGATTTTGTCCGAAAGCTCGAGAATTATTCTTTCTGCAGATTTTTTTCCCACACCCTGAGCCTTGGCCAGGGATTTCCCGTCCTTTGCTGCAATATAAGATTTAACCCTGTTTACTGTTCCAAGGGAAAGGATTGACATTGCCGCCTTAGGCCCCACTCCGTTTACAGATATGAGCTGCTGAAAAAGCTGCAGACTGTCTCTGTCAGGGAAACCGTAAAGAGAGATGCTGTCTTCCTTAACGGCCATGTGTGTGTACACACTGATTGTCTCTCCTTCTCTTGTATTCAAAAGCGGGGAAAGCTCTGGGACAAAAACTCTGAAACCGATGCCACCTGATGTCTGAATTACAACTGCCCCTTTCTCGTAGTAAAGATATTCTCCAGTTATCTGCCTGATCATCTGGACATCCTCCCCTCGTTTCTGATAAGCCTGCTCAGGTTGTTTCCTCCTGAATGGGCGTGACATATAGCTGCTGCAACGGCATCTGCAGTATCGTCCGGCTTTGGAACTTCGTTAAGGTTCAGAATCGTCTTTACCATCATCTGCATCTGTTTTTTCTCAGCCTTGCCATAGCCTGTAAGAGCAACCTTGATTTCCATAGGAGTGTATTCGAAAACAGGTATGTCGTGGTTGGCACAGGCGAGCATTGCAACGCCTCTGGCCTCTCCAACGCCGATGGCAGTAGTGACGTTTCTGTTGAAAAAAAGCTCTTCGATGGAGCACTCATCTGGCTGGTAGCGGCGGATAATGTCCTCCAGTCCAAGATACAAGGACCTGAGTCTGTCTGGCATTGGTACCCCTGCATCTGTCAGCAGAGAATCGTATGCCACCGTTTTGAATCTGTTTCCAGTATAGTCAAGAACTCCCCAGCCCAGTATTGCATATCCGGGGTCTATTCCCAGTATTCTCATTAAACAATCGTCCTTTCATACATGTGTACCCTGTTCAGCACACAAAAAATCATTGTAATTATAACTGAAGACTCTTTTATTGTCTAATCGCGGTGCCCGAGGAGTCAGCCGCTGACCCTAATAAATGCTGGTGTTTTCTTCTTGTATACATGAACTGAATATTCACGAATATACACATCCTTTTCATCCTATTAATCTATTTTATATCGATGGGTATATCTATTGATTACAGCAGAGTTTGCCAACTTATAAACACATTATTATTTAAAGAACAACATTATACAATCTCATAGTTTATACAAAAATATTTTTCTTTATGCTATACTTTTTCTGTATCAGAAAGGCTTCTCCCGGCAGCGGTGTTTTGCATTTTTTATATTGAAACCTGTCTGCAGCCAATTTTTTCAGATCAGGATGGAGGTCAACAATGAGGTATTCCAGACAAAACAAGATCCTGGAAATCATTAACTCACACGATGTAGAAACACAGGATCAGCTCCAGGAACTACTCAAAGAAGCAGGCTATACGGTTACACAGGCAACTATCTCCAGAGATATCAAGGATCTTCAGCTGGTGAAGACTCTTGCATCAAATGGAAGATATAAGTATGCAGAGAACAGGAATGACAATCAGCCAATCTCCGAGAGATTCATCAGGATATTCCGTGACACCACAGTAAGTTACGCAGCAGCTGAAAACCTCATTGTGGTAAAAACTCTTTCAGGCTGCGGCAATGCAGCGGCTGAGGCCATCGACTGTCTGGAGCTCCCTCACATTGTGGGCTCAGTGGCAGGAGACAATACCATGCTGGTAGTTGTAGACAACGTAAGCAACGTCCCAGCCATCATCGAACAGTTTGACAAGATTATTACCCGGAAAGAACAGGACTGACCGGAATAAAACGGCATAATAATTATGATTGATTTCGTAACAATAGATAACTTTGCCACCATCCGCCACATATCTTTTGACCTGGGCAAAGGATTCAATGTAATAACCGGCGAAACCGGTGCAGGTAAGTCTGTGCTGGTTCAGGCCATCAGCACCGCTCTGGGAAACAGAGCGGATATTTCTATGATCAGAAGGGGAACCTCTAAAGCCGTGATCCAGATTGCAGGAGAATACAACGGCGAAGAGGTTGTTATTCAAAGAGAGCTTCTGTCTTCAGGCAAGAGCCACGCCAGAATAAACGGCTCCGTAGTTACCCTGGCACAGCTCAGGGAGTTCTGCCAGGGTTTTGCCCATATTCACGGGCAGTACGACAATCAGCCAATTCTGAATCCTGAGAATCACACCCGAATGACAGACCGGTATGGTCATCAAATTATTGATGAACCTCTCTCCCAGCTGTCCGCCCTGTATGACAGATGGCGCAAAGCTAAAGGAGAATACGACCGGATCATCAAAGAAGAAGAGGCCGGTCGCCGCCAGAAAGACTATTATCAGTTTGAATTTGATTACATTTCACAGCTGAACCTTAAGCCGGGAGAGGATGAAGACCTGGAGAACCAGCTTCAGCTCATGAAGAACAGCGCCCGTATCTACGAGGCCGTTGAAGGTGCCCACCAGCTTCTTCACGAATCGGAACCATCAGCCTCAGCCATAATAGGAAGATGTTCAGACCTTCTTTCCTCTGTCTCCCGTTACAGTCCGGATCTGGAGGAGGCTTCCCGGTCTCTTAACGATATCTACTACAGTCTTGAGGATGTATCCGATACACTACGCCGTCTGTCGGATAATATGGATTTTTCCGGAGAAGACATGGACCGGATTTCCGGCAGGCTCAGTGAGATTGAAGATGCCAAGCGGAAGTACAAGATGGATGTAGATGGTATTCTGGCCTATGGAGAAGAGCTGGATCAGAAGCTGCAGCTAATTACAAATTTTCAGGAAGAAAAGGACCGCCTGAAAGCAAAGATGGATGAAGCCTATGAGGAGCTGTCTGAAAAAGCTGACCAGATATCAGAACTGAGGCACCAGATTGCCGGCAAGATGGAGAAGGCCATGATCAGCGAACTGGACGATCTGGATTTCGCCAACGATGAATTCAGCATAAAATTCACCAGACTGCCGGAAATCACCGCCACAGGATATGATTCCCTGGAATTCATGATTTCCACAAATCCCGGTGAGCCTCTCCGTCCCCTCTCAGAAACAGCTTCCGGCGGTGAGATTTCAAGAATCATGCTGGCTTTCAGACATATCACCGGAGATTCAGACCGGATTGATACCATGATTTTCGACGAAATTGATACCGGAATCAGCGGTCACACTGCTCTCACCGTAGGCCGTAAGATGAAGGAGATTTCCAAGAAGCACCAGATTCTCTGCATAACCCATCTGCCTCAGATCGCCGCTTACGGCAATGAGAACTTCCTTATTGAGAAGGACCTTTCCACCGGCAAATCAGAGACTATAATAACAGACCTGGATCGTCAGGGAAAAATAAACATGCTTGCTTCCCTGTTCAGCGGCGGCGCTTCAGGTAAATCTGCAGAAGCAGCCGAGGAGCTGATGAACAAGGTGGAATCAGAATCATAATAAAAAAGCCCGTGGCTTTTCCGTAACTGCATGGAATTTCATGGAGTATGGAAAATCACGGGCACTTTTATCTCTGGTTATCTGGTCTTTGATTAGTTAAGTATAGACTGTTCAAATATTAAATTCTTTAAATTGAAGCCATGAAAATCTCCAGACCCATAGTGGCATTCATCTCACCTGTCTTCATTTTTCTGTCGATATCATATAGATCAATGAGGCATTTTTTTATTTTCTTCTGACCGAATTTGACTGCAGCTTCCCGGGCTTTCTTCAGTCTGTATTCATTGGCTCCCAGTTCTGATGCCATGGCCTTAAAGGACTTGCCCGGAGAATATATCTCCAGGGAATCATACATAAGCTCAAACTGACTGGTAAGCAGGCCCGTAATGCTCAGAGCAATACCGTCTCTGTCACTAGTGTTCTTAGCTGAAGAAAGATTGTTTATCACCAGCTGGAAGGCTCTCTTCCTGTTTCCCCGTCCCATTGCATCGATCATAGTAAAGATGAATTTCTCATCATCTCCTGCCATCATCTCATGGATAAGCTCACGGCTTATTTCTTCACTCTCTTCAGCCTGGAAAAGTTTTTCCAGATTTCTTTCGATATCATCCAGAGTGGCAGTAGTTTCCTTGTTGAAGTACCCTGTCAGATCTGTCAGATAATCCAGATTTCTGGCACCGATTTTCTTTCCTGCCTCCCGGATCCGCTTAAGAACAAACTGCTTGAATTCAGCTGGAGACAGGGCTCCCATCTCATAGGAAGAAGCAGCCTTGGCAAAGGACTTAGCGGCAGCGTTCAGCTTGCCCGAGCCATACATGCTGTCCAGATAGAAAATCATTACAGATGAATCCGGCTGATCCTTGGCTAGTTTCTCAATAAGTTTCAGATCTTCTTTATCCTGGTCTTTTGTTGCACTTGTCTTGCTGTTCTGGTGCAGTATCCGGAGGTTCCGGACAACCACCACCCTCCTGCCTGGAAACATAGGGTAGGTCAGAGCACTGGATACCACCTGCTGCACATCTGCATTTTCATCAAGTTCAACAAGATTAAATTCCCTGTATTCAGGATCTGTATATTTCTTTATCAGCGTATCTACTGCCCACCTGATGAGAAGGTTTTCTCTTCCATAGAAAAAAAACACCCTACCCGTTCTGCCATTCTTCAGATCTGCAGCAAAGTCCTTATATGACATCTGTATTTCCTTCCTCCGGAGACTGTCTTATCATAGTATGCACCTGGATATGGTTTTTCCGGATTCTCATACCAACAGCCCCCTGAACGTCCGTTCTGTATATTTTAATCCCCCTTGATTCTATTCTCCTGACTACCTGACGGTGAGGATGACCATAAATATTATTCCTCCCCACTTGTATTACAACTATTTCCGGATCCACAGCATCAAGGAATTCTGGTGATGTGCTGGTTCTGCTTCCATGATGGCCAGCCTTCAGCACATGGCACTTCAGCAGGCCAGAATTGCCGTAGTATTTTATCATAGCCTTCTCGTCTTCCTCAAGGAGATCGCCTGTTACCATGATCTTCCTGCCATCTATATTTACGATCATTACCATATTCATTTCATTTTTTTCGTCCAGCAATCCTCCCCTGTCGGCCTGTCTGCCGCCTGATTCTCCTTTCAGAGGCCAGATTACCTGGATGGTGCTGTTTTTTCCTATGGAAACCTGGTCACCTGCTGATAAATACAAAAGTTTTTTTACATCCTTTACTGTATCAAAACTTCCCCACTGGTATTCAGAGGAAATAGCCGTGGAACCTACTGGATAGATTTTTCTCAGTTCCTCCACTCCCTTGCAGTGATCCTGGTGAAGGTGAGTTATGAAGGAAACATCAATTCTTTCACAGCCGTTCTTTAGAAGATACGGTCTCAGAGTTTCCTCTCCCACGTTCCTGAACCTGTCCCCTCCTCCATCTATGAGGTAATTGCCTCTTTCTGTCCTTATGTGCACACAGTCTCCCTGTCCCACGTCTGCAAAAACCAGCTGATCACCGGTCATTGGATTTCTCATGGTCCACGCCAGAGCCAGAACAGGAATGAGCAATATGGCTGCCGTAACCCCAATCCTCTTCCACTGCCTTCTTATTACCATCACCGTAACAAGTTCGGAAGTGAGAAAAAAACATACAAAATAAATACATACCAGAATTCCTGCCGACATAGATGGAACCACAAAAGAATGGCGTCCACCTGCCGAAAGAAGATGATTAACCTTGACAAGCAGCTGGCAGAGGCTGTCGATTATGAACACCAGCAGAGGGGGAACATATCCCGTAAGGCAGAGAAAAACAAGGACCAGTATTGCTGCCGGCGCCACCACAGAAGCCAGGGCAATCACCGGCATGTTAATGAAGAGGCTGAAAGGATCCACCATGTTGTAGGAATAAGAAACATAGGGCAACATTCCCCCCTGAACTGACGCTGCCCCGCCCAGATATTTTCCAAAAAAATGACCCATTGGAACTGAAAGGAATGAAATGCCAAGCATGGCCAGATACGACATAATAAAACCGCCGTTAAACAGCAGATATGGCCTCCAGGCAAGCATTACAACCGCCGAAAAACTCAAAGCCGACAGAAGATCAAAGGGTTTCTTCACGAAGAAAGACAGCATGGACAGGGATATTATCAGCCAGGCCCTGATTGTGGAAGTGCTCCACATGGTAATCTCCCCATAGGCTGTGAGCACAATCCAGATCATCCATGTCACCTGCCTGTTCCTCTTTTTTCCCGTTATGAACATCAGAGCACCGTAAAGAAATCCCATGTGCAGTCCGCTGACCGTCAGTACATGAGCCGTGTTATTCTCTGTAAATTCCTTATAAACCTGCTTATCCAGGTCTGACTTATCCCCGAAAATTATTCCGTTCAACACCCCCTTGCTTTCCGGCGTCCTTTCAAAGGCCTCCATGAACTTTACTCTCTGGGCCACCATGAAGCTTCTTTCCTTCCACAGCAGTTTTTCTGGAAATTCCTCGATAATATTAATCGCACCGGCAATACCAATGGTTTCCAGGAAAAAAAGAGAACCCTTCCCCGGATTTTTACGGCTGTCCGGCCCGCCCAGGATTACAAGTGTATCGCTGTAGCTGCCTGGCCCATCATGGTGTCCTTTACTAATATCAGGACTGCCGTTTCTGGTTCCTGAGGTTCCCTGAAACCGGAGCCTTCTCACCTTTGACTCAGCGGAAATCCCCCTGGACCTCAGATACAGCCTGTAGTCAAAAAGCCCCGGGTTTGTTGCTGGCTGAGGCAATTGAAATTTTCCTGCTGTAATGCATTTTCTTCCCGCCAGACTGAGAAGATTGTCCTGACCTTCCGTGTATTCTTCTATGTCCTCATTGCTGACCCTGACCTGGCTCCTGCCGCCGTTCTTGTCCTTGACGGTAAAGCTCCAGCTGCTGTCACCTTTCCGGACATCCACTATTCTTCCTACCAATCGGGTTTCCCTGTCTGCATTTTCTCCATGAACCAGCTCCCTGCCATATGAATCAAGTCTGTATCCATTCCAGGATATAACCAGCACCCCTGCAACTGCCCATAGTAGAATGTTCGCAACATCCCCCGGTTCTATTTCTCCCGACCTTGCAAGAAGGAGAAGAGCCAGAATACAAGAAAGTGCCACTGCCATGGCTCCCGGAAGATTCATTTTGTCCCTGAAAAGATATCCGGAATATATGCCTAAGGAGAATGAAATTCCAAAGGCAAAGAGTTTTCTTCGAAGCATGTCATTTCTCCCCCTGCAACTCATCATCGGAAGCAACTTCAACCCCTGTGAACGTACAATATCCCAGTGTATTTCATGGTTCAATATGGAAAATAAATTGTGCATCCTGTTGTCAGATAACGATACATTTTCGAAAAAAGTCCCATATATAGTTTTTCTAAGCACCATATCACCGGCAAATCTGAAAATTATCTGAAAATTCCCCTATATCCTTGTGTTTTCATTCATTTGAGCCTTGAAAAATGTTAAAATAACTCGATTATGAAAGGATAATTATGGCTATAGATCAGAAACCGAATATGAATAACAGAAACGGAAAGGCCGGTGGCTCAACTGGCGTTTCCGGTTCAAAAGGCAGTAGTCCTTCATCCAAGGCTGCTGAGGAAGCACGCCTTCACAAGGAGATGCAGGCTGTAGCCAGAGCTATGGCAAAGAAACGTCTCCAGGAACAGCAGGCCGCTTCTGGCATTTCCACATCCGGCAGCAAACACACTGGCGGGCAGAAGGAACAAACACCAACTGCCAGCCATTCTTCAGGTGTAAAGAGTAAAGGGACTTCAAGCACTATGAATTCCCGGAATTCCCAGGCAAAAAAGCCCCAGGTAAATTCTGCGAAATCTGAAGCTCAGAAGCAGCAGGAAATGCGTGAGCTTGCCAGGGCCATGGCAAGGATGAAGATGAAGGAAGAAAAGAAGGGTTCTGGTGCTGGCAAGAATACTGGTATTAATTCCGGTAAAAGTGCTGGTACAAGTACTGGTACAGCATCCCCTTCGATTTCACACAGGCCTCACGACCACAGCAAGCACGACCACAGCAAGAAAGATGAAAAAAAGGTCATCCCAGTTGTGGAAGGTGCCCTGCCTCTTTCAGTTAATCCCGATGACGACGACTTCTTGAAGAGAATAGATGCACAGCTCAGCGGAGAAGATGAAAGCCGCCACTCCAGAAGGGGAAGACACAACCGGAGCAAGAACTCTTCTTCTCCTAAGAATGGCAAAAATAACTCTGGAAACAGCCAGAAATTCCAGAACTTCAAGGATAAGGTCACCCATCCAGGCAGAACTCTCAAAGAACTGTTTACAGTGGAGAACAAGGCCTACGATCCTGATGGTGGCGAAAAGGTCAATTTCAAAGGAAAATCCGTTAAGAACAAGCCTCGGCTGTTCAGCGTGAAGAAGACCATCAGAAACGCCTTCGCAGTCCTGGGGGCAATGATAGTTATTTTTGCGGTTTCCACAATTCTCATTATCGCAACAGCCCCTAAGATTGATCCGACCCACATATATGACCAGATTTCTCAATCTTCTGTTATTTATGACCAGGACGGCAAACAGATTGATAAGGTAAGCTACGGTCAGGACCGGACTATCATTAAATATAAGGACCTTAACAAACAGACTGTTAACGCCTTTGTTGCCCTGGAAGATAAGACTTTCTGGAAGCACCACGGCTTCAACTGGACAAGAATGGGCGGTGCGGTGCTCCAGGCTGTTACCGGTCACGGGTCCATCAGCGGAACCAGTACCATTACCCAGCAGCTTGCCAGAAACGTATATCTCCCTGAGATAAAGAGCCAGCGAAGCCTGAAGCGTAAGATAATCGAAATGTATTATGCTCACCAGATTGAGAAAGATCTTTCGAAAGAGCAGATTATCACAGCATATCTGAACAGCATTTACTTTGGATTCGGAAACTATGGAATTGAAGATGCTGCGAAAACTTATTTCTCCAAGAACGCTTCTCAGCTGACTCTTGAAGAAAGTGCAGCTCTGGCCGCCCTTCCTCAGTCTCCAGATACCTATGCTTTCCTCGTACAACAGGATTCAGCTTCCGGTTCAGGAACAATTATCAGTGTGAACGGGCAGAACTACGTGGTAAACGATATTTCAAAGAACAGAAGAGACACCTGTCTGGATCTGATGGAGCAGCAGGGCTACATCTCCAAATCAGAACATGACAGTGCTTACGAGAAGGATCTTTCCACCTTTATTAACCCTACAATACAGCAGGCTGAACATCATTCATCATATTTCACAGACTTTACAATCAATAAAGTAATAAGTGATTTGATGGACAAGTACGACATGTCTTACAAGAGAGCCCAGGACATGGTATACGCTGGTGGTCTCAAGATATACACCACCATGGACAGCACTGCTCAGAACGCTATTGAAAAGGAATTTGATGATAATTCCAATTTCCCTGGACTCACCAACCTGCAGAAAGACGGCAGCAACAACATTATCAATGATGCCGGGGGAATCATACTCTACGATTACGGAAATATGCTGAAAGACGGCAATTTCGTATTTGCAGATGGTGAATACAAGCAGAAGAGCGACGGATCTCTTGTAGTTTATAAGAATAAACGTCTCAATATCTACAAGACCGATACCTCTGCAGGCACAGATTACAGCCTGGAATTCAAGCCAATGTACGTCAGTGAAAACGGTACACTATACATTTATCCAGGTGGATACGTAAATATTCCGGCTAAGTACAAGTCTCTTGACAGCAGCGGCAATCTGGTAATTTCAGGAGAGTACATAAATAGCAATAAGGATCTGATTTCAGAGATAGATGGACATCCTGCCTTTACAGAAAAAGCATACACCCTTCAGTCAAAGGTGGTACAGCCTCAGGCAGCAATGGTTATCACCGAGGTAGGCACTGGAGAGATGAAGGCCATGGTAGGAGGCAGAGGCGTTTCAGGAGCCCATCTGTACAACAGAGCCACAAACACAAGGCAGCCGGGATCTTCCATCAAGCCTATTGGTGTTTACAGTACTGCCCTTCAGATGAGCAAAGAGGCCTACGATAAGGGCAAGAAATTCACCTACACAGATCCAGGAAACGACACCCAGGGTGCTGCAGGATATGGTGACTACCTCACCCCATCCTCTATCATTAAGGACGAGCCTCTGAAATTCGGAGGCAAGGTATGGCCGAAGAACTCCTATAACGGATTCAAAGGTGATGTAACAATGCGCTATGCTCTCCAGCAGTCCATCAACACTGTTGCAGTAAAACTGTACGAGCAGGAAGGCTATGAGAACGTTGCAAACACCATAAAGAAATTCGGAATATCCACTCTGGATATTAAGGAATCCACTGGAAACAAGGACTCTGGTCCTGCTTCCCTGGCTCTGGGAGGTCTTTCTAACGGAGTATCTCCTTATGAGATGGCCGAAGCATACGCAACCTTCCCTAATAACGGAGTGAGAATGTCCACCATCTGTTACACCACAGTTAAGGACAGAAGCGGAGTTCTTCTGGAGTCTGAATCTAAACCACATACAGTTCTGGACAAGGGCGTTTCATGGATTATGACAGACATGCTGAAGTCTGTTGTTTCAGAAGGTATTGGTAAGAACGCAAATATCTCGGGAGTCCAGGCTGGAGGAAAAACCGGTACAACAGAGAACAACTACGATATCTGGTTTGATGGTTTCACGCCTAAGTATGCAGCCTCCCTCTGGATTGGAACAGATGTTAATATCCAGCTCACATCTGCATCTGGAATGGCTGCCAGCCTCTGGGGAAAGATTATGAACCAGATTCCTGCAGCAAAGACTGGACACTACCGGTCCATGCCTTCAAATGTAGTGAAATACCATAATGAATACTACATAAAGGGAACGGAGCCTTCAAAATCTCAGCTTAAACAGGCTGAACAGGTTCAGGAAGAAGAGAAACCAGAAGAAGTTCCGAAGCCTGAGAGTCCTTCCAAGGATACGGAAAACGAAGAGAACAATCCAAACACCGGCGGAAATACTGGTGGAAACACCGGTGGCAATACCGGAGGAAATACCGGCGGTAACACAGGCGGCAATACCGGCGGCAACACCGGTGGAAACACTGGCGGAGATACTGGCGGTAACACAGGCGGCAGTTCTACTGGAGGTTCATCATCCGGCAATACGCCATCAAATCCATAATAGTCACTGAACAGCTAAAAATCCCGTATCGGATATTGGTATGCTACCCCTAAGTAGGACATTGAAAAATGAAACCTACTTGGGGGTATTGTTATGTCCAGGAAAAGTAAGATAGACCCAGTACTCAAGATAAAA
>Ga0256404_1010307_pt1 | contig 12968 bp, 15 predicted proteins | sample RumenRJG_01DNA_FD_185990 | JGI IMG/M metagenome (GOLD analysis project Ga0256404, IMG submission 185990) | Bovine rumen microbial communities from Lethbridge, Alberta, Canada - RJG_01 | ecosystem: Host-associated > Mammals > Digestive system > Stomach > Rumen | place: Canada: Alberta | collected...
GCCTTTCCTGCGGGAAGGACAGCGAGCCTGCTGTATCCGGATAAGGTTGCTTTTCCGTTTGTGGAGAAGAGAAAGACTCCCGCGGCGGAACAGCAAGCTCGGAGATTCAATCTCCGAGAAGCTGACACTTGACGCTGTTAGCTAATTATGTTAACATGTGAGTTAGATAAACCTAACAAATGGAGGAATACCGGCTTCTGCTGACAAAGGCACAGGGTTCTCCGTACGAGAACTATCTTCACGACCTGACGCAAAAGCGACAGGAGAAGATGCTTTCTTTTCTGCCGCTGCTTCAGGAAAAGGGATATGTTCCGCATATAATCGACGCGAAAGAACTGCATCTTCTTCTGAGCGCATATACAACAGCCTTGTTTGAGCCGGTCATTCACGGATATACGGAGGAAGAAGCGTACCGGTGCTCGGAAATGCTGGAAGAGTTTTTCCTCCCCGGCTGGAAACAGTTGTTAGGCTTTTGAACAAGCAAAATACACCGCCTGTCTCTTAAATGGGACAGGCGATGCGTTTGTTATAGGGTTAGTTAACGCTAATACCTGAATGTTAGCTAAAAGGAGGTCTTATTCATGGATGAGAACAGGAAATCACAATCCCCCATCGCCTGGGTGCTGGGGCAGACAGGAGATCATGGCGGGCAGTATGTCCTGAGCGTGATCCTCGCGATCATCGGCGTAGCCTTTTCTGTCGCCCCCTATTTCGTGGTAGTGGGGATCGTGCAGGGGCTTATGGACGGGCAGCAGGATTTTGCCTTTTACCTGGGAAAGTGCCTCATCATGGCGGCTTTGTGGCTGGGAAGGGTCTTGTTCCACGCCCTTTCCACTGCGACAAGCCACAGAGCGACTTTTGCCGTGTTGGGCGAGATCCGTAAAAGGTGCACGGAAAAGCTGGCCCGCATGCCGTTAGGCACTGTCCTGACACAGAGCAGCGGAGCCCTGAAGAACACCCTGGTCGAGCGGATCGACAGCATAGAGACGACGCTGGCTCATATCGTGCCGGAGTTTACGGCCAATCTTCTGGTTCCGGTGATCATTGAGATCTACATCTTTACCATCGACTGGAGAATGGGCCTCGCGAGCCTTGTCACCGTTCCGATCGGCATGTTCAGCTATGCGCTCATGATGATCGGAAGCGGGGACTTTTATCAGCACACGATCACAGCGACGAAGGCGCTGAATGATACGGCCGTGGAGTATATCAACGGCATTCAGGTGATCAAGGTCTTTGGCAAGACAAAATCCAGCTACGACCGCTTTGTCCATGACGCTTATGAGGCGGCGCACAGCTTTATCGACTGGATGCGGGCCAGTATCCTGCCCATGACCTTCGCCATGGTCGTGATGCCGTCTACCATGGTCTCGGTTCTTCCGATCGGAGGGCTCCTTGTGAAGAACGGAAGTCTGTCTCCTCAGGATTTTGTCATGGTCATCATTTTGTCTGTCGGCCTGATCACTCCGTTCGTGACCCTGATGAGCTATTCAGACGACATCAGGACAATGGGAACGATCTTCGGAGAGGTGAGAGCGATCCTGGATGCGCCGGAAATGGTTCGTCCGGAAGAAGGAAATGCACCTGAGAAGAATGACCTGGAGCTGAAGGACGTGCATTTTTCTTATCATCCGGACGCGGATTCCGAGGTGCTGCACGGCGTCTCCATGAAGATTCCCGAAGGAAGCTTTGTGGCTCTGGTCGGACCAAGCGGAAGCGGCAAGAGCACGATCGCGCGTTTGATCGCATCCCTGTGGGATGTGACGGGCGGCAGTATCTCGATAGGCGGAAGCGATATCCGGGGGATTCCTCAGGAAGCCTATGCCGATAAGGTCGCCTTTGTCTCGCAGGACAACTACCTCTTCAACATGACGGTGAGAGAAAACATCCGCCTCGGCAGACCTTCCGCGACAGACGCAGAGGTGGAAGAGGCGGCCAAAATGAGCGGCTGCCATGACTTTATCATGAGTCTTGAAAATGGCTATGACACCATGGTCGGCAGTTCCGGCGGCCATCTTTCCGGCGGCGAGCGGCAGCGAATTTCCATCGCGAGAGCCATGCTGAAAGCGGCGCCGGTCGTGATCCTGGACGAGGCTACCGCCTATACGGATCCGGAAAATGAGGCAGTCATTCAGCGGTCTGTCTCGAAGCTCACGGAAGGGAAGACCCTGATTGTCATCGCGCACCGACTCAGTACGATCGTGGATGCTGACAGGATCTATGTGGTGAAAGATGGGCAGATCCATGAGGAAGGGACCCATGAGGAGCTGCTCGCGCATCATGACCTGTATGAGAAGATGTGGAACGCGCATATGGAGGTGAAGGACAATGGTTAAGATCATCAGCCGCTTTTTTGCATTCTGCGGAGAGGAGAACCGCAAGAGATTCCATCAGTCCATTGTTCTGGGTGTGCTCCAGGCGATATTCGAGGCCCTCAAGATCCCGGCCATAGCTTGCATGGTTCGCGCGCTGCTTCGCGGAAGCGTGACCACGCAGGATATCCTTCTCGCGCTTGGGATCATGCTGTTTTCAATTGTCGGCTCCAGTCTGGTCAAGGCCAAAAGCATGATGCTGCAGACCGAAGGCGGATATGACACCTGCGCAAGAAAACGCGTAGAGATCGCCGAGCATATGCGTTATCTGCCGATGGGATATTTCAATGAGAAGTCTCTGGGGCAGATCACTTCGGTCACCACAAATGTGATGCAGAATCTGGAAAATGTCGCGACGCGCGTGATCATGATGGTCTGTGAAGGCCTGCTCACTACTTCTCTGATCATTGTGATGCTGCTGTTTTTTGACTGGCGGATCGCTCTGGTGCTGCTCTGCGGGTTTGCGCTGTTTCTCTTTGCAAATCGTTTTCTGCAGCAGGCAGCCGGTACGCTGGCCGGGCAAAAGATAGATTCCGACGAGCGCGTGGTAGAGAAGGTGCTGGAATACCTGCAGGGAATGGCAGAAGTCAAAGCGTATCATCTGACCGGCACAAAGAGCAGGGAACTGAACGACGCTATCTCTGCCAATGTCAAAGTGAATACGGATATGGAGATGACGCTGATCCCCCGCATGAGCGCCCAGAATCTGATCGCTAAGCTGACAGGTGTTTGTATGGTGGCGCTGTCCTGCTTCTTCTACTGCAAAGGGACCATGGATGCCCTGACAGCAATCGTCATGGTAATTTCCGCGTTTATTGTCTATGCCAGCCTCGAGACAGCAGGCAACTATTCCGCACTGCTCAGAGTGGTGGATGTGAGTGTGACGAGAGCGCAGGAGATCCTGGATACGCCGCAGATGGATATCACCGGGGAAATGATCACGCCTGAGAACAGGAATCTTGCCGCGGAAGATGTGGAATTCTCCTATGAGAAGAAGAAAGTTATCGATGGGATTTCGGTGCAGATTCCTGAGAAGACTACGACAGCTATTGTCGGCCCCTCGGGAGGCGGTAAGACGACGCTGGTCAATCTTTTGGCAAGGTTCTGGGATGTGGATGCCGGAACGGTGACGCTCGGTGGAAGAGATGTAAAGGACTATGATATGGATTCACTGATGGAGAACTATTCATTTGTGTTCCAGAATGTCTATCTGTTCCACGATACCATCGCGAACAACATTCGTTTCGGGCAGCCGGATGCGCCGATGGAGAAGGTGATAGAAGCGGCAAAGAAGGCTTGCTGTCACGAGTTTATCGAGGCACTGCCGGATGGGTACGACACAGTCATCGGGGAAGGCGGAGCCAGCCTTTCCGGAGGAGAAAAACAGCGGATTTCCATCGCCAGGGCCATGATGAAGGACGCCCCGGTCATTTTCCTGGATGAAGCCACCGCCAATGTGGATCCGGAGAATGAGAACGACCTGATGAAGGCGATCCAGGCGCTGACGGAAGAAAAGACGGTCATTATGATCGCGCACAGGCTCAAAACAGTGGAGCATGCAGATCAGATCCTCGTTATTGATCACGGGAAAGTCGTGCAGCAGGGAACGCACGAGAATCTGATGAAGGAAGAAGGCATTTACAGGAACTTTATCAGTGAGCGCCGCGAGGCAGCAAGCTGGAAAGTCAAGCAGAAGTGAGGAGGAATGGAAAACAAATGAAGGAAGATATGAAACTAAACGGCCGCGACCTGATCAACATTGGTATTTACGGTGCTATCTAAACGGCCTTGGTAAGACGACCTTTTTAAATTGCCTCTGCGGGCTGGAAAAGAGATTCCGCGGAACCCTGGAATACAAGGGCAGGAAATATGGTAACAGGAACAGGCAGAAACTGTGCTATCTGGTCATGCAGGATACCGGAAATCAATTGTTTACCGAGAGTGTTCTGGAAGAAGTCCTGATCTCTCTGCCCAAGAATACAGAAAACGCGGAAGGAAGAGCAGCGGAGCTCCTCGGGCAGCTGGATCTTGGAGAGTATCCGGACCGTCACCCGCAAAGTCTGTCCGGAGGGCAGAAACAGCGGCTGGCCATTGCATGTGCCCTGGCTTCCGGGAGGGAGATCCTGTTGCTGGATGAACCTACAAGCGGGCTTGATCACGGACATATGATAGAAACGGCGGACATGCTGAAAAAGCTTCGGGATATGGGAACGACCGTTCTTGTCGTTACACATGACACGGAACTGATCCGGCACTGCTGCAGCAGGATGATATCCCCTGCCGGTATATAGGGGTGCAAACTACCCCAGAGGTGGTTTTGGCAGAGGCGGTTTATGTTCATATCAGAGTGTTTCAGCCGTCGAAAGAAGTACTGGCTGATGCTGTTTTCTACTACAGCAGGAGCGGAGGCTTCCGCAAGATCCTGCCGATGGAGGCGATCCTGGAGTAGGAAGCAGAGATCCGTCATCAGATCAGGCATATTACATAGGTGAGTAAAAGAGATCCTGAGCCGTCAGCGGCTCGGGATCTTTGTGATTTCTGGGAGAATATATATATTAAGACGTGTATCACAGGCTAGAATGCTGGTCAAAAAGGGGACAGCTTCGGAACGGCGGAGAAATTGACTATAAGCAGGCGGGTGGTTTTGGTAAAATGGAGAAAAGAAACGTGGGAGGGAAGATCAGATAACATGATTACAGATGAAATGATCGCATCGTGTGGCTTGGACTGTAGACTGTGCGCCTACGCACAGAAGAAGGCCAACCCATGTCCCGGCTGTATCGGACCGGATGAGAACAACAGGGGAGGACAATATGGGAAAGAAGGCTAAAAGAGTGCCGGTTAACCTGGATGCCGGGGATGTTGCGGAACTTCAGCCCGATGAAATAAGCGCTATTCTCAGAGCAGCGGATGAACTGATCGGAAAGGGAGGAAGAACGCTTCTTTCTAAAATACTGAAGGGCTCGAAGGAGAAAAGAGTATTGGAACTGGGACTCGACCAGTGCCCTTCATATGGGTACTATCATGATCTGAGGATGGACGAAATCGGGCAAAGGGTGGACTGGATGATCAAAAAGGATTACCTCCGAATCGAATATGACTACCGTCTTCCGGTTATCGTTTATTCGCCGATCGGGTGGGAGATCGAGAAAAGACAGTATACAGAAGAACTGTATCAGGCTTTCTGCAACGCAGCAAAGAAAGGTGACGAAGCGATCATAGAGAGGCTTAAGGAACACACAAACCGGCAGGTTATCCTGATCCTTCTCGAAATAATAGAGGAGCGCGGTGATCCAACTCTGATTCCCTTTCTGGAAAAGTGGAGAGAGATAGAAGTTAAAAAGCTGAAAAGCAGGATAGAAGGCATCATCAAAGCTATTTCGGAGAGGCAGCCTACCCAATAACGACAGTAGCACAGAGCGCACCGAAATGAGGAAAACTATGAAAAAGAGAAAACCATTAAATATCCTATTTATCGGCAACAGCCACACCTACTACAATGATATGCCGCTCATGGTCCGGCGGCGGGCTATCGAGTGCGGCTACGATTGCCGGGTTACTATGATCGCTCACGGAGGGTGGTTTTTGGCACAGCATGCGGAGGAGCCCGATGTAAGGTTTAACATCCTTTATGGGGAATACGACTATGTTGTCCTGCAGGAGCATGCTCATCCGTTTGGTCCTGTGGAGAAGTTCCGCGATGCAGCGGTTCGCCTGAACAGATGGATCCGTGAGGCTGGAAGCACTCCTGTCATTTATGATATTTGGGCAAAGAAATCGGAGCCGGAAAAGCAGGAAGAAATGAATGAGGCGCACAGGATGGTCGCCGGCGAGATCGATGCGCTGCTGGCTGGGGTCGGAGAACACTGGTGGGGCTATCAGAAGAGCTGGCCGGAACTGGAGATGTATGCTGATGACGGAGCCCATGCTTCGAGTGCAGGATCTGATTTCGCAGCCAAATATATCTGGGAGACGATCTTTACGGATCTCAGAAGAAGGAGATAAGGCCGGCCTGTATAAAAAGAGAGGGAAGATATTTGGAAGATACAGGGAAGCGGGCTCATCTCATGAATGTGTATACAGATGCCGCTTACCGCAGGCAAGGGATTGCATTTACGATGACAAATATGCTTATTGAGGCGGCTTGGAATCGAGGGGCGACGGAGATCAGCCTTGACTCTACAGAGTCCGGCAGAGCGCTTTACATTAAATGCGGATTCAAGGATTCGGATGAGTGGATGGCGCATGTATCGGTGTCATAGGACTCCGGAGCAAATTGCAAAACAGGAGGGTAACTGTGATGATCAGAAATATCATATTTGACATGGTCGGCGTTCTGATGCGGTTCGACACAGAGTCGTATATAGAAGAGCACCATTTGTCCGAAGCAGATGTGGCTATTCTCAGGAAAGAAGTCTTTCGCTCCCTGGAATGGGCGAGGCAGGACAGGGGCTCAATTTCTACGCAGGAGGCTGAGCGGCGTATATGCGACAGAGTGCCGCCGCATCTGTGTTTTGCCGTACATGATCTGCTCTACCGGGAAGGCAGGAAAATCGTTCCGGTCGATGGGGTTGCGGAGCTGCTGCAGGATTTAAAGGATAGGGGATTTCGTTTATTTCTTCTCTCAAATACGTGCGTACATTGGCGCAGTTTCTGGGAAGAAATCCCGGGCCATGAGCTGTTCGAGGATGTCCTGATCAGTGCGGAGGTCGGCCTGGTCAAGCCGCAGCCGGAAATATTCCGGCTGGCGTGTGAGAGGTTTGGGATCAGCGCGGAGGAATCCGCTTTCATTGATGATACCACGGCTAACGCGGAGGCGGCATATTATGTCGGAATGCGGGCAGTGGTGTTTCACGGCGATACCGCGCAACTGCGGCGGGAGTTGGAGACGGTCATACTTGAAAAGTAACCGGGGTGATTCGCTGAATACGGTACATGTTTATGAAATACAGGGAGTTTACAGAAACTATGAACTATAAAAAAGAGGTGCAGGAAGTACTGACGCAGATCAGGTTTATCAAGAACAGGCTGGCGGGGATTACTCTGAATATGGATGAAGAAGACCGTGATCCGGCGAGCCTGGAAGAGGCGCTGGAAGCATTGGACGATGCGGTCGATATTTTGGCAGATTTCGCAGCAGAAGAATGAAACGAGAGAACCTTTGGGTTTCTCCGATATTACTTCTGGGTGTTACGTTAATGATGGTGAAGGAATAATCAAAATATTGTTCACTTTGCTGCTCTGAATATTCATGTTTTGCGACCCTCTGCTGAATGAATATTGTAAAATGGTCGATATTTTGATTACTGTTTGGATCGAGGTAGTTTGTGCCTCACAGGAGGAGAACTATGGACATCAAGTGGGTCCCGCTGGTCGGAAAGACCGGCTACATACTGGCAGCCGGCGCACTGATTCCAACCTATATTCTCAACGACAAAGAAATCGTGCTCGTAGACTCGGGTTTACATTACGACCCCGGGCTGATCTCGTTTTTCCGCGCTGTGGACGTGAGGGTGGACACCGTCCTTCAGACGCACCTGCACGAGGACCATGTCGCAAACAACCGGATCCTCATCAACCGGTTCGGAACCAGGATCATCGCGCACAAGAACGAGGTCGAAGTGGTGCACTCCGCACATAGAATACGCAAATCCTGGTGCGCACTGGATCCCGAGACCAAGGACAAGTACCTGCGCACATACAGCTATAACATTGAGTGCATCGAAGACGGTCAGGAAGAGATCGTTCTGCGAGGCATTCCGTTCAAAATATTGCCTCTTTACGGCCACTCCGAAGGTCATCTCGGTTTTGTGACCCCGGACGGTGTGCTATGCACAGGCGATGCGATCCTTTCACCGGCGATGGCACAGTACTCCAAGATGCCGTATTTTGAAGATATCGGGCAATCCATGGAATCCATGAAAAAGCTGATGCAGACAGACTACCCCTACTATGCGCTGGCGCACATGGAAATCATAGAGAAACGGGATATGCCGGGGCTGGTAAAGAAGAATCTGGCGCTTCTGGAGCGGATCCATGCCGACATGCTGGAGCTGATCAATGACCCGGTCACGTTGGACGAGCTTGTAACTTCGGTCATGTACGGGCTGGGAATCCGGGGCGGAAGTGATGTCAAAAATGCCTACATAAGGACTGCCATTTCATTCAGAGTAAATTACCTTGTAGAGACCGGAAGACTGCGAGAGATTGAAGAAGGCGGGGTAATCCGCTACGCGAAATAGGCCGGGGAGAACCCGAATGGAGGTATCACCTTTGAAGTTTGCTGAGTTACTGCATTCTAATAAACACATTCCTCTTCAATATCCGATAAAAGCTGCTCGTTTCATGAGAGAGGCGATTTCCGCCGTTGAACTTGAGGAGCAGATAGAAAAGAGTACTCGCGCCTTTCAAAAGTTCAGTCAGTATTATCGGGCGGGGATCATAACATCAGAAGAGAAAATGGAAAAATATCGGGATGAATTCCATGAAGGGTTTTACGATTTTTTGCGAAAAAAGAGATTGCGAACCCGTTTCAATGAACGGACACTGAGTGGTTTTCTTGAAGATTACAGCCTGTATCGACAGGGAAAGCGGGAATATTCTTCCCAATCTGCGGAACCATGGCTGCTCTACGATGATTCTTTGGAAGCGAGCGACTTGGATAAGACAAGTTTCTTTAAACTGATGGAGGCATTTCACATTCCCGCAGAATACTTCGAGCCATTAGCGAGCAGCTGCATAATGCCCAAATGGAGAAAAGATATAGCCGGCTCAGGTACATTTGCAATCATCTCTTTTTCTCTGATCGATGACGGCGGATGGATTGGCGACAGCGATCCTGTCGGAAAGACTTTTACATTTACCGATGAGTTGGGACTGAAGGCTGTTATAAAGATTGAGCGGCGGGCAACAAAAGAAGATGACGTTCATAATACATTCAGAACAGAATATGTCGGATCAGGAACGATCGAAGGGTATACTTCTGAGCGAATACGGGAAATTCGCATTTCCGCACATGATAAGGTTCATGGGATCAGTTTTCATACAAGGCTTGGAAACGATGATTTGAGTGCTTTCATGGCTTATCCGCTTTGGGCGGATTATGTCAGGCGCCTGGACAAATGCAATGAGGTACAAATCAGCCATCTGGAGGCGCTTATGGGCTGTTTTGACAGCTGATAAATATTCATGTTCTGCGCCCCTCTACTGGGCAAAAAGTTGATGATGATCGATATTTTGATCCAAAAGTAAATATAGATACACGAAAACACTCCGGTTCCAAAGGGAGGCAAGGATGAATAACCAGATAATTGACGCACGAACAGATACAGCTATCAGGAATTCCAGGATGATGTGGTGCGCTTTTTGCTTGCTGAATAATGATTATTAAAGGGGAATTATGAAGCGAATTATTGTGATCGGCAGTCCCGGCTCGGGAAAGAGCACTTTTTCGAGAAAACTGAGTGATAAGACAGGACTTCCGCTGTACCATTTGGACAATATCTGGCATTTGCCGGATCGGACAACGTTGACAAGGGAGGCGTTCGACGAGAAGCTGTTCGCTATTTTGGCAACGGAGAGCTGGATCATTGACGGCAACTACAGCAGGACGCTTGAAATCCGGCTGAAATATTGCGACACGGTTTTTCTTCTGGATTATCCTGTGGAGGTCTGTCTTGGCGGCGCGTATGAACGTTTGGGAAAAGAGAGGAAAGACATTCCGTGGTCTGAAAATGAATTGGAGGAAAAGTTCCGACAGTTTATCGAGGATTTTCCCAAGGTAAAGCTTCCGGGAATCTACAAGCTGCTGGAGCAGTATGGAGATGGAAAGGAGATACACGTTTTTCACTCCAGGGAAGAGGCTGAGCAGTATCTGGAAGGATGAACAGAAAACGGGGGACAATATCAGCGCGGTCCATCATGTTGAGCTTCTCCTGTGGAAGATGGATGTCGAGAAATATGCCAGGGAGGACAGGCAGAATATCAGAGAGAATGAATCGATATTTTGACCAATTTTGTTGACTTTGATACGGCGGGGCAGTAGTATAATATTAACGAAATTTTACATTTTCATGTCTTTATTTTAACACATTCCAAGAGCAGATCAAATCCGGAGGAACCCGCCGCGGGACATAGGAAAAGGGGAAGCCTATGCGTGAGATCAACGACCAGTACCCGGAGTATGCTGAGCCGTACGAACCAGTAAAGGGTGGAAAACATCATAAAGGAATTTACGGGACACGCGGGCCGGACAGAAGGAACAGTCCGAGGCGGTTCCTGTTTTTTGCGCTTATCGGACTGCTTCTCCTGCTGCTTGTGTCCTCCCGTCCCGGCGGAGAGCTGGCGGGAACTGAACCCAAGGCTTCTGATAAAGAGACGGCAGTCACTTCGGAGACGAAGCAGGAGGAGCCTGCAGAGCCTGACACGCCGGAGCCTCCAATTAATCCGGAGGAGCATAAGGATATACCCCAAAAGCCTGAAGAGCCCCAGGAGCCGGAGACAGAGCCGGAACCGCAGGATTCACCGGACTCTCCTGAACCTGAGGAGGAGCCTGAGGACGAACCTGAAAACGATCCTGAAGACGAACCTGAAGATGAACCTGAAAACGATCCTGAAGACGAACCTGAAGATGAACCTGAAAACAAGCCTGAAGACGATCCTGATTTACCTGAGGAGCCTGAGGAACCGACCTACAAAGATCCCGCTGTGAGCATCGCTCATGTCTACTACTGGTTCTGCCTGGGCCACATTGAGGTGGAGTATAAGATTGCGGCCAATGATGGAGAAGATATTACATCTTCCGTTGCGATCACTTCCGTGGCAGATCCCTCTATGACAGTCAGCATGCCTTCAAAGACGGGCTCCGGAACGATCGACGCAAATGCAGACGGCACCGGCAAACTGACTTATATGAGCGCGGACGAGTGGAAAACGGACGTGACGCTTGCATATACGCTGAACGGGGAGAATAAAACGCTTACTGTCAGCAACACAGCGCAGCCGGAGTTCATGGACTTCTTATGGCTGGATCCGCAGCATCTGTCGGGGAACAGCTCTACTACTAATAAAGTCGTCAGCGACAAGATTGAGTTCAGGTATGGAAAGAATGACCGCCACACATATGATGTGTCGTTTACCAAAATAGAGATGGGCTGGATGAAAGAGGTCCCTCTCAGCGGAGGCGGCAATACATACGAGGAAGTCGGCAGTACCAGGAGAACCGTTTGGGACGGCACCGGAACCTGCCCGATCACAGGGCCTTCGGGGCCGGCAGCAGATGGGGACAACTATGTTTTGACATTTGAGTACCACGACATTCTTGATGTTGTTCCGCCAGCAGACGCGGCGGATGCTACGCACTTCTACCTCAACTATTATATGGAGGGCACAGGAACCGATACGGACGGAACTGTGTATACGATCCACACTCCGACGTATGGGCAGTCGACGCCCTGTGAGATCGAAAAGGATCTGGAGGTGGAGATCAACTACATTTATTTGTGGGACGAGCTCAATCATATTGAAGTCGGATATACGATCACGCCCGGTGACGCTGAGGATATCAGTTCAGTCGCGACAGTGACGTCTGATATTGATCCTGCAAAGACGGTTACAATGGATGAACGCACAGGATCCGGCCTGATCAGTGTGAATGCTGACGGCTCAGGCAGGCTGTGGTGGCATCACAGCGGCGACTCCTGGACGGTTGAAGTGAAACTGAACTACAAGATGCACGGAGAAAACAGGACGCGCACTGTCAGCAAATCCATGCCGCCGGAGTTCAAGGGGCCTTTGTGGCTCTATGGTCTGGGGGCTTCCGGAAGCGGATCGAGCGCAGACAATCAGGCAGTAACCTCGGATATCATTTTCCAATATCCGGCCGATGACCGTCACACATACGATATTACATTCACCGGAATAGATATAGGATGGGAAAAGCAGGTTCCTATCGGAAACGGCGGCTACACTTACGAAAAGGTCGGAAGCAAAAGGACAATTTGGGACGGCACGGGCACAAGTCCGATTACAGGTCCCACAGGTCCCGTGACCGAAGGAGATTATACAAGGCTGACCTTCAGTTATTCGGGAACGCTTGATGCCACGCCTCCCGCGGACGCGGAAGGAGCGACTCACTATTACCTGATCTGCTATACAGAAGGAACGGGAACAGATACAGACGGAACCGTTTACGGGATAAACCGCCCGACTTCCGCAGAACTGACGCCCATTGCGCTTCCCGGTGTCACACTGGTGGAGCCGGAGGTGACCTTCGACCACCTGTATTGGTACCAGCTGGTCGATCATCTGGAACTCGGGTATGAGATCACGGCAAATGACGCGACGGACATTACATCTCAGGCCAAGATTACCTATGATCCGGGTGGAAGCTTTCATTTGGAGCATACTATGCCTGAGGTGACCGGCGCCGGCACCAAGACAGTCGAAGATAATGCCGGCGGTGATCTTGCGATTTTCAGCGGCGGACAATGGGTCACTACGATCACTCTTCAGTATAAGCTGGGCGGCGAGTCCAAAGAGAAAGTGCTCACAGTTCCCGGCAATCCTGAGTTATTCTCCGGCTACATGGAGACGAAA
>Ga0256404_1010309_pt1 | contig 12966 bp, 15 predicted proteins | sample RumenRJG_01DNA_FD_185990 | JGI IMG/M metagenome (GOLD analysis project Ga0256404, IMG submission 185990) | Bovine rumen microbial communities from Lethbridge, Alberta, Canada - RJG_01 | ecosystem: Host-associated > Mammals > Digestive system > Stomach > Rumen | place: Canada: Alberta | collected...
AGCGCATCCATGTCGAGACCCTCTACAAAAGCATCGATGACTCTTGCAATGCTGTGCTCCGGCACGAAGGATTCCATCGTACAGAGCATGACCTGATTTCTGTCTTGTCCGGAAATATATGGCATAAATTCAGCCCTCAAGAAAAAGTAGATTTGATGCTTATAGTATACCATATATGGTGCTCGAACGCTTGATTCTACGAGGTTTTCTGTGTGTTTTATTAAGTTTTCAAAGTACAAAAGTTATATGTTAAACGCCGGCTCAACTGGAGTCGAGTGCATTAACCGATTAGTTATGCGGAGGGATTTCTGTTCCTAGTTTTCGGACAGTCTCCCCCGCTTTTTCTACGGCATCTCTAATCGAAGAACAAGCATATACAGGCATCCACACAGTACCACCATATCCACAATTTTTTATTATGTGGTATATTGCTGACCTACCCATTGAAACATACTGCACTTTATGGCCAAAATAATTTCCAATGTCTTCTATAGTACAAGATTCTGACGATATCCAATTCTCAAAATTTTTATTATACATACTCAACTGCCTGTTTTAATTATTCGTTTTAATAGGATATGAATATTTATTTGGTTCCATATCTCCAATCAGGCCCTTCCAGCCTCCAATAAGTGAATATCTTGCATAATCCAGCATAATAGGATCCTTGTCTGTAATATAATGTCTGAAATATATAAATGGTGTGACTAATGTCTGTTCCACAAAACATTTCAGTATATATGGAAATGGGAGATATTTTTTTACTAAATACATTCTATTTCTGCTTATCATATATCTACTAGCTGCAGGTCTGCCCACACTTTTTCCTGGTGGATTGATATGCCAATGCCAGGCATATTCATTGGCAATAACTCCAATTTTATATCCCATTTTCCTTGCTTTAAAAGCAGTATCTAGTTCATCCCCATACATAAAGAGTTTTTCATCCTGTAGACCGCCTTTTTCAAAAAACTCTCTCTTTGCCATATAGAAACCACCTGTAACTAAGTCAGTTTCCTTATTTTTTTCAGTAATGCTATGTATATTTACTCCCTTACAATTATTTATAACTCTATACCCTTTTATGGTATGCCCATAGTTATCAATAATATCAGAAGAAATATTTAGTACTGCGCTGGAAACAACTCCCATTTCTTTTTTACTAAATAAATACTCATACATCGCAGGCAAACAATTTTTTGTGACTTTTACATCATTTCCTAAAATTACAATCGCATCTGCATCTGTATTCTCAAGAGCATATCTAATCCCGTCATTATATGCAGCAGTACATCCGCCATTTGCCTTCCTATGAAGGATGACCGCATCAGGAAAAGCAGCCTCTAGTTCTTTTTGAAATCCTTTTGTAGAGCCATTATCAACAACGATAAATTCAATCAACTGATCTTTATAATCATTATAATGTTCTATCCACTCCTTAAGCTTATAGCCATCATTAAAAGCCATTGAAACACCGGCAATTCTCATTTTATTCCCCCATTCAATTCAGGATACTTATCGACCTGTTTATCTATTGCATCCTGATACTTCTTAAATGGATGTCCTGATTTTATTTGGCTAGCAACGCAGAAAATTTTATAAGCAAAAGGATTGCATTCATAGCGAAAATTATAGCTTTTCTCCAATACGCCTCCAAACCTCTCCTTAAATCTTTGAATACCCTCCAATTTACTATTTGGCTCTGGATCATAATGATATCCCACGAAGCTAAATTCTTTTATGCCTTTTTTCTTAAAATATTTCACAGCCTCCCATAGTAAATAATTCGTGCTCCCTGGTTCTGGCTTTCTTATTGAAGCTCCATGCAGATAATATGCAATTGCCTCGTTATAATAGAAAATTGCACCTGACTGCAATACATTATCTTTATAAGCAAGAAACACACAGGCATTATTATCTAGACCATCTATTAACTTACGATAATAATTAGAATTGCTTTCAGTTCCGCCGCTTCTTCTATATGTTTCATTTGCAAGAGGAGTATACTGTTCAACTAATTCTGTTCCACCTATCTTTATCTCAATTCCCGATTTCTCTCCACGTCGAATGGAGTTTCTATGTTTACTGTGAACATTATTCCAAAGCACAGCATCAGAAAGCGTTAAATCTATGATATGATTACCACAGGGGGCAACAACAGCTCCCTTAGGATAATATTGAAACCTGGCTGTATTACCTGTAAGAATCCATTGAACACCCATGCCTTTAAATGCCGACATCGCCTGATTTAAAAAAAACTGATAATCTGTCGCTCCTCTTAAGCAGAATGGCTCACTTTCTAATACTGCTGCCTGAAGAAATAATACTTTTTTTACTCGTGCTTCAAGTACAAAATCGTCATTCCAAACATAAAACATTTTTTGGCCACGAATCTTGACGTTATTTTCATAATTCTCTGTAAAAAAAAGATTTGCTGATACCAGTTTGTTTTTAATATCTATTGGTATCTTTAAATAATCTTTAGAAGTATACATATCAAATTCTCCAGAATAGGAAACCTACTACTATAAATACTAATAATAACCCAAGTCCATACGTACATACTATTAGTAGTCGCGCAGCTTTATTTGTCTTCGCAATTCCATATGCTCTGATGTATGTAAACAAGAACTGCTTCCATTTTCCCTTCGTCTCTATAATATTTTCTAATTTATCTTTTTCTCGTATTTTAATTTTCTTTAAATCTGCTTCTTCGATAAACTCCAAATTCGAAGACTCATTGATATATTTCAAAGCAGCTTCAAATCTCTTGATATTTTTTTGATTTTTTGTCGGTGTATCAGGAGTATCCAGAAAATTAATCAAGGAAAAACTATGTAGGAACAAGATAATCACTCCATCCTCTTTTTTTGCGCTATATTGATCCAGAACAAGTTTAAGTTCCGATGGATAAATCGTTGCGTCAAGCTTGTCATACCTCTGATATAGTTTTCCAAGATTTAGGCTTTTAAAAATAGTGACCGGAAATTCAACTATTGATTTATATTTTTGTGGAAGAACATACGCCACTTCTGGTTTTATCCCACACCATGTCTTTGAATAAAATTCAGAGAAATCGTACTGATAGCCCAATTCATTTAATATATCCAGCGTATCTCTATTTGCTCCATATTTGCCTGCTCGAAATGATATTGGCATTTCCCCCGTAATCTTTTTATATTGCTCTGTGCATTCTTGAATAATTTTTCTCTGCTCATCTTTAGAAAACTCAAAAAGAAACTGCCTTTTCTCATTCGGCATATGATGTGGATGTATATGTACCCCTACATCATGGCCATGATTTCTAATATATTTTATAACCTCTTCTACCTTGTCATATCCAAAATCCCATATTTCAGGTAGATCAACAAAAAAAAGACCCTTTACATGGTTTTTATCGCAGATATCTATTATCTTAGGAATGCCATAATATTGGTTTTCATCAACTTTGCCCCATACTTGATATAGAATGGGATCGGTACCTCTCGGGCCCTCTGTATCTATAGTTAGTAAAACTTTGTTCATTTTGTGCCATTCTTTCTCGCCTTATGAATTGAAATTGCAAAGTTTATAACAAATCTAGGCATAACTCTAACAATTTTTCCTTTAAGAATTCTTTTCTTATTTCTTTTTCTATACTCAGCATCCAACGCTGCAAAGCCATTTTCCTTCCAAAATTGTATGACTTTTTCCTGATCATGCGGTCTGCTAGAAGGTTTTAAAAGGCAACTATTATACTTTGCTATGTCATATATCGATACCGGTACAAATTTAATATGATCTTTTATCCTGTTAATAATCTCCATTCCCCTACTTGAATTAATAATCAGGCCGGAAACGGTATCATCTTCCCCAAACTTATCGGTAAATTCGTCCCAATGCCAGAAATCACACAGAGTAATATCACTAACTCTATTTACTGTTGTATATTTACATTGATAGCAAGATTCTCTATATGTAAATGCCTCCATATAAAGATCGTTATAAGTATCCTCTGGCCAATTATATAAATGTGTATGAAAAGTGGAATCCGTAAATGAAAAAAACCAGTTCATTCCATTTTTTACTGTCTTTTTTGCTCTAAAGTGATAATCTTGCAGTTTCCCGTATTTTTTCTCTAAAAAAGAAATATTCTCATCAAAAAGCTTTTGTGATGGCACACCATGACAAACTATATCTATTAAGATAAGATTTTCCTTCAATTTCTCAGATATATAATTATTTACTGCAGACACTTGGCAAGGTGTTCCAGAAAACAATACCGTCTTACCACTTTCAAGGTCTTGCTGTATGAGTAGATATACATTTCCCATGTCGCTTTGAACATACTTTGACCGCATGACGGTTTTCAGCAAAGCAATATTATCCACTCTGATATGTTTTACTTGAAAATTTTTATCCATCGTGCATCCATAGACAATTCCCCCGTTTTTCAGTATGAAACTTGCTATCGTTCCAAAAAGTCCGCCGGAAGAGCTATGAAATCTAATATCTTCATCGTAACAAATTGCTGCATATGTTTCTAAAACATTTTGCTTTTTATTATTTTTCGCAGGACATACTTTCAAACATTTTCCACATGAAATACATTTATCTTCATTTATTCGGGGCATTATGAAGCCATAGACATCATGAGTATAGCTTAATGCATTACCAGGACATATATTGATACATGCACCACAGCCTGTGCATTCTCCCTGTAAAATAACATTACTTATATTCTGGTCCATAGATCATTCAGTTTTGATAAAAATTCATTTTCACTTAGTGCAACCTGCTATTACATTTTGTAAATAGTTCTTAGATGAATTAATAAAATCATCCAATTTTTTTTGAACTAAACTATAATCAATCTCTTCATAAATAGTATCAATATCCTCAGTTCTTATCAGCGCATGCTTTTCAAGTCCCGTCATACGCAGCAAATCTAAAATACGTTCTCCATTCTTGGAAGGAATCAGTGTCCCAAATTTCTTATGAAATATGTGTGAAAATGCCGTGGCATGAAATGAGCTTGAAACAATGATTTCTGCATATCGAATCAATGATAAAAACTGAGTTGGCCCGACATCCTTAATGTGCATATCACACTCACACCTTGTTGTATTACCACCAACCAAGACGACCTTATAACGTGTGTTTTCCTTAATACTCCTCACCACTTCATTCAACAAATCATTTTCCGGAGAAAGATAAATCATAACATAAGGATCTCTTAAAATCTCTTCTGTTATCTGTTGATAGTGCTCTGCAGGCAATAGAAAAACCGGATCACATACCCAACGTACCTTTCTTTTAAGCCTTTTCGATAATTCATCCGCCGTATGCTTCTCTCGTACTGCTATATGTTGAAAGTCATTTATTTTTGAGGCTATCAAACTGATTTGATCATCTGGAATTACAGACTTGCCAACACTTGTTGAATAGGAAACTTTTATTCCATTACTAACAAATCTCAGATAATAAGCATTATCGTTTCCACAGTCATAGTCCATATTCCATAGCTGGTCACTTCCAACAATATAGATGTCTGCATCAGGAGGATTATTTTTCAGTGCACTATACGAGAAGTACTTTTTCGTTAAGCAAAAATATTTATTTTGAAAATCATAATATACCTTACTGATTTTCTGTTCATTCTTGAAAAACAGTATGCATCTTGCTATCCCTTTAATCTTGTTCTTCCCAAGGATACTGTAATATGGTCTATAGTCGATAATATTTACTTCATTATCTATCGTTTCCAAATATTGCTGTAATGCATATGCTTGCAATGCCGATCCGGGATTATGAATGCTATGCAGGGTAATAATACATATTTTCATCTTCAACAATCTCCTTGAATGGTGCATGCATAATAAACAAAAGCATTATTACAAATCTATCCGAACTATATAAGCTACTTGAAATACCAAAAATAAGCAGCATGATAATTAGCATTTTGGAAAAAACGACTCGGCCTTTTGAGCTATCAATCAGGCCTAAAACATATAAAACGAACCCTATAAGTCCTGAAGATACGAGAATGTAAGCGTTCGTATTCATATATTCATCTGCAGATTCAAATATAGTAGAGATATTATATGTAGACTTCAATTCTATAAAATTACCAAAACCGCTTCCGAAGATTTGATAAAAAATTGGCATCTTTAAATAGAAGGCGGGTCCTCTTATCACTCTTATAACAGCCGAACTATTCAACCGTGAAAGATTTCTAAACTCAACTAATCTATTAATAATTAACTTTCCGGCTGCGCTTCTGCTAAGAACTATAAGCAAAAAAGCCCCGACAAATATTCCCACTAATAATTTAACAGGTCCGTTGTCATAATTCCTACTCGAGTATAATAGCCTTAAGCCCCAACATACGCCGACAGCTACATAAGCATTAATTGAGAGCGTTAAAAGCATTGCAAGGCTATAAAACAAAGCTTGTTTAAGCCTCGGATTCCCATCCGTTGGAAAAAGTTCCAATAATATTCCAACAGAAATATAATGCGCGCACGCAGCCGGTTCTGCTAAAAATCCATTTGGATGAAGATATCCATCTACTCTTGCAGTTTTTAAAAAATTTCCAAGCAACTCGCGGCCATAAAGTCCACCAGATATTGATGTTTTAAGCTGCGGAATAATGCCAGGAATAAAAATATGAAATAAAAGATAAGCTACAAATTGAATGATGATAAATGCGCTCAAAATAGATATGACTTTAAGCAATATCTTTTTTCCATATTCAAAGTCAAAATATTGTCTTCCGCAAAAAACTATGATAATAAAATAATAAATGTCTCTTATTAATCTATGAATTGCATCCGAAAACATATATGTGCTCGATGAGAAGCATAGTATAGTGCTAGAGAAAATGCTGATTATTAATGAATACAGCAAATAGCTATTAAATATATTTAATTGGATTTTGAAGATTTCTCTATTTAATGCGCAAAGAATAATCAATGGCACTAGTAATGCCTCTCCTAAGGATACGCTGGAAAATGGAGTAGCATACACATTGAGTGCGGGGAGAAGTACAATAATCAAAGTAAATATTTTTGATAAATTTTCATTTCTCTGTCCATAACTGATTTCCATGTTTCTTTTCCCAATTTGTAATTCCAACTATTTACCCCTATAATTCCGAATACATATTAACAAGTATCTTTTTCATATCAGACCATTGATATCTGTCTTCATATAATCTTCTGGCACGAATACCCATTTTCTTGCATTCATCATCATGAGAAATTAGATATTTTAATGCTTGGAAAAATTCACTCGCATTATAATTTATGACCTTACCTATTTGATATTCTTCAACCAATTTATCTATACCAGTGTTTCTAACTACAATAACCGGTTTCCCAAGTGCAAGGGCTTCATAAAACTTGTTTGGTGCGCATAATTGATGATTTCGTTTTGATGGGTCATAAATTGCTGAAAGGACTTTAGTCTTTTTTTCCACGTTAAGCACTTGATCATAAGTAATAGACCCCGCAAAGGTAAATTCATCGAAGGATTTATCTAATGTTTTTAGCTTATCGGAATACTTTCCTGTCCCAGCAAAAAAGAACCTTAAATTAGAATCATTTTCATATTGATCCACAATTTCACTTACTAATCTTCCATCATTCAAAGCTCCACAATAGCAATAATCATATTGAGTAGCAGCATCATCCAATCGATTAATTTCTGGGGAATTGTATATAACTAACAGTTTCTGATGTTCAGTACCCTTGATCTGTTCTCTTCTCTCTTCAGTACAGATAATTACGCATTGAGCTGTATTAATAATTTTATGATCAAGTTTCTCTATAATATTTTTTACAGGTCCAGGCACAGGATGGGCATCAATATAATAATCATAAATATCATATACCATTTTCCTGCTGTGATTCTTATTTACCAAAAATACTGGAAAAGCGGTATCAAAATCGCACGCATGAATTACCTGTACATTTTTAGCCTTTCTTATAGCTTTTGCCAACCACACCGCCCATTTTATTCTATCAAAGACTTTATTAATATTACTTTTTCCTGCCCGTCCTTTATAAAAATGAAAAGCGACTTTATCTTTGTATTCGCTGAATAGCCTTACGTTTTTATTATATGCTTCGCCATCTCTATCCCAGCCAAATACTTCAACATTATACCCAGCTTGAAGCAAAGCTATTATCTCTTTTGTGGAGCGGGATTCATTGAATATACTACCCGAACGGCAATACCCTATTACCATATCGCAATGTTCCTATCATCATATTTATTTTTGACTACACAATCTCCTTTGTGTATTTTACCTTGTTGTCTTTGCGCTGTCCCACGTAGACTTGCTCTTACCCGCCACTTGTAGGTAAGCAGCCTTCGCCTGGGCTACAATCGTCATCGTATAATAGCCGACCATGTTTATTGCCTTGTTCTTAGGTTTCTTCTTTAGGTCGTATGCAGCTAATCCATAAAAGACCGCCTGCCCACCAAAGGCCAATGCATACAAAACCGAGGTCGGTGCAAGTATCGCCGAAGTCGCAAGCACAGTGCCATGGGCAAGCCAGAGTAGATACCTGCATGTCCTATGCCCGAAATAGAAGTAGCTGAACCATGGATGTTTTGGAGTCGTAAGCAGCATCTTTGCGGAAATAGGAAATACTTCAAGAATATTCCTGTTCATCCGAACTTTCCTTTTATACTCGTCCTTGTTCGTCTCCCCTGCCTTTTCGTATGCAATTGCATCAGGATTATACAGAGCCCGCTTTCCTTCCACACCATATTTAAGAGGCATTGAAGAATCGTGACAATTTATTGGAGGAAAATCATAATATAAATTATTCCGGCATGCATATATAGCTCCGTTTCCCGCAGTAATCGTATAAATATTGCTCTCAATTTCCCTCTGTCTGAGATCGCTTTCCCAGTATGTGGATTCTGAAGAGGCCGTATCGTTCTCGCCATCATTCATGTATTTGAGCCTTCCGCACACATAGGCAATGTTCTCTGACGTGAAGCAAGAAACAAGCTCTGATATGGAATTCCGCTCGAACATCGCATTCGCATCAGACATTACAAGTATTTCTCCTGTAGTATGCTTCTGTGCTTCATTCTGTGCGTTCGTCTTTCCTAAGTGCTCCTTTGAACAGTAAAGCGACATCTTTATGTCCTGATGTGATTCGATGAAATCATTTACTATGTCGTTCGTCCTGTCCGTGGACCAGTCGGAAGCTACAATGTAATCGATGCGGTCTGTTGGATAATCATTGTCGATGACATTATCAAGCTTTTCCTGGATTACTTTCTCCTCGTTATGGGCCACAATCATTACTGTGACTGTTGGCTTGTAATCAGAGTTCTTATGGAGCTTACGATTCTTGTATTTTTTTTCAAGAATCTTGAGGGATTCCTTGTACCCGACCATGCCCCAGCCAATGACCGACGCCCCGGTCCAGAATAATATTTTAGGTAATAATTTTGATTTGCTCATTTTGGTTTTCGTGTTATTTTTGCCTTATTGCTCATTCAAGTCATGTAACTTCTTTGCTAATTATCTCATCCAGTACATTATCAATTTTGAATTTTTCTAAAGCTTTCAAATTCTTTTTTGAGAAATTGACCGTCCATGCAGGCTTCGTCTGTTTGCCAATACTTTCAGATATAGTTGGATAATTGTCTTTGTTTTTCCATTCTGTCATTGGAATAACATAAACATCAGGCAATTCCGTTTGACCAAAACATATGCAACATAGAAGGTGATACTCATCCAATGCCATATCATCTTTATTCATAAATATAGAACCGCTAGGTCGTTTGCTTTTTACCTGTACTTCATAGAACCGTGAAGTACCAGGACGCTTCGCTACAAAATCAATCCCATGATCATCGACTTCGGAACTATAGACTTCAAACCCATGCTTCGTGAATTCCATCTTTGCATAATATTCTGCATATTTTCCCAGTTGCAGTTTTCCGAGACTTTCCCAGCTAAATTTCGACATCATCATTCACAGTTTAATAAGATATTGTTTTCTAAAAGCCCGGCTTAAAATAGATAAATGAAAGCTAGCAAAAGAAGAGATAATTACTGCCCATCATCTTTATTGTTACTTGGATCATATCCTTCATTCATTGATTTCAGTCCAAATGTTGTCGGCTTTAAGCCCTTCATATCTGGTTGAGCCTCACTACCCTGTACAGCCGTCTTTAATGGATTCTCTCCGTTTTGAATTCTATTGATAAATTCTGTTGCTCTATCACTTGCTTCACTCATAACCACACCTCTTCAAAATATTAAAGTTAAAATATATAATCCTATAGCAACAACCATGATTAAAAGGCTTATGTTGTGCCACTTTGCTCGATTATCTGAAATTCTTTTATTTATCTTAGTTGCCTTGTCATATGGTTCTAATAGTGCTACAGAGGCATTATCAGAATTCATACTGAGGAAATCTATGTCGCAATAATCCGCAGGGTTAAATGTCTGGTATTTCTTTGTTCTAATCAGGATTACTAAAATGATAAGAGCCAACACCAAGAGGCCAATTGATAATGCCTGAAAAAGCGGATTGAGCACAGACAGCCAAAATCCACCTACACTTGACGTATCTGGTATCGCTTTGAAATTTTCTACCATATGATTCCAACTCTGCAAAATAAAGAAAAGCGCGCCTGTGACTACAGCCATGGCAATACTTATCTTTGTATCAAGTGCGGTAATTCTTGAAATCTCGATTTGATAATCAATCTGTGCAGTATTGAGAAGCACAGAGCCAGATGTCAGCACTTTTTTATCTTGTTGTATTTCCTTCTGATCCATGTTTTATACTTATTTTCTATGTATACAACCATTTCATTTACGCCATCTAAATGACATTGAAAAAAAATTCTCATTAAAGTTCCACAAGGTATTAAACTTTATATCAATCAATCCTATACACAGCCGGAGGATTATTAATAAAACGATTATTAAAGCTTATGGAATATCCACCTATGTACCGGCAGAAGATATAGTCACCCTTCTGATATGCCGCTTTATTTTCTTCAGTAAAAATAATGTCATTCTCCATGCAGGTAGCACCTGCAATTACCTGTTTGCCTTCTATTTCTCGATCATTATCTCTATCAAAATCAATCCTCTTAGGCTCCCGGTCAAATCTTAACGGGTTCATATCGAGATCAGATCCATCCGTCGTTACTATCTTCACTTCTCGGATGTCCCTAACATTTAGGACTTTTGTAAGATAATCTACTGCCGTTGAAATGACAGAAGAACCGGGCTCGATAATCAGCTTCACTTTATTCATATCTAGCACTTTTGATAATGTAGGCAATACCGCATTAGCATAATCTTCCATGGTAGGTTTCCCAGGTATTACCTGCCCTCCAAAAAAGCCTCCACCAATATCAACATATAAAAGGTCATCAGCTAAATCATATTTTATAACAAGTTCAACCGTCTCTTTTGCTATCGCCTCATATATATGAAGCCCTCTCGTTTTGGAGCTGAAATTGTAATGTAGTCCAAAATGATGAATGCCAAGGGAATATAATTCCGCTATAGCCTTTTGTAAATCTCCATTCTCAGATGAAATACCAAAACGGCTCTCTTCAGTTTTCATCTCGGCACCGCAGTACTTCTCAATATTGAAATTTACTCGAATGCCGATTCTTAAAGTTTTTCCAGTACCCCCCCCATTTTGTAAGAAGTTTCCTAAAATCTTTATGTCTTCGAAATTATCTAGATTTAGAATGCTCTCATTATCAACAGAGTCCTTTATAAGTTTTTCGGTTTTCTGTGGACCGTTCACGATAATATGGTCTCCAGAAAAGCCATTAGTAAGCGCCAGTTCATATTCAGTCTGAGATACAACCTCTGCATATGTGCCGTTTTCTAGGGCCATCTTAAGAACAAGCGGATGATTGTTTGTTTTTACCGAGTACCCTATAAGAGGTGTCACACCTCCTACTTTTTCATAAGCCGATGTAATAGCGTCAAAATTTTCTTTAAATTTTGTCGGGTTCAATGTATAACAAGGAGTTTGCAGATCATATCTTTTCGACTTCACTTTTTCTATGTATTGTTCTTCTTCCTGATTCATATCAATATCTTCACCAATCTTGCTTATTTGCTTCTTTGCGGCTTCCTTAAAAGCCTGGATTAATTCGACACGCCTGCCAACAGAGGTAAACCGTATTTTCATGCCGCATACCTCTCAAAGCTCTCAAAAGAAGGAATTAACTCATTTTTTCGATACCCTCCCCCTCAGATTTTTCAGAAGGGTTTTTCAATCTTTTTAATGGCTACTGCATTATATTTCATCATGTAAATCCCTTCCTCATATTCTCCAATATGGCGTTCATTAGCCTTGCCTTGGAGATTATTAAGGATGAAGGTCATATGGTTACATCCACTTTCAAATGCGTGCGGATACCCACCACCAAAACGAGGATTTACTTCGCTTATATAATATTTGCCATCTACGTAGAAAATATTGATATCTATCTGGCCTCTAAAGCCAGCTTCCAGAACAAACTTTTCTATCAAATCAAACAGTGCGGGATTCTTGAAGCTCACTGATTTATCAGTTTCTCCAGCCCGCATTTTGATTTTCTTCTTTGTGAATATTGAAACCACTTTACCGGAAATAATGTCAATGTAGACATCAGCACCGATTTCCTGACCATGGAGAAACTCCTGAATCATTAGATTTTCGTTATGATCAAAAAGCAGTTTCACTGTTTCCAGATCATTTGCAACATTTATAGATATGGAAGCAGAACCATTATATGGCTTCACAAAAACAGGAAATTTAATATTTCCATCATTGAAATCCTTCTCAAATTTAATAATGTCTATATATGTGAACTTCCCATTAAATTAACTCTCGTTTTAAGAATTCACTCATTTTCATCATTTTCATCGGTAGTTTGAAGGAACCTCAGGATCTCTTCGTAGCTTCTTTTGCTCGAGGAGATTGCCTCGAG
>Ga0256404_1010310_pt1 | contig 12965 bp, 13 predicted proteins | sample RumenRJG_01DNA_FD_185990 | JGI IMG/M metagenome (GOLD analysis project Ga0256404, IMG submission 185990) | Bovine rumen microbial communities from Lethbridge, Alberta, Canada - RJG_01 | ecosystem: Host-associated > Mammals > Digestive system > Stomach > Rumen | place: Canada: Alberta | collected...
AAGGCAGCGTTCGAAATGCGCACCTGTCCCGGCTGCGGCGCTGCAAGCCGGCAGAAAATCGGCTATGAGGGCGTCTGCCCCTACTGCGGCAGGCACTTTTAGCACTACAGGGCGATGGCTGCAGTGGTTTGTTGAAAGAAAAGCGGTGCACAGGCTGCTCTTTCAGAGGGGCAGCCTTTTTGTCGTTTTATCATCAGATTCCAGCAGCAAAACTGCGTGTTTCGGACATGAACAGAGGGCCATTATGACTGCCCCTTGAAAAACAATCTGCTGTCATTCTGCCTAAAAACACAGCAGCCCGATTTCTGTGGGGTGCCGGATCCACTCCTGCCCCGTGCGCAGTCCTTTCACCAGTCCGGCATAATTTTTTCATGCGGAAGGCTGCACAGATATGCCGCGTACTGCTGCTCCTCTGACGGCAAAAGGCCTGCGGCTTGTTTCACGTCCGCGGTCATGATAAAATCAGGAAAATTATGTGAATACCACTTCAGGAGGCACAAAAAGATGACATATGATGAAGTGCTTCAAAACGCGCGCACCTGCATCGGGCCGCATTGCAAGGCGTGTCCCGTCTGCAACGGACGTGCCTGCGGAAACGCCATGCCCGGCCCGGGTTCAAAGGGCGACGTTGCTGTCCGTAACTATTCGATGTGGCAGCACATCCGCATCAACATGAACACCATCGCCCGGGGCGGCGAACCGGACACCTCCTTTAACTTCTACGGCTGCAGGATGAAATATCCTGTCTTTGTCGGCCCTGTAGGCGCGGTTAAACTCCATTACGGCGACAAATATGACGATATTCAGTACAATGAAGTGATCCTGTCAGCATGCGCTGAGGAGGGAATTGCAGGATTCACAGGCGACGGCACGAACCCTGATGTCATGAAGGCAGCAACGGCTGCAATCAAAAGACAGAACGGCATCGGGATTCCCACCGTCAAGCCCTGGGACGTCAATACTCTTCATGAAAAGTTCGCGCTTGTGAAGGAGTCAGGGGCCGTCGCCGTCGCAATGGACATTGACGCGGCAGGACTTCCGTTTTTGCAGGGGCTTACGCCTGCTGCAGGCAGCAAGACAGTCGACGAGCTGCGCGAAATTATCGCTGAAGCCGGCCGTCCCTTTTTCATCAAAGGAGTCATGACTGTCAGCGGCGCACTCGCTGCAAAGGCTGCGGGCGCTGCCGGCATTATCGTTTCAAACCACGGCGGCCGAGTGCTCGACCAGACTCCTTCAACCGCAGAGGTTCTGCCGGAAATCGCCGACGCAGTAAAGGGCAGCATGAAAGTCCTTGTGGACGGCGGCCTGCGTTCAGGCGCTGACATTTTCAAGGCGCTTGCTCTCGGCGCTGACGCCGTTCTGATCGCACGCCCCTATGTGACCGCAGCTTACGGCGGCGGCAGGGAAGGCGTGAAGCTCTACACTGAAAAACTCGGCAGGGAACTCCGCGACACTATGAAAATGTGCGGTGTTCTGTCTCTGTCAGAGATCAGCAGGGCAAATCTGTATAAACCGTCAAATCCCTATATCGCGCTTTAACAAAAATGCAGCAGACGGTCCGATTCCATTGCGGAAACGGGCCGTCTGTCTGTTTTCACGGCTGCCGGGCCGCAAAGCGGCACCCGGCAGACAACACAGCCGGCATGAAAAATCCCGGAAGAAAGGAAAGGCGGCAGCCCGTACCTTGCGGGACTGCCGCCTCTCCTGACGCAGAGACTTTCAGACATAAAGAGATGCGGAACTAATCAGCATAATGAATTCTTTTTTCGTCAAAACGGTTCTGCTGCATGCGGCTTTCTGCAGGCCAGCCCAGCGCAAACAGCGAGAACGGTTCGATTTTTTCAGGCAGGCCGAGGACTTTCCTCACAGCGTCCATGCGCTCTCTGATCGGCGCAACTGCAAGCCACACGCCGCCGAGCCCCAGACTGTCAGTCATGAGCCACATGTTCTCCTGCGCGATAGCCAGGTCGATCTGGGCAAACTCAGGAAAACGGAGACCTTCCGTGCGATACGCGGGAACAATTACAACAGGCGCGCCGGCTGCACAACCAGCATACGGGCTGGCCACCGACAGAGCCTGAATTTTCTTGTGTTCCTTCACAACCCAGAACTCCCATGGCTGCTGGTTCCCGGCGCTGGGAGCCTGCATGCCTGCCCTGAGGATTTCGCGGATTTTCTCGTCTTCAACGGGCCGGTTTTCATATTTCCTGACACTGATGCGATGATAGATGCTGTTCATTTCTGAAGCTCCTTTTCTGCTGAAATCTTCATTCCGTTCCGCTGCGCTGAAGCCGCCTCTGCATCACATCCACATTATACAACCACGTCAGTACAGACATATCAGGCTTTAGCTGCAGTCAGCGCTTTTCCCTCAGTCTTTTTTTTCACCTGACAGGTAATGATGCCGTCTGCAAAGGATTGGCAGCACATATTGCAGGAAATGCACTTCGCCGGAGAGGGGTCGCGGCACCAGCGGTTCGGCAGGTCAGGCTCCCTGACCAGCGGCCTGCCCAAGGAAACAGCTGCAATGCTGGTTGCTGTCAGTGCCTTTTCGATAAATTCCGGAGTGCGGTAGCCGCACACGCTGATCACAGGCGTCTGTATATGCCCGGCAAGAAGCGCGGCATAGCGGAGGAACGGTGCCTGTCTGTCTGTTCTGACAAGAGGAGCGAAAGAAGCTGCCGAACTGTCCATCACCATTCCTGAGGAAACCTCAATGAAATCTATTCCCCGCTTTTCCAGTTCACCGCAAATAAAAAGCGAGTCTCTTTCCGTGATGGAATTTTCATTCAGATCGTTAAACGGGAACTTCACACCGACAATAAAATCTTTCCCGACCGCTTTTCTGACCGCGTCATAAATCTCAAACAGAAGTCTGGCGCGGTTACCGGCTGACCCGCCGTATTCATCGGTACGGTGATTCGTGGAAGGTGACAGAAAGGTATTAATAAGAAAACCGTGCGCGGCATGAATCTGCACGCCGTCAGCGCCTGCCTGCTTCACGCGGGCAGCCGAGGCCGCAAAAGCCTGTGCCGTTTTTCTGAGTTCTGCAGGCGTGGCCTCATGATACGCTCTTAAGCAAGAGACCTTTTTTTCGCAGACGGCAAAGTGGTCATACCCCTCTGCTGGAAACGTTTCAGCCCCGCAGTGCTGAAGCTGAACTATCAGCTTTGCGCCTGCCGACCGGGCGTCAGCCGCTATTTCCCCCAGATCCGACACATAGCCGTCATAATCCGTGTTTACCATAATCGGTGCAACTCCGGCCCCTGCACTGACAGCAGTCATACCGGTGATGACCATTCCCGCACCGCCGTGAACAAGCTGATGATACCTCTTTTTTATCTTATCAGTTATTTTCCCGCTGTCGGCGCCGTATTCAAACATCGCACTTGCAGCAAGCCTGTTTTTTACAACACTGCCTCCCAGATGAAAGGAAGAAAACATTTTCTGAAACATTGAGAACTTCTCCTTTAGTGTATATACACCATTTAAAATCAAAATCCGCCGCACTGCAGCAAGGTTTTCCTCCTGCTCATAAAAAGCAGGAGGAAGCTGCAGCTGCCTTTACTTTAAAACTCCTGCTTACAGGTATCTTGTACAGACATTGAAACTTCCTTAATCCGCGTCGGCATGCAGAAACGAAAAGGCAGAAACAGCGTCCGCGTAGCCCTTTGCGTACAGCTTTTTAATATCCTCAGCGCTCTGTCCGAGCGTTTTCATGTGCCCGATAGAATCCGGCGCAATAATTCTGACCTTTCCCTCTTTTTCAAGCTGACGGCAGCGTTCAACTTCGGCGTTGTACACGGCGCTGCTTCTGATGAACGCCTCGGCAGCCCGGGGGTATTTCTTCTTTATCATGCCGGCGAGCAGCTTGTCTTTTTCATCTGTCCTGATGTCGTCTCTGGGCGTGGTCAATATGACAACCACTTTATCACAGCCGGCCCGCAGCGCCTGTTCAATCGGCACGGGATCGGAAATGCCGCCGTCGTAGTAAAGACCGCCGCGCCACGGGTAGGGTTTGTTCACGCAGGGGAGATTGGAGCTTGCCTTCAGCGCTCCGTAATCGTCCTGCTTCATCCGGCGTCCGTCAAAGTATACGGGCTTTCCGGTCAGTGCGTCGGTCGCTACAATCCACAGCTGGCTCCCGGACTTCAAAAACGATTCAAAATCTAGTGGATTCTCACCGCCTCTGTTCGTGATGGTTCCGTAGATGTACTCCACGTTCACGTAGTTTCCGTTTTTGAGAAAACTGGAAAAACTCATTGCTTCGCGGCGCAGGTTGTATTCTGTGTAAAAATGGTAGTTTCTGCCGCGCTGCCCTGCGAAAAAGGAAATGAGGTTGGCGCTGCCGGCTGAAACTCCGATGCCGTAATCAAAGAAAATATGCTTTTCAATAAAATGATCCATTACGCCGGCGCCGTAACTTCCACGGTTTCCGCCGCCTACGTCAAGTATTCCCAGCATGCAAAACCTCCTGAAAGAAAAAGCCGGACCGGCCGTTCCGGATTCACGCTGCTGAACTACAGTTTCTGTATGGTGCACAGTATTTTTTCAAGCTCCTGCACCTGTTCAGTGCCAATTTTCTCCTCAAAAGCACTTTGTGCTTTTGTCCAGAGCTCTTTTGCTTCTGCGCAGATACTTCTGCCCTTTTCGGTGAGCTTCAGCACACTGTTGCGCGTACCCTGCTCCTTGGTGTTGATTATCATGCCCGCTCCCAGCAGCGGTTTGAGGCTTCGCGCGAGAGTTGACCGGTCAAGCATGGTCGCGTCCGAAAGTTCTCTTACACTGCACCCGTCAAGCTGCCCGACGGCCCCCAGAAGCGAATACTGCCTGACAGTCACCCCTGAAGGCGCAAGAATACGGTCATAGAACGAGATGACATTCTCGGCACTGCGCCGCATTTTCAGACAATGACACACCGTATTATCAATTCTTTTTCCCATGGCTGCACCTCTTAATGATGTATATACATCATATCTTACATTTCTCTTTTTTGCAAGGGCTTTCCGCATGACTGTCAGGCCAAAACTTCTGCGGGCAAAACTCAGATGCCCGGCAGGCAGAATTCAGCGGCGTAAAGAACAACAGAACAGCTGTCTGCAAAGGTTCGGGAGCGCTGACAGATCCGCGTCATTCAGGCAGATTTGCCAAATTCTTTGCGCACTCATAAAAACACAGGCCGGTTCTGTCCGCTGTAAAACAGGCAGAACCGGCTCTTTCTGCGTGTACGGCAGGGCGCTGTGCCTCAGGAGATGCTTCTGCCGAGTTCATAAGCCTGTTTCAGCTCAGGCTTTCCCTCAATGTCGCCCATGGCAAGGTTACCGCCGGCAAGGACATGGCCGATGTTTTTCCACCTAAGATGGGTCATCAGATGGTCAAAGTAGTTCACGCTGTCCTCGAAACCGCTGCCTTCAGCAGCCATCAGCAGCGCACCTGATTTATCATTGCCGCGCAGCAGATTTTTTCCGCCCTCTTCCAGCGCAAAGAGGCGGTCGATAACGGTTTTCAGCTGGCCGCTGACGGTCCAGTAATACAGCGGAGACGCAAGGACAATGACTTTCGCCTCACGGACAGCCGGGTAAATTTTCACCATATCGTCCTTCTGCACACAGGGGCATTCACGGTCACTGTGCCCGCCGAAACAGCCTCTGCAGCCGCGAATATTCATGTCATTCAGAAAAAACTCCACAGCATGGTGCCCGCTGCTTTCTGCCCCTTCAGCAAAAGCTCTGACAAGTGCTGAGGTGTTGCCTTTCCGGCGGGGACTGCCATTTAAAATCACAATATCAGCGCTCATGATGCAGCTCCTTTTCGAATCTGTTTTCTGCCGCTCAGAGCCGGCCGGCTAGCGCTGCGGCCTGAGCGCAGCCGTCAGTCCTTTCCACGTCGCCGGGGTTGAGAACGCCTGGAATCAGAACTTCGCCGATCATCTTCCATTTGAGAAGTGCGGCTGAACGCTCGACAGGCACACGGATGCCGTCAAGTACGCTTTTATCCTGCTCTTCGCAGCAGGCAATAATGCCGCAGCCTTTTCCGCTGACATCCATTCCCGCGACGCAGAACGAGTACAGTTTGTCGATGACGCACTTGATCTGCGCAGGAATAGTATACCAGTAGACAGGCATGGCAAAGATAATATCGTCAGCTTCCACTAGTGCCGGAGCAATGGTGTTGAAATCATCATCAAATGTGCAGGCTTTCCCGGATTTGAAGCATGACTCGCACGCATGACAGCCGCCCAGTTTCATGAATGCCGCGTCAAACCGGGTCACTTTGTGACCCTTTTTCTCTGCTTCCCTGATAAATGCCTCAGCCATGGCTGTGCTGTTGCCGTTTCTGCGCGGGCTTCCCGTGATCACTACAACTTTTCTGCTCATTTCTGCTCCTCCTCATCATGATTCCGGCAAAATTGTTCAGGGCCCCTGCCTGAACCTCCTGTGTCCTTAATATTAGACAAAGCAGGAAATATATCAAGTACGCACATTTACGCCGTATACTATCTTCAGGTAAAGTTATCGTGTCAGGCGGCTTCGCCGGGACGCCGTCTTTTCACTGCCGGACACAGGCAACGCTGTACTGCGTCCTGACCTGATGGATTCCGGCAGAAACAGCCGCAGACCGTCTCCCTGATTTCAGAGACAGTCTGCGGCTTTCAGTCTGCATATTATGCCCGAAGTTTATTCGCCCGCGTGAACGTCAAAGGCGCTCAGGAGCATTTCCGCCCTGCCCGGCGCGTCGGGATCATAGGCGCCCCTGCCCGTGTCAAGCGCACGCATGGCGTTCATATCCTCCTCGCTCAGCGAAAAGTCAAAGATCTCCATGTTGCTCTTCACGCGTTCGGCGTGCGTGGATTTTGGAAATACAATGATTCCTTCCTGGTTTTCAAAGCGAAGGATGATCTGGCCCGGATTTTTATGATATTTCTCAGCAAGAGCAGCAATTACAGTGTTCTGAAGCAGGGACTGGCTGCCGTGACCCAGCGGCGCCCACGCTTCAAGCTTCACGTCCTTTTCAGCCAGGATTTTCCTGAGTTCTTTCTGCTGGAACAACGGGTTGAACTCAACCTGGTTGACGGAGGGCACTGAATCAAACTGAGGGACAAACTTGTTCCACAGTTTCGGAGTCATGTTGCTCACGCCGATCGAACGGATTTTACCGGCTTTCTTTGCTTCTTCCATGGCGCGCCAGGCTTCGGGAACAGGGCCATAGGGCTGATGAAGCAGATACAGATCGACATAGTCCGTGCCCAGCTTCTTCAGAGACGTGTCAATAGCCCTCTTCGCGTCCTCGTACTTATAATCCTGCAGCCACATCTTGCTTGTGAGCCAGATCTGTCCGCGGGGAATGCCGCTGTCTTTCACGGCACGGCCGACTTCCTGCTCGTTAAAGTATGCAGCAGCCGTATCAATATGTCTGATGCCGAGAGCAAGCGCCTGCCTGACCGCCTTATAAGTGCTGCCGTCTGCCGGAATCTGAAATGTGCCGAAGCCGAAAGAGGGAATGCGCGTGCCGTCATTCAGTAAAACTGTCTCCATGCTATTTTCCTCCAGTCATTCTGTCATCTGCAAAAGCCGAAAATTTCTGCACTGTGCCGTTCCTTCGCCTTTCAGTCGTGAATGCGATAGGTGTTCAGCATCTTCACGACTGCGGGCGAATAATGGTCGATAATTTCCGTGTGTCCCAGGTCCATTTTGGCGATGTCCTTCATATCCTGCGCGCTGAGTTCAAAATTCCAGATGTCAAGGTTCTGCACCATCCGTTCACGGTGCGTCGACTTGGGAATCACAATCACGCCGCGCTGTACGTTCCACCGCAGAGCAGCCTGCGCTGCGCTTTTGCCGTACTTCGCGCCGATCTTCGTCAAAACGGGATGGCTGAAGATGTTGTGCCCTCCCTCTGCAAACGGGCCCCACGCCTCAACAGCCACGCCGTACTCTCTCGCTGTCCTGAGATCCTGTTCACGCTGGAAGAACGGGTGGCATTCAATCTGGTCGACCGCCGGAACTATTTCCATGTTCAGACACAGATCCGCCAGCCGGTCAGAATAGCAGTTTGCTACGCCGATCGCGCGGACCTTTCCGTCTTTGCAGGCCTCTTCCAGCGCACGATAGGCACCGTAATAATCACTGAACACCTGGTGCAGCAGAATCAGGTCAATATATTCCACATTCAGATTCTCAAGGCAGACGTCTATCGCTTTTCTGGCCTTCTCATAGCCGAAATCCTGAACCCAAAGCTTAGTTGTGACAAAAACGTCATTCCTCGGAATGCCGCTCTCACGAATGGCCTCGCCGACAGCTTTTTCGTTGAAATATGAAGCAGCCGTATCAATCAGGCGGTAGCCGCTCTCAAGCGCGTCACGCACCGCCTGCCTGCACTGGGCATGATCGGGAATCTGAAAAACGCCGAAACCTTCCATCGGAATTCTGACGCCGTTGTTTAAAGTTTTGTATTCCATAAGTCTGCCTCCTGTATCCTTATCAGTTATTGCGTTATTTTCCTGTTGCGATACAATAATATCGATGTTTAGCGATTATGTATATTGATTTGTAGTAAAAGATCTATAACTGATAATAATACATGGAGGAAAAAATGATTGAAATTTACCTTCTTGAACAGCTTGCCGCCGCCGCTTCATGCGGCACACTGTCAAAGGCAGCACAGAAGCTGTGCATTTCTCAGCCGGCTCTTACAAAGTCAATCCGGAAAATAGAGAGCGAATTCGGATTTCCTCTTTTTAACCACATGGGCAACAGGCTTGAAATCAATGAGGAGGGAAAACTGGCCGCACAGTATGCCGAAAAAATTCTGCGCGAAGAAGAAGAGATGATGAACAGGGTAAGGCAGCAGGAAAAAAGCCGGCATCTGATCACTGTTGAAAGCTGTGCACCTGCGCCTCTTGCCGCAGTCCAGCAGTCGCTTCTCCACCGTATGCCCGAGGTGCCCCTTCAGCTTCAGATGCTTGCTGATGAAAAGCAGATTGCTGCCGACCTCTCGCAGCGTGTCTGCCAGATTGCCGTTCTGACGCACTCCCTTGAGGACGGGCTCTGCACGTCGCAGAAGCTCTTCACAGAACATCTTTACTTCTCTGTGATGCCGGCCCATCCCGCTGCTGCCATGAAAGCAGTTTCTTTTCATGATATTGACGGTGAGACATTTCTCATTCAGGAAAACCTTGGCATCTGGTGGCCTCTTGTTCAGAGAGAACTGCCGGCCTCACGGTTCATCCGGCAGAGCAGCCCCCGCGACCTGAATACACTCCGCGAAAACTCATCGCTGCCTGCCTTCAGCACCGACATTGCCAGGCGGCTTTTTCAGCCTTTCGAGTCGAAGAGAATCGACGTGCCGATCACTGACAGCACCGCATCCGTCACATTTTATGCCGTCTGCCTGAAAAAGGACGCCGCGCGTTTCGGCAGCTTCGCTGTCAGCGCATGACGCTGAGCATGCTGTGCCGTTTCGCTGCCATTTCGCAGCGGATGGACACTGCTGACTCAGCGATGCCGTCATTTTTATTTTCCGCAGACGCCTGTGTCCTCTTATTACTGCTGACCGGCTGCAATTTTAAAGGCTTCGCTGGCTGCTCAGCAATCTGCCTGACATCTCCCTCTGACTTAACAGGCACCGTCATTTTATCTTCAGTGGTGCCGGCAGATCTGTTCTCCGAAGCACCGTCTGCCATAAAAAAAAGCGCGCCCGGAAGCGCGCTTTTAACAGTTTGCAGATGACGTTTTCCGCCGTTCAGATGCCGGACGGCGTCAGTACCTCAGCGAGTACACCGGGTAGTACAGCCGTTCGTCATGAAGGATTTTGCTCTGCTCGTTCAGGGCTTTGAGAGCGGCGTCCCCCATGTCAACGGAAAGCCGCGATGTGAGAATATGGATCAGGAACAGCGGGCCGATCAGGCTGCTGCCGAACGTGGGGCTGTTGTCGCTGACAAACAGGGTCAGATCTGAATAGCTGCACACGGGCGCGGCGGGGCTGTCGGTAATAGTGATGACCTTTGCTCCCAGCTCGTGTCCCTTCTGAACGGCTTCGGTAAGAAGCACTGAATAGCTGGGCAGGTCAAACGCAACAATAACGTCGTCTCTGCGAACGCTGCGGGCCTGTTCGATCAGCGTCAGACAGCCTGAACCGGGGTACATCTGATGGGCAGGCAGCCCGAGCTCGCGCAGACGGCTGTGAAGGCACTCGGCCATCATGCCTGAAATGCTCCAGCCCGCACAGTACACATCACGGGCGTTTTTGATGAAAGCGCAGAACTTCTTTACATCCTCAGCATGAAGACTTTTCCATGTATCCTCAAGGTTGGCATGTTCCATCTGGCGGATGCGCTCTGAAAGATCGCCTTCCTCGCTCATGGCACGGGCCAGCATGGCCGCGGGATTGACCTGTTCAAGGACGGCTTTCTTGAGTTCTCTCTTCAGATCGGCATACCCTTCAAAGCCCAGCAGACGCGCTACACGCACTACCTGGGCCTTCGAAACATCGAGCTGATCAGCGACCTCGCCGATTGAAATAAACGCCGCCTCGCGCATGTGCGTGAGCAGATACTCTACAACGCGGCGCGCCTTCGCAGGAACTTTGTCAAGATTATTCCGAAGCAGATCCTGAAGTTTATTGGCTTCCATCTCTAAGGCTCCTCTTGAAAATAAAATAAACTTTTGTACAGAAACATTTTACAAAAAATAAAATGGTACGTCAACAGCACGGCGCGCAGCTGAAAATGAACTCAATGAAACACTATTTTCATTTCCTCGTGCATGTTTCCTTCCGTTATGCTGTCTCTGCGCCGCAGTCTGCCATTTCCGCCTGCACCTGCAGGCTGCTTCTGCCTCAGAGGTGTTTTTCTGCCGTGCGCGTCTCTGTTTCCGATTCAGACAGACGGCTGCCGTGGGGTATCTCTGTGAGTCTGCCGCGGCAAAACTGCCGGCAGGCTTTTTTCATCTTCTATAGAGACGACCTGCCTTCCGCCAATAATAAAAGGTTCAAGTCCTCAATGCCGCACAGCAGGGTAAGTTCAGCTATCGGGGAAACTGCCGGCCGGGCTGGAAGCTGGCAGCCAGCCGGGAGCCCGGCTTCGCCTGAATATAATCCCTGCAGGCCGCGCCGGCATGTTCAGCCGGGGCGGCCTGCACAGCCTCCCCGGCCGGAAAATTTTCCTCAGCCGTGCAGGTACATTCATAAAGAACCCCGCAGGCTGGGTGTCCAGCCTGCGGGGTTTTCTTCACGACAGAATTCCAAAAGCAGTTTTGTGTTCTTTCTGTCCCGCCTGAATGTGCAAAGCGCGATTTCTTTCAGGAACAGAAGGCGCTCACTCATCGCCGCCGTCTTCAGTCCAGTCTTCCATCAGAACGGCCCAGGCAAACTGATCGGCCTGATATTCAAATCCGTTCATGTTGGCCTGTGTCTGAGACCAGAAATAACAGCCTCTGCTGTCATGCAGCAGATGATGCACTTCGTGATAAAATGCGAAGCGCTGCCAGAAACGGGGCAGTTCGCTGTTAAGGTGAATACGGCAGCGTTTCAGTTCGCGGCTCGTATATGTAAAGCCCCACATACCTGGCCCCATTGAAACCCGGACCACCTCAGCCTCAAGGCCTGTGCATTCCTCGAGTTTCACCATGGCGTCAAATTCGTCAAGGTTCTGCCATTCCGCTGCCTCGCGGCGGATTGATGGTTCAATGTACTCGGGAGGCCGCGGAAATTGAAAATCCTCTTCTCCGTCAGTCCTTCTCAGACTCGTTTTCGGCACGCTTGGGCTCACTCTCCCAGTCGCTCAGGGCTGCGTCAATCAGGCGCTGAACCATGCTCATGTCGCGTTCGGTCAGTTTGTGGCTGCGGTACCAGATCTCAACGGGTTTCGGGCTGTCAAAAAGCTCTTCAAGCTGCAGACGGCCGCCGTTCTCGCGCGTAAAATCCTCAAGCAGATCAGAAGGTTCCACACCCAGCTTATCGGCAAGGCGGCGAAGGAGCTTCATCGACGGGTTGCGCCTGTTGCTCTCCAGTGCCTGTATATAAATCCTGCTCACATCGGTGGCATCAGCAAGCTGCTGCTGAGTCATCCCGAGAGACTTACGGAGTGTCCGGATGCGAAGACCAAGTGTCATCAAGATAACCTCCCAGTAATAAAAAAGTGTACTATAAATATACTACAACAATATTCTGTTGACAAGTACCCAAAAATTAATTTTTTCCGGAGCATAAAATTATTTTTTCACAGATATGTCAAAAAACTAAATTTTCATGTATAATGTTCCTGTCGGTTCATTCTTTTTATTTATGGATGAACGCTTTAAAGGAGCTGATTACATGGACTTCAAGGAACTGGAAACCTTTGTCTCCATCGTTGAAAAAGGCAGCATTTCGGCCGCGGCTGCCGCGCTCGGCATCTCCCAGCCGGCGGTCAGCAAGCGTGTTGCCCGTATCGAAGAAGAAATGGGCGCCACAATGTTTGCCAACGGCCATAAACATTCCACTCTCACTTCCGAAGGCGCCGTGCTCTATAAGGCTGCGCTGAAAATGCTGGATACCCGCAAGAAGGCACGCATCCAGATCGCGGAAATCTCGCAGGAACTTTACGGCACGGTGAGGATCAGCTCAAGCTCCATACCGGGCGATTTCATTCTGCCCGGACTTCTTGTGGAATTCATGGAAAAGCATCCCGGCGTCAGTGTGCAGGTTACGCAGGGCGATTCACAGTCAGCGCTTGAGGATCTGACTGACAAGAAGTCTGATCTCGCAGTGATCGGTTCAGACAAGAATCTGCCGGGATTTACAAGTATTCCCTTTTATCATGACGAGCTGGTGCTCATAGTAAACCGCAGTCACCCGCTGGCTGCAAAGAAATTCATCACCATGGAAGAAATCACCGGTCTGAAACTGGTGGGACGCACTTCCGGTTCCGGCAGCCGCCAGGCGTGGGAACGGGTTTACAAAAGCCGCACAGGCACGCTGAAAGAACC
>Ga0256404_1010311_pt1 | contig 12965 bp, 8 predicted proteins | sample RumenRJG_01DNA_FD_185990 | JGI IMG/M metagenome (GOLD analysis project Ga0256404, IMG submission 185990) | Bovine rumen microbial communities from Lethbridge, Alberta, Canada - RJG_01 | ecosystem: Host-associated > Mammals > Digestive system > Stomach > Rumen | place: Canada: Alberta | collected...
TTCGTGTCGTCAGGCGCGAATTTCCGCGTCCCTTTCTGCCTCGCGCAAAATCCGCAGATTTTGCGCGACAGGCTCACGCATTCATGCGTGAGCCGTGGGCCAAAATTATAGAACAATAAAACTCCTGTACCGATATAGATACATCCGCCTCTTGAAATTCGCCGCTATATCTGATATGATGATATTCAGAGAAATAGCGTCACCGACGCGGGAGAGGGAGGAATGTTGACATGAAGCGGACCGTTATCGCGCTGCTGCTCGCGGGCGTGCTGCTGTGCGGCACGCTGACGGCACTGGCCTCGGACAAGTACGATCTGGACAACTACGGCTGGCGGTATGTGGACTCCAAGGGCCGGGGCTCCCTGGTGTTTCAGAAGGCGCCCCGGGGGAAGGCCATGCAGGGCCATAAGTTCTATACCGGCGACATGATCTATGTGAACCTGTACTACCGGGAGAACGGCTACGGCATCGCCTATGAGGACGGCGAGTACGGCTATGTGGACGCCAGCTACATCGACTGGGGCAGCGGCTCCTCCGGCGGCTCGGGCGCGACGGGCATCCCCTCCAGCGCCAAGAACCTGTCGAACTACGCCTGCCGCACGGTCCGCACCAAGGGCCGCGGCTCGCTGGTGTTCCAGAAGGCGCCCCGGGGCAAGTCCATCGCGGGGTATAAGTATTATGACGGCGACACGATCTACGTCAACGTCAGCTACCGGGAGGACGGCTACGCCGTGGCGTATGAGGATGGAGTCTACGGCTACGTGGACGCCAGCTACATCGACTGGGGCACCGGCGATTCCGGCAGCACCGGGTCCATTCCGTCCTACGCCAAGGATCTGGACGACTACGCCTGGCACAGGGTCCGCTCAAACGGGCGCGGCTCGCTGGTGTTCCAGCAGAAGCCCCGGGGCAAGGCCATTTCGGGCCACAAGTTCTACGACGGCGATTGGATCTACGTCAACGAGGATTACAGGAAGGATGGTTACGCGGTGGCATACGACGACGGCGTGTACGGCTATGTCGACGCGAGCTATATAAACTGGGACTGAAAGGAGAACAATGATTATGAAGAGACTTGTGCTTCTCGCGACTGTGCTGGCGCTTGTGCTGACGGCCTTTGCCGCGGTGGCGGAGGAGGAGGCGTCCAACGTGGGCAAGCCCATGCCGGACTTTTCCTTCGTCAACACAGAGGGCGAGACCGTCACGCTGTCCGAGCTGCTGAAGGAGAAAGACCTGGTGCACGTGTGCATGTTCGCCACCTGGTGCGGACCCTGCAAGCGGGAGTTCCCCGAGATGGAGGAGGTCTACGAGCGCAACAAGAACCGCATGGCGATCCTCGCCCTGAGCGGCTATCCCGCCGACTCGATGGAGAAGCTGACGCAGTTCAAGGCGGACATGAATCTGACCTTTGACGTGGGAAGCTGCGTGGACACCGTGGTGCCCGAATTCGTGCCCATCACGGGTTATCCCACCAACTTTTTCATCGACCGCTTCGGCAATGTCGCCTATGTGCGCAACGGCTCCTACGCCGCCGTCGACGCCTACGAGCGCACGGTGAATTACTTCCTGTCCGACAGCTATACCGAGAGCCAGGTGCTGCTGGAGGACGCCAGGCCCGTGGTGAATGTCGAGAGGCCCGACCCCGCTAAGCTGAGCGCGGCGGCAAACGCCCTGGGCAGCGACATCGCGTTTGAGTGCTCCGACGAGGAGGGCGTATTCCCCTTCGTGCCGATGAACCGCTTTGGCCGCAATATCGCCATGGCCACCAACCTGGAGGTGGCGGAGTCGAACAGCGTCATGACCGCGAAGGTCACCGCTGCCGAGGGCGATGCGCTGGCCTTCAGCGTGGGCATCCACAGCAACGCCTACGACGGCGAGCTGACCGTGGCGGTGGACGGCGAGGTCATGAAGGATTACTTCGGCGACCAGAGCTTCGTCCCCGGCGCGATCCCGCTGAGCGCGGGCGAGCACGAGATCACGTTTGAATACGTGCAGATGCGCAAAGGGGATACCGTGAACGGCTTCGTCGCCGTGGACGAGGTGCGGCTGCTGTCCGGCGACGCGGCGGCAGAGGCGCTGGCGGCGGAGGACCGGAGCTGGATGCTCGGCGAAGGGATCAGCCTGGACCTGCTGAACGAAGGCGCACGCGAGGCGTTCCCCGTCCATGAGGGCGAGATCGTCCCGGAAATGTTCATCGTGTGCGGCGACGAGGTGCTGACCTTCAAGGTGACCTTGTCCGAGGACGACAATCCCGACAATGCCGCGATCTACAGCCTCCGGGGCGAGGACTATGTGAAGCTCATGACCCTGCCCAGGGCGGAGGACGGCGTGCTCTTCGCCTGTGAAGGCGCGCCGGAGGGCGATGTCAACGCCGTGGTAGTGCTGCCGGACGCGCTCGATCCCGACCAGACCGGTATGGCGCTGTGCTACATCGTCCACAGCGACGATGAGGTCGACGCCTATCTGGACAGGATCTACACCAACTATGGCTTTGACGTGGACTGGATCTACGTGGATGAGCTGGATGAGAACGGCAATCCCGTGACCATTCACGAGCGCGCGGGCGAGGACGCGGCAGCGGCGGAGGCGGAGCCTGAGACGGAGGAGACCCCCGACCAGGCCGTCTACACCGTGCGCGTGGTGGACCAGAACGGCGATCCCGTCCCGGAGGCCGCCGTGGGCTTCTGTATCGAGGAGGGCTGCCGGCCTGTGCCGTGCGACGAGGACGGCGTGGCCGTCTACAGCGGCGAGCCCCAGCACTTTCACATCAAGGTCATCGACGCGCCCGAAGGCTACGACTATCCCGACGACACCGACACCTACATCGGCCCCGATTCCGGCAGCGTGACCCTGACCATCACCAAGGAGTGATGAGGGAGGAATTGGGAATTGGGAATTGAAACAGCCGCTGCCGCGAACATCTCAGGGGTAGCCAAGCCATTCACGGCCCACGCATGAATGACAAGACGGATTGAAATCTTACAGAAAGGTTACGAATCGTACCTGTTTCAATCACATGTACCGGCTGTGCCGGTGCATGTGGATTCCCACAAAGAAATCGCTTGCGATTTCGACTGGGAATCGGTACCAGCCAGTCAGGAAATTCGTGTCGTCAGGCGCGAATTTCCGCGTCCCTTCCTCCCTCGCGCAAAATCCGCAGATTTTGCGCGACAGGCTCACGCATTCATGCGTGAGCCGTGCCAAGCCATTCCCGTTCCCATGATCCCCATATATCACAACGTACTGTTCAGTTCTGCGACTAATCGGGATTTGCCGGGACGACGGAGAACGACCTCTCAGTCACGCTTCACGTGCCAGCCCCCTGAAAGGGGAGCCAAGGCTGCCGCACCATCGCCCCTCTTGGCTCCCCTTCCAGGGGAGCTGTCAGCCGACAGGCTGACTGAGAGGTCGTTCCCCAAAGCTGAACTTATTCCTGTTTATCATAGCAGAACTGAACAGATACATTTCAACAACAAAACAGGCGCGATCCGATTCTGGATCGCGCCTGTTTGTCGTAAGGACAGTGATGCGGCGTCATCGCTTGTCCTTGTCGATGAACTCCAGGGTGATGGTGGAGAGGATGGCGAAGACCAGGACAAAGGCGATCAGGACCAGCCAGTAGCCCACGATGTTTTCCCAGCTGTTGTCGTAGTCCGCCACATAGCTGGCCTCGGCGACCTTATTCTGGAGGATGTCCTTCACGCGGTCCTCGCCAATGAGGTGGACGATGTCGCCGACGGTGGTGTTGAAGGTGTAGCTCTGGTCGCGATACTCCTGCACGGTCTCGTTCTGAGCGACCTTGTCGATGAGCTCGCCCACGTAGGTGTCCCGGCCCAGCTCCACGTCCTTGTACTGCTCCAGCAGCCCCTCGGCGTTGATCTTGTCCAGCACGTCGCCCACGGTGGTGGTGTGGGTGACGGGGGTCTCAAGCAGCTCCTTGAAGCTCTCGTCGGTGAGGGCCAGATCCAGCAGCCGGCCCAGGGTGACGTCGGGATTGTTCAGCCTGAAGTCGAAGTCGCTGATCTTGGCAAATGCGTCGGAATCGCGTATCATCTGAAGCACATCGCCCAGGGACATGTCCTCCAGCACGTGCTCCGCCTTGACCACGGCGAAGGCGGGGGTGTCCAGCGCCTCGCGGACATCGCCCAGGGTAAACACACTGGTGAGCTGAAAGTCGCGGAGGCTTTTGACGCCGGGGATCTCCTCGTTTTGCAGCAGATCCAGGACCTGCCCCACGGTCACGGTGGCGCTGATCTCCTTGTCCCGCATGCCGTTGAGCGTGTTCCATACGGTCAGCACCGGGCGGTGATTGTAGTCGCCCTGGGCCGCCACCACCTTCATCGCCGGGTTGGAGATGGTCAGCGGGGTGATGTAGCTGGTCCAGGCGGGCAGCGACAGCAGGCCCCCGGAGAACACCAGCTGGAAGATCAGCACAAAGGGCATGATGGTCATGGCCGTGGTGGTGGTGCGCGCCAGACAGGAGATCCACAGGGACATCATGTCCGAGGCGTAGGTGATCAGGAACACGGAGATGCCGAAGTCCACGATCATCCAGGGGGTGATCAGCCCCTGCTCGGGGTATTTCACGCCCACGGACTTGGTGACGTAGAGCGTCACCGCGGTCTGGAGGATGCACAGCAGCGCCTGATAGATCATGTGGGAGCATATGTAGGCGGAGATGTGCATGCCGGAGCGGTGCTCGCGCTTGATGACGTCGCGCTCGCGGCAGATCACCTGGATGGAGTTGAAGCAGCCGTTCCAGATGCATACCATGACCATGGCGAAGCCGCCGATGAGCGTGCCCTCCATGGTGATGAACAGGCGGTTGCGGATCACCATGCCCACCAGACCGGCGATCAGCGCCGCCATGGGCAGCACCTTCCAGTCGCTCTGGTAGACGAACATCACCAGCTGCCGCGCCAGATAGATGCCGACCTGGGACAGGCGGCCGCGATGGCGCGCCTTGAAGAGCCGCTGCGTGCCCTTGTCAACTTTCATTTCAGCCATGCTGCACCTCCGCGTATTTCATCACGAATTCGTCGGCCAGGCCGTCGCCGCCCTCTTCCTTGCGGTTGACGGACTTGACGATCTGCTCCATCCGGTCGCGCCCGAAGAACTGCCGCGCCTCCTCGATGCTGCCGTAGAAGGCCAGGCGGCCGGTGCGGGCGGAGTCCTTGGCCAGCACGATCACGTCGTCGAACAGGTCGATGACGCGGTCCGGGGTGTGGGTGATGACGATGACGATCTTGCCGGTATCGGCGATCTTGCGCAGCTGCTCAAACAGCTCCCGCGCCATGACGCCGTCTAGACCGGAGTCGGGCTCGTCCAGTATGAACAGCGAGGGATTGGAGATGAACTCCATGGAGATGGACAGGCGCTTCTTCTGGCCGCCCGACAGCTTTTCCACCAGGTTGTTCTTCACCGGCGTCAGTCCGAAGATCTCCATGACCTCGTACACGCGCTTTTTGCGGTCGGCGGCGGGCACGTCCATGGGCAGGCGCAGCTTGGCCGCGTCCATCAGCGTGTTCAGCACGGTGTTCTTGCCGCGCATCATCTCGGCCTGGGGGACGAAGCCGACCTCATACTGCATCTTCTTGTACTGGGTGTACATGTTGGAGCCGTTGAGCATGACCTCGGCGTGGGCCTTCTCATAGCCGTTGATGGCGTTTAAGAACGTGGTCTTGCCCGCGCCGGAGCCGCCCAGCAGCAGCACCATGTGGCCCTGGGGGATGGCCATGTGGATGTCACGCAGCAGCACCTTCTTCTGGAAGAACTCCGTCACGGTGCGGTCCCTGAGGTTCACCGTCAGACCCTCGTCCATCACCGTGGCGCTGCCGTGACTGGCCAGCCGCTTGAGCTCCGCCTCGATGTCCTCCACCTGCCAGCCGGGCTGGTATTTATCCTTGAAGCCCCAGAGGAGCGCGGGGATAAAGCGCAGGTCCGGGAAGGCCCACAGCCACATCCAGCGGCGGCGCACGCCATAGACGTTGATCAGCCCGGAAGACACGCGGATGCCGTAGACGAAGTTTATCAGCATCAGTGTAAGCTCAAGAACCATCAGGATCACTTCGAAGCTGCCGAACTGGGGGTCTTTGATGTCGTGCATCCACAGCGCTTCGATGAGGACCACCACGGTGATGCCGACGTGGGTCAGGGAGTACACCGGACCCTCAGACTCGCGCCCGGCGCAGCGGGCCAGCTGGTATTCACGGGCGCCGGGGATGAAGGCGAACCTGCCTTTGATGCCGGATTTCGGGAACATCTTGTACAGGCCAATGTAGCACAGCACCGCGAGGATGCCGGACAGCCATGCATCTTGTCCGGTGACGAGAATGATCAGGATTGTCAAAACGATCATCGCATTCACTCCTTAGTAGCTTCAATCGTATTGATTATACACGAAAACCGCAGAACTGTAAAGAGAATACGACGCCCAAACAGGATGCGCGGCAGCTGTTAAAAATGCCTGATTCAACATATTCCCGTCTTTGAACAGAGCGCAGATAGTATGGCGACCCGCCACCCCCGTAACGCAACCCATTTGCCCATGAAATAACACATTTATTATGTTACAAAAAATTGACAAATTCGTCCCAAAATGGTATTATATTGTCAGCTATAAAGGAGTAGATCAGTCATGAACAGACGGTTGCTTGCGATACTTTTGGCGCTGAGTCTGCTGCTCACCGCGGCGCCCGCGGCGCTGGCGGAGGAAGCGCCCGCTGCCGCCATTGAGGCTGCGGTGCCCGAGGCCACCGGCGAGACCGGCGCGCCCGGGCTGGAGGCCGTACCCGAGGAGGAACAGGTCCTGACCCTCGAGGCGGAGGAGACGCCCGAGGAGATCACCGCTGCCCCGGAAGAGGTCGGCATGGCTCTGGACGCCGGGGAGGAGGAGGGCGAGCCTGTGCTGGCCGCGGCCTCCGCGCTGCCCGACAGGGTGGCCTTCGGCTCGGCCAAACTGAACATCGGACTTAAGGAGACCCGCCCGCTGGTGGTCGTGCTGGGCAGCGATCCCGATGTGGAGTACGTCCGGGACCTGACGTTTACCAGCAGCAAGCCCAAGTATGTAGAGGTGGACGAGGACGGCTTCGTCACCGGCGTGAAGAAGGGCTCCTCCACCATCACCGTGACCACCTCCAACGGCAGGACCGCCACCTGCAAGGTCACCGTCAAGTCGGCGCCGACCAAGGTGACCGTCACGCCCAAGACCGTCAAGCTCAACGCCGGGGATACCGCGGCCCTCACCGCCAAGCTGAATTCCTCCAGCGCCGCCAGCGCCATCACCTGGCACAGCACTGATGAGGACGTGGCCACGGTGGACCCGGACACCGGCCTGGTCACCGCCGTGGATTCCGGCGTCACCACCGTCACCGCCGTGACCTTCAACGGCAAGACCGCCACCATCCCCGTGACCGTGCTGGCCGAGCCCACGTCCCTGGATTTCGATGAGCACGACATCGTCATGGGCGTCAAGCAGACCATCACACTGGACGCGAAGCTGAACCCCGGCGCGGAGTGCCCCATCACCTACAGCGTGGACAACGCCAGGGTACTCAAGCTCAAGGGCAAGACCCTGACCGCACAGGCCGCGGGCACCGCCACCGTCACCGCCTCCATCTACAACGGCCTTGAGGACAGCATGACCGTCACTGTGGAGCCCGCGCCCAAGTCGGTGAAGCTGCCCTTCAAGACCATGTACATCGGCGTGGGCGATACCTTCCAGCTGGACCCTGTGGTGGACGGCTGCCGCGCGGGGCTGACCTTTACCTCCAGCAAGACCAAATACGCCACCGTGACCGACGATGGCCTGATCACCGCCGTGCAGGCCGGGACCACCTACGTCACCATCAAGACCTATAACAAGAAGAGCTTCAAGCTCAAGGTCATCGTCCAGAAGGCGCCCACCAGCCTGACCGTGACCCCCGAGGTCCTGGACATGTCCGAGGGCGAGACCGAAAAGCTGAAATGCAAGGTCCCCGCGGGCAGCTTCGCCAGCATCACGCTGACCACCAGCGACCCCGACGTGGTGACCGTGGACAACGAGACCGGCGAGCTGCATGCCGTGGGCATGGGCACCGCCGTGGTCACCGCCACCACCTACAACGGCCTGGAGAAGAGCTGCGTGGTGAACGTCAAGCCCGCGCCCCGGGTGATCGAGCTGGAGGAGTATGCGCTGGATCTGGCCGTGAAGGATACCGCCCAGCTGGTGGCCTCCTTCCCCGACGGCGGCTACTCCCGGCTGACCTACGTCAGCAGCGACACCAAGGTCGCCACCGTGTCCGCCACCGGCCTGGTCACCGGCAAGAAGGCCGGCGTGGCCACCATCAAGGTCATGACCAGCCTGCCCGAGGTCTACGCCGTGGCCGAGGTCCAGGTCTGGGGCGCGCCCACCCGCGTCACCCTGCCCGCGAGCAGCGTGGAGCTGGGCGTGGATGACACCTACGACATCCTGCCCATCATCCCCAACAACACCCGCACCACCTTCACCTATCGCTCCTCGAGCACGAAGATCGCCACCGTGGACGCCTTCGGTACGGTGACCGCCCACGCCAAGGGCACCGCCACCATCACCGTAACCACCCACAACGGCAAGACCGCCAAGCTGACCGTCAACGTGGTCAACCCCTTCTATCCCGAAAGGGTGACCCTGAGCGGCGAGGTGCCGAAGCTGCTGCCCGGCGAGACCTGCTACATCGAGTACGACGTCTATCCCAGCAGCGCGCGGTCCTTCATCACCATGAACTGGTCCACCTCCAACAAGCGCGTGGCCACCGTGGATGATGACGGCGAGATCACCGCCGTTGGGAAGGGCACCGCCACCATCACCGGCGTGGCCGAGGAGAACCCCAAGTGCAAGCTGACCGTGAAGGTCACCGTGGTCTCCTCGTCCTACGTGGATCTGGCCACCGAGGAGCCCGCCTGGACCACGGATATCTATGAAATCGACGAGAACCTGGAGCTGATCTACGCCATCCGCGAATCCGCCTACAACGAGATCGACCGGCTGGTCGACGAGGATGAGATCTCCAGCTCCGACGCCCGCATCCGCAAGCAGATCATCGAAAACATCTTCGACTGCTACGCCTTCCCCTGGATGACGCCCAAGCTGCAAAAGTACTGGAAGTCGGCCAACTCCGAGGGCGGCGTGAAGGACTTCAAGCCCGGCATCGTCTACTACGGCCTGCCCTACAACTCCTCCAGCAGCAACCGCGACTACAACGTGGCCAAGGCCCTCGATGAAAACCGCTACTACGATTCCGGCGAAGGGTACTACATCCTCAACCAGAACCGGCTGGTCAGCGGCAAGTACGTCGGCAACGACTGCTCCGGCCTGGTCAGCGTGGCCATCTGGGGCACCAACAATAAGCATAGCGACGACCGCACCACCGAGATCCTCAAGACCTCGGACTACCGCACCATCAGCGGCTACAGCACCATGCGGCCCGGCGACCTGCTCTGCTATCACGAGAGCAGCAGCAACGCCCACGTGGTCATGTTCCTCTACTACGTCGACGACGACAAGACCCAGTTCATGCTCATCGAGAACGGCGGCGACATTCCCGGCACCAACACGGTGCACGCCCGCATCCACGATGTCAGCTACTACATCGGCAAGGGCTATAAGGTCCGCCGGCTGGCGAAGCTGGGGTAATACAAAACCAGGAAGGGCGGCCGGAAACGGCCGCCCTTCGCATGTTCTTTGGGGGATATGGGTAGTACTTCGTTCTGCAGAGAGAAACAGGGAACAACAGGGAACAGGGAACAGGCAACAGGCAACAGGGAACAGGAATAGCGGCTGCCGCGCGTAATTCAGGGGCGGCAATGGCCGCCCCTGCGTTCCCAGGCTATTCCTGTTGCCTGTTGCCTGTTCCCTGGATTATGGCCAACAGATCACTTTAGAACAATGACCTGCTAATCGCAGGACTTTCTTACCTCCCAAATCTCTCCCTCTCCTTACACAGCTCCCCGTGCAGCTGGCAGGCGTTCCACGCCACGTTGGTGGGGGTGAGGACCGCCTTGAGACTGATGGTGGGGATGGGGGAGCGGCGCAGGGCCTGGAGGAAGGCGTCGAAGCGGGGCTCATCCAGGTTGCACATGACCAGCATGGGCTCGGTGAAGTTGCGGCTGGCCGCGGCGGGGGACGCCGAGGGGCCCAGAGGGACGCCCGCCATTGCGCCCAGCGGCAGCGCGAAGCCCTCCGGAGGGACGGGCTTCAGTCGGATGCCCAGGGCGGCGCAGAGGCCTCCGAGGACCTTCAGCACGGCGTTATCCAGGTTGAACGCCAGAACCAGCGGCCCGCCCATGTCAGCGCTTGTGGGCCCGGGCGATGAAGGCGTCGATCCGGGCGGGGTCCTCGATCAGCTCGATGGTCACGTTGAATTCACGGGACTCGCCGGGCTCCAGATAGGTCAGCAGGCCCTTCTCCCGGCTCTCGGCGCGGCTGACGACGCTGCTGGTGGTGGGCTCCAGTCCCAGCGCGTACTCGCCCGCCCGCATGCACTTCCATTCGCACAGCAGCGGCAGCACGGCTGCGTCGTAGCGCACGGCGGCGGCCAGCTTAAGCTTGGGATTGTGGAGCATGGCGAAGCCCTCGGCTCCCGCGGGGCTGGCGGTGTGGAAGTAGCACTGCTCGTCGCGGCCGATGCCGGGCTCCTCCATGACGTCGTAGTTGTGCATGCCCTCGGCGGCGAAGTCGGTGCGGGCCTCGATCTCCGTGGCGGAGAAGTAGGCGCGGCAGCCCTCGTCCAGCATCGGATAGCCGAAGTTGATGTGGTAGATCAGCATCAGCGGGGAGGTGGCAAAGCCTTGGTTTTCCACCACGTCGCGGATGTGCAGTTCATTGCGCTCGGTGTCCAGCCTGAGGTGGCGCTTCATGACCATGTTGGGGCCGAACACCTCGGCCTCGCGGATCTCGCCCGACACGCACAGCACCTGGTCGTCGCCCTCGTACTCCGTCCAGGCGGAGACCCCGGCGGCGGGCAGGTTGTCGAAGGGTCCGTGCAGACCCAGCGGCACGCCGCCGTCCACGCCGGCCGCGCCCGCGTAGGTCAGGCCGCAAGTGGTCATCATGCCCGCGTAGAACTGCTTGAGGAACCCGCTGGCCCCGTTTTCCACGTACAGATACGGGGAGCGCACGCCCACCTTGTTCAAAAGGCCGATGTTGGTGCCCTTGAAGGACAGGTAGGGGATGTCCAGACCGCGGTCCGGCAGCACCGTCAGCTCCATGCCCCGGCCGTTTTTCAGCTTCAGCGCCCGCATGCCCCGGGCGGGTCCGTCGTTGAAGGTGAAGCCCCGTATGCCGCACAGCGCCGACGGGTCGCCGCACCACTTCCGCAGCTCGAATGCCTGTGATTTCTTCATATGAATTTACCTCCGTTTGTTTTATGGGGTTACAGGCTGTGTCTATTATAACCACGTTTCTTAACGTTTGTCAACCGATTTATCACAAACGCGGTGGCGAAGTAGGCTCAATGGGGATAGAATGGAGGCAAAGCAACATCTGGAGGTCAGCAATGGACGATTTCATGAGATTCATGCAGGCGTCGCCCACCGCGTTTCACGCCGTGGCGAACCTGGCGGAGATGCTCGTGGCGGCAGGGTATCAGGCGCTGGAGGAGCGACAGCCCTGGCGGCTTCAAAGGGGCGGAAAATACTATGTAACGCGCAACGGATCGGCCCTCATCGCATTCCGGCTGCCGGAGGGCAAGCCGGACCACTTCCAGCTCGTGGCCAGCCACGCCGATTCCCCGGCCTTCAAGCTCAAGCCCAACCCGAAGCGCGAGGCCCAGGGCTACGCGCTTATGAACGTCGAGAAGTACGGCGGGATGATTATGAGCACCTGGTTTGACCGTCCCCTGTCCGTGGCGGGGCGGCTGGCGGTGCGGACGCCCGACGGCATCGAGACAAAGCGGGTGTATCTGGACCGGGACCTGGCACTGATCCCCAATATGCCCATCCACTTCAACCGCGACGTCAACGACGGCGTGAAGCTGAACGCCCAGGTGGACATGCTGCCGGTGTACGGCGCGTCGGGCGCGGACATCCTGGCGCTGGCCGCGGATGCGGCGGGCGTGGATGCGGCGGACGTGGCGGGCTTCGATCTGTTCCTGGTCAACCGCGACGCGCCGCGGCTCTGGGGCGCGCGGGGGGAATACATCGCCTCGCCCCGGCTGGACGACCTGGAGTGCGCCTACGCTTCCGCCCGGGCGCTGATCGCGGCAAAGCTTTCGGAGCACGGGGACATGGCGTGCGTGTTCGACAACGAGGAGGTCGGCAGCGGCACCCGCCAAGGCGCGGATTCCACCCTGCTGACGGATGTGCTGACCCGCGCGGCCCGGGCCATGGATGTGGAGGACGTGGAGGCGATGATCGCCGGGAGCTTCATGCTGTCCGCGGACAACGCCCACGCCGTCCATCCCAACCATCCCGAGCAGTATGACGCCGAGAACCGCGTGGCCATGAACGGCGGCGTGGTGGTGAAGTTCAACGCCGCCCAGAAGTACACCAGCGACGGCGTCTCCCAGGCGGTGTTCGAGGCCGTCTGCAAGCATGCCGGCGTGCCCGTCCAGCGCTTCGCCAACCGCTCCGACATCCCCGGCGGCTCCACCCTTGGAAACATCGCCAACACACACGCCTCCATGCTCTCCGTGGACATCGGACTGGCCCAGCTCGCCATGCACTCCGCCAACGAGAGCGCGGGCGTCAGGGACCTGGGATACATGATCGACGCCATGCGGACCTTCCACGAGACCGAGATCGACGTGGCGGGGGACGGGGATGTGCGGATCAGATGGGCAGATTAATGCCTCGCTTTTTGCCCGTCTGTCAACGGTACCTGGTCAGTCATGCGCAATAATGGTACTTAGGAGCCGTGCAGAAATTATTCATACATTATGCTTGTCTGAATCCGCCATTGCGGCGTTGTCGTCGGTCAACGTGCCCCGGCACGCCTCCCTCCTCCGCCT
>Ga0256404_1010312_pt1 | contig 12964 bp, 14 predicted proteins | sample RumenRJG_01DNA_FD_185990 | JGI IMG/M metagenome (GOLD analysis project Ga0256404, IMG submission 185990) | Bovine rumen microbial communities from Lethbridge, Alberta, Canada - RJG_01 | ecosystem: Host-associated > Mammals > Digestive system > Stomach > Rumen | place: Canada: Alberta | collected...
TGGACCTCATGTATATCGCCAAGCCTAGTCTAGCCGAGGACTTCCGCATCTGCTTTGCGACGGTCAAAATCTTGTTCCTCAAAGACTCGACTGAAGGCATCGCAGAAGGGCAAACCACTGCTGGTGATAGATGAAATAATTCTATCACCTGATTTTTTTAATGGTGAAAATTATGAAGATAGTTATAATGGGACCTGTTACTAGCAAATCATATTTTGGCGGTGTCGCAATATTTGATGAGAATTTGGCACTAGCATTTAAGAAGCTAGGACAGCGTGTGATAATAGTCACAAACCAAAGTGATAAGTTAAAAAATAAATCAGTTGACACTATATATAAAGATAGTATTCACACGGTCGAGTTTGTAAATTCCTATGTGCCCGATCTTGTGATCGCGTCTTTAACGTACGTTAAGTACCTTCCTGTAATAAAGTCAAAATACAAAATCTATTATTTGCATGGATTCTTCAATATGAGCTATTATGGTCAGATTAAATCAATACTAGGCATCACTTATCAAAAATTATTTCTTATGAATAATATTAAAGTAATTGCCAATAGTGCGTTGACAAAAATAATCAATGAAAATATTTTTAACCTTCGTGTGGATAAGACAATTTATATCGGAGTTTCAGATTTTTTTGTTAATTACGCAAGAAAAGAGAATGAATCAGAGGCTAAAAAAGAAAATATCATTCTTTACGCAGGAAGATTGGTGAAGGCTAAAAACGTAGACAAAATAATAGAGGCATTTAAAAGATGCAAAATAGATGCCACTCTTGTTATTGCAGGCGATGGTGAAGAAAAAGAAAAATTGATAAAATTATCAAGAGGAGCTAAAAATATCAAATTTACGGGGCAGTTGGCACAAAATGAATTGCTTGAATATTATAAAAAAGCAAAGACATTTATCTCACTAAATCCAACAGAACCCTATGGTATGAGTTATGCTGAAGCTCTGCTACTCAAAGACAACATTATATCACCAAACAGCGGCGGTCAAGTTGAATATCTCAAAAAATATAAAGATCACGTTGAATTTGTTGACATTGACAATATTAAAAACATAAGCAATGCTATGGCTAGAATGATGCAAAAAGATAATATTGAAAAATTGACAGAGAAAGACTTTTATGATTTTTCATACGACAGAACGGCAGAAGAAATATTGCAAGGATTAAAAAATTAAATGAAAAACAGGAAATCAGATGTAAGCGTTGTAATAGCATCGTATAACTGTGAACCATATATTGAAGAAACAATTAAAAGCGTTACTAATCAGTCATTGCCGGTCACAGAGATTATTATAGTTGATGACTGCTCAACGGATGGGTCCGCAGATAAAATAAGAGACATACAACACAAATTTGAAAATCATATCAATATTAAACTCATATGCAATAATACGAATATTGGAGCGGCTGAAAGCAGGAACAGAGGAATTGAAGAAGCAAGGTGCAGGTATATTGCATTTTTAGACGCAGATGATGTTTGGAAGAAAAGAAAAAATGAATATGAGTATAATTTCATGAGAAATAATGGATATGCATTTTGCTTTACCGCATATGAGTATGGAGATGAGTTTGCCAATCCCACTGGGTGCAAGGTAAGAGTGCCTAGAGATATCGTATATAAAGAAGCATTATCTAGAACTGTAATATTTACTTCAACGGTGATGATAGATACTTGTAGCATGGATAAAAGCCTAATTAAAATGCCAAACGTACCAAGTGAGGATACTGCTACATGGTGGAACATTTTGAAAAATGGCTATGTAGGGCATGGTATTGATAAGGATTTGGTGATATATAGAAGAACATCGGGCACCCTTTCGTCAAATAAGGTAGAGGCGATAAAGAGAATTTGGAATCTATATACAAAGCGGGAAAGCCTTACTAAGCAAGAGGCAGCTTTATATTTCGGACAGTGGGCGATAAGAGCATCTGCACGAAGACTGATTAAGAGAAAATAAATGTTTGATAGAGATCAGCAGTAAAATGAATATTGTTATTTTGACAAAAAAATTTGGATATAATTTTACCGGTGCTACAATGGCTACGCACATGCTCATCCAAGAGTGGTGTAGTAATGACATCGTGAAAAATATATATGTATTAACGCTCAATACAGGAAAGTATAATCAACAAAGTAAGCTTCAGATAGTTCTCTGTAGAAACAATCATGAACTCAAATCTAGGGCTCAACAATTTAATGGGAAAAGGACTGCTTATTATTCTGACGATCATTTGGGATATCTTTTGTCTGGGCTTCCATATGTACATACATATCATGGAAATTGGCCAGATGCAAGATATTTAAATTTTGAATATTTTGTCAAGTCATTTTACTTCATGAATTGCTATAAAAAGACAATAGAAAAAGCAAGATATGTAGTTAACGTATCTTATTACATGAGCAAGTTCACTGAGAAATACAATACTAATTCGGTAGTGATTAGAAATGGAGTAAATGATAACAACAAGAACAATGAAGAGAAAGCAAATAATACAAGACAAAATAACAAAGTAGTAATGATCGGAAATGTTGATAATAGAAAATACAAAAAACTTTTAGACATACTTCCGTTGCTGCCAAAAGAGATAGAAATCGATATTTATGGAAAAATTATTGATAAATCGCTATATAAAAAAATTTCAAATTATCCACAAGTGAACTTCGAGGGATATATACCATTTGATAAAATAGATATCAAGAGTTATAAGTGCTTAGTATCGGTATCCTTAATGGAAAATATGCCTATTTCTTTAGTAGAAGTATTAAAGGAGGGCATACCAGTTATTGCCATTGACGCTGGTGGTATCAGCGAAATAGTAAACAAATCTAATGGCTCTATATTTGATAAAAATGATATATCAGGGATAGCTAGTGAAATAACCTTATTATGCAAGGGAAAGAAAAGATATCAAATAGACGCTAAAGCCATTGAAGAGTATGACTGGAATATATCTGGAAATAAATATATTGATTTATTCAAAAGAATAATAAATAACAGGGATTAACAACTAGCTAATGAATAATATTTTAAATATATGCAAGATCGCCACTTGCGTTTTATTGCCATTCTCTTTTTTGATAAATATCGACTTATTTGTAATATTAGCAATTTTATACATATTAATGTATGCAGCAGAGAACGGAGACATTGACGGAAAAATATTTATTATATATATGCTGTCATTTCAGTTTTCAGCTATAAAAATCTTTAATGTTCATTTTTACGATATATTTTTAGTGGCATTGGTTCTATTGTGCATAGTCTATAAGAATGGAAAAATTATAGTTCAAAATGGTATTGAGCTTTTGACATTTTTATTTCTGATCATAATAAGGCTAGTACTGAAACCTACAGATCTTGCACTAACCGATACTGCATCCTATATTACTTGCATTATAACTTTTATATTTATTCTCAACTTAAATAAAAATTCTTTGTACATAAAAGAAAAGCTTCCGGAACTTTCAATTAGCAGTCTATATTTCACATTAATAGTTTTCTTCTTGTATTCAAGAGGAATGATAAAAAATGTCACAAATGGTTTAATTACTTCAGACATTTTTATGTACACTGATGAATTACGTATGAACGGATTTTTTACAGATCCGAATAAGTACTTGGTTTATGAGATGGCGTTGATATGTCTGTTGATTTTATACAGAGAAAGCAACTTTATAATTTTGCTTACTGTAATAGCGACTGTTTTATCAATGTCTAGATCCTCATTAATTTGTATAATAGTATATATTTTGTTAATTTTGTACAGGTATTTAAACAACAGATTTAACAGCAAGAGCAAAGCTATTTTCGCATTACTACTCATTATTTTTGGCTGTGGAATAATATATTTTATTTCGACAACAAATTTTAATAATGCTGTATTTAAAGGAATGGGTAGGTTGCTGGGAAGAACAAGATCTGTTGAATATACAGCAACAATAATGGATGACAATAGATTGAAAATATGGCATTTAGCAATCGGATTGATAAAAAATAAGCCGTTCATTGGCTATGGCCTAGGCGCAATCAGCGATAAAAATATACTTCCTTTTGGAACCCATAATACTTTTCTAGGATTAATGGTAAAGGGCGGAATATTTCTTCTATTTGCTTTCATTTTGTTTTTTAGAAAACTATTTGTCCATCCTAATGCTGAAAAAATAGCGTTCATAATTTTGCCCTTGTTCTTTTTGGATCTAGATGCATATAGAGTGTTATATTTAATGTATGCTGTTTATATGGAGATACCAGATGGACTCGAACTTTATTCCAAGAATTAGCTGAATTTTAAAATGATAAATAATAATATTAGCGAAAAATATAAGGCTTTATTTAAGAACACCGGAATATTTGCTATTAGTAATTTCTCTTCTAAAGTATTGATATTCTTACTTGTTCCTCTTTACACTAGAGTACTATCGACGGAAGAGTATGGCTTTTATGATTTAGTTTATACAACGATTCAACTGTGCTTCCCAATTTTGACATTGGGGATTAGTGAAGCTGTAATGCTCTTTCTGTTAAAAAATGACACAAATCCCACAAAAATATTTACAATATCGGTAAAATTTTTGCTGATTGCAAACATATTCTTTTGCGGGGGGTTACTTGTAAATCATATATTCAATTTTTCACATTTAACGAATAAATATACACTATATATATTAAGTTTTTTTGTATTTTATTGTCTCGAAAACGTATTATTTCAATTTGCTAAGGGCATAAATGCTGTATCCGACATGGCCATTGCGAGTGTATTCGGAACTATAACGATGGTCGCTCTAAATATATTTTTTTTACTTGTATTTAGACTAGGACTGCAAGGCTACTTTATTGCAAACATAATAGGATATTTTGTGCCATGCCTGTACCTAATAGTAAAATTAAAAATATGGAAATACATAGAACTAAAAATTGATAAAAAACTACAACATGCAATGGTTACGTATGCAGCTCCATTAATAGTAAACACTCTTGGCTGGTGGGCAAATAATACATCCGATCGCTATATAGTGACCGCAATTTGTGGCGTTGGTTCGAATGGATTAATATCAGTTGCATACAAGATTCCTAATATAGTGTCTACAATATCAGGAATATTCATTCAAGCATGGCAGATATCGGTCATTAATGAAAAACAAAAAAATAAAAATAGCACATTCTATGCTGATTTTTTTGTTCATTTTAATGCGCTGCTGTGTTTAATGTCATCATTTCTCATTTTATTTGATAAACCTATTTCTAAAATAATATTTGGAAATGACTTTTTTAATGCGTGGAAATATGTTCCTTTCTTAATAATAAGCGCACTATTTAATTCAGCCTCTGGTTACATGGGAGCTATTCTTGCTGCTGACATGAAATCGAAGGCACTTGCAGATTCAGCAATTGCTGGAATAGTTACAAATATCTCACTGAATTTTATTTTAACAATAATGATGGGGCCTCAGGGAATTACAATCGCTACAATGATTGGAAGCTTTATTATTTATTATGGACGCGAGCATCAATCCAAGGGAGAGATTAGGAGCAAATCATATAAATTAATATTAATTTCCTGGTTATTACTCATTTTTATGTCTGTTTTTTTAATTTATTTTTCTAACTATATAATTGTTGGAGCTATGGCTCTTGCAGAAATAGTTATATATAAAAAATCAATAACAACGGTACTCAAAAAATTAAAGGCCAAATAAAACTTAGATCGATAAACATAAAGATGGACTATTTAACTGATTTAACAAAAACTAGCTATAATTATTATGAAGCAATAAATTTTATTACGAATAAAGAACTTTCTGCAGTTACAGTAAAGAATGGATATATACTTCCTCCGATATTATGGAAATATAGAATCAATAATCCATATAATAAAGAGAACTCTTTGCATGGGGAAGGCGGTGTCCTAGATGATCAATTATCATATGTAGAGATGTCTGCTCAAAAAGCTTATGGAATGAAAAATAGAATTTATGGAAAGTATGATGTTTCTAAGTTTAATATAAGATACATACACGATACTGTCATATATATGAATTTTTATATACATCAATGGGGACATTATTTAATAGATGTTATTGGTAGATTGTGGTATGCAGCAAATATAGATAAAACTTCGAAAATAGCCTATACATGTTATCTTGGTAAAGATGATGTCATAAGTGGAAATTATTTAGAATTAATAAAACTGTTTGGAATAGACATAAACAGATTATTATGCGTAAATCAAGTAACTAGATTTGATAGCATCATAGTACCAGAAAATTCAATATTTCCTGGAAAATATTACACAAAGGAATATAAGGAATTATTTGACAAAGCAGTGGAGAATGCTCACGCTGAACTAAAAAAAGATAATAAAATATATTGTTCGAGAAAAAATGTCATAAAAGCAAATTTCAGAGAGCAAGGCGAGGATTATATACAGAAAGTTTTTGAAAGCAGTAGGTATCGTTCAATATTCCTTGAAAAATTAACATTATCTGAGCAGATTCGAACACTGAACTCAGCGAGTGAAATAGTGATGATAAATGGATCACTTGCTCATAATTTATTGTTCTTAAGAAATAATGCGAATGTAACAATAATTAATAAAACGTATAGATTTAATCTTCATCAGTTTTTGATAAACCAGATATCCAATGCTAATGTAACATTTGTGGATGCATATGTTGCTCCACTTCCAATATTATATGGATATGGACCTTTTTTAATCAGGAGAACTGATCAATTTATATATTACTGCAGAAATAAAAACATTAATGTTAACGAGATACCAAAATGCAATCAAAAACTAAGCATTAAGGACAAAGCAGAATATTATATTAAATACATATATATTTATAGGAAATTCTTTATAACATTTGAAACAATTAAAGAAGGAAATAATGATATAGGCTATATAGATAAAAAAGCCATTAGAAAAGGATATAAACTATCACAGAGGAATTATCAATATGACATTTAAAGACTTTGCATATATCGTTATATATTTAATTAAAAGATTGATGTATGGTATTCTTTTGATTTTGCCGATTGATAAATATTCCATTTATATTAATAATTTTGATGGTAAAGGTTTTGACGATAGTGCAAAGTATGTTTGTCTTGCAATATCCGAAAAATATCCAAATATCAAGATATATTGGCTGGGAAATTATAAGAAGTGTGAATGCAAAAATGTAAAATTTGTAAAAAGGGGAAGCCTTAACTCTGTGGTTAGGCAAGCAACAAGCAAAATATGGATTTCAAATGTGAGAATGCCAGCATTTTCTGTGAAAAGGAAAAACCAAATATATATTCAAATGTGGCATGGAATATTTGGCATAAAAAAGATTGAAAATGAGATACCAGATGCTTTAACACATAGATATATCTGGAAAGCTAAATACGATTCTAGAATTACTGATTATTACATATCTGCAAATGCTGATAATACAAAATCATTCAAAAAATATTTCTGGAGGAATAACGGGAAAATATTAGAAGTTGGGGATCCTAGAGACGACATAATAATTAATGCAACAGATAAAGAAGTTAGTGCACTTAAACAAAAGTATGGATATGAAAACATAAAGTTATGTCTTTATGCTCCTACATTTAGAAAAGACGGTGGCATTCGTGCTTATAATATCAACTACAACGAATTAATAAAAAGCTTAAATCACAAATACGGTGGAAAATGGAAAATAATTATTAGACTTCATCCTAATATTGCCGACAAAGCAAAGAGCCAAATTCAATATGATGATAACATTATTAATGGATCTGATTTCAAATGCATGGAAGAATTGCTACTTATTTCTGATGTTGTTATCACTGATTATTCTAGTATCTGCTTTGATTTTCTATATACTGGAAAACCAATTTTTATTTATGCAAGTGATATTGATGAATATAGTAAAGATAGAGACTTTCATATTCAACTTACCGATTTACCATTTAGCATCGCAACAAATAACGACGAATTAGACAAATCAATATCTAAATTTGATATATGTGATTTTCATAATAAATGTAATGAGTTCATGGACAGATTTGGATTCATCAAAACAGGTGATGCGACTGAAAAGGTTTGTGATTTGATTGAAAATGTTATTGAAAACAATGATTTACAGGTGAAAGACTGAAATGAAAGTTCTAGTATTAGCAGATATTGATAGAAAAATCGAAAAGGAATTCCCTGAACTTGAGTTTGACTATATGGGTTATGCTGTAGGCAAACATATTCCCTCAACTCATGAAGAGATAAAATCGGTAATAGGCAATTACGATTTTTTAATCAGCGAATTCGACACCATAGATAAAGATATAATTGATGCAGCAAAAAAGCTAAAGATGATTATCTGTTGCCGTGGTGGCGTTCATACTGTAATAGATGTTCCATATGCAGCAAAGAAGGGAATTATTGTTCATAACACTCCAGCACGAAATGCAACTTCTGTTGCAGAATATGTTCTTGGTGTGATATTCAATGCGGATCGTAATCTATCAAAAGCTGACGAACTTGTTATTTCAGACACTCTGCAAAATGATAAATTCATTCTTCCTGATAAATACAGGGATTCACTTTGGGGAATGGATAGTAGAGCGCCATATCATACACTTCGTGGTAAGGGACTTCATAAGCTTACCTTAGGAGTTATTGGCTATGGGAATGTCGGAAAAGTCGTTGTTAAATATGCGGTAGTTCTTGGCATACATGTTTATGTATACAATCATCACCCTATATTGAGTCCGGTCCCAGCAGGAGTGGAAGTAGTTGATCGAGATTACTTGTTAAAAAATGCTGATTATATAAGCCTTCATTGCAACAATCGGAAACATGAAGTTGTTATTGGCGAGCAAGAATTTTCTATGATGAAATCCGATGCATATTTCATTAATACAGCCAGGGGCGATTTAGTAGATGAGAAGGCGTTGATTCATGCTTTAAATAGCGGACATATTCGAGGAGCGGCACTTGACGTGACACGCCATGAGCCATTGCCACCTAATGATCCTTTGATACATGCAAAGAACATTTTTATTACTCCACATATCGCTGGAGCAACGGATGAGGTAGTTGAAACAGGTACGGATATGGCAATTTATTATCTGCGTGAGTATTTATCAGATATGTGGGAGGAATAATTATGGCTTCGAATATTCTTGTAATTTTGGCTGGTGGTTCTGGAGTGCGTTACAAAGCGAACAAGCCAAAACAATATTCAACAATTAACGGGAAAGAGCTGCTGGAATATAGTATTGATGAAATGAAATTATCCAATAAGACTGATAAAATATTAGTTGTATTAAATAACGACCCGGTGGCTATGCAGCGAGTAAGCAAAGAATATAAGGTAGAAGTTTTAGCTGGTGGTAAAGAGCGTGCTTATTCTTTCCAAAATGCTATTGATTATGTGAAGTCTCATTATCCCGAATGCAAAAAGATTATTTTTCATGAGGCGGCAAGACCATTAGTAAACCATGATGTGATTGATAAATATTTTGAGCTGTTGGATGAATATGACTTCGTAGAGTCTTGTAAAAAAATCAGCGATTCACTTGGCTCCTACGTGGTTCAGGCACCCAGGAGAGAAGACTATTATTTGATTCAGGCTCCCGAAGCATATAAATTTTCTGTATTAGAGCAATATTATAATTGCGATTCAGAAATATATTTCGCGGCGAATCAATTTCCGGCTTTTATTAAAGGCTACCAGTATTTTGACATCCCTAACAATATCAAGTTGACAAATCCTGAGGATAAGGCCCTGATTGAATTTTTACTTAATTCAAAAACAAATAGTAAATCTAATAGCTAATTTATAAACAAAATTAGAAACGTTACTTATGTAGAAAATTGCGCATGTAATTCATTTTATTTTTCTAAGATCGATAAAGGAGAGCGTTAAAAACAAGTCAGATGGAAACAAATCTCATCCCATCCATGAAGGAAACACTTTTTAATCCTGCAGTTTCAAATATGGGCGATATACTTATTGATATAGCTGAGCTTGGACTAGATTCTATTCTGGATAATAATATGTTGAGAGATATCCCAGTTCTTGGAACGATTGTGGCATTATGTAATACTGGCACCAATCTTCGGGAAAGAAATCTGATTCGACAGACGGCAATTTTTATAACATCTTTTAATGTGAACTCTTCAGCAAAGTTACACTAGTCGAGTTCCACTCCTTAAAAATTGCCTGAAATCCGCATATTACTTGGCTTTCACGCTTGCATTGCATTCAGAATCGTAGTATAATTAGTGTAACGGTTACACTAAAAGGAGAAACTCTCTTGTACTACGATTCAGCGGTTACAATCCCTGTTTTGAAGGGAAAAATCTACACAAAACCGAAAGGTTCTGCTGTCTATGTCCTCTTTCAGTATGGCACTGAATACAAAAACGAGAAGCACTACGCAGTGCCAAAGCGGACGATCATCGGAAAGGTCTCGGCGGATGATCCCTCCATGATGTTTCCGAATGAAAAATACCAGCTATATTTCCCGGATGCTGTCCTGCCTGCGGAACGTCCGGAAGCCATGCGGAGCTGCTGCCTGAGGATCGGTTCCTACATCGTGATCAAGCAGGTGCTCAATGAATACGGGCTTCCGGAGATGCTGTTCAAACGTCTTGGTGTCAACTCCGGACTGTTCTTTGACCTGGCTGCATTTTCAATCATAGATCAGGATAACGCCGGTCAGTATTATCCGGATTATGCTTTCTGCCATCCACTGTTCTCATCGCAGATGCATATCTACAGCGATTCAACGGTGAGCCGGCTTGAGAAGTCGATCACCCGCGAGCAGATGATCGGATTCCTGGATGACTGGAATGCCCGTCAGGACAAGAGCCAGCGGGTATACATTTCATACGACTCTACAAACAAGAACTGTCAGGCCGGTGACATCGATCTCGTTGAATTCGGAAAAGCCAAAGATGATAAAGGCATTCCGGTATTCAATGTCTCGGTGGCTTTTGATAAGACAAACAAGCTTCCGCTCTTTTATGAGGCGTATCCGGGTTCCATTACGGATGTATCTCAGTTCCGCTGTATGGTGGACAAAGCGATCGAGTATGGCTACCGGAAGATCGGATTCATCCTCGATCGGGGATATTTCGGCAAGGAGAACATCCAATACATGGATGAGAACGGCTACTCGTTCATCATTATGGTCAAAGGATGCAAAGCACTTGTCGCCGCAATGGTCGACAGCATACGGAACACTTTTGAGACAGACCGTAAATGCGCTATCCGTTCATACAAGGTATATGGCACTACGGTTACCGCCAGGCTTTATGAAGACGATACCGCAGAACGGTATTTCCATATATTCTACAACCCCTCAAAGCTTGCTGCTGAGAGGGAAAAGGTAGAGGAGCGGGTAGACGGCCTGCGCCAGTACCTTGAAAAGCATATCGGAAAGACCACACAGTTTGGCAGTACTTTTCAAAGGTACTTCCACCTGCATTACAACAAGAAAAAACTGGTGGGGATCGATGAGAAAGCAGATGTCATTCAGCATGAGCTTGATCTCTGCGGATACTTCTGCATCATCACTTCCGAGAAGATGACGGCCCAGCAGGCACTGATCCAGTACAAAGGCCGCGATGCTTCGGAAAAGCTCTTCCGTGCTGACAAGACATTTCTTGGAAGCCGGAGCATGAGAGCGCAGACTGTGGAAGCACTTTCCACAAAAGTATTCATTGAATTCGTCGCGCTGATCGTGCGCAACCGGATCTATAACCTGCTCAAGGAGACCATGCTCAAGCTGGAAGACAGTCCGAATTACATGACTGTCCCGGCCGCACTGCGGGAGCTCGAAAAAATCGAGATGGTCCGCAGGAACAACGGGAACTACGTTCTCGATCATGCGGTCTCCAAGAAACAGAAGACCATCCTTTCAGCGTTCGGACTTGATGCGGACGCTGTCCGCAGAGAGGCAGCTGAGATCAGCAGCCTTCTTGCAAAAGCAAAGTCCGTTTCAGATGTCGAAGCAGAGGAGGAATAGATCATGGCCCGTAAACGTTCGCTCCAATCGATAGATGCTGAAATTTCAAAGGTCGAAGGAGAACTTACCGATCTCCAGGCCAGATACGACAAGCTGGCAGCTCGTCTCGAAGATCTGCAGGAGCAGAAACGAGAACAGCAGGCAAAGATCGTCATGGATGCTTTTCAAAAGAGTGGCAAAAGTTTTGACGAGCTGATGACATTTCTTCAGCCATAGATCATCCCCTTTCAAGGGCGAAAAAAGTTTAGTGTAACTTTTATGCAGAGTTCACATTTAATAATAGAAGTATTGACAGTATAAAGTTAAATACTTATCGCAAGAAATTAGAAGAAAATCCTAAAAAGATGGAGAAAGAGTTGGGGCGTGTTATCCTTCTTCTTGATCGAACGTTGGAGGAGAAACAAGCACAGAATCTAGGAATTTTTTATAGCAGCTATGTCAAAGGTGCTATATCATGGGAGAAGTTCGTTGAGCTCACAGAAGTGAATGAAAGAATCTTTGTGGCAGACATTGATGAATTGAAATCTATCGGCAATTGCTCTATTAGCCAAAGTGAAGAAATATCAGACGCTAGAATGTATCAAATACAAAGATTGGAATCTCTAGGTTTAGTGACAGAGAATACATATAGACTTCATAGCGGAAATATATTGGAGTATTCAGGTACAGACGATAGATTTGTATTAACCCCACTTGGAAAAACATTTTATAACCTGATGTAGCAAATCAAAAAATAATCGAGAGATCGCATATGGATGATGAAAAGAAGAGTCAAATAATAGACGCAATGTGTGTTGGCACAGAAATAGGTGCGAATGTGGCAGGAATGTGGTTTCCGTGATTATTCCGCAGGAATAGCACCGGTGCGGAACTTCGTTCCGCACCGTGCGTCCGCTCTTTAGTACCGCTAATTCGCGGCTCAGCTCCGGTCAGCTGCGGAGATCG
>Ga0256404_1010313_pt1 | contig 12964 bp, 12 predicted proteins | sample RumenRJG_01DNA_FD_185990 | JGI IMG/M metagenome (GOLD analysis project Ga0256404, IMG submission 185990) | Bovine rumen microbial communities from Lethbridge, Alberta, Canada - RJG_01 | ecosystem: Host-associated > Mammals > Digestive system > Stomach > Rumen | place: Canada: Alberta | collected...
AAAGCCCTCAGGTTCGATTCCCTTGGGCTTTTTTACTTCTTTTCCATAGAAAAAAGGGCTGTTATCCCTTAACTCCCGAATCATTTTAATTCGAGGTTTTTAAACAGCCCCTTTTTTCTTGCGTAAAAGCCTTCTTTAAAAAGGAAATTGAATCCTTTATAATTAGTTTAGTTAGACATTCCATGGGAATGACAGGAGACTGAATATGTATAAAAGAGTATTACTGAAACTCAGCGGGGAAGCATTGGGATCCAAGGGAAAATCCATCGACCCGAATGTTTTGGATAGAACAGCAAAGGAAATCAAGGAAATCTACGATATGGGCATCGAGATCGGGATCGTCGTCGGAGGCGGAAACCTCTTACGCGGCAAGTTCGCCGAAGAGATGCACATGGACCGCTGCATTGCCGACAATATCGGCATGCTGGGCACCATGATGAACGCACTTTCCTTAAAGAACGCGTTACAGAACCAGGGCATGAAAGCCGTGGTCATGAGCGCGATCGAGATGAACAAGATTGCGGAACTGGCCGATTCCGAACGTGCAATTAAACATCTGGAAGACAACGAGATCGTCATCTTCGGATGCGGTGTCGGTAACCCGTATTTCTCCACGGATACCTGTGCGGCATTGCGTGCAGCGGAGATCAAGGCGGAAGTGATCCTGATGGCAAAAAACGGCGTGGACGGCGTCTATTCCGCGGATCCGAATGTTGATAAAACAGCCGTAAAATATGATATACTTACATATAAGGAAGTCCTTGCCAAAGATCTGAAGGTCATCGATCTGACCGGTATCAGCATGTGTGAGCAGGCAAATATGAATACATTCGTATTTGATATGAATGTGGAACATAATATCAGAGATGCTGTCCTCGGAACGGCAGTCGGGACAAAGATTGTAAAGGAGAAATAAGTATGGAACAGGAATATTATTTAGAATTATGTGAAGAAAAAATGGAAAAATCGCTCAATGCCTTTGATAACACATTACGTCAGGTACGTACGGGCAGAGCCAATGTTTCCATGCTGGACCCGGTAGAAGTTGACTACTACGGAGCTCCGACACCGCTGAACCAGATTGCATCCTTAAGCGTTGTGGAAGGCAAGCAGCTCTTAGTCAAACCGTATGACCCGAGTTCCTTAAAGAATATTGAAAAGGCCATCTATGCCGCAAATCTGAATCTGACACCGCAGAACGACGGCACCAGCATCCGTATCAATGTTCCGATCATGACGGAAGATGTCCGTAAGCAGACAGTCAAAGGCTTAAATAAGACACTCGAAGATGCCAAAGTCACGGTCCGTAATATCCGCCGTGATATCAACGACTCCGTCAAGAAGGATAAAGAATTAACGGAAGACCTGGAAAAAGACACACTGGAACAGATTCAGAAACTGACCGACGAGTATGTCAAGAAACTCGAAGTCATGTGCAAGGAAAAGGCAGAGGAGATCATGAAGATCTAATCTTTCCTAAGAAGAAAGACAGAAGAAACGGGAGACCGTTTCTTTTTTCATGTTTCCTTATTTATGATATGATAACTATATGGGCTCAATACAGCCCTGGTCCTGTTTGGGACAATTAGAAGGAAAAAGGTAAGGCAATGGAGAAGAATCAAAGCTGCAGACATGTTGCAATCATCATGGACGGAAACGGACGCTGGGCAAAGAAGCAGAACCGGGAGAGGACGTTCGGTCATACGATCGGCGTGGAAAACGTCCGGAATATTGCCATCCGGGCCAATGACCTGGGAATTGAAGTGCTGACGCTTTATGCCTTCTCTACGGAAAACTGGAAACGGCCGCTCGAGGAAGTGAACTTCCTAATGAAGCTGCCGGAGATCTTTTTCAAGAAATTCATGAAGGAGTTAATGGAGAAAAACATCCGCATCCGCATGATCGGAGAGTGGGAACATGTCCCGCAGGATACAAGAGAAATCTTAGAGCGGGCTATCCGGGAGACTTCCGTGAATACCGGCATGATCCTCAATTTCGCCTTCAATTACGGCGGAAAGAGGGAAATTGTGCTTGCTGCGCAGAAATATGCACAGGATGTTCGCGATAACGGACGTGCTCTGGAGCTGACGGAAGACGAATTCACGACCTATTTAATGGGCGGGGAATATCCGCCGGTGGACTTGATGATCCGAACAAGCGGTGAGCAGCGCATCAGCAACTTCCTGCTTTGGGAGATGGCTTATGCGGAAATGATGTTTCTGGATGTGGCCTGGCCGGAATTTACCACGGATGAGTTTGAAGCCTGTATCCGTGACTTTATGCAGCGGGATCGCCGCTATGGAGGGGTAAAAGCATGAAGCAGAGAGTAATTACCGCAGTTGTATTGATCTTGATTGTCATACCGCCGTTACTCGTCGGCGGATGGCTTTTAAACCTGTTAATGGGTGTGGTTCTCTTACTGGGAACCTATGAATATACCAAATGCATTTCCAGCGATACGAAAGATATCTATCCGCTGTGCGCTTTACTGACAGTGGCAGCGGCCGGTTCGGTCTTCTTCCGTCAGTATGATTTCCAGATCAGTGCCGCGCTTCTGGTTATTCTGTTTACCCTGAATGTCTGGGTGGAGCGCTATGACCTCGGCAAGATCGGATTCTTATTTTTGATGTACCGTCTGTTAACCACAGGGCTGGAGTGCTTTGTGACGGTACGTTCCTACGGCTTTGCGGAGATTTTATTCGTTCTGTTAATGACATATTTAACGGACAGCTTCGCACTGATTGGCGGAATGAAGTTCGGCAAGCATAAGCTGAATGAGCGGATCTCGCCGAAGAAAACCATTGAAGGTTCCATCTGCGGTTATCTCTGCGGCGTGATCGGCGGACTTGTCTGCGGACTTTTCTTCACCGGATTCTCCAAGCCGCTTGTGATCGTGGCTGCCTTAACGGTACCGATCGTATCGCAGATCGGAGATCTGGCGTTTTCCAGCGTGAAGCGCTATTACGGAATCAAGGATTTCTCCAATCTTCTGCCGGGTCACGGCGGAGTTTTGGACCGCATTGATTCTCTGGTCTTTGCGCTTGTCATGCTGAATATTTTATTGGGAGTATTATGAAAAAAGTAGCTATTTTGGGTGTGACCGGTTCCATCGGTACGCAAAGCGTGGATGTCTGTCTGCAGCATCCGGACGAATTTGAGGTTGTTGCCGTCAGTTGCGGTCACCGTATCAATATTTTAATGGACCTTCTGAAAGTCATTCATCCGGAGATCGTCTGTGTCTCCGAAGGAGTGGATGCCTATCATCTTTCCCAGAACTATAACGGTATCAAGTTCGTTTTCGGGGAAGAGGGACTTTTAGAGGTTGCCGCATATGAAAATGCGGATGTCATTGTCAATGCTTTGGTAGGCTTTGTCGGCATGAAACCGACCTTTGAAGCGATCCGTGCCAAGAAAGAAATCTGCCTGGCCAATAAGGAAACTTTGGTTGTGGCAGGGGACTTGATCCGTGAGGAATGCAAGAAGTACGGTGTTTCCATCGTCCCAATCGACTCGGAACACTCCGCCATCCTGCAGTGCCTGCGCGGCAATAAGCCGGCTCAGGTGAAGCGTTTGCTGATCACGGCAAGCGGCGGTTCTTTCCGCGATAAGACAAGGGAAGAACTGAAGAATGTCACCAAGGAAGAGGCTCTGAACCATCCGAACTGGTCCATGGGTGCGAAGATCACCATTGACTCCGCCACCATGATGAACAAAGGCTTTGAAGTCATCGAAGCCCATCATCTCTTCAATATGGACTATGATGATATTGATGTTGTCATGCATCGCGAAAGCGTCATTCACTCCATGGTGGAATACAATGACGGTGCGATCATTGCCCAGCTGGGTTCCCCGGACATGCGTCTGCCGATTCAGTATGCTCTGATGTATCCGCGACGCGAGATCTTAAACGAGAAACCGTTTGATATCACGGAGATCGGAACCCTGCATTTTGAAAAGCCGAATTTCGGCCGCTATCCGCTTTTGGAGCTTGCCTACAACATGGGCAGAATGGGCGGAAACATGCCTTGCATCATGAATGCGGCAAATGAAGAAGCCGTGCGTTTATTCTTAAACGACAAGATTTCCTTTTTAGAGATTGAGACGCTGATCAAGGATGTCTGCATGAGCTTTGAATACAAAGAGAAAGTTACTCTGGAAGATCTGATCAACTATGACAGAAAAGCCAGAGAGTATGTATTAGGAAGGAGAGGATAGTTTTGTCGATCATTTACTTTATCCTGATCATGGGACTGACCGTCTCCCTTCATGAACTCGGTCACCTGTTAACAGCGAAGATGTTCGGCGTTTACTGCTATGAATACTCTGTCGGAATGGGTCCGAAACTCTGGTCGCACCAGGGCAAGGAAACCGAATACTCCCTGAGAGCCTTCCCGCTGGGCGGATACGTCCGCATGGCCGGGGAAGAATCCCTGGAAGAGGGAGACGAGATTCCGAAGGAACGTCAGTTAAGCGGAATCAAACCGGCAAAGCGCATCGTCGTCATGCTGGCAGGTATTATCACCAATATTCTGTTAGCCTTGATTCTGTTCTCCGCACTGTTTCTGGCAGTCGGCGGATATCCGGAATATCCGGATACCACGGTAAAAACGGTTACTGCCGGAATGCCGGCGGAAGCGGCCGGATTACAGGCCGGGGATAAGATCATCAAGATCACCTATGATAACGGTGTGGTTATCAATCCTGTCACCTTTGATGAGATCGGCAACTACACGCAGCTCTATCACTCCAAAGCCACTTATGTGGTTCAAAGAGGCGAGAGCACCTTTGAGACGGAGATTACGCCGGAATACAATGTCCAAGACGGCAGATACTATCTGGGCGTCACCATGGGTGAGATCGTCCGGAAGGAGGTCAAATGGTATAACGCTCCGTACTACGGACTGAAATACTCATTGTCAATGATGAAGGATATCTATACGTCACTTGTGAATCTGGTGGCGGGCAGGGGACTGGAAAACCTGTCCGGACCGATTGGAATCTACCAGGTGACGGATGAAGTGATGTCTCAGTCCAAATCGCTGGGTGAGATCCTAATGAACTTTGTGAATATCTGGGCTCTGATTTCCTTAAACGTCGGCGTCTTCAATCTGATTCCGATTCCGGCCTTTGACGGCGGAAGAGTGGTGCTGACACTGGCGGAGATGATTCTGGGACATCCGGTGGACAAGCGTCTGGAAAACATCCTGATGTACGGCAGTTTGTTATTAATTCTGTTATTATTCGGATTTGTCATGTATAATGATATTTCGAAACTCATTCGATAGGAAGTTAAGTTGAGGGGGTAATTATGAAAGTACTCGTTACAGGCGGAACAGGATACATTGGTTCCCATACATGTGTGGAACTGATTCAGAATGGTTATGAAGTTGTGATCGTTGACAATCTTTACAACTCCTCCCGTGAAGTCTTAAAACGCATTGAAACCATCACCGGCGTGCTGCCGAAATTCTATGAAGCGGATATCCGTGACCGGGAAGCCATGAAAACCATCTTTGAAGAAAATGACATCGATTCCGTCATTCACTTCGCCGGTTTAAAGGCGGTCGGTGAATCCGTCAGCAAGCCATTGGAATACTATGACAACAACATTTACGGAACGCTTGTTCTGCTGGAAGAAATGAGAGCACACAACGTGAACAAGATCGTTTTCTCCAGCAGCGCTACGGTTTACGGCGATCCGAAGGAAGTTCCGATTCCGGAAACGGCGGAACTCCATACCACCAACCCGTACGGCACAACAAAGCTCTACATTGAGCAGATCCTGCGCGATGCAGCCCATGCCAATCCGGAACTGCGCGTCTGTCTGTTACGTTACTTCAATCCGATCGGAGCTCATCCGTCCGGACTGATCGGTGAAACACCGAACGGCATTCCGAACAACCTCTTACCGTATATTGCTCAGGTCGCAACCGGACAGAGAGACTATCTGAGAGTCTGGGGCAACGACTACAATACGGTCGACGGTACGGGCGTACGTGACTACATCCACGTTGTGGACTTAGCGCACGGTCATCTTTTGGCTCTGCATTATCTCGATGAGCATGAAGGCGTTGAAACCTTCAACCTCGGCAGAGGCGTCGGCTATTCCGTTCTGGAAGTTAAGAATGCCTTTGAGAGAAACAGCCGCGTCAAGATTCCTTATCAGATCTGCCCGAGAAGAGACGGGGATATCGCAGAATGCTACGCCGATACGACAAAAGCCAGGGAACTCTTACATTTCAAGGCCCAGTACGATATCGACGACATGTGCCGCGACAGCTGGAACTTTGCCAGCAAGAATCCGGACGGCATTAAATAGTCAAAAAGAGGAACAGATTTCTGTTCCTTTTATTTGGTTACTGATACAATACATACAGGTGATAACTATGAAAAAAGACCGTTTATATAACATTATCTTTCCCATCTGGATGATTCTCTGGCTTCCGACGCCGTTCTGGTTCGTTTTGATTCCCGCCAACTATCTGCTGGATACCCTGGTTCTTTATCTCAGTTTGGGACGCAAAGAGCGCTTCTGGAAGCTGTCCTCGCAATATGGGACAGGCATCTGTATCCGCGGCTTTCTGAGCGATTTTATCGGGGCACTCTTACTCTTTGGCATCATGATGTTTATCGACTACGCGATCCCGAAGCAGGACTGGACGCTAGAGCTGGCCAACGGCATCAGCATGAACCCGTTTAAGGATGTGCCGTCCTTCCTGATCGTGCTCTTCTGCATTGCCGTCAGCGGGCTTTGCATTTATCTCTTGGATAAGCGCTATTTAACAAAGAAGGGAATGGAGGCAGCACAGGCCAAACGCTCCGCACTCTTACTGGCGGTCGTTACCGCACCGTATCTTTATCTTGTTCCGTACCATGTATTGGAGCAGATGTTATTCCACTAAAAAACGGGTGATTACCCGTTTTCTTTTTGATTAGTTCAGATAGTATAGAATCTGTTCGAGACGCTTGTAGAAGTCGGTGATTCCCGTATGTTCCTTTAAGACCTCGTTTCCGATGACCGGATCGTTGGTCAGGATAGCATCAACGTTTAATGCTACCAGGCGGTCCATCGTATCGCGCTCATTGACCGTCCAGACAAAGACCTTTTTCCCGGAGCGGTGCATTGCTTCGACATTGGAGAAGGTCGCAAAGGTTTCCTGGATGGAAATAATATCGACGGCATCCAGATTCTGAATCTCACCGATGCCGATGACGGAGGTATAAGCCAAGAGGATATCCGGATAGCGCTCGTGAATGTAGACTAACGTATCGTAGTCCTGCGATGTGATATCGCAGAAGTTCTGGAACTCGTTCTCGCGGATGATTTCGACAACCTTGTCCTCAATGCCTTCATCGTGTCCGTTACGCTTGATTTCAATATTGATGTAAAGTTTTCCGCGGCAGACCTGAATGGCTTCTTCCAGTGTCGGAATTCTCGTTCCGGCAAATGATTTGCTGAAGAAGGACCCGTTATCGAGATCCTTGATCTCATCGTAAGTGACTTCCCAGACGTTCTTGTTGAGATTGGCCGTTCGGCTAAAGGAATCGTCATGCAGACAGATGATCGTTCCGTCCTTTAACATCTGCACGTCCAGCTCAATTGCCGTAGCTCCGGCTTCGTAGGCTGCCTCAAAGGCGGGCAGGGTATTTTCCGGCGCTTTATCGGAATAGCCGCGGTGGGCCATGATCATGGTGTTGTTGCTGTCGCCTTTTAAGATCCATTTGAACTGACGGTACCGTTCCGGGATTGAGAAGAAGGAGCAGACGACGATCATCAGAACCCAGGAAATCTTTACAAAGCGGTGAGAGAGGTAGTTCTGGTTTTCCTCATACGGCTTGACCGATTCTCCTTCCGCTTCTACTTCCTTATAGTAGATATCCATTAAGAGGGACTGGATGATCGGTGTGGCAATCCAGCTGAATAAAACCGTTGTGACAAGAACCAGTAAATAGTAATAATTGATCTCTTCGAGCTTTGCGATATTGAAGCCGGGCTCCAGCCATTGCAGAATGGCGAAGGTTAAGACGATCAGAAGCAGATAGCCGATCAGATAGAGAACGGCTAACAGCAGGAAGCGTTTTAATAAGGCAAACAGAAGATGCGTTCCTTTTTCCTTATCCGTAAAGCGGAAACTCTTTTTGGCGGCCGGAAGAAACGGAATCTCCTCCACGCACATAATGATCAGTGTGTAGCATAACCTAAATGCCATATATAACATAGCCACCGCAAATACCATATAGGCAAAGCCGACCAGAGGATATTTCCTAAAGTGCTCCAGGATAAATCCCGGGATCCGTAAGAACCGGGTGATGCTGGAGGTATCCAGCAATGTTCCGAACGGGAAGACGATCAGAAGATAGGGAATCAGCAGGATGTTCTCTAAGCGGAAGAAGTTGACCATGAAGTCCACGGCATTGCTGAAGGCCTGCGAGGCGGACACCGTCACGTGATCGTGCGACGCGTGCAGCAATGAGATGCGTCCGAACTGCTCCAGCTGCGCAAAGACCGTGACCAGTATCAGGATCAATGCCAGGATCACATAGGTCCATGGCCGTTTGAATAAATCCAGAACGTTATAGGCCGCAATGATCGTGGTGTTATTAATACGCGGCAGTAACCGTTCAATGTATATCAAAAGCGGGAAAAAGACAAACAGGCAGAGGATCCGGTATAAGAGTTCAAACCGGACGAGCCCGTGGTAATTGTGTGTCACAAGCTTCAGTGAATGAATGTTTTTGAAATGCTTTTTGATGTTTTCCATAGAAATACCTGATGTCATGCTCTTTGTTTCAGTATACCTTTTTCTGCTTTTCTTATAAAGAAAAAAAGATGCTGCAGCGCAGCATCTAACGCTTTAAATGTAATCGGAAATACACGGTACCTCATGGAAGAGCACATCGTTGAGTGCTTCCATGGCTTTCTGCGAGCACTTCATGCGCTCCATCAGGCAAAGCTGCTCCGCATTCTTGTATCCGAGAAGCAACGTCGTCAGTGTCGCAATATCGAGCGTGACGTCGTAGGCATTCTCATCTTCGATAAAGCTGCAGTTTCCGTCCTTGAAGCAGACCGTGAACTTGCCGTTGTTCCATTTTAGGAAGTCATCCTTCACATGGAAGGTGATGTGGGTTTCCTTGACGGAGTCGTCACAGACGTACTGCTCAAAGAACTGCTTAATGTCAATGATCCGCCCCATGACATACGGCTTTAAGGTTTCCGTAATGTCGCTGTCCGCCATCTCAAAGGCGATGGATTCGGAGTCGTAGGTATTGCCGTGAACTTCATCGATCATGGAATCGTGGGCATGAATGTATTCCCATAATCCCTGATGGGCTTCGTAGTCGATATAGATCATTTCCTTGATATACATGATATCGTCCTTGATCATATAAACCATGTATCCCTTTGGCGTGTCGTTTTTGGAATAGTAGATGGCAACGATCGTATCGTCTTCATCCCATCTCCAGTACTCTTCCCATGCCAGGGAATTCCGGAAGAGACAGCCATGCGTCATCTGCGCAAACTGATTGTGCAGGTTTTTGAATTCTTCGTTTTCCCAGCTGACTCTGCGGACGTATCCCGGTGCTTTGGCATTGGCCGGCACCTGTCTATCCTTGACGACATAGGAGATCTTATTGGAGATAATCTCAAAGCCGCGCTTGCGGTAAAGCGGAATCGAGTAGGGGTATAAAAGGGCAAAGGACTGACCTTTTTCCCGCATTCGCTCCAGCGATAGATGCATGAGCTTTTTCATTAAACCCTTGCCGGTATATTCCGGATAGGTACAGACGGAAGTGATGAAGCCGACGGAATAGACGGCATCGTAGATGTTCATCTTTAATGGGTAGACGGCAAACTGGGACACCAGTTCGTCTTCATCGAAGGCACCGATCACGTCTGCCCGCTTCAAAATCGGGAATTTCGACTGCACGATCTCATCGTTGCGCCAGCCGGATTCCTGAAGTTCCTGTTCCGTAACCTGGAAGGTATAGCGCAGTAAACGGTTATACTGATCGGCATCTTCCGTTGTTAAGTCACGTATTTGGTAGGTGGTATCACCGGATGTAAAATGCATAAATTACTTCTTGCTCCCAAAGCTGATTTTGCTTTCTGTATTATTACGGATTCGTTCGATATTTTCTCTGTGCCGGTAGACGACCAGAATATAGGCGGCGCTGGCACAGAACATCACTAAGGTATTGCCCTGATAAATGGAGGCGGCAGAGCCGACAGCCAATGAGATCAGAGAGGCAAAGGAAACCATACGGAACTTATAGAGGACGCCGGCAAAGACGGAGATCGCCAGAATGAACATCAGATAGCTGTCTGTAATATAGGCGCCTAAGCCCAGAAAATAGCCGAAGGTACATGCCACGGCTTTTCCGCCGCGGAAGTTGGCAAAGATCGGATAACAGTGTCCGACACAGGCCGCAAGTCCCGCCAGTGTTCCGAAAACAGGGGAGAATCTGGAACCGATGTAAACGGAGACCAAAGCTTTCAGGGCATCTAAAATGATGACGAGTGCCCCGATGCGGAAGCCCAGAACTCGGGCAGCATTGGTTCCGCCCAGGTTATGGGATCCGTGTTCCCGGATATCCGTTTGAAAGAACAGCTTCCCCAAGATAAGAGACGTTGGAATACTACCTAGCAAATAACCGCATACAATCGATAAATACTGCATAATCTCTCACCTCACTTAATTATTGTATCATATGCGTCAATTCGTGGCAGATATACCATTGCACTTATCTCTTCGTCCCCAAGTGAAAAAAGATAGAAAATAAGGTATAATAACAAAAGGAATGTGAGGTACTTATGGCTCAAGCTTACAATGAGAAAAGTATTCAAATATTGGAAGGACTGGAAGCTGTTCGGGTCCGACCGGGTATGTATATCGGTTCCACAGACGTCCGTGGGTTACACCATCTGGTCTGGGAACTTTTAGATAATGCCGTAGACGAGGCGTTAAACGGTTACGGCAAGGTGATCCGTATCACCATTGAAAAAGACGGATCCCTCACGGTGGAAGATGAGGGAAGAGGAATGCCTGCCGGCAAGCATGCCAGTGGGAAATCCACCCTGGAGGTTATTTTTACGGTGCTGCATGCCGGAGGCAAGTTCAATGAAGAGGGCGGCTATAAAACAGCCGGCGGTCTGCATGGTGTCGGTGCCTCCGTTGTCAATGCCTTAAGCAGTTATCTGGAAGTGACAACCTGTTATAACGGACAGGTCTATTTTATGCGCTTTGAAAACGGCGGCAAGAAAAACAGCGGCCTCAAAACGCTGAACAAGACAAACAAGAGCGGATCGAAAGTCCACTTCATGCCGGACAAGAAGATCTTCTCCGTGACGGATTTCAACTATTCGACAATTTTAGAGCGCTGCAGGGAAACAGCCTTTTTACTGCAGGGCATCACACTGATCGTTAAGGACGACAGAAACAACCGCTCCGAAACCTTATGTTATGAAAACGGTCTGGATGCCTACATGCAGTACATCAATGAGGACCGTACGCCGTTCTCTCCGATTATCTCGCTCAGCGGCAAGCAGAACGAAATCAACGTTCAGGTCGCCATGCAGTATACGGATGACTATTCGGAAAACGTCTTCAGCTTTGCCAACCTGGTTTCCACACCGGGCGGCGGCACCCATGTCACGGGATTAAAGACAGCCATTGCCAAGGCGGTCAATGACTATGCGAGAAGAAACAACATCTTAAAGGAAAAGGATAAAAACTTTGACGGATCCGATATCCGTGAAGGTCTCACCAGCATTGTCTTATGTGAGATTCCGGAACACCTGTTACAGTTTGAAGGACAGACCAAAGGCATTTTAGGCACGCCGGAAGCCAAGGCGGCCGTGGAAAGTGTCGTCTATGAAAAGCTGTCCTATTACCTGGATGAAAACAAGGATATCTCCACGTCCATTGTGAAAAAGATCCAGAAGGCTGCGGTCGCCAGAGAAGCGGCCAGAAAAGCCAGAGAAGAGGCCCGGAAGGGAAAGAACGCCCAGAAGGAAAAGGGCGTCTTAAGCGGCAAATTGGCCAATGCCCAGAGCAAGGACTACCGCAAGAACGAACTCTTTATCGTTGAGGGTGACTCTGCCGGCGGCAGTGCCAAAAGCGGAAGAGATTCCAAGTTTCAGGCCATTCTGCCACTCAGAGGCAAAGTCTTAAATACGGAAAAGGAACCGCTCAGCCGCGTCATTCAGAATGAAGAGCTGAACACGCTGATCCACTGTATCGGTGCCGGTGTCGGTGCGGATTTTGACTATACCAAATCCAATTACAACAAAGTCATCATCATGACGGATGCCGACTCGGACGGTGCGCACATTCAGCTGTTGCTTTTGACATTCTTCTACCGCTACATGCGGCCTTTGATCGAGCACGGAATGGTCTATATCGCCAATCCGCCGCTTTACAAGATCTCCCGCGGGGAGAAGTACGACTATGCCTACAGCGACGAGGAACTCAACCAGCTGAAGGAAGAATACGGCAGATACGAGATCTCCCGTTACAAAGGCTTAGGCGAAATGAACGCCACTCAGCTGTGGGATACGACCATGGATCCAAAGACCAGAACACTGATTCAGGTGAATATTTCGGATATGGTGCTGGCGGAAAAGCGCGTTTCCGTTTTAATGAGCGAAAACGTCGAACAGAGAAGAAACTGGATCAAGGAAAATGTCTCCTTTACGTTGGAAGACAATTTCTTTGAGGAGAATAAATAGTTATGGCAAGAAAGAAAGCAGAAGAGATTGAAAACAGAAGCGAGATCCTCACGTTGAACATGGAGGATGTTTTCGCTTCGCGTTTTGAAACCTACGCCCGGGAGATCATTCCGGACCGATCGCTTCCGGATGCCCGCGACGGCTTAAAACCGGTTCAAAGACGTATCTTATATGCCATGTACAAAGACGGCAACACCTTCCAGAAACCGACACGGAAAAGTGCCAAGACGGTCG
>Ga0256404_1010314_pt1 | contig 12963 bp, 10 predicted proteins | sample RumenRJG_01DNA_FD_185990 | JGI IMG/M metagenome (GOLD analysis project Ga0256404, IMG submission 185990) | Bovine rumen microbial communities from Lethbridge, Alberta, Canada - RJG_01 | ecosystem: Host-associated > Mammals > Digestive system > Stomach > Rumen | place: Canada: Alberta | collected...
TCTAAGCAACAAAGAATGTGCTATTGCTATTGCCGAAAACGCATCTCCTGCTTTGAAACATGTTTGGTTATGCCATTTGAGCGAGGAGAATAACCACCCCGTCCTTGCCGAAAAAACTATAGAACAAATATTACGCTCCTATGGGTTGGTTGTGGGAAAAGACTTTAATGTTGAAGTTTTAAGACGCAAGATTCCAAGTGGACCATATAGTTTATGCGCGGCAAAGCCGCTAAATGATAAATGACAAATTATAGATGATAAAGAGAAGCGCAAAGCGCTAAACAAATAACGCCTTATTTTATTTTTGTCCTTATCGGAATTTTCAGAATAATCGGAATAATCGGAACATTCAGAATAATCGGATTTTTCAGAATTTAAGGAATAGAGAAAAGCCCCTTGCAGTTTCTTTCTGCAAGGGGCTTTTGCTTTATCATTTAGCGAAACGCTAATCTAAAATGGCAATCCTACAGCAAAATGGAACGTGAAGTCACGACTCAATTTTGGATTAACTATAGCCCAATGTTCTTCATCTGTTTCGTATGCAGGATTAATGGCTTTCATACCCATATCAAAACGCAGGATGAAGTAGTCAAAGTTAAGTCTCAATCCAAGGCCATACGAAACAGCTATCTGCTTATAGAACTCATTAAGTTTGAATTGTCCACCTGGCTGCTCTGCATAATTACGCAACGTCCAAATGTTTCCTGCATCAATAAACGCAGCTCCATCAAATTTCCAAAACAGCTTTGTTCTATATTCCATATTCATATCGAGCTTCATATCACCCGTTTGATTAATGAAATCTATACGTCCATCAGTACCTCTGAAGCTACCAGGTCCAAGCCCTCTTACACTCCATCCTCTCACACTATTAGCTCCACCTGAGAAATAGCGCTTTTCAAAGGGTAGAATTGTACTATTTCCGTATGGCCATGCAACTCCAAAACCAACATGAGTAGCCAATGAGTTATTGGAATCAAACTGAAACAGATGTGTGTAGTCGAAATCAAACTTCACATATTGTGCGTATGCGATATTCAGAAAAGTATATTGCCCGTTGGAATTTCTATGAAATCCCATTCCATGCGCCAAGCTATTAAGTATGTTGCCTGATGTTTCCACATTTGCCTTTAGAGCATCAGAACTGGTGTTATATGACATTCCGAAACCTATTTTCATTATGAACAGGTCCTCATAATTATACCTAAGAATAGCGTTCCTATTGTTTTCGCTATCAAGATAATCATGCTTGAATGTTTCACTAATCCAAGGCATATAGACATAGTTCATATCAAGCAGATCGAGACGGAAATTCAGATGATGCCCCACGTCGCTCCATCTATATCGCCAAGCAGCCGAAAACACTCTACGATGAAATTCGGGGCGGTTCTGCATATTGTATCCTGCAGAAAGCTCTGATGTGGCATTACTCCTGCGAACAAATGCTCGTGAAAGCAATGGGGCAAGAAATCTTGGGAATTGCAGCTTTCCTTCTATATTATATTCCACATAGTCTTGATTCTGGTAGCCTTCAAGTCCTTTAATTGCTTCAAACGCTCCACGCAATTGAATGCTAAGCAATTCTGAGCCACGAAAGAGATTACGGTTTTCGTATGTAAGAGTGGCTGCAGCGCCCAAATCTCCAGCCGTGTTAGTTCCTTCTGGCTGAAAGGAAAGCATGTTGGGCTTGTTGGTGCTCACTTGAATATTGCAATCAAGAAGATTGCTGTTTGGTACTTCGGCGAATGTAATATTTGTATATCTGATAGCCCCAAGACGTGCAAACTTGTTATAGGTTTGCTGAAGCGCTTTGTTGTTAAAATACTGTCCTTCCTCAAAAACCGTTGCATTTTCAAGAACCTTCTTTCTAAAAGGAATGCCAGAAGATTCTCCGCCAATATATTTTATGCGCCTGATTGTGTAACGCGGATGTTCTGTTGCCGGCGAAGAACTGCTTGCGCGATATTTATAAAGGTTCAGCACGATATTTATCTTATTATCATATACAGATGAATCGGCACTAAACTGTATGTAATCCTTGTGGAAGCGATAAAACCCTCGTTCAAGCAGATAACTTGTAATTCTTTTGCGTTCTAAATCCAATGCATCAACAGTAAATCGGCTTCCCTTTCTAAGCTGTGGGACAAAAGTATCACCTTTTCCTCCAATATTCAACAGCTTTGCTACAGCAGAATCCTCTATATTGTAACGTATGTTGTCGATATAATATGGAATACCAGGATTAAGGTGATAAATCGCCTTGATACCTTTCCCTTTCACCTTTGTTTCTAAGTTTACCGACGAATGAATGTAACCCATGTTTTGCATGGCATTCTTTAAATCTACGCACGACAGATTTGCTTGAACGGTATCGTATATAACAGGCTTTTCACCAATACTTTTCAAAGTTTTGTTAATCCATTTTGTAGTATCCGTACCCGCCAAAGCATACGTACCAAGAGGTATCTTGAAGAGAGAAAACCATTTGGAATTTGCCTTTTGACGAATATAATCTTTCAGGGTGCTCGGATCTAGTTCTTTTGAATCTGTTTTCACTTCTACACTTTTGAGGATGTAGTGTCCATCCTCAACAAACTTTGATGCGCTACATGAAGCTAAAACGCACGAAGCAAGAAACAAATATATAATAATATTCCTATTTAATTTCATTTTCAAACTATCAGCAATTGGGTTGCTGATGCAAAGATAGTTTAAATTTCTGATATCTTACTTTTATTTTCAATATTAATTATTACTTTTGCATATATAAACTAACAAGGAATGATAAGTAAGGCGAAAATAAAATTCATTCACCAATTGGAGCACAAAAAACAACGTGTGCAGCAACAACTCTTTGTTGCCGAAGGACCAAAGGTTGTGGGCGATCTTATAAAAAAGTCCACTCCCCGACTTGTGGTCGCACTTGATTCTTGGCTTTCATCTAAGCATTTCGACAGTTCTGTTGAAGTATGTAGCGTTACAGACGATGAGTTGCGAAAGGTTAGCTTTCTGCAGCACCCACAGGATGTAGTAGCACTCTTCCCTATTAACGACAACGAAGAAACTCTTCCAAATGCAAGCAAGGAGCTTATACTTGCACTTGACGGAGTTCAGGATCCCGGCAATCTTGGAACCATCATTCGCATAGCCGACTGGTTTGGTATTTCTCATATTGTCTGTTCACAAACAACAGCCGATGTGTACAATCCCAAAGTGGTACAAGCTACAATGGGAAGTATAGCCCGAGTAACCTTGCACTATACCGACTTGCAAACTTACATAGGTTCGCAGAAAAACGACGTGCCTGTTTATGGCACCCTACTCGATGGCAACAATATTTATAAGGACACACTTTCACAAAACGGCATCATAGTCATGGGAAACGAGGGAAATGGCATTTCGCCAGAGATACGTAGAATGGTGAACCATCGTATTTTGATACCTAACTATCCTGAAGGACGCGACACAGCCGAAAGTCTTAATGTGGCTATTGCAACAGCAATCACATGTGCCGAATTCCGTCGTCCAAAATAAAAGAAAAAATCACACAACAAAAATGGAATATACTGATTTATACAAAACTCGCAGCTATTCGGGATGCCTTCGGGATGCCTATAGGATGGTGAGCACAAATTTCAAGACTATCTTACGCCACACATGGATGCCAATTTCCTTGTCATCTGCCATGGGTGTCATATCAATCCTTTTCAGACTCCCAGACAAAGACATCCACGAATTAGGAAGCAACAATCCAACAATAACAGCTATTATTGTTTTTCTTGCAACCATAATAAGTATGGTTGCAGCTTCGTGGTTGTTAGGAGAAGTCTACTCTTTGCTTAACAACCACGGAAGAAAAACTAACTTTAAGCGCAGTCTTACCCTTCAGATTTTTTCCGTTGTTTTGGCGCTACTCTATATATTCAATGCCTTTTCGGGAAACAACATACTCGTATTTTCAATAGTCACAATATTGTTCTTTATATGTGTTTTCCCATTGACATTTGCCCAAACAAAATTCATAGCAGACAAAAGTCGCACCCTTCACGACCTGTTCATGAAGGATTACGCACAAGGATGGCGTCATTTTGGATTTATCTTCATAACAGCCCTACTAACAGGAATCATAATCACAGCAATATGTTCTATTGTGATAGTACCACTAATGATTGTGATGTTTGCACAAGCATTCAATCAGGTAGGTATGCTTGCCGGTGACCCCAACGGAGCCCCAGGCTACTTCTTCATTCTGCTTGTTGCCACATCATTTTTCACCATATTCCTTTTAAACTACCTCTTCGTGTGGATTTTCATAGTTCAATACTATATGTATGGTTCTATAGAAACAACTGATAGGGAGAAAGAAGCACGAAAGAACGCCTTACTCGAGAGTGACATAGAATTTAAAGAAAACAATTAAAACAATAGAGACACATAGAGATGAAACCACAAAAAATACTCTTTATTGATCGCGACGGCACACTTATCGAAGAACCCGAAGACGAGCAGATTGATTCATTTGACAAACTGAAGTTCATCGAAGGAATGTTCCATAATTTAGCCTTCATCCGCAATAATCTCGACTTCAAATTCGTAATGGTAAGTAATCAGGATGGACTTGGCACTAGCTCTTTCCCAGAAGATACATTCTGGCCTGTACACAACTTTATCCTACAAAGCCTAAAAGGCGAAGGAATAGAATTCGACGACCAACTTATAGACCGTCATTTCCCTGAAGACAACTCCCCTATGCGCAAGCCAGGAACAGGCATGCTGAAGGAATACATTGACAACCCAGCTTATGATATAGCAGGAAGCTATGTGATTGGCGACCGAGAAACCGATGCCCAACTAGCAGAAAACCTTGGATGCAAAGCTCTCATTCTCGGCAAAGACGGAATGACATGGGATAAGATTGCCGAAATACTCTTTGCAGGTGAGCGCATATCAGAGATTCACCGAGTAACAAAGGAAACTGATGTTTACGTGAAGCTAAACCTTGACGGCACTGGCAAATGTGATATCTCTACCGGCCTTGGCTTCTTTGACCACATGCTCGAGCAGATAGGCAAACATGGCATGATGGACCTCACCATTCACACAAAGGGCGATCTTGAAGTGGACGAACATCACACTATCGAGGACACAGGTATAGCCCTTGGAGAATGCATTCTTGAAGCATTAGGCAACAAACGCGGTATAGAACGCTACGGATACTGCTTGCCTATGGACGATTGTCTCTGTCAAGTAGCACTCGATTTCGGAGGTCGTCCATGGCTTGTATGGGACGCCGAATTCCATCGTGAGAAAATAGGCGAAATGCCAACCGAGATGTTCCTTCATTTCTTTAAAAGTCTAAGCGACTCTTCAAAGATGAATCTCAACATAAAGGCAGAAGGCACCAACGAACACCACAAGATAGAAGGCATATTCAAAGCTCTTGCTCGCTCGCTCAAAATGGCCGTTCGCAGAGACATCTATCACTTCGAACTACCTTCAACTAAAGGAAAACTATAGTTAATTGGGAATTACGAGTTACGAATTAGCTTAATTGGCAATTAATAATTCAAAATTAATTAATTTTTAATCGACCATTCGGGCGACTAATTCCAAATTCCACATTCGTAATTCGTAATTCCCACTCTTCTCGTTAAATCTTATTAAAGTTTCTATATTTTTCCTTTAATTCTCTTTTACACCTCATAAATATTTAGTAACTTTGCGCCCGATTTAGTCCGTGGAGGCTCGAATAAGTGCTGACAAAAGTCAGTCGCCTTGCGGAAAAACCCGTTTAAATAATTAAAATGTACGCAATTGTAGAAATTAACGGTCAGCAGTTCAAGGCTGAAGAAGGCAAGAAGCTCTTCGTACATCACATTAAGGATGTAGAGGCTGGTAAAGCTGTTGAATTCGACAAGGTATTGCTCGTTGACAACAACGGTGCAATTACAGTCGGCGCACCAACAGTAGAAGGTGCAAAAGTAGTAGCAGAAGTTGTGAACCCACTCGTTAAGGGTGACAAGGTAATCGTCTTCAAGATGAAGCGCCGTAAGGACTATCGCAAGAAGAACGGTCATCGTGAGCAGTTCACAGAAATCGTAATCAAATCAGTTAACGCTTAAAAATCAGGAGGAATTCATTATGGCACATAAAAAAGGTGTAGGTAGTTCTAAGAACGGTCGTGAATCAGCTGCTCAGCGATTAGGCGTTAAGATCTGGGGTGGCCAGAAAATTGTTGCTGGTAACATCATCGTACGTCAGCGTGGTAACAAGCACTTCGCTGGTGAGAATGTAGCTCAGGGTAAAGATGATACTCTTTACGCTCTTGCAGATGGTATTGTATACTTCCACAAGGGTAAGTTCAACAAGAGTACCGTTTCTGTACTTTCTCCAGAGGCTTACGCAGCTAAAACAAAGGCTGAAGCTTAATATTTAAGAAACATCTTATTCCAAACAAACAATAGAAGCCTGCTCAGATAGAGCAGGCTTTTTTTTGTCATTCAAAAATATTTTTGTATTTTTGCGTCTAAATACGTAAAAATTAAAAACAAATAGCAATATGCTTACACTTAAACTCATCAGTGAGGAAACTGAACGTGTAATTAAAGGCCTCGAGAAAAAGCATTTCCCTAATGCAAAAGAGGCCATAGACCAGGTTTTAGATGTTGACAAAAAACGTCGTGAAGCTCAGCAAGAGCTCGACAAATGTCTTAGCGAGCAGAAGAAACTTGCTTCGCAGATTGGTCGCTTGATGAAAGAAGGTAAAAAGGATGAAGCAGAACAGATTAAGCAGCAGGTAGCTCAACTCAAAGAGAGCTCTAAGTCTCTTGACGAGCAGATGGCTGCAGCTCAAGAAGAAATGACTAAGCTGCTTTGTCAGATTCCAAATATCCCATACGACAAAGTTCCTGAGGGTAAAGCTGCTGAAGACAATATCGTTGTAAAGAGCAATCTTAAGGAATGTGATGGTACCGACACCGTTGGCAACTGGGACACTAACCCTGTTGTTGAAACAGCAAAGTTGCCACATTGGGAACTTGCAAAAAAATACAACCTTATCGACTTCGACCTTGGTGTGAAGATTACAGGTGCAGGCTTCCCCGTTTATATTGGCAAAGGTGCTCGTTTGCAGCGTGCCCTCATCAATTTCTTCCTCGACGAGGCACGTAAGAGCGGCTACACAGAAATTATGCCTCCTACAGTTGTTAACCAGGCTTCAGGCTACGGCACAGGTCAGCTGCCCGACAAGGAAGGTCAGATGTACCACTGTGAAGTTGACGATCTCTACCTCATCCCTACTGCCGAGGTTCCTGTAACAAACATCTATCGCGATGTTATCCTCGATGAAAAAGACCTTCCTATCAAGAACTGCGCTTACACAGAATGTTTCCGTCGTGAGGCAGGTTCATACGGTAAGGATGTTCGTGGTTTGAACCGTCTGCACGAATTCTCTAAGATTGAGATTGTACGCATTGACAAGCCTGAGCATTCAGAGCAGAGTCACAAGGAGATGCTTGAACACGTTGAAGGACTGCTTAAGAAACTTGAATTACCTTACCGCATCCTTCTTCTTTGCGGTGGCGACCAGAGTTTCACTTCATCTATCTGCTACGACTTCGAGGTATATTCAGAGGCACAGAAGCGTTGGCTTGAAGTTTCTTCAGTATCAAACTTCGACACCTATCAGGCAAACCGTTTAAAATGTCGTTTCCGTCCTGAGGGTAGCAAGAAACCAGAGCTTTGCCACACTCTTAATGGTTCAGCTCTCGCATTGCCACGTATCGTAGCTTCTATCCTTGAAAACAACCAAACAGAAAAAGGTATCCGCATCCCTGCAGCTTTGGTTCCTTACACAGGATTCGAGTATATTGATTAATCCCTCCCCCCCAAGGAAGATTGAAAGATTGAAAGATTAAAAGATTGAAAAATTGAACAATTGAACCGAAGGTCACTGACTGAGCGTTTGCTGTCTGCGCAGCAGGTGCAAACACAAAGGCGAAGGAAGTAACAATTGAACCGAAGGTCACTGACTGAGCATTTGTTGTCTGCGCAGCAGGTGCAAACACAAAGGCGAAGGAAGTAAAGATTGAACAATAAACTACTCGGAAAAATCCGATTATTCAGATTATTCCGAATTCTCCGATTTCTCCGAAAACCATTAATTTTTCCATCTTTCTTGGGGCAATAAAGAAATTAACCGCCATGAATAAAATCGTTTCAAAACACCAGTTTTCCGAGAAAGTTTTCTGCATTGTTGTAGAAGCTCCATTGATTGCTCATAGTTGCCGACCAGGACAGTTCATCATTGTTAGGGTTGACAGCAATAGCGAGCGTGTGCCCTACACCATTGCAAAAACCGACAAAAAAACAGGAACTCTCACACTTGTTATTCAAGAAGTGGGACTATCTTCAAAAAAAATATGTGAGCTCAATCCGGGTGACTACATACAAGATATCGTAGGTCCGCTAGGTAATCCCTCTCCTATTAAGAATTTTGGAACGGTTATATGTGCAGGCGGTGGTATTGGCATTGCAGCTATTCTACCCATCCTTACCGCATTAAAACTGGCTGGCAACAAGGTAATATCTGTCCTTGCTGGTCGCACAGCCAGCCTTGTTATCATGACTGATGAGGTGAAAGAATACTCTGACGAAGTAGTGATAATGACCGACGATGGTTCTTTGGGCGAAAAAGGACTTATTACCGCAGGTGTAGAAAAAATTATCCAGCGCGAACACGTTGATCACGTGATAGCTATCGGACCACCAGTGATGATGAAATTCACTTCGCTTATGGCACAGAAATACAACATTCCAAACACCGTTTCACTCAACACCATAATGGTTGACGGAACAGGAATGTGTGGAGCATGCCGACTCACTATTGGTGGAAAAACAAAGTTTGTGTGCATAGATGGTCCAGAGTTTGATGGTGACCTTGTTGACTGGGATGAGATGCTCAAGCGCATGGGCACTTTCAAAGACCGCGAGAAAGACGAGATGGAGCACTTTGCCGAACACAAGGCAAAAGTTATTGACTATCTCGCATCTAATGCAACAACACAGCAAGAGAACATCTACAAACAATCTTCAAAAGCTGGCAACGATATCACATCACGCGATGCCGAATGGCGCAAAGCTCTGCGTACAGAGATGAAGCCTAAAGAACGTGTAGCCATCCCACGTGTAATAATGCCAGAACTTGAACCTGCCTATCGTGCAACAACGCGCACAGAGGAAGTAAACATTGGACTAACCAAGGAAATGGCTGTTCGCGAGGCTCATCGCTGCCTCGACTGCCCCAATCCGCAATGTGTTGAAGGCTGTCCGGTAAACATCAATATTCCTTCGTTCATAAAGAATATAGAACGCGAACATTTCATTGATGCAGCACGTGTGTTGAAAAAAACCTCTGCACTTCCTGCCGTGTGCGGTCGTGTGTGCCCTCAAGAAAAACAATGCGAGAGCCGTTGTGTTCATCTCAAGATGAGCGGATCCGCCGTGGCTATAGGCTATCTTGAACGATTTGCAGCCGACTATGAACACAAAATAGATGCCAACACTCTACCAGAGATAGCACCTCCAAATGGCATTAAGATTGCCGTTGTTGGTTCTGGCCCTGCCGGACTAAGTTTTGCTGGCGACATGGTGAAATACGGTTTCGAGGTGTATGTGTTTGAAGCTCTGCATGAGATTGGCGGAGTGCTTAAATATGGCATACCAGAATTCCGACTCCCTAACCGCATCGTTGATGTAGAAATAAATAATCTACGTAAGTTGGGAGTGCATTTCCTAACAGACGTTATCATCGGCAAAACAATATCCATCAGCGAACTCGAATCGCAAGGCTTCAAGGGTATTTTCGTGGCATCGGGTGCTGGACTCCCTAATTTCATGGACATTCCGGGAGAAAACTTCATCAACGTAATGTCGTCAAACGAGTATCTAACACGTGTAAACCTCATGGATGCTGCCAATCCTAAAACCGACACACCTATAAACATAGGCAAGAAAGTGATTGTTGTTGGTGGCGGAAATACAGCTATGGACTCATGTCGCACAGCCAAACGATTGGGAGCCGATGTAACACTCGTATATCGCCGTTCTGAGGCTGAGATGCCAGCACGCCTTGAAGAAGTGAAACACGCCAAGGAAGAAGGAATCAACTTCCTTACCCTACACAATCCAAAAGAATACCTTGCCGATGAAAACGGGTGTGTGAAAGGGGCTGTGCTCGACATAATGGAACTTGGAGAACCAGACGCATCTGGTCGCCGAACACCAAAAGCCACAGGAAAAACAATCACTCTGGAGTGCGATCAGGTTATCGTGGCTATTGGAGTAAGTCCTAATCCACTTGTACCTAAATCAGTAGAAGGACTTAAACTAGGACGCAAAAACACCATTGTGGTAAACGATATGATGCAATCATCACAACCAGAGATATATGCAGGAGGCGACATTGTGCGTGGAGGTGCTACAGTTATCCTTGCTATGGGCGATGGACGACGCGCAGCAGCAAACATGGCAAAAGCTCTCAACTAATATAAGGAGTTGATATTTATTTATGAAGAAAATTAATATAATATTGGCATTGCTGTTGACATTAAGCCCCATTACAGAGGCTAACGCACAGCGAAAGACAACAAAAAAAACAACTACCAAAACAGCTGCAAAAGCAGTTGTTAAAACACAGCGTGGTAGTCAAAACGAAACAAAGACAGCAACATCAGATGTGAATGTGAAGATGTTCGAGTCTATGGTTCCTTCAACAGCAAAACTGATGTTCATAGACAGCATGGTTGTTGACAAGAGAGAGTTTCTGAGACACATACCTCTAAACAAGGAATCCGGCAGGATAGAATACTTCAACTCTTTCTTTAACACAAACAAAGAAGTAAATACTACTGTGTATGTTAACGAATTCAACAACCGTTCATATTATGCAGAGTGTGACTCCACTAAAAGCAGCATCTACACCATCGACAAACTGGGAAACAAATGGAGCAAGCCAACAAGGATCAACGAGATTTCTGACGATTTCAAACATCCTGATTTTCCTTTCTTATGTAGCGATGGCGTGACACTTTTCTTTGGAGCTAAAGGCCCCAAAAGCATGGGAGGCTACGACATCTTTATGACACGCTACAACAGCGATGATGTAACATGGTATGAGCCAGAAAACTACGGCTTACCATACAACTCCACAGCCAACGATTACTTGCTTGCCCTCGATGATTTCGACAAATTGGGGTGGCTTGTCACCGACCGCCGTCAGGAAGAAGGAAAAGTATGCATCTACACCTTCGAGTTCACCACCCCACGTCGCAGTTTCGAAAACGATGATCTGTCTAAGAAAGAGCTAAACAGCTATGCACGCATACTAAAAATTGCCGACACATGGCAGTTTGGCAATAGAGAAGCTGCCCTCAAACGATTGGAAGATCTAAAAAAGCGAAACGCAACAACAAGCAAGCATACAGACAACATTAATTTCGTCATCAACGACAACGTTACCTACCAAAGCGTGAGCGAATTCAAAAAACAAGCTTCACGAGAAAAATATGCTCAGCTCGTTGCTCTACAGAATACACATTCAAAAAATATATCAAAGTTAGAATCCCTACGCGAACAGTTTGCTTCAGGAAAAACAAACGAGAGCACATCTTCAAGTATCATTACCCTTGAAAAGCAAATTGAACACGAAGAAATAATGATAAAAGAGCTTACAAAAAGCATTCGATATAACGAGAATGTCGAAAAATAAATAGAATGAACGCATTATATACAATACTACTGTTGCTTGCGAGCAACATTTTCATGACCCTTGCATGGTATGGACATCTAAAACTTCAGCAAACAGGAGTAAGCAGTAACTGGCCACTAATAGGTGTCATTACATTTTCGTGGTGCATAGCCTTCTTTGAATACTGCTGCCAGGTACCAGCCAACCGTATTGGCTTTATCGACAATGGTGGTCCCTTCACACTTGTTCAGCTTAAAGTAATTCAAGAGGTCGTATCACTCATTGTCTTTGCAGGAATAGCAAATCTTCTGTTTCAGGGACAATCGCTGCATTGGAATCATTTTGCAGCTTTCGTGTGCCTTATCCTTGCTGTGTACTTTGTGTTTATGAAGTAAAAAAACTTATGCACTATTAAGTGCTGCAAACAACACATAAAATGTTTTTTTGAGTTTTTTTAAAAGAGGGAGTCGCTGTAAAGCGCTTCCTTTTTCATTTTCCCATTTTGACGCCAAACGCCCAAACCACCAACCCATCCACACTGCAAAAATACAAAGCTTTTTTCTAATCTACAATAGTTGCGACGCGTCACGCACTTCGTCAGGCGTCGCAACTCTTTATCATTTAGTAAAGCGTCAGTGAGTGGCTGTTTACCAAAGTACCTGGGAGAGGCAACTCACTTTACGCTTGACGCTTGACGTTTTTGCTCCAAAGAGCAGTAAATATTAAAAAGGCAAATTTTCACTTTCTGCCCAGGAAAAATTTTTTACCTGCCCAGAAACCTAAAATTTCAAAATTTGACAACAACACCCTAAAACAATCAAAACGTAAAGCGTCAAGTGTAAAGTCGATGCTATTTCCACATACACTACCAAAAAAACCTAAATGTTACCCTTAATTATTAATTAATATTATATATTAATTAATAATTATTACATATATATTATAATCTATAACTAAGATTAAGATAGAGACAAATTGTTTCAGAGTAAGACATGCGCTTTGCACTTGACGCTTGACACTTTACACTTATCAGTTAGTCTCACTACTACCTACACTTCTGGAGAGCAATTTTGGTGCGTGTGGCGTCGGCAAACTATTGGAGGAATAAATATATTTTAGTATCTTTGCATCATAAAGAACGATAAAACCAAAACCATACCATTCTTCCTTACGACTGTCGTATATTTGTGTGCATGTATCATTCCTAAGAGCTGATT
>Ga0256404_1010315_pt1 | contig 12963 bp, 8 predicted proteins | sample RumenRJG_01DNA_FD_185990 | JGI IMG/M metagenome (GOLD analysis project Ga0256404, IMG submission 185990) | Bovine rumen microbial communities from Lethbridge, Alberta, Canada - RJG_01 | ecosystem: Host-associated > Mammals > Digestive system > Stomach > Rumen | place: Canada: Alberta | collected...
ATACACAAAAATAGACATGTTTGTATGATAAAAATGTCGAATTTTGTGTTACAATTAAAATTGGTGATTTATTTATGCAAAAAGTTCTAAATATAGGTGTTGATGTTGGATCTACTACTGTTAAGGTAGTAGTTTTAGATAAAAAATTAAATATACTTTATAGTGAATATAGAAGACATTTTTCTGATACTAAAGCAACTATTAAAGCTTTATTTAATGAAGTATTAGATAAATTTCCTAATTATAATTTTACTATTAATATGACAGGAAGCGGAGCTATTGCTTTAGCAAAATATCTTGATGTTCCTTTTGTTCAAGAAGTTATTGCTTGTAAAAATGCTATTAGGAAATATACGCCAAGTGTTGATGTTGCTATTGAGTTAGGTGGCGAAGATGCTAAGATTATATATTTTGATCAAACTATAGAGCAAAGAATGAATGGTTCATGTGCCGGTGGAACGGGAGCTTTTCTTGACCAAATGGCGGTTTTATTAAATACTACAACCGAAGGATTAAATAAATTAGCTAAAGAAGGAAAAACAATTTACCCAATTGCCTCTCGTTGTGGAGTATTTGCTAAAACCGATGTTCAACCATTGCTTAATGAAGGGGCAAGACGAGAAGATGTTGCTTTATCTATTATGCAAGCTGTTGTTAATCAAACCATTCAGGGACTTGCTTGTGGTAAACCAATAAAAGGCAATGTAATATTTTTAGGTGGACCACTAAATTATTTAGATATGTTAAGAGAAAGATTTATTAAAACACTTGATTTAACAGAAGATGAAGTAATTATTCCAGAGGATGCAAGACTTTTCGTTTGTGTTGGAGCAGTACTTGATAAAGCTAAAAGTAAAATCTATTCAAAAGAAGAATTAAAAGATTTAATGAAAAGATTTTCATATTTTAGAGAAAAAGAAGAAAACGACTTAGAGCCTTTATTTAAAGATGAAAAAGATTATGAAAAATTTAAAAAAAGACATGCTTCAGCTAGTGTTAAAAGAAGAGATATTAATACTTATTCAGGAGATGTATTTGTCGGAATAGATGCTGGATCTACCACTTGTAAAGTTGTCGCTATCTCAAGTGATGGAGAACTTTTATATGAAAATTATAAAAGTAATATGGGAACACCAGTTGATACTTGTCGGGAAATGATTCTTGATTTATATAAAAAACTAGGTCCAAATATAGTTATTAGAAGTAGTGGTTCAACTGGATATGGTGAAATGTTAATAAAAACAGCCTTTAATCTAGATATTTCAGAAATTGAAACTATGGCTCATTTTGAAGCTGCAAATTACTTTTTACCAGGTGTTGAAAGTATTATTGATATTGGTGGACAAGATATGAAATATATTAAGATTAAAAATGGAGCAGTTGACTCTATCATGTTAAATGAAGCTTGTTCATCTGGATGTGGATCATTTATTGAAACACTTGCTAAAAGCTTAAAAATGAATGTTGAAGACTTTGTAAAATATGCAGTTGTGTCAAATGCTCCAATTGATTTGGGATCTCGTTGTACAGTATTTATGAATTCTAAAATTAAGCAAACTCAAAAAGAAGGACGACCACTAAGTGATATTTTTGCTGGACTTAGTTATTCAGTAATTAGAAATGCTATTCAAAAAGTTATGAAGATTAGAGATGTCTCAACACTTGGAAATAAAATAGTTGTTCAAGGTGGAACATTTATGAATGATGCCGTACTTCGTGCATTTGAAAAAATTACAGGAAAAGACGTAATTAGACCAGATATTGCCGGACTTATGGGAGCTTATGGAGTAGCTTTAATTGCCTTAAGTAATTTCAAACAATATGATGATCAGGATGTTAAAAGTAGTATGTTAACTCCTGATGAAATTATTAATTTAAAAGTAAAAACAACTATGGCAAGATGCGGTAGATGTGAAAATAATTGTCGCTTAACAATTAATATGTTTGGTAAAAAAAGATTTATTTCCGGAAATAGATGTGAACGTGGTTCTGGTAATAATGGTAGTTTTTCAACTCTTCCTAATATGTATGCTTGGAAATATGATAGATTATTTGACTATAAACCATTAAATATAGAAGATGCACCTCGCGGAGAAATAGGTATTCCTAGAGCCTTAAACATGTATGAAGATTATCCATTATGGTTCACAATATTTACGCGTCTTGGATTTAGAGTGGTTATTTCTGATCATTCAAATCGTGCTCTATTTGAAAAAGGAATTAACTCAATGCCATCAGAGTCAGTTTGTTATCCAGCAAAGCTTGTTCATGGTCATATTATTAATTTGATAGAAAAAGGAGTAAAAACAATTTTTTATCCTTGCATAATGTATGAAGCACGTGAATTTGGTAATCAAGATAACAATTATAACTGCCCAATAGTCCAAAGTTATTCTGAATCAATAAGACTAAATGAAGAAGAACTAGAAAAAAATAATATTACTTATATCAATCCATTTTTACCATTAGATGAGAAAAAACTTCTTAAAAGATTACTCGAAGTAGAAGAATTTAAGAAATATAATTTTACTAAAAAAGAATTAAAGTCTGCGATTCATGAAGGTTTCTTAGAACTTGCTCATTTTAAAGATGATGTTCGTAAAAAAGGCGAAGAAATAATAAGATATATTGATAAACACAATGAGAAAGCTATTGTTTTAGCAGGACGTCCTTATCACTTAGATAAAGAAGTAAATCATGGAATTGATACAATGATTAATTCTTTAGGATTAGTTGTTCTAACAGAAGATTCTGTTTGTCATTTATCTAAACTAGAGTCTAACTTACGAGTAGTTAATCAGTGGACATATCACTCAAGAGTCTATCATGCCGCCGATGTTGTATCACAACATGATAATATGGAACTTGTTAACTTAAATTCTTTTGGATGTGGATTAGATGCAATCGTAACAGATCAAACAGAAGAAATATTAAGAAAAAATAATAAATTATATACAGCTATAAAAATAGATGAAATTAATAACTTAGGAGCAGCTAAAATTAGAATTAGATCACTAATTGCTTCAATGAATAAAAGAGAAGAAGATTCCAAAAATTATGTTCCTTATACATATGAAAAAAATTACTTTAAAGAAAGTGACAGGAAGCATACTCTACTTTTTCCAGATATGTCTAAATTCCATATGCCTCTATTTGAAGCTTTACTAAGAAGTGAAGGCTATAATGCTGTATATCTAAGAGAAAGTAATGATGAGACAGTAAATACCGGACTTAGATATGTAAACAACGATTCATGTTATCCAGCAATTATTGTTATCGGTCAATTAATTAGCGCCCTAAAAAGTGGTAAATATGATCTTAATAATACAAGTGTTATTATTACACAAACTGGTGGAGGATGTCGAGCAACTAACTATATCGGTTTAATTAGAAAAGGCCTTAAAGACGCTGGCTTTGGTAATGTTTCTATATTATCATTTAACTTTAGTGGTCTTGAAAAACAACAAGCTTTTAAGATTACTATTCCAATGGCTTTAAAGGCTCTTCAAGCAGTTTTATATGGTGATTTACTTATGAAACTTTTACTTGCTACTCGTCCTTATGAAATTGCACATGGCCGAAGTGAAGATTTATATGAAAAGTGGAATAAAAAATGTTGTGATGCCGTAACTCGGGGTAAGTTTAGTGAGTTTAAAGAAAATATTAAAGAAATTGTTTCTGATTTTAAGAAAATTCGTACTAAAATTACACCTAAACCAAAAGTAGGTATCGTGGGAGAGATACTAATTAAATATCATACATTTGGTAATGATAATTTAGTTAAAAAATTAGAATCAGAGGGAGCAGAAGTAACTGCACCAGAATTAATGGGTTTTGTTAAATATAGTGTTATTAATACAATGATTAAAAGTGACTTGTTAAAAACAAGTAAAGTTCAAGCTTTAATTTATAAACAAGTTCTGAATTTTATTGATATCTACGAAAAACCAATAAGAGAAGCTTTAAAAGGAACAAGATATCGAGGCACTACAAATATTTATCGTTTAGCTGATAATGTAGATGGTATCATTTCTTTAGGTAATCAAACCGGAGAAGGTTGGTTTTTAACAGCTGAAATGATTGAATTTATAAAAGATGGCATAGATAATATTGTCTGTGTTCAACCATTTGCTTGTCTTCCAAATCATATTGTTGGTAAAAGTGTTATAAAAAGGATTAGACAAATGTATCCTGATGCTAATATAGTAGCAATTGACTACGATCCAGGATCAAGTCACACTAATCAAGTAAATAGAATTAAATTAATGCTCACAGTAGCTTATGAAAACATGGAAAAGAAAAATATTTAACTATTTTAAGTTAAATATTTTTTATAATAAATCTATATATTAATTATTTAATATTCGCTTAAAAAGTAAATAAAGTTATCTAATTTTTCTAATTAAATGAAATTAATAATTTACATAATGAAATACACTAAATACTTATATATACAAAAATATAAAAATATGCTATAATATAGACTACTTAAAGGGGACTATATATGAAAAATTTAATTATAAGTGATTTAGATAAAAAAAGTACTGATGAATTTACTTCAAATTTTGGCTTGCAATTTAGAAATAAATTTAATAATTCATTTAGAAAGATACTATCAATATTTGATAATACTAATATTATATTTGTAAAAAATAATAATAATCAAACTGATGAAGAATATTTTTCTAATTTATCAACAAAATTTATTCCAATAGAGAAATATGATTTAAAAAAAGGAAAACATAATATTATTGTTGAAAGATATCCTAAATTAGATGACAATGAACAATATATTTTTGTCTGCAATCATACATGTCCAGAAGATATTGAAACAGTTCTAGGAGTAATTGATAGAAATGCTCATTTAGTATTGGGTTCAATTGATTCTCTTCAAAATAATCCAGAAATATTTTTACTTTGGTTACTAAATGGAATAATTCCTTTTGATATTTTAGATAAAGATGAGAGAAAAGAATTAATACCAAAAATGAAAAGAGTTTTAACAAAAGATAGTATTTTAATTTTCCCAGAAGGCTCTCATAATATTAGTCCAAATAAAATTATTAATAATTTATTTGATGGACCTGTTAATTTAGCAACACAAACCAATAAAAAAATAGTACTTGTTTCATATTTAAGAGATAATGAAAATAATGCTTCATACATAGACTTTAGTAATCCAATAGATGTTTCTAAAATAGATGCTCCTGTAAATAAATACTTTCCTGGTAAATTAAAAAATGAAAAATATGAAATAAAATCTAAAACTAATTATTTAAGAGACAAAATGGCAACTTCAGTTTATTATTTATTTGAAAGACATTTTCCACAAATAAAAAGAAGTGAGCATATTGATTTAGAAGAAGAATTAAGAGAAAAAATAGTAGCTGATTCTTTTACTAAATTAAAATGGAAAGAGGGAGTAGATTTTGAAGCTGAATATTTAACTAAAAAGACTAATGAAGATAGAGAATATGCTGATGTTATAAAAACAATTTCTGATTTAGAATTAAATCCCGAATATTTAAAAAAACATAAACTTCAAGATAATAGTTTTATTTTAAAAAGAATTGATTTAGATAGAAAAAATGTTCCAAATTATATGGAAAAATATTTAAAAGAAAAAGTATTAATTAAAAAAAGATAAATTATAAAGAATAATTTACAAAGAAAAAATCTAGTATTGATATATTTTATTTGTCAATAACTAGATTTTTTATTTTACTATTATAATTATTCTTATTTATTGCAAAAAAATAAATTTAATACTAATATTATAATAGGTGATATAAATGATAGAATATGATATACCATTTGTTTGTTTGATTTTTACATCATTAATTGCAATTGTTTTTTTTACAAAAAAGAAGGTTAATTTAGAAGAAAACTATTTTTATAAAAATATATTAATATTTACTTTACTTGTTAACAGTACTAATTTCATATCTCATTATCTAGCAAGCATTTATGCAGTAGATAATATTACTCCTAATTTTGCTTATGTATTTTCCTTGATTAATAAAATTGGTTCTTTATTTATTGTTATTATAACTACTAATTTATTATCTTATATTTTATATATTAGTTATGAAAAATATCGTAATAATTTTAAAAAAAATATTCTAATAAATAATATATTTTATGTAATTATTGGAATCTTAATATTATTATTAAAATTTGATGTTTATAAAGTAGGGGGAATAACTAGTGGTAAAGGTTCATCTATAACATTAACTTATTCTTTAACATTTATTAATGTAATTTTTACTTTTATTGTTGCTTTAATAAATAAAAAGAAAAATGATAAAAGGTATAATTCAATATTTTATATCATACCAATAATATTATTTCTTGGAATATTTGTTCTATTTCATCCCCAATTTAACATTTATGATTTGATATTATCTCTTTTATGTTATTTAATGTATTTTACTATTGAAAATCCTGATTTAAAATTATTAAGTCAAATGGAATTAGCTAAAGAGCAAGCTGAACGAGCAAACCATGCGAAGAGTGATTTCTTATCAAGTATGTCCCATGAAATTAGAACTCCACTTAATGCTATTGTTGGATTATCAGAAGATATTGAAAGCTATAAAGAACAAGTTCCAAAAGAAGTCGTTGAAGATACAACAGATATTAGAAATGCCTCCCAAACACTATTAGAAATTGTTGGTAATATTTTAGATATAAATAAAATAGAAGCCAATAAGATGGAACTTGTTGAAAGTACCTATAACTTCAGAGAAGAAATAACAAATATGTGTAAAATTACTCAAACAAGAATAGGAGAAAAAAATGTTATTTTTAATTTAGACATCTCAAAAGATATACCTTATGAAGTAATAGGAGATAAGTCAAAAATTAAAGAAATTATTAATAATTTACTTACAAATGCTATTAAATATACTGATGAAGGACAAATTAATCTTAATATAAAATGTATTAATAATTTGAAAGATAATATTTCAAATATAATTATTACTTGTCAAGATACAGGTCGTGGAATAAAGGCAGAAGATATTAATAAATTATTTACTAAATTTGAGCGACTTGATATTGAAAAAAATTCTACTACAGAAGGAACAGGACTAGGACTAGCAATTACGAAAGCACTTGTCGATATGATGGGTGGAAAAATAAATGTTAAGTCACAATATGGAAAAGGTTCTATCTTCGTAGTAACTATTCCTCAAAAAATAAAAGTTTTAACAGAAAAAATAAGTCAGGAAAGAATGCTTGAAAAAACAAAAATATATCAAAATAATGCATCTCTTACAGGTAGTGCTATTATTTCAAATAATATAAATTATGCCGGCAAAAAGATAATGATTGTAGATGATAATAAATTAAATATAAAAGTAGCAAAAAAAGCTCTCAAAGATTTTAATTTTAATATTGTAGAAGCAAATAGTGGTGAAGAATGCATTAATAAGATAAAAGAAGAAAATAATTATGATTTAATATTTATGGATATTATGATGCCTAATATGAGTGGAGAAACTGCACTTATAAAATTAAAAGAAATACCAAATTTTAATACTCCAGTAATTGCTCTAACAGCTGATGCCTTATCCGGAGCAAAAAATAAATATTTAAGTGAAGGCTTCAGTGATTATATTGCTAAACCTTTTTCAAAAGAACAAATTAAAGAAAAATTAGATATAATTTTAAAAAAGAATATTTATAAAACAATAAATTATAATATGAGTCAGACGAATATATCTAATATTCCAAAATATGATCCTAATGTTGATAGATTTAAAGGAACAACGGCTTATATAATTGTAGATGATTATTCTGATGATAATAAAGAAAATAAATAAATATTTATAAAAAATAGTTAAATATTATTATTCGAATTTTTATTTAAAAATGGTAATTTTGTGCTATACTTTTATAGAATAGGAGAGTGTAAAAAAATGGCTGTTTTAAAGAAAAAAGAATTGCAAAGAATGGATGAATACTTTAGAGTACTAAATTATTTAAGTGTTGCTCAATTATATTTATTAGATAATCCATTACTTAGAAGACCTTTAACAATAAATCATATTAAACCAAAAGTAGTTGGACATTTTGGAACAACTCCAGGGCAAAATTTTATTTATATGCATCTAAATAGAGTAATAAAGAAATTTAATTTGGAAATGATTTATGTATCTGGACCAGGTCATGGTGGTCAAGCTATGGTTGCAAATAACTATTTAGAAGGAGTTTATTCTAAATTTTATCCAGAAATAACAGAAGATGAAGCAGGTTTAAAAAAACTATGTAAACAATTTAGCTTTCCAGGCGGTATTTCTTCTCATGTTGCACCTGAGACACCTGGATCCATTCATGAAGGTGGTGAACTTGGCTATAGTCTTGCTCATGCAGCCGGAGCTGTTTTAGATAATCCAGATTTAATTGCTGCTTGTGTAGTAGGAGATGGTGAAGCAGAAACTGGACCACTTGCTACCTCATGGCACATAAATAAATTTTTAAATAGAAAAAGTGATGGGGTAGTTTTACCAATTCTTCATAGAAATGGTTACAAAATTTCCAATCCAACAGTCTTTGGAAGAATGAGTAAAGATGAATTGGAAGACTTCTTTTATGGTTGTGGTTGGGTACCATATTTTGTAACAGGATCTAATCCGTTAAAAATGCATGAAGAAATGGCTAAAACAATGGATAAGGTTATTAAAGAAATTAAAAAAATAAAAAATACGGGTAAAGGATTGTATCCATTAATTATTTTAACAACACCAAAAGGTTGGACTGGTCCAAAAGAATATGATTCAAAGAAAATAGAAGGATCATTTAGAGCCCATCAGGTACCAATTCCAATTGATGAAGACCATCCGCAAAATTTAAAGATAATAGAAAATTGGTTAAAAAGTTATAAAATAGACAAATTATTTGATGAAAAAGGAAGATTAATAAAAGAATTAAGAGATTTAGCCCCAGCTCCAAGTAAATGCATGGGAGCCAGTTTTTATGCTAATGGCGGACTACTTCTAAAAGAAATAATTACACCTAATTGGGAAGATTATTGCCTAGATATTAAAAAACCAGGTAGTATAATTTCTCAAGATACCATGAATTTAGGTAAATATATAAGAGACTTATTTGTACTAAATAAAGATAATAAAAACTTTCGTATGTTTGGACCAGATGAAGCTTTATCAAATAGATTCAATCATGTGTTTGAAGTAGAAAAGAGAACTTGGAATTATAAAATGTATAAAAATGACGAGTTCCTATCAAATAATGGTCGTGTAATGGATTCATTTTTATCAGAACATTTATGTGAAGGTATGCTTGAGGGTTACTTATTAACTGGTAGATATGGATTTATTCATAGTTATGAAGCTTTTGCTAGAATAATAGATTCTATGGTTAGTCAACATGCTAAATGGTTAAAAGTTTGCAATCAAATTAGTTGGCGAGCTCCAATTGCCTCTTTAAATATCCTACTTGTGAGTCATGTCTTCCAACAAGATCATAACGGATATACTCATCAAGATCCTGGATTTTTAAATCATATAGTAACTAAAAAAGCTGATGTAGTTAGAGTGTATTTGCCACCAGATACCAATTGTTTACTTTCTTGTTTTGATCACTGCATAAAATCAAAAAATTACGTAAATGTAATAATTGCCTCAAAGCATCCTAGACCTCAATGGTTAACTAGAACTCAAGCAAGAATTCACTGTAAGAATGGTTTAGGAATTTGGAAATTTGCAAGCAATGATGAAGAAAATCCTGATATTGTCCTAGCTTGTTGTGGTGAAACACCAACCCTTGAAGTAATGGCAGCAGTTGATATTTTAAGACAAAGTGTTAAAGGAATAAAAATAAGAGTAGTTAATGTTGTTGACTTAATGAAATTACAAAGTCCAGAAACTCACCCACATGGTATGAGTGATGATGAGTATGATGAGATATTTACCAAAGATAAACCGATTATATTTAATTTCCATGGTTATCCATCATTAATTCATCAATTAACTTATAAAAGGCATAATAGAAATATGCATGTTCATGGTTACAAAGAAGAAGGAACTATTACTACAACATTTGATATAAGAGTACAAAACGAAATAGATAGGTTTCACTTAGTAATAGCCGTTTTGGAAGAAATACCAAGATACAGAAAAACAGGTGAAGTACTTATTGAATGGTGTCGTGAAATGCTACAAAAACATGAAGCCTATATTAGAGAATATGGTGAAGATATGCCTTATATTAAAGATTGGCAATGGCATGGCTTTAAAGATAATTAATAATTTAACCTACTATGAGGAATAATATTTATGAATTTATTACTTAGTATTATAAGTAATATACTAGTATATGGATTAGTAGTATTACTTGAAAAATATTTTAAAAAAGAAGGATTATTCGTTTGGATAAGTATCGCAATTGTAATAGCTAATATCTTAGTATGCAAAAATATAGATATATTTGGAGTAACTACAACACTTGGTAATATTATGTTTTCATCAGTATTTTTAGCAAGTGATTCATTAAACTTAAAATATTCAAAAAACGAATCATATAAAGCAATTTCTCTAGGTTTAATAATGAATATAATATTTACAATTACTTTTCAAATTGCTATTAAGTTTATTCCAAGCAATTCAGATATTATTAATGAAACTATGAAGAAACTATTTGCCATTAATTTAAGGACAAGTCTTGCTAGTACTACTATGTTTTTTCTAAGTAGTTTATTAGATATCTATTTATTTAGTAAATTAAAAGATAAAAACTTATTCTTAAGAAGTAATATATCTACTATAATTGCTAATTGTTTAGAAAATTACTTCTTTGTCTTTTTTGCCTTTTTAGGAATATATAGTTTTAATAATATCTTAATAATCGCAACTACTACTTCTATAATAGAAATAATCTTATCTCTTTGTAGTAGCCCATTTATATATTTAATAAAGTCTAATAAATAATTATTAGATTTTTCTTTTTCTTAACCTAGATTTGGTAATAGATGTTTGTTATAATATGATTAGAAAGAAGGGATTATATGGGAACTAGAAAAAGTATGAAATTACCAATTGCCATTACTATAATAATGATAATTATTATAATTTATTTATTCGTAACACTTCAACAAGACAAAGTTACATGTGAAAAAACTACCACATATGACAATGGAGTAAGTTTAACTGAAAATATTACTAGTGTTATAGATAATAATAGTATAAGTAATTTACATGTAGTAAAAAAAATAACTTTACCAGATAAATTATTAAGTGATGATACTTATAAAAACAGTGTTAAATACTCATTAGAAAATACATTAGATTATTTAGGTAAAAAAGTTAAATACAACACTACTTCAAATAGTGTTATTGTAACGATTGATGTTTCAAAAAATGAAGTTGTATTAATTGATAATATTGATTTTAACAGTGATGATGAATTAGGTATTGACATTGATACAAGCACAGTTAGTGGAGATGTTATTACTTTAAAAGTAGGAGATAAATATTCTACTGGCGAATTTATGAAAAAATTAAAGAATAATAGTTATACATGTAGGTAATTATGAAAATAGAAGATGAAATTTATAAGACAATAGAAGAAAATAAATTTAATAATATAAATGGCTTAATGTTAACTAATAAAGAAATAAGTATACTTGATAAATATAATATTAATTATAAAAAATGTAATAGTTTAAAAGATTTATTATTTAAAATCGAAACAGTAATTGAAAATGCAGGTAATTGTGAAGACTTAGATATTATATCTGAAACTATTGCTGAAAGAGATTATTATCAAAATACTAATAAGTAATTATTGGTATTTTTTAAATAGGAGGTAATTTTATGATTTATTTAGACTATAGTGCAACAACACCAGTAAATGATGAAGTATTAGATACTTATGCTAAAGTATGTAAAAATTTTATTGGTAATCCCAATTCACTTCATAAATTAGGAATAGAATCTAAGAAACTAATTGATGCTAGTAGTAGACAAATTGCTGATATTTTGCATATCAAACCAAGTGAGATAATTTATACGAGTGGTGCCAGTGAAGCCAATAACTTAGCTATCCTTGGAGTTGCTTCAAAGTATTATGGTAGGGGTAAGCACATTATTACTACACAATTAGAGCATTCATCAGTTCTTGAACCACTTAAATACTTAGAAAAATTTGGCTTCAAAATAAGCTATGTTAAATTAGATAAATATGGTAGGGTAGATTTAAATGACCTAGAAAAATTAATTACTAAAGATACAATACTTGTAAGTATTTGTGCCGTAAATAGTGAAGTTGGAATTGTTCAGGATATAGAAAGTATAAGTAAAATTATTAGAAAGCATAATGGAGTATTATTTCATAGTGATTTTACACAATGTATTGGCAAAATGAAAATAGACTTTAGTTTAGTTGATATGGCTTCTCTTTCATGTCAAAAATTCTTTGGAATGAAAGGTATAGGAGCCCTAATAAAAAGAGAAAATCTAGTTATAGATCCAATAATTCATGGAGGTAAAAGTACAACAATTTATAGAAGTGGTACACCAGCTACTCCATTAATCACATCATTTGCTAAAGCATTGAGATTAGCATATGAAGATTTTACAAAAAAAGAAAACTACGTAAAAGAATTACACAACTACTTAATAGAAAAATTAAATAAATTAGATGTAGATATCAACAGTAATAAATATTCTATCAATAATATTATTAATTTTAGTTTAAGAAATATTAAGAGTGAAGTTATGCTTCATGCCTTAGAACAAAAAGATATTTATATATCAACTCAGACAGCTTGTTCTACAGGAGCTTATTCAAAAGCAGTAATGGCTGTTACTAATAATTTAGATAAATCTAGTAGAAGTATGCGAATAAGCATTTCTTATTTAACAACTAATGAAGAAATTGACAAATTTATCGAAGCATTAGATGAATGCATAAAAAAACTTAGCTACAGATAGATAAATATAA
>Ga0256404_1010319_pt1 | contig 12962 bp, 14 predicted proteins | sample RumenRJG_01DNA_FD_185990 | JGI IMG/M metagenome (GOLD analysis project Ga0256404, IMG submission 185990) | Bovine rumen microbial communities from Lethbridge, Alberta, Canada - RJG_01 | ecosystem: Host-associated > Mammals > Digestive system > Stomach > Rumen | place: Canada: Alberta | collected...
TGCGATACTGAACAGGATACTCCACCATTCGCATGTCGTGAATATAACAGGGGATTCTTACAGGCTGAAGGATCTGGTTGCAAAAGAAAAGGAAACAGAAGTTTGTACATAATTATTTAAGATTTTTGGGGGTGCGGACATAAAGTTGGACCATTATGCCGCATATAACCCTACGCTCTTTCTATATTCGATAGGGCTTAATCCACCAAGTGATTCTTTTACTCTTTCTTCTGCATACCAATGTATATATCTGTCTAAGATCTCTATGAACTCATCTATGCCTACTCCAGCCCAGGATCTGTTATAAAACATCTCGTTCTTAAGCCTTCCAAAGAAACCTTCACAGGCAGAATTATCTGGAGAACATCCTTTTTTTGACATGGATCTTGTTAACTTGGCATTTTCCATCCTTTCAATCCAGCCTGGCCATCTGTAATGTGCTCCTCTATCTGAATGTACTATGGGATTCTCATCCTCTTTAAGAGTAGCTATAGCATTATCTAACATGGTATTCACCAGATCAGCATCAGGATGAATGCCTATCGTCCAGGCAACAGGTAAGCCGTCAAAACAATCGATTATTGGAGAGAGATATACCTTGCCGGCAGGAATACTGAATTCTGTGATATCAGTTAGCCACTTCTCATTAGGCTTATCTGCTTTAAAGTCTCTCTTGAGAAGATTCTTTACCGCAGGGCTTATTTCACCCATGTACGAACTGTACTTCTTCTTTTTGATAGCCTTTACTACCAGCTGTTCCTCTTTCATCAAGCGTCTGATTACTTTCTCTGATATTGCCCTGGCTGATGCTTTTATCTTTATATGAATCCGCCTATAGCCATAAACTCCGTTTGACGCTGAGAACTCTTGCCTTACAAGCTCCCGAATTTCTTCATATTTGTCAGGAGAATTAATTGCCTTTTCTTGGTAACAATAACTGCTTTTAGCCATATGGAATACTGACAATAATTCCTTCAACAGATATTTATCTCTAAGGGTATCAATTACTATGGCTTTTTCCCTATTTGTCAGTGTGTTTAATGTGATACCCTGGTCTTTTTTTATTACTTCGGCTGCTTTCTCAAGAACATCTTTCTCTAACTGCAGGCGATATACCTGCTTTCTCAGGTTCTCTGCTTCTGTATTTAAGTCCTTTATCTCATTCTTGAGTTCTTCTACAGACTGTGGCTTTTTCTTCTTCATTGGAGTGATTTCCTTATCTCCAAGCAGCTTGTGCTTCCAGTTGTACAGTGAAGCTCTGTTAACACCATACTGTTTAGCTACATCATCGGCTGGCTTTACCTTGGCACATAGATCAGTAACTGCCTGCATTTTTTCTTCTTCTGATAATTTTACCAATGAAGTGCTCTTCCTGCAAGCCTTATGATATCCTGCTTTCTTCTCTATCCAATCTTCAAGATAATGCCTACTTGGATATCCAAGTTCACGTATGGTGCGGGATACGCACTTTCCATGAGTAAGATAGTAATTTACGGCTTTATTTATCTCTTCATCATTATACTTTGGCTTACGAGTTGATTTCTTATGAAGATCCTTCTTCTCGTTATATTCTTTAACCCAAAGCCTTAGCATACCTTTCTGTGGATATCCGAGTTCCCTAATCACCTCAGCGTAGCTGTGATATTTCAGATAAAGTTCAACAGCAGCCTTTCTTTTCTCGTATGAATACATCTTGCCTCCTGATACTATAAGATATCAGGTCCAAGTTTTCGTCCGCACCCCCTTTTGTACATTTTTACTTGACATTTAACACTAATCTGCATATCCATATCCTTCTTACGCTCAGACCTCTCAATGAGGATGGTACATGGGGAGCAAAATCAAGAAAAGAATATGTCCTTGACGCAGACGGTAACCGGATACCCAATGCCAGCGGAAAAGCCTATAAAAGCCGGAAAGTAAATGTGATTGACTGGAATGAGAAAGGCAAGGCGAAGGAATGGAGAAATGCCATTGCGGAGGTTATCAATGCCACCAATGAAAAAGCAGGCATAGCCGAGCGTGTTGACCCACGTTCCTATAAGGACAGAGGGATACCTCTTATTCCGACCATTCATTTAGGGGAGAGAGCAAGTGCATTGGAACGAAAAGGCATCCGGACAGAAAGGGGCAATATCAATCGTGCAATCGGGAAATACAATGCCATGATAATGAAGATTTATGGATTTATCTCTGAACTCAAAGAGGAACTGAAAAAGGGAGTTTTCAGATTTGTTTTTGAGAGAAAAAGCCGGACAGAAAGGGATGACATTCAATCTATCAATCCATCCATCAATCCTTCCGTACCGGAACAAAAATCAGAGGTTCAGACCGCATTGGAGATGTTGCAGAAACAAAGGACAGAAATGGTGGTAAGACCGATTTTCCCTTATGTACAGAGATTTAAAGACAAGCGGCTTCTGGGTAATGTGGAACAGCTTGCAAAGCTGCTTGACACAAACCATCTTGAAACATGGGAAGATGTGAGGGCATTTGAGGAAAAGCAGACGGAGGTGTTGGAGAATTGCAGGGCAGAACTTTCAGTGTTAAGTGTGCGTTATGAGAAGTGGACGCAGGCGGTATCTGACTATGACGATTACAAGCAGTATCAGCCAGTCATGAAAGAGTATCAGGCATTAAGCGGATTGAGGAAAAATTCCTTTAAAAAGAAGCATGAAACAGAGCTTGAAAACTATGCGATATATCGTGACAGGGTAAAGGCAGTCATGCCGGAAAATATGAAAATTTCTAAGCCATACATTGATAAGCAGTTAGCGGAGGTGTTGGCACAGCAGGAGCAGATACAGAGAAAAAGCAGCAGGGTTGCTACCGACCTTGCAAGGCTTTCCGTTTTCAAAGGCAATCTCAGGGAAATGGAAGTACAGCAGAGAGCGGACGAGCAGGCAAGGGAGCAGAACCGGGATAAGAAACACGAAAACACAATTTAACCACAGCGTAAGGTGCATGGAAAACAGAAAAGATTTCATGTACCTTTTTTCGTTGGGAAAAGGAGATTTATGGAACAGACAGAAAAGCAGACAACGGACAAAGAACAGTGTCCGCATATCAAAAAGAAAATCGGAAGAACCACCTACAACGTGGCAATTCATTTCAGCAAAACGAGCAGGGAAACCATGACGGATAAGATTAACAGATTGATATTACATGACATAAACAGTGAAGATTTTTCTTAACTACCCTTGACAAAATCTTTCCGAGGATTCATTACTTTCCGCTATGGAGTCAGCTGGTGCTAAAGATATGCCGGATGAGGTAGAGCGTAAAGGACTTGGTACTCCTGCAACAAGAGCCGGTGTAATTGAAAAGCTGGTTCGTATTGGCTTTGTAGAACGACAGGGAAATAAGAAGACAAAATATCTGGTTCCTACCGATAAGGGAACTTCTCTTATTACCGTTATGCCGGAACAAATTCAGTCAGCATCTATGACAGCTGAGTGGGAACAGAAACTCTTGGAAGTGGAAAAGCAGGATATTGCATCGGAAGACTTTATGGCAGAAATCAAGGATATGATTGTTGATCTGATTGAGACTTATGAGCCTGTAAAGGGTGCAGATAAACTCTTTCCACCTCGTCAGTACAAACAGTATAAAAAGTATCCAAAGAAAGGAGCGTCCAAATGGCAAAGATGAAGAAAATTAGAAAATGGGATGAAGTCACAGGTAATGCAGTAGAAGAACAGATTCCTGAGTCTATTGATCCAATCGAGGATGTTGGAGCTGGCCCATCTATTAGCAGAAACCACATGCGAGGAATCGAGGATATGGTTGAACAAAATGACAATTCCTTTGATGGAATCATCAATAATGTGCCGGCAGCTCCTGTTCCTAATTTTGCTGAAATCAATGAGAAAGCAGATCAGGAGGATATCGCAGCTGATACCAAAGCTTCTGTAATGGAGAAGATAAAAGAACAGCAGGAGAAGGTTAAAGCAGCTCCTATTCCTGTTCCTGAGAAAAAGGTTCCTGAGATTTCTCCTTGCAGGGAGATGTAGCTATGGATAACAGAACGGTGCAGTTTCATTTCTTTGCTACACCGGAAGAAGCCAAGCTGATTCGTGATAAGGAAAAGGAAATCGGCATTTTGAATGAGAGCGCTTATCTTAGAAAAATGGCGATTGATGGTTATCTCATACAGATGGATTTGAGTGATGTCAAAGAGGCTGTAAGGCTTCTTGGCATCACTTCTGCCAATATGAATCAGTATGCGAAAAAGGCAAATGAAACCGGAAGCATCTACAAGGAAGATATTGATGATATAAAGGCTCATCAGGATGAATTGTGGCAGGTAATGAAAAGTATTCTGCAAAGGCTATCTACGATTTAAGAAAGGAGGTGAATGCGCATGGCGGCTACAAGACTTATCACGATGCATCAGAATAAAGGTAAAAGCGTAGCGAAGTCTCTTAGCGACAGAACAGATTATGCCAAGAATGGAGAGAAGACCGAAAATGGTCAATTCATCAGTTCCTACGCCTGCCAGGCTGAGAGTGTTGATGAAGAATTCATGCTCTCAAAAAGAGAATATGAGCGTCTGACAGGGAGACATCCTAGGGGCAATATCATCGCTTATCAGATTAGGCAATCCTTTAAACCGGGAGAAATCACGCCGGAGGAAGCGAATCAGGTGGACTATGAAACCGCCATGCGATTTACCAAAGGCAATCATGCTTTTATCGTAGCGACTCATACGGATAAGGCGCATATTCATAATCACATCATCTTTAATTCTACGAGTCTTGATTGCACCCATAAGTTTAGAGATTTCTTTTTTGTCGGTCTTGCTTTGCAGAGATTATCGGATATCATCTGCCTGGAGCATGGCTTATCTGTCATAGAAAAGAAGAAGCCAAGTGAGCGTGTTAAGCGAACGACTTATCCTGAGAAGAAATCCTTTCGGGATGATATCAGAGAGGCGATTGATCAGATTCTTAAGGAAGATAGCGCGAAAGATTTTGATGAGATGCTTTATAAACTGGAAGATGCCGGATACGAGATTAAGCGTGGAAAGCATATTTCTCTAAAGGGAAAAGAGCAGAAGCGTTTCATACGGCTGCGCTCTCTGGGTGATGGTTATACAGATGAGGACCTTAAGAAGATTCTTGCCGGTGAGATGGAGCATGCATTTGAAGATAATGAAAAAGTTGAGAAACAGCCAAAGACTTACCAGCGAAAAAAGGAAGATCATGAGTTTGATCTTCTTATCGATATTCAAAAGAAACTGGCTCAGGGCAGAGGAAAATATTATGTCCGCTTTGCCAAGAACTATAATACAAAGCAGGTGGCCAAGGCAGTTTTATATCTGAAGCAGCATGACATTCGAAGCTACGATGATCTGGAGAAAAATGTGAAAACAGCAACAGAACGATTTACGAAAATTTCAGCTTCTATCAAAGAAAAAGAGAAGCGGCTTGCTGAGATTCAGGTTTTGAAGAAACATATCTTTGATTACTTTAAGACAAAAGACGTATATGCGAATTATCGTAAATGCGGATATAGCAAGAAGTTCCTGGAAGAGCATAGACAGGAAATCCTGCTTCATAAGGCTGCCAAGAATGCTTTTGATGAGCTTCATTTGAAGAAGCTGCCTAAGGTAAAAGATCTAAGTGCAGAGTATGCCGAGATTCTTGCGGAAAAGAAAAAGCTGTACGGTGAATATCGTCAGGTTAAGAAAGATATGCAGGAGATTCAAAGAGCAAAATACGATATCGACCAGTTCCTTAAAAACGATGAAGAGCAGAAGAAGGAACGTGTCAGAAAACATAATATCACTCGATAATTCTATTTGGGGAATCTGTAGGTTTAAGACTTATGGGTTCCCCTCTTTTTTCATTTCTGAAGAAAATTCCAACGGAAGATATTAGCGATTCGTAAGAATTGCGTAGCCAAGCGATTAGCTTGTTTAAGGGGATTGGGGATGTGCCACCAACGAGCGGAAAGTAGCTTTTTGTACAAAAAAGCACTGCTCGCCACTTTGCGAAGACGCGCCCTAACACCATCAAAGATGGTGCCGCGCGAGCGGGATGAAGACCATGACAAGATAATCACAAATAATGTTACAAAAATAAAACTAATTAGATATTAGTTCGAAATTGACTTTTGAAAAGTCGAAAATTGTATTTGATATTGTGCAAACGTGGGCGTATAATGTACATTAGGACTATTTATGAGGACTTTCGGGTCCTTCAACAAGATGGGTAATCCCCATAAGAGAGGAATTATATGGCTGTATCTTATAACGGATTATGGAAATTATTGATCGACAAGAACATGAAAAAGATGGATCTTGTTGAAAACGAAAACATCGGAATCAGTAGCAGTACACTTGCCAAGATGAGCAGGGGTGAGACTGTGTCTATGAGCGTCTTGGAAAAGATTTGCATGGAGCTTGATTGTGATTTCGGAGACATAATTAGCATCGATAAGAGTAATAAATTTGATAAATGAAGTTGAATGTCCGTTTTTTAGGACAGAAAAAATTGTAATATTTTATTTGTGAAAGAATAATTTCTTGGAGGAAACAAAATAATGGCAGATAAGACAAATGCAAATATCGGATTTGAAAAACAACTGTGGGATGCCGCATGTGTATTATGGGGACATATTCCTGCAGCAGAATATAGAAAAGTAATCATAGGATTGATTTTTCTTAGATATATTTCTGCAGCTTTTGAAAAAAGATACCAGGAGCTTGTTGAGGAAGGCGATGGATTTGAAGATGACATTGATGCATACACAATGGAGAACGTCTTCTTTGTTCCAGAAGAAGCAAGATGGAGCACAATTGCAGCTGCAGCTCATACACCTGAAATTGGAACAGTGATTGATAATGCTATGCGAGCAATCGAAGCAGATAATAAAGTTCTTAAAAATGTATTACCTAAGAACTATGCGAGTCCAGACCTTGATAAGAGAGTCCTTGGCGAAGTCGTAGATATCTTTACTAACAATATTGATATGAGTGATACTGAGGCAAGTGAAGATCTTCTTGGACGTACTTACGAATACTGTATTGCACAGTTTGCAGAAAAAGAAGGTGTAGGTGGTGGAGAATTCTACACACCTTCAAGCGTAGTTAAGACATTGGTTTCTATTCTCAGACCTTTTGAAAACTGTCGTGTATATGATTGCTGCTGTGGATCAGGTGGTATGTTTGTTCAGAGTGCAAAATTTATTGAAGCTCATTCTGGCAACAGAGGATCTATCTCTGTATATGGTCAGGAAGCAAATGCAGATACCTGGAAGATGGCAAAAATTAATATGGCTATTCGTGGTATTGATGCAGACTTTGGACCTTATCAGGCAGATACGTTTACTAATGATTTACATCCTACCCTTAAGGCGGATTTCATTCTTGCCAATCCACCTTTTAATTATCATCCTTGGAATCAGGAAAAATTGTTAGATGATGTTAGATGGAAGTATGGATTACCACCTGCAGGAAATGCCAACTATGCATGGATTCAGCATATGATTCATCACTTAGCTCCTAATGGAAAGATTGGTTTGGTACTTGCAAATGGAGCTTTATCTACGCAGACAAGTGGTGAAGGAGAGATAAGAAAAAATATTATAGAGGATGATTTAGTTGAAGGTATTATTGCAATGCCTACGCAGTTGTTCTATAGCGTTACTATTCCGGTAACACTTTGGTTTATTTCTAAAAATAAACAGCAGAAGGGTAAAACGTTGTTTATTGATGCTAGAAATATGGGCCATATGGTTGACCGTAAGCACCGTGATTTTGATGATGAAGACATTCAGAAGCTTGCTGATACATTTGAAGCTTTCCAGAATGGAACACTTGAGGATGTAAAAGGTTTCTGCAAAGTTGCAACTACAGAGGAGATTGAGAAACAGGATTATATTCTTACTCCAGGTAGATATGTAGGCATTGAAGAGCAGGAAGATGATGGCGAGCCATTTGAAGAAAAGATGGGAAGATTAACATCAGAGCTTTCTGATATGTTTGCAAAATCTCATGAGCTTGAAGATGAGATTAGAAGAAAGTTGGGGGCTATTGGGTATGAGCTATAAACTTGAAGATATATGTGATTATGTTAAAGAAAAAATAGATGTTTCGCTGATAGATGAGAATACATATATTTCAACAGAGAATATGCTCCCTGATAAGGGCGGAATTATAGAGGCTTCATCTTTACCTTCAGCAGATAAGACACAGGCATTTAAAAAAGGCGATGTTTTGGTATCTAATATTAGACCATACTTTAAGAAAATATGGTTTTCAACCTTTGATGGTGGATGTTCTAATGATGTTTTGGTATTTAGAGTAAAAGAAGGAGTATCAAATCGCTTTCTTTATTACGTTTTGGCAGACGATGCATTTTTTTCTTATTCTATGTCAACAGCAAAAGGAACAAAGATGCCTAGAGGTGATAAGAAGGCGTTAATGAAATATGATGTTCCTAATATTTCATATGAGGAACAAGTTAAGATAGCTAGCGTATTAGATGTTATTGATAAAAAAATAATTGTAAATGAAGAGATAAACGATAATTTAGAGGAGCAGGCATTAGCCCTTTTCCGTCAATATTTCATGGATTTTGCTCCATATGGCGGCGTTGCCCCTTCTGAATGGACAGAAGTATCGCTGGATGATGTGTGTACCCGAATAACTGACGGATCACACTATAGCCCTGCAGATTCTCCTGAATCTCCGTATCCTATGTATTCCGTTAAGGATATGGAAACCTACGGATTTAATCCCACGTCCTGTAAGCATATTTCAGAAGAAGATTTCCAAAAAATGCAAAAGGGCGATTGTGTACCCTTGTTTAACGACATCTTAGTAGCCAAGGATGGCAGTTATCTGAAAGAAATATTCATCTGCTCCGAAGAGAAGGATGAAGCAATTCTTTCGTCCATTGCTATTTTCAGGCCAAATACAAGCATCATAATGCCAGAGATTCTCTTGTATCTCCTTAAGCAGCCTTCTGTTCGAAAAGATGTTGGAGATAACTATGTTTCCGGCTCGGCATTACCAAGAATAGTCCTTAAGGATTTCAAAAAATACCGTTTTATGCTTCCGCCAATGGACGAACAACAGAAAATCGGTTCTGTACTTCATGCAATCCGAATGCAAACTAAAGCAAATATTGATGAAATACAGTGCTTGTCATCCTTAAGGGATGCATTACTCCCTAAGCTGATGTCTGGAGAGCTAGATATCTCCAGACTTGACATTTAGGCCGCTAAATTATCGTTTATATTAACCAAGAAAGGACTGATGAAATGAATACAATCATTAAATATGAAAATACAAACAATCTGGTTAAGGACATATGCACTATTATTGATGAAGCCAAACAATTTGCATATCAGACTGTTGATACTACATTAGTCCTTAGAAATTGGTATATAGGGAAACGTATCGATGAAGAAGTGCTTGAAGGAAAAGACAGGGCAAAATATGGAGCAGAGGTCGTTGATAAATTATCAAAAGAACTAACTGGTATTTATGGAAAAGGGTATTCAAAACGAATACTTTATCAGTGCTTAAAAGTGTACCGTATGTTTCCAGGGATTGTGAACGAAGCCCGTTCACAATTATTGTCAAATGAAAAAATGAACGAGGCTCGTTCACAAACAGGAATTCTTTCATGGACACATTATAGAATATTAACCCAGGTAGAAGATACTACGGCTAGAAAATGGTACGAAAAAGAAGCTTATGAGCAAGTATGGAGCACAACAACCTTGCAAAGAAATGTTTCTTCGCAGTATTATTATAGAATTTTGAAATCACAGGATAAACAGGCGGTTGAAGATGAGATGAAAAAATTGACTTCGTCTTATCAGAATAAGTTAGAATTTATAAAAAATCCTGTTATTGCAGAATTTCTAGGAATGCAGCAAGATACTTCTTATCTTGAATCAGACTTAGAACAAAGTATTATTGATAATTTACAGAAATTTCTAATGGAGTTGGGAAAGGGTTATGCATTTGTTGCAAGACAACAGCATATCCATACAGAAAAGGAAGATTATTATATCGATCTTGTTTTTTACAATTACATATTAAAGTGTTTTGTTCTTATTGATTTAAAAACAAAGAAGATTACACATCAAGACGTTGGACAGATGGATATGTATATCCGTATGTATGATGAGCTAAAAAAAGCATCAGATGATAATCCAACTTTAGGGATTGTCCTATGCACAGATACTGATGAGGACATAGCGAAATACTCTGTGCTTCATGAGAACGAACAATTATTTGCTTCAAAGTATAAATTATATCTTCCGACAGAGGAGGAGCTACGAGCAGAGATTGAGACCCAAAAAGAATTTTATTACTTACAGAAAAAAGATGAAGAAAAAGAGTAAATAAAACTCTCATAGGCGGCGGGAGTAAATATACGGAACTGCCGCCCGTATCGTTCTTACATATATAAGGAGTAACGATATGAGAGATGAATTGATTTCTGAAGTGGTTCAGAGAATGTTGCCATACCTTGATAACAAACAGTTGGTAAATTTACAAAACAATTTAAATCAAGTTTTTCAAAGATATGATGTAGAACTTATTAAGGATAGCAAATCAGAAAATAATAACCAGGAATTGGTTGGAAAATTTATTTCAGCAAAAAGAGTAGAAGGTTGTTCTGAAAAGACGCTGAAATATTATTTGGCAACAATTGAAGTGATGACTAGCAGTTTGGAGAAAGATGTAAGAACTATTCAAACCGAAGATTTGAGAAAATATCTTACAGATTACCAAACACAAAATGGTTCAAGCAAGGTGACTATAGATAACATTCGAAGAATATTATCAAGTTTTTTCTCGTGGCTTGAAGATGAAGATTATATTATCAAAAGCCCTGTTAGACGAATTCATAAAGTTAAGACAGTAAGTAATATAAAAGAAACTTATACAGATGAAGAACTTGAATTGATGCGTGATAATTGTGAAGAACTAAGGGATTTAGCTATTGTAGATATGCTTGCATCAACAGGTATGCGTATAGGGGAAATGGTTCTATTGAACCGTGATGATTTGAATTTTAATGAACGTGAATGCATTGTCCTTGGTAAAGGCAACAAGGAAAGAATAGTTTACTTTGATGCAAGGACAAAATTGCACTTGCAAGAATATTTGAAAGGCAGAGTAGATGATAATCCTGCTTTGTTTGTAACATTAAGAGCACCATATAAGCGGATTCAAATTGGTGGAATTGAGAACAGATTACGGAAACTAGGAATAAGTTTAAAGATAAGCAGGGTTCATCCTCATAAATTTAGAAGAACGCTGGCAACAATGGCTATAGATAAAGGTATGCCTATAGAGCAATTACAACGGCTACTTGGGCATCAGAGAATAGATACGACGTTGCAATATGCAATGGTAAAACAGAGCAATGTGAAAATAGCACATAAAAAATATATAGGATAGGTAAGAGTATATGAAATGTAAATTAAGTGATATCGCGGATGTGACAATGGGACAATCTCCTAAATCTGAATTTTATAATACAGAGGGAAAAGGAATGCCATTTCTACAGGGGAATAGAACTTTTGGAAAACGTTATCCGACTTTTGATACATACACATCGAAGGTAACTAAAACAGCCAAGGCTGGGGATGTAATAATGAGTGTTAGAGCGCCTGTTGGTGATCTGAATTTTACACCAGTGGATATGTGCCTTGGAAGAGGCGTTTGTAGTATTCGAATGAAGAATGGTAATCAAGACTTTTTATTCTATCTTTTAAAGTATTATATGCCGTTGCTGCTAAATAAAGAAAGTGGGACTGTTTTTGGTTCTGTAAATCGCAACGATATTAATGGATTGGAAGTCACTGTGCCAGATGATCCGAATCAACAACAATTAATAGCTCGTTATTTAACTATGTTAGATGAGAAGATAGAAAATAATGATGCGATAAACGATAATTTAGAGGAGCAGGCATTAGCCCTTTTCCGTCAATATTTCATGGATTTTGCTCCATATGGCGGCGTTGCCCCTTCTGAATGGACAGAAGTATCGCTGGATGATGTGTGTACCCGAATAACTGACGGATCACACTATAGCCCTGCAGATTCTCCTGAATCTCCGTATCCTATGTATTCCGTTAAGGATATGGAAACCTACGGATTTAATCCCACGTCCTGTAAGCATATTTCAGAAGAAGATTTCCAAAAAATGCAAAAGGGCGATTGTGTACCCTTGTTTAACGACATCTTAGTAGCCAAGGATGGCAGTTATCTGAAAGAAATATTCATCTGCTCCGAAGAGAAGGATGAAGCAATTCTTTCGTCCATTGCTATTTTCAGGCCAAATACAAGCATCATAATGCCAGAGATTCTCTTGTATCTCCTTAAGCAGCCTTCTGTTCGAAAAGATGTTGGAGATAACTATGTTTCCGGCTCGGCATTACCAAGAATAGTCCTTAAGGATTTCAAAAAATACCGTTTTATGCTTCCGCCAATGGACGAACAACAGAAAATCGGTTCTGTACTTCATGCAATCCGAATGCAAACTAAAGCAAATATTGATGAAATACAGTGCTTGTCATCCTTAAGGGATGCATTACTCCCTAAGCTGATGTCTGGAGAGCTAGATATCTCCAGACTTGACATTTAGGCCGCTAAATTATCGTTTATAGGGGGAATAATGAATTTATTTGATGATGAAAATAAGATAATAGAACATTTTCAACGCATACAAGATAAAGAGGTTTTCTTTCCAAAACTCGATGATAAAATAGAGTCCCTCTATAAATCAATACATGAATTAAATGAATGGACTAGTTGGAAGTATAGTGCGGGGAAAGATGATCCACCACCGGATTATTACAAGTAAGCGTCAAATCATGCGCCTAGGCATCGGAGCAACTTTGTGAGATACTCTGAAAAATCGAAAAAACTAGCTAACAAGACTAGTTTTTCAGAGTTATCAAAGGAGGCTCACTATGGATGAGATAAC
>Ga0256404_1010320_pt1 | contig 12962 bp, 9 predicted proteins | sample RumenRJG_01DNA_FD_185990 | JGI IMG/M metagenome (GOLD analysis project Ga0256404, IMG submission 185990) | Bovine rumen microbial communities from Lethbridge, Alberta, Canada - RJG_01 | ecosystem: Host-associated > Mammals > Digestive system > Stomach > Rumen | place: Canada: Alberta | collected...
AGAGGCTATCGCGATGTGGAGAGATTCCGCATTGCTGTACTCTTCTTCTATGGCGACTTGACGTTGCATAAAGACTTCCTTGTGTTAAAATCGTTAAGTTAACTCACACTAAATCCTGTAGAACCAACTAATCATTTGAACAACTATGGGAAAGATTGTATTATACACAAACGTAAAAGGAGGCGTAGGCAAGACAACCCTTTGTGGTATCTTTGCCACCTACCTTGCCAACAGCGGCAGAACTGTTGCCGTAGTCGATGCCGACCTTCAGCAGTCCTTGTTCCGTCATCGCAAGCGTGACCTACAGCAGGATCCCGATGCCTCTCTGCCCTGGGAGATAAACACGCTCAGGGACAGGACTCCTGAAGAGGTGGCAATAATCATGGAGGGCTTGAAGCAGTTGCCTTACGATGTCATCATTGACTGTCCGGGCAACCTCGTTGACCCGAACCTCGAAGTCATCTACTCATATGCTGACATTGCTGTAGTACCTATCCATTATGACAGCGATACGCTTGATGCCACCCAGATGTTCTGCGAGGTATTCAAAGCTCACTTCGGAGCGAAGATATTCTTCGTCCCTAATGGCATTGTGTCGGTCGAGGAAAGGCGTGAATACCTCCAGCAGGAAAGAGACAAGGCCATTGAGCAATTGAAAGCCTATGGCACGATAACACCGAGGATAAAGCGCAGCGTGGTCATCAGCGACTACAATACGCTGTTTCCGCTGACTACCTATCAGAGGAATGCAGTCAAGTATGCCTTTGAACCTGTTATTAATGAATTGCAGAAAGGAGGTGCAGAATAATGGATTCTGACAACGCTTTCAATGAAATCTTCGGCAAAAAGCCATCAACAGAGCAGAAAACAGAGCCGCAGAATAGTCTGGAAGATACTTCTGCCATTAAGGAGCAGAGTGAAGCAGTTCCCCAAGTAGTATCTGGGCAACAGCCCATGCGGGAAGAGCGTGAACCTGATACGGTAGAGAGGTCTATCCGCAAACGTGGGCGAAGAAGAAAGACCGATGGCTACACAGAAGGTGTGACCACAAACAGCGCAGGACACTTCTCTTGCATCTGTGACAAAGGCCTTATAGCCAAGGTCAGGGCTATCGCCTGGCAGGAGCACTTGACCGTCAGGGCTGTTGTGGAAAGCATGTTCTCCAAGTGCATTGCCAAGTATGAGAAGAAACGGGGCCCGATTCAGATTGAACCCAATCGACCGTCTGAAGAACTCTTCTGACAGTAGCACCGTTTATCCTGTTGTGCAGACATAGAACTGAATACTGGTTCCCTGTCTGCATTTTTTTGTATAGCCATATAACGATGGCATACCTATACACTATGGAAAAGTATAGGCATGTACACATCTACAACGTATAGGGATATATCCAGTATTAGCATATACCAAGTATAGACTTATTCTCCGTATAGTGTTATAGCGTGTATAAGGATATACTGTGTATAGGTGTATAGTTTGTACACACTTATAGGAGGAAATTGGCATATATGGTTTGCCAATTATATCTGTATATGGTTAAACCATGTATATCTGTATAGGGTTATAGCATGTATGAATGTATAAGGACATAGCTGTATTGCTTTACACCTGGCGCAATGGTATGGTAATGTATATCCCTATATAAGAAATACAGTTATACAAAAACGGAGTTTCAACAATCCCTTTTGTAGTAGCCAGTTGTATAACCCTATATTGAGTATAGCCCTATAGGTGATATACAATCCTACTCCAAAGGATGGCTTCATGTTGCGTTTTGCGGATGTGGTAAATGCGCAGCAAATCATGCAATGGCAATGGGCTTACGATGCACGGCAGATTTCAGGACGGTCAACCATCCAAATTACTCATTTTCCTTTCCCTCCTGTCAAAGATTTGCGACTTCCGGCAGTAGCCATTACCCTTGTTCTGTAACCGATGCGATGTCTTGTCATTCAAGCGACAAAGCCGCGGAAGCCTCAGAAATGCCCAAATTCGTGGCTTCGCCATTCCAGGGGTGTTATTGTCCACGAATGTGTTTTGACGCTTTCTGAAGCCAATTTCGAGTCTTTGTAGGGGCTTACACACTGGCAAGGCCATCCGTCCATACCTGTTTAGTCATTTTTCAGACCTACGGGGCACTGGGCTTGCCCATGTGCCACATTTTTCAAGTATCGGGAAGCTCACTACCCGTTCCGATTTTCATCGGACGGTGAATTGATCACATAAATCTGCAAGCAGAGGTCACGAAATCTGGCATGAAGTAGTTCTCACACATGGTCGGCGATGAATGGCAGCAATAAATCTCTGGCAATTATATCCAGTCAGTCTAATCGGCTTGCCGATGCCACTTTTTCAAAGTCATGGGAAGCCTAATACCCCTGCCTTCATTCGAGGCCCGGGAGACTGACCAGATAAAATTGCAAGCAATGGGGTTTGTAGTGACTTTGAAAACCCTTCGAGCGACAGTCATCCTCACGAATGGAACCAGGTGGCACGTTGCCATTACTACATCTACTTTTCCATACTTCAGATGAGCTTGTTCCGCGCAGCAGAATTTGCGTTTCCGAACCGAGTTAATTTCTGTTAACTCTTATTAGGCTTAGAACTTTTGAAAAAGTTCCTTAGCCGCAAGCCGTCTGAGAGTGCCATTCAGATGCGCCGGAGTTCGCTCCGTTATATTACCCCAAACGAAATGAGGTGCATCCTAATCCAACCGCCACAATCGCCAACTGACGTGCAGCTGCGGAGCATGGATAGCGCAACTTTGCGCACCATACATCAATGGTCACTGTTCGCATTTTTGCGCAGCAACCATAAGTATAAGAAGTCTGTTGCGACATGCTCTTGGTATAAACCTTTCCAGTTATCTTTTGTTCCAAGACATCCTGGCATTCTTCACGACAAAGCCCCGTCACGTCGTCACGACGAGACGGGGCTTTAGTGCCTATAGGTCTTTGAACGTTTTTGTTAAGCCAAATGACCAAAGCCGAACTTGTTTGAGCTTTGGCATGGCGAGAAAACGAAGGCAAAGCCAACAAATAATTACGTTGTTTGTCTAACTAATCTTCTTTTGCTCTCTCGACTTAGCCGAGTGGCTCAGAGTGTTGATGTTCGGCGTTCCAATTATGTTTTCCGAGAAAAAACTTCTCCGCCACCCGCTGCAGCGATGCAAATGGGTAGGCACCAATCATAGAAACTAGCGTGTGGGGTTATTTCTTCTTAGCATCAAACTTGTAATTGAAGGTGAGGCTGACATAGTGGTGGAGGAAGGAGGAGCCGCCCTCGGTGCGGGTGGTGGCGGTGACATCGCTGTGGTAGCGGGTATCGCGGTTGAAGAGGTCTTTGGCATAGAGGATAAGGCTGGCCTTGTTCTTCAGGAACTTGTAGCTGACGCGGGCATTGCAAACGAAGCGATTGGTATTCATTGCATCTGACATATAGCCTCGGTCGAGGAAGAAGTCGGGGATGAACTGAAACTCCCAAGATTTCAATTTGTAGCTAAAGGTGAATGAGGTCCGATAGTTATAGATGTTCTGTCGTGGCTGGGTGGGGTCGCTATTGGTGTAGCGGTGCCATGCAAAGTTCTGCATGAGGAACAGGAAAAGCGGGCCATTGCGATATTGCAGTCGCAGTTGGTCGGAGAAGTCGCTGCTGCGTTGGCGATTGTAAGTGATGTCTGTTGCGTCGTCCACCAGCGTCATAATGCCGTAGGCCTGGCCGTAGCTTTCGGAGAGACTGTTGCTGGCATGAAAACCACCGCCGAGGTCACGCTCATAACTGAGACTGGCCCCCCAACGCTCACCGCCACGCACATTCTGGTTCTGGGCACGGTAGGCTCCTGTTTGGGAATTGTAGTGGAGGATGGTGCCGATGGGGTTATAATTCTTGCTGTAATCCACGGAGAAATTCAACACCTGATTGGCGTGTGTGAGCATTGAAGAAAGGCCGACGCTTGCACTCAGCGTGTGGGAGGTTTTGAGGTCGGGATTGCCCATTGTGACGTAGAGCGGATTGGTGTCGTCGCGGTAGCCGATACAGTCGATGAGGTCGGGACGGTCGGACGTGTAGGATATGTAGCTGTTAAGACGGGTCTGCTTCTGTAGTCGGTAGGTCAGATCCAATTTAGGCGTGACAAGCAGAAGGTCACGACGGGCAAGCGTATCGAGACTTCCACGGCGATAGTCCGATTGCTCATGCCAATGAGTGAGGTCGAGCATAGGCTTGGCGCTGAATTTGCCTTGTGTCAGATTCGCTTCCAAACAGAGCGTGTTTCGCCAGGAGTCATCATCTCGCCGAAGGCTGTTGGCCGTGTCGAGCGTATCGGCACGATGGCGCTGCTCGTCGCGGAAGTTATTGTTGTAGGTGGTCTGCCAACTGGCCATCGCAGACAGATTCTTGCCAAAAGCATGGCGGGCTTGTAAACTGGCATCAGCAGTGAGACGGTGGGTGGGAGCGTGATAGTGCTGGCGGTCGGTTTGCGTCGTGCCACTCTGGAAGTACTGATAGATGCCTGTCGATTCACCGTCTCTCTTCATGTTGTCGTATGTCAAGGATACTGACGCTCCGAATTCGGTCTTGCCGAGCAATGAGCCTAATCTGGCTTTGACATTTGTCGAAAAGCCTTCCTCTGTAGCTATTGAGTGGTAGTCGGAGGAGTTTGTCACGGCATCGGGAGTGGCCAGTTCATACGTCTGCTGTTTGTTTTCAGTCATGGTGCGCCCGCGATTGAAAGTGATGTTGGCATCAATATCCAGCTTTGTGTTCGTAGAGAGGTTGAAAAAGGAACCGATGTCAACGGGGATTTTCATGTCGTGCTGATAGTTGCTGCTTGTCTTGTCGGATTCGGTCGCCATTGTGCCGGACAAGAAGGTTTGTCGGTTTTCCCAACTGTCTCTCCGTTCGTCGGTGTGGCTGGCTCCACCGCTGATGCTCCAGTTGTTCGGCCTATCGACCTTGAACGCGGGTTTCCAAAGATGGCTGTAGCCCACTGCTCCCATTTGCTGACGAATAGGAGTGCTGCTTCCGTTTGTGCTTGAACCATTTATCGTCATCGCGTCTATTTTCGTCGGGTCGTCAGCCACACGACCATACAGCATCAGCGGGTCGGTCTCGCTCAGACGCATGGCTCGCAGGTGGGCTGCGTAGTTCTTGCTCGTAAGCCCCTTCAGTTCCGCATCGCCATAGATTTTGTCCATGAATCCTGGCTTGATGGTCACGTCGAGCACGTGCTCCTCCTTGCCGTCAGCCACACCCGTCTGTTGCTCGAAGTCGCTTTTCTTGTCGTAGGCCTTGATGTCTTTTACGGCCTCTACGGGCAGCAAGTTCGTCAGCAAGGCTTCGCTGAACGCTTGCTGTCCGTTCATCATCAATTTCAGCGGTTCACCGTTCCAGAGCAGTTTGCCGTTATTGATGCTCACACCCGGCAGTTGTTCTATCAGTTCCAACAACCGTGCGCCATCTTGTGTTTTGAATGCACTGGGGTTGAATACCACCGTGTCGCCTCGCATATAGAAACGACGGGCACGGCCTTCCACGGTCACTTCGCTCAGCAGGTGTTCGTCCATCTTCAGGCGGAAGTCGTCAATTGTCACCGTGTCGCGGTCATTGTTGCCCATCCGCTGCACTGTCTGGCTGTGATAGCCGAAATAACTCGCGGTGATGGTCAGTTTCGACATTTCCATCTCGCAGGCACGCTGAAACCTGCCTACCGAGTCGGTTCTGATCGTAGTTTGGAGTACGTCGCCCCATCTGGTGTCCTTCTCGATAAACACTACTTCCGCTCCTTCCAGCGGTTCGCCAGTATCGGCATCTAATACTCGGCCTTTGATTACATCGGCCTGTGCAGTAACTGCACCCAAAATGAGGGTGAGGATGATTGTGATGAGTTGTCTTTTGTCCATGAATATGCGTTGTTTATTGTTTGCGGTTGCAAAGTTACTACACAACCGAGGAATAAGTCACCGCTTTCACTTGGCATTACTTGGCATTTGACTCTAGGGCACAAAAAAAGAGTTTGCAAAACTTTGCATACTCCCTATAAGTCTTTGGCACTCAAAGTGTCGCTATGAAGTCATCCCAATCGCGACTGCCTCCTTTCTTCTGGAACACTTTCTGGTACAATCGGCTTCGTATGCTGCTGATGGTGGTCGCATCTTTGTACATCACGGTGGAAATGTCCTTCAGAGGAATCCTCAGTTTCAGCAGTAGCGACACCTGGTATTCAACATCTGATAGGCGGAACGATCGTAGCGTAGTGGCGAAGTCGGGATAGACGGGGCGCAGGGCTTCCTCCATCTTCTGCCATTCGTCAGTCGAGAGCCGCCCCGCGTCCTGTATGCGCTGCCTCAGCGATACATAGTAATCGGAGTTGAAGAAATCGGCTGCTACCTCTGCACGGGCATCGGCCACCTTCTTCGGCGTCAATTGGTTTCGCTGCTCTATCTCATGCAGCCGCTGCTCTATCTCTTTCTTCTTCCTCCGCATCAGCCAGCCATAGACGCCGAAGGAGAGCGCAATGATGACAACTGCACCAATCGTCCACCAGAGCAGTTCCATCCGCCACGCATACTCCTTACGGCTCAATGCCATCAGGAATGCCTCCATATCCTTGGCCTGCTGAATCATCTCCATGCGGCTCACTTCGGCGATGTTGTCGCGCTCCTTGGCCTGCTGAATCATCTCCATGCGGCTTACTTCGGCGATGTGGTCGCGCTCGCTGTCGGTGATACGCCGCCAGGTCTCCGTGATGCCATGCCAGTGGACGGTCATGGAGTCCGCGCTGTGAATCGTGGCATCCATCGTGTCGCCACGCTCTATATACAGCCCATCCCGTACCTCCCATGTCGCCGTGTGCTGCGGAAGCAGGTATTCCTTGTCACCCTGCTGCAGCATATAGACCAGATAGTAAGTGCCGTCGTCGGAATATACCTTATAGAAACTCTGGCCCATCTCATTCGGATAGGTCACAATGGAGCTATCGGGCAATACTTCCTGCTCCCGCATCCACACGCCCGTGAGGTCGTGCTCGTCAAGATGGGATGTGCAGGCTGTCAGCAGCAACACCGTAGTGAGTGTCGCAAAGATTGCCCTGGTGATATTAAATTGTTTTCCTGTCTTCATTGTGTCAGTATTTTATTGCCACAGCGGTTCGCTCTCGAAGGCGAAGCCCGTGCAGTAGCCCTTCTTGCGTCCCGTTGGTTGCAAGCGTCTCCTTCGTCACCGAGCGACCCTCCTCGTCGTTATGCTCCATGAACTTGAAGCATCCGCGCTCCACGAACGCCACCCACTGCGCCGGCTCGCCCGCCTCCTCCAGTGTCTCGCCCCGCAGGAACGTTCGCCGTTCCCCGTGCTCCATGCAGTACTCTCGCAGGAACTCCAAATCAAGTCCCTCCTTGTAAGTGTTGAATTGCTTGTTCTGTTGGTGGGTCATAAATTTGCTATGATTCAATGAAGTCTTCTCATTTATTCAATAACCCCAAACAAAAAGTCCATATCCGACCTTAACACTGGTATTTCCAAATCTGCCAATTCCTTATTCCTTACTTCTATATGATTTAGCAAATGAAGAACCGTGTCATAAGTTAAAGGGTAAGAAAACTTCTTTTCCATTATTGCTTTTAATACCTTGCTCCTTTTAGTTCTAAATAACTTTTTTGCTATGTCTGTGTTATTAGAAAGGAAATCTTGTACTTCCTGAGACAAACATTTATCTGCAAATCGCAATCTCATTTTATTTCGCATCATTGCATCCCATGCCCCCTTCTTGTATTGAGCATATGCTAACCTATCAAACAGTGTTAACATTGACCACTCGCTACTTTCAAGTGTCGCATAAATACCGTTGAGCAGACGCGATTCTTCCAAATAATCTGTCCAGTCATCTTTACATTTATAACGTAAATCATGTTCGACCTCATGCCACCCTTCTGAAAGAATGGTTCGAATTTGGATTTCGTATGTATCGTCTATTAAATCTGGATAATCTGTATTTTTTATAGCGACTTGTATATCACCCTTAAGAGATTCCGGAACCCGCATGACTAAATTTAACCTTTTGGGACAGAATTTGTCAACTTCTGCAGCATCAACAGATTCACTATCAAAGTTGGGCAGGTTTTTTAAATAATCATGAACCAATTCCACGTCATCTGTAAAATACAAAGTTATTCGTAATGCAAGTAAATCCTGCATCTTCTTACCTTCTATTCTATATGTCTCCGCTTTTTTCTCAAGCTTATTTTTAATTGACAACCCAGACTTCGCTCTGTAAAAAATGTGGTACATGACACCACACTTATTCAATACAGACTCTAAGTCTGCAACAATTTCTTTTAATACTTTATCAGCTGCATTCATAACTGTATATTCTTGTGATAGTAATTAATGCCTATTTTGGATATATGCGAATTATTTCCATCTACCAACAACATCCCTTTCTTTTTCAACAAATAGAATACAGCAAACACTGCATCAAGATCATCTTTTTCAAACTCTTTCCTGATTGATGATACGTATCGCATCTTGGGCGTTTTACCGTCAACCTTAAAATATTTACCTAGTATTTGCAATTCAAGATCAACATTCTCAATGTTGCATTGGGTGATGTTCTTCTTGTTTTCAAGAGTAGCAATAACCCCTGTATGGTAGTCGTCACATCCATAACAATGAATTTGATGTTTTTCTTGAAGTGCATCTATTTTATTCACTTTACAATCAATGAATCGGCATCCTGTGAAAGTTACATTTGAAAACGCTTCTGCATCAAAGATACAATTTGTGAATGTTGTATCTACAAAGGAAACATCTACAAAATGACAATCAACACCTGAAAACACAACACCTTCAAAAGTATAAGAATTAATACCGTCACATTGATACGAGTTGATAATTCTGCCTTTTAGGACACAATCTGTTGCAATTGCTAGTGACAGTGGCATGCGCTTTTTGACATTGGAAAGACTATCCCAAAGTGCCTGCTTGTCTTTATTTGAAGAGTATTTAAAGGCTGTTACAGCAAGTTCTAACAAATATTCTGGCAGCGGATTCAATCGTTGTAAATATGCAACGCCATCTTTTATTATACCCTTTCCTAACAAATAGCCAAATATAAATTCATTGACAAAAGTAACAAAGTCCTTGTTTCCGACTCGGTCTAACAAGGCATGATTGGTAAGAGTGTCAGCTAATTCATCTAATGTTTGCTTTGTTGTCATTGAATCTTTATAGAAAACTAAGTCAGACTTATTGTAGTCTTTTATTAGTTCCTTAATAAACGCCCTACTTTCACCAGTTATGTCAAATTCAGCCAAAGCTTCTGCTAAATTTTCAAATATTTTCATCTGGTCTTCCCATCGAATAGTTAGGTTCTGCCTTTCCTTTTCTCGATTGAGTAAGAACATAAAGAAATTATCTGTTATTGTTTCGGGAAACAGCATTAGTTCTTCAAATTCCTCACTGCTAACATTTCGCAAATATGTCAATAGCACAGGATTTGATATACTTTCCAGCGGAATTTTTCTTTTACTTATTTCATCGTATCTCTCAGATGACAACCATTCTTTAATGTCCGGCTTATCTAATTGAAATCTTACAACATCAAAATTACCTTTATATGAATCAACCCATGTTTCAAATTCTGCTCCTGCAAAAATGGCGGTCTTTCGTGAAGTAAGTATTACCTTTGACTCGTCGGTTAGCAAATCCCCTATAGTGGAAAGCATTGTTTCCACTTGTTCAAATTCATTAAGTTGGTCAGCTCTTCCTGGATCAATATCTTTTGAAAGTAATTCATCAAAGCCATCAATAATAAGGGGGATTCGTCCCTTTTTAATGTTATAAACAACCAAATCTTGTTTAGCAGTTGTGTCTTTTTCTTTATCTATCTCTGACCAAAGAACGTATTTAAATTGTTTGGCATCTCTATTTCTAGATAATTCGGTAAAAATAGGTTTGTGGTAATCCGTCGCGCCAATGAAGGATTTATAAACCTCATATGCCGTACATGTTTTACCCAAACCTGCAGCTGCTTCAACAATTATAAGGCGAGCACCTTTTTTGTTTATTTCTCGCATTATGGCTGAAATAATATCCTTTGTTCCAAGTATTTGGCTGTCTGTTTCCTCACTATAAACAGAATAAGGCATGCTTATATACTGATATTTAATATTCGCATTACAGTAATGCTTAACCTGACTCGCAGCATAATCATTGTATCTCTTCTTAATATCAGATTCTGTTGTTTGAATATTGAAAAAGCCGCTGAACAAATAATACTCAGCCATTTCTATTGTGTCAAATCTTTGCTTCTTAGCATGGTATCCCAATTTAGAATATTGGGCAAGTATTCGATCTACATTACTGTCATCCAACACAACAACTTCAGCTCCGTGATACATACCTTGATTGAGTACATAAACCCTATATGAAGTGTTTAGCTCTTTAGCTTCATATCCATATTCGTGAAATAGAATATCTAATTGCTTTACATCCATATTATGTCCTTTTTGTGATTATTAGCACTATCGTAATTGTTTCAGTATTTCTATAAGCGTTCCAAGCTCAGAGTAAGTGTAATCCCTACCACTCGTCTGTTTCTCTCTCATTGAGTGATTGGCATTGTTTGTGGCAACGGAGAGACTACCACCATTGCGTTCAAAATAAGAGTGTAGTCCCTTGCATTTGATGAAGAACTCTATCGTTTTCCGATACTCCACACACTGGTTCAAATCTTTTAGCAGAGATTCTTGATCTTCGTATGGACGAGATGTGTAACGAAAATAGTAGAGAAAGAACTGTTCTGTGCAGCGGTGGGTCTCGAAGAACTCGACCTTGCAGTATATGCCTTTCTTGGGCTTGTTGATTGGTTCGGCATACTTCGCTTTCAACCGTATGTATTGTGAGTGTTCGGGCTCTTTGTCCTTCGTATCCATGTCGATGATGCAGAAGATGTGGCTGTAGCCCATGGTGACGCCTTCTTCTATCTTCGCTTCAAGTTCCTTGAGGTTTGTGTGCTTGGGGTAATCTGGCTTGATGGTCAAGCGCTTGAACACATCGCACAAGGATTTGAAGTAAAAGAACTCGGTAGGTCCTTCGCCCAAAATAAGCGCTGTTTGACGTTGCTTTCCCATATCAATCCTCCAGATTTATAAAGATACTACCTAGTTCTGGTTTTGCCCCTAATCGGCCAATGCGATAAGAATTGTAAAGAGAGAGATTCTTGTGCAATCCAAATGAATCACCACGGGAATACTCGGATGATGCAGTTTCTTTATTTTTCTCCACAAACCAAACGACACCTCTGTTCTCATTGATCAAGTCTTGGGAAAGGAGTGTTGTCTCTTGACTCGTGATAATCAACTGAGATTTTTCTGAGTTGAATAAGAAAACATTAAGATAGTAGTACAACAAATCATTGTGTAAATCCTCTCCCAACTCATCAAGGTAGTACACGTGAGAACTTGATATCATATCATATAACGCATCCAATATACGGATGTACTTCTGAGTTCCCTTTGATTGCCATCTGAGTGGAATATCAAAATCACCATTATCAGAATGGTTCAAGAAGGTAATAGAATCTGAGGTCGGTTTCAAAAGAACATCTTTCATCTCTTCTGGGATATTCTCTTTCTGGATACGCTCACGAAATTCACTGGGCACCAAACGATCTTCCACGACAGGACGATATTCCAAGATGTTTAAGTCGGCCTTTTGAAGCATTGTGTTATAGAATTTACGCTTTTTAGGATTGCCGTAAGCATCTTTCAAGATTTCGACTATGCCTTTGTCTCCATCACCATCAATTTCATGGTAGTTGTCCATAATCCAATAATGAAGTGTATTAAACGGAGCTATATCTTCTTTCAATGCGGCCTTTCGGCAAACAGACAATACACTGTGATTGTTCAAAGTGTTTTCGCGGATGCTTTCCTGCGTCTTGACTTGCAATTTAAGACTTGCGCCGAACTTGATGTCTGCCTGTACATTCTCGCCCACAAAACTACGCTCATAGAACAGCGATTTTGATTTGTTAGGATAATAATACAAGGCTTCACTTAGAATGTGCTTGCCGTTGAACTTGACATCGTAGTCATATCGAGTGTTATCGGCATAGAATGACACATGCATTTCCGTTGGCTCATCTTTGGCAAGCACAAATGGAATGCAACCGCCAATTTCGACTGTCGCATCCGATTTTGGCATGATCAACAGACGGAACACCTCATTCATGGCAATCAGCATATTCGACTTACCCGAAGCGTTTGAACCATATAAGATGCCTAACTTGTACAAGAAAACACCATCAGCAACTTCGGTGACAAGTTCCGAAGATGGCCCTTTTGCCACGAAGCTTAATTCCTGCTGGTCGCGTATGGAAAGATAGTTCTTTACCCAAAAATCTCGTATCATATTCAAAATATTTTATTTGTTTTTGTAATTTTGCTACAAAAATACAAATAATATTTGATATATACACTGTTTTAATTGTCTATTTTTGTAATTATCATACGATTTTATATATATTTAACTCTGTATTGTGTGTGGAGATAGCAGATTTGTACAATTTACTGTCCAAAGTTGTTGCCCGATAATACAATCTTCTTGTACATCAACAAGGGGAGTGCATTGGATAGTAGTTCGTAATTCCCCTCTTGACATATTCACATGCGCGTAATATAATTATGGTATTATTATCGTTTTCAAATTTGCGTACAAAAACCAGTAAGCCCCCAAAGTAAAACTGCGACAGCTCGTCGCAGTTTAATATTACCATCGAAGATAACTTCTCCTTATGCTATAAAAGTAACTCAAATTCTGCACATTTTTATATTTTTTGTGGTTTCACAAAGTTAAAAGTGTTAAATCCTCAACTTTTTTATCGCTTATAGAATCTACGGCTTCACTTTTCTACCGTTTAATACGTAAATAATTGATATATAACGATATACAAATACATGGATTGT
>Ga0256404_1010322_pt1 | contig 12960 bp, 12 predicted proteins | sample RumenRJG_01DNA_FD_185990 | JGI IMG/M metagenome (GOLD analysis project Ga0256404, IMG submission 185990) | Bovine rumen microbial communities from Lethbridge, Alberta, Canada - RJG_01 | ecosystem: Host-associated > Mammals > Digestive system > Stomach > Rumen | place: Canada: Alberta | collected...
AGAGCTTGCTTCTCACGCGCTTCCTGCAAGATGGATTCACCTTCTTTCTGGATGTTTGCCAGACGTTCATTGGCTTCGTGCGCTTTCTTCAAGGACTGGTCAATGAAGTCCTTGCGGTCAAGCTCCATCTTGACGATAACGGGGAATCCCCATTTCCACAGGATGAAGAGCACGATGATGAACACCAGCGCCATCCAAAACAGCAATCCAAAATCAGGCGTTATTAATGACATAAGCTGGAATTAGGAATAAGGTTTATACAAACAGAGCCAGCAATGCGATAATGACGGCGAAGAAAGCAACACCCTCAATCAGGGCTGCAGCCACAATCATGTTTGAGCGCAGATCGTTAATCTTCTCTGGCTGACGAGCCATAGCATCCATGGCCTGACCACCAATCTTACCAATACCTAGACCGGCACCAATTACTGCTAAACCACCGCCAACTGCGGCACCCAACTTTGCAACAGCATCTGCTGCTAATAATAATGAAATCATAATTTTAATTTTTTTAGTTGTTAATATTTAATCTTTTAATTCTAATACTTTTGTCTTTTAGGCTGCTTTCGCCTCGTGCTCATGGACGTGAGCCAGAGAAATGAATACTGCAGAAAGCATTGTGAACACCATAGCCTGGATGAAGCAGACCAGCACTTCGAGCAACATCATGAAGATGCTCATGCCTACACTTACCGGTATCATCAGGCCGCCAGCAATCGCATTGATGCCAAACATGATGAAAATGAGGCAAGAAAGCGAGATGGCAATAGCATGACCGGCCATCATGTTTGCGAAAAGTCGAATCATGAGTGCTAATGGCTTCGTGAAAATACCAAAAAGTTCGATGAAAGGCATCAAGGGAACTGGAGCCTTCAGCCATGTAGGAACATCGGGCCAGAAGATTTCCTTCCAGTACTCTTTTGTACCTGTTAGATTTGTGACAACGAACGTACAGAAAGCCAGGAAGAAGGTGCACGTAATGTTTCCCGTCAGATTGCCTCCACCAGGAGGGAACGGAACCACGCCCATCACGTTAGCAAAGAAGATGAAGAAGAAGCATGTCAGCAGGTAGGGAGCATATTTGGGCGCTTCCTTGCCGAGGATGCTTGCAATAATATCCTCATAGACGTACATGATGAACATATGCATGAAACCTGTAAAACCTTTCGGCGCAGGGTCGTCAATCTTGTGCTTCTTGCACCAGCGAGCAGGAATGAGCACACATAGCAGCAGGAGGATGGCATCGATGAAAAGCACCATAACGGTCTTGGTGATAGAAATGTCCAACGGACGGACTTCTTGACCATTGATGTTCTCAACGATTTTACCAGCATTAGCCTCGCTGCCAGCGATGTAAAGTCCGTAAGGCCCAGGGCGATTGCCGTTTGCGTCGGCATGATGCTCGAAGGCTGACGAACAGAACACGTGCCATCCCGTAGAGCTTTTCACAATAATGGGCAAATGGATAATTACCGATTTCTCGCCAATATCCGTCACATGCCACTCGTAGGAATCCTGTATGTGTCCGAACAGGATTCCCTGCAGGTCGAGCCCTTCATTCTTCTCGGCCGCCTGTACAGGCAGAATTGTGAATAGCATCCATGCAATGCAGAGAAGTGGTTTGAAATATTTCATTGTTCTTTTTTATTAATTGCTTTTTTGCGAACGGATGAAGAATACTACGTCGAATACTAACATCAGCAGATAGAAAACAAGAAATGTGATGACGAAGATTTTACGGCTGGTCATGTCGTCAACCAACAGCAGGAAGACAATCACCACCAAGGCTCCCATCAGCAATCTGAGGACTCCTGCTGTAAGCGTAAAGAGGTTCAGCGCACGTGGCGAATGACTGACGGCCCGATAGCCTAACACGTAGGCAATAGTGGCTATTAACACATAAGCCAAACCAATGGCAATACTTACGACAATCACAATTTCAAAGAACTATTCTTTTTGATGAATCAATCGACTTCTACGCATAGATTTACCTCATTCTGCTGAACCGCTACAAAGCCGCCAGAAACTGGAAGTTGTTGCCGTCCCTCAGTATTTACATACTCCACGATGCCTTTTCCCAGTGACGAGATGATGGGCGCATGGTTATTAAGTATCTCGAACTGCCCCATAGAGCCAGGAACGAGCACACTTTGCACTTCACCGTCGTATGCAATTTTTTCAGGAGTGACTATTTTTAACTTCAGCATATATACCTTATTAAATATGATATTAGCCCTTGGCAGCTTCCAACAGTTTCTTGGCCTTAGCCTTTGCGTCTTCAATCGTTCCCACATTGAGGAATGCCTGTTCTGGCAGGTCGTCTACCTCACCGTCGAGAATGGCATTGAAGCCCTTAATGGTCTCTTCGATGGGAACCATCACGCCAGGCAGACCTGTGAACTGCTCAGCCACAGAGAACGGCTGCGAAAGGAAGCGCTGTACTCGACGTGCACGATTGACGGTCAGCTTGTCCTCATCAGAGAGTTCGTCCATACCCAGGATGGCAATGATGTCCTGCAGCTCCTTGTAGCGCTGAAGAATTTCCTTCACGCGCTGAGCACACTCGTAGTGCTCCTTGCCCACTACCAATGGGTCGAGGATTCGTGAGGTACTGCCCAGAGGGTCGACGGCAGGATAAATACCTAACTCGGCAATCTTACGGTCGAGCACCGTTGTAGCGTCAAGGTGAGTAAAGGTTGTTGCCGGAGCAGGGTCGGTCAAGTCATCGGCGGGCACGTATACTGCCTGCACAGATGTAATAGAGCCTGTCTTTGTCGAAGTGATTCTCTCCTGCATGGTACCCATCTCTGAGGCCAGCGTAGGCTGATAACCTACAGCAGAAGGCATTCGTCCGAGCAAGGCAGAAACCTCTGAACCAGCCTGTGTGAAACGGAAGATGTTGTCGATGAAGAACAGAATATCGGCAGCTCCGCCATCTTTTCCACCTCCGTCGCGGAAGCCCTCGGCCACCGTCAGACCAGAAAGTGCAACAGAAGCACGTGCACCTGGCGGCTCGTTCATCTGACCATAAACCAGCGTTGCCTGGCTCTTCTTCAGCTCTTCAGGGTCAACGAGTGAGAGGTCCCACTTGCCTTCGGCCATAGCCTGCTTGAACTTCTCGCCATAGCGGATAACGCCCGACTCGATCATCTCTCTAATCAGGTCGTTGCCTTCACGGGTACGCTCTCCCACTCCAGCGAATACGGAGAAACCGTTGTGTCCCTTGGCAATATTGTTGATCAGCTCCATGATCAACACCGTCTTACCTACGCCAGCGCCTCCGAAGAGTCCGATCTTACCACCTTTCAGATATGGCTCCAGCAAGTCAATCACCTTGATACCTGTGGAAAGAACTTCCTTCGTGGTTGACAGCTCCTCGAACTTAGGTGCCTCGCGATGAATGGGATAAGCTCCCTCCATGTCGAGCTGTTTCATACCGTCAATAGGCTGACCGATAACGTTCAGCATTCTACCCTTAATCTGTTCGCCAGCAGGCATCGTGATAGGCGAGCCTAAGGGGATGGCCTCCAATCCACGCTGCAGGCCGTCGGTATTGTCCATAGCCACGCAGCGCACGGTGTCTTCGCCAATGTGCTGTTGCACTTCGACGATAAGTTGCGTGCCGTTGCCACGGTCTATGCGGAGAGCTTCATGGATTTTGGGTAGCACCTTCTCAGCATCCAGTCCCTTTGTGTCGAAAAAGACGTCAATCACGGGTCCAATAATCTGCGAAATGTGTCCTGTAATTTGTGACATAGTTTGTTTAATATTTAAAGTTATTGTTCTTAGTTTTCAAAACTTGCCCACAAAATTACGGAAAATTTTGCAAACAAGAAAACTTTTTTCCCTTTTTTTCTTCATGGGCTGTATGATATGCGGCACTTTCGTGTCTCATCATATCGAGCTGAGCCCAATGAGTGCTAAATGCTGAGCTCGTCGAGCACCTTGATAAGTTTCTTATCGAAGGGCTTATCGGTGCGGATGCACTCTGAGAAGGGTACGTATACAATTTCATTGTTACGAATGCCTACCATCACGTTGCGCTGTCCCTGCTTGATGGCTTCAATAGCACCCACACCTGTGCGGCTGGCCAGGATGCGGTCGTGAGCCGAGGGCGTACCGCCACGCTGCAAGTGACCCAGGATCGAGACGCGAACGTCGAATTCTGGGAACTCCTTCTTCACGCGGTCAGCATAATAGAGAGCACCACACTTTGGACTCTCGGATACAATCACGATACACGACTTCTTTGACTTACGAATGCCGCGCCCCATGAACTGAGCCAGCTGGTCGACGTCGGTCATGTCTTCAGGAATGATAGCTGCTTCGGCGCCACAGGCAATAGCTGAATTCTGAGCCAGGAAGCCGGCGTCGCGTCCCATCACCTCGACAAAGAAGATGCGCTCATGAGAATTGGCCGTGTCGCGAATGCGGTCAACACACTCCATGATGGTGTTCATCGTGGTGTCGTAGCCAATGGTCGAGTCGGTACCGTAAAGGTCGTTGTCGATAGTGCCTGGAAGGCCAATCACGGGGAAGTCGAATTCCATGCCGAAATTGCGGGCGCCTGTGAGCGAACCGTTACCGCCAATAACGACGAGTGCGTCGATTTCTTCCTTCTGGCAGGTCTCATAGGCCTTCTGCATTCCCTCAGGCGTCATAAACTCCTTGCTTCGAGCCGTCTTCAGGATAGTGCCTCCACGAGTGATGATGCCAGAGACGTTTTCTGTAGTAAATTGTTCTACCTCATCCTTGATGAGTCCGTCGTAACCACGATAGATTCCTTTGATGCTGAAACCGTTATAGATGCCAGCACGCGTTACGGCACGAATGGCTGCATTCATACCAGGAGCGTCGCCTCCAGAAGTCAGAATGCCGATAGTCTTTATTTTTGTCATATTCGAAAATGTTTAAAAACCAATTATCTTTAGAAATAATATGAATAGGCAAGGTTTTCTGCCCACAGGATGATAAACCCAAGAAGGAATCCGACGAGCACTTTGGGAGTAATGTTTTTCAGATACCACCCAAGTCGTATGTGCTCAGCATTCATCAGAGCCAGACCGCTGGTGGAACCCACGGACAGCAGGCATCCTCCAGTTGCTGTAGCATAGGCTACGACCTTCCAGTACAGGCCATTAGTGGCATAGTCGCCAGAAGGTTGGACGTCGTAAAGCGAGATGTTCGTAATGGAAATGGTGAACGTATCGACAACGCTACTCAGCACGCCTGAGATGAAGCCTACAATCCAGATGTTGCCAATAGTAGCATCGATCCAATGGGCAATGTCGCTCATGACGCCCGTCTCAGTCATGACTCCCATGCCCAGCATGATGCCCATGACGAAGAGCATCTGCTGGATGGCTCCATACTGCAGCACGCGTGGAATGCGGCGGGCTGCCATCTGGTCGGCCTGCATGAGCTTACGGTTAAAGGCCTCGTTGACGACCCAAAGCACGGAGAGCACACACAACGCGCCGAGGAAAGGCGGCAATTTGGTGATGTTGTGGAAAGTCGGAATAAACCACAGGCCGCCAATGCCCACGATGAGCATCATGAAGCGCTGCCAGCGGTTCAGTCGGGTGTCGTCGCCACGATATGGAGGTGCCATCCATTGGGTGTCGAGCCTGGCGGGCAGCATCCTATTTATTAATAAGGTGGGAACAATCCATGCTGTGATAGCCGGCAAAGCGAGCCAAGCCGAGAAATGGCTGGCTGTGATGGCGCCGTTGCCCCAGAGAATGAGGCCCGTGGGGTCGCCGATGACGGTAAAGCATCCGCCACAATTGGCAGCAATGACAATGGCCGAGCCGATAAGCATGCGCTGTCGGCGGCTCTGCACAATGCCGTGCATGATGACCAGCATCATGGTGCAGGTGGTGAGGTTATCGAGGTTTGCCGAGATGATGAATGTGGCAAGGGTGAGCGTCCAAAGCAGGTGGTTGGCTCCCCTCATGCGCACGTAATCGGTAATAAAGTCGAAGCATCCGTTGTTGTTGAGCAACTCAATAATCGACATCGTAGCCAGCAGGAACATGACGATGGAGGCTGCCTCGCCCACATACTTCAAAAAGACATTGTTGCAGATGAAATACTTTACGGCCTCGCTCGATGCTGGCGAACCATGCAGGTATTCGGCATAGTCGTCAGGATGCTGACTCATGACGAAGTCGCTGCCCCAACACACGTAGACCACCCATCCTGCCGTACAAATAAACATGGCGATAGCTGCTTTGTTGACGCCCGTCAGGTGTCCCGTTGCTATGAGCAGATAGCCGAAGATGAGCAGTAAAACAATTATTAGTGTCATTTTATCTTTGAGCTTTTAGTCGTTTTCATGAATGTTGAATTTGTCCGCAAAGTTAGCGATTTTCTTCGAATATAGCAAATAAGCAGCAATTTATTTTGTTTTTCACTTAAATTCGACTACCTTTGCACAGAATTCAGAAACAAAAGACAAAGACTTATGCAATACTACAGCACCAACAAGAAGGCCCCTTTGGCATCGTTGCAGAAAGCGGTGGTGAAAGGCTTGGCTGAAGACAGGGGACTATACATGCCCGAGCGTATCAACAAAATGTCGAAGACGTTCTTCGACAACATTCACACGATGGCTTTTCGCGATATTGCCTACAATGTGGCTGAGGCTTTCTTTGGCGAAGACGTGGATCCTGACGGATTGCAGGAACTGGTTTACGATACGCTGTCCTTCGACTGCCCTGTGGTCAAGGTGAAGGACAACATCTACACGCTTGAGCTCTTCCACGGCCCTACCCTCGCCTTCAAAGACGTAGGTGCCAGATTCATGGCGCGCCTGTTGCAATACTATATTCGTCAGCAGGGAGCTCACGAGCAGGTCAATGTGCTCGTGGCTACCAGCGGCGACACGGGTTCGGCTGTAGCCAACGGCTTTCTTGGCGTAGAGGGCATTCATGTCTACGTGCTCTACCCCAAAGGCAAGGTGTCGCCCATTCAGGAGTGCCAGTTCACAACCTTGGGCAAGAACATCACGGCCATTGAGGTCGACGGCGTGTTCGACGACTGCCAGGCTTTGGTGAAGTCGGCCTTCATGGACGAAGAACTGAACCGTCACATGAGACTGACGTCGGCCAACTCCATTAACGTGGCCCGTTTCCTGCCGCAGGCTTTCTACTATTTCAACGCTTATGCCCGCATGAAGGAACAGGGACTTGCCGACGAGCTGGTGATGTGCGTGCCCAGCGGAAACTTTGGAAACATCTGTGCGGCTCTCTTTGGTCATGAGATGGAACTTCCTATCAAACGTTTCATTGCAGCAAACAATGCTAACGACGTGTTCTTTAACTACTTACAGACAGGCGTCTACGAGCCGAAGCCTTCCAAGCAGACGTTGGCAAACGCAATGGATGTAGGCGACCCCAGCAACTTTGCACGCATCTACGACCTCTATGGCGAGAGTCATGAGCGCATTTCTAAGCTCATCAGCGGCGCCACCTATAGCGACGAAAAGATAAAGGAAGCGATGCGGACGTGCTACGCAGAAACAGGCTACATTCTCGATCCGCACGGAGCCTGTGGCTACAGAGCTCTGGAGGAGCAGCTGAAGCCTGGCGAGGTAGGCGTGTTCTGCGAGACGGCTCATCCTGCAAAGTTCAAGGAGAAGGTCGACGAGATTCTGGGCATCGACGTTGCTATACCCGATCGCCTTGCTGCTTTCATGAAGGGAGAAAAGCAGAGCGTTCCTATGTCGAAAGCGTTCTCCGATTTCAAGTCGTTCCTGATGAAGCAATAACTCCTATCAGTCTCCAAAAGCAACAGGGTCGATTCACGTAATGAATCGACCCTGTTTAGCCAATGAATCGCCTCAATTCACGTAATGAATCGGGGCGATTCATTACGTGAATCTCTGAGCCTTGTTATTTGGGCAGCATCGTAAGCTTCAGCTTGACGGGTTTCATGCCTGGAGCAACGGCTGTGAGCGTGACGGGACCTGCCTGACGGGCAGCACGAAGGATAACGGTACAGGTGCCGTTGTAGAGACGACGCTCTGTGCCTACGGTCATTTCTTCAGAATTGATGTCGCCATTGATCACTCCTACGATCTTGGCGTCGCCTTCAACAGAGAAAGTCACCTTTTCGGCAGTTGTCTGAACCTTACGTCCTTTCTTGTCGACAGCTACAATCCTGATGTGCTGCAGGTCCTCGCCGTCGGCTTTCCATTCGGCGTTGTCAGGAGTAGCCGTCAGTTTCGTGGCGTTGCCCGTTGTCTCAATCTTATGTCGTGCAACGATTGTTCCGTTGTTGCGTGCTACAGCCTCTATCGAGCCAGGCTTGTAGGCAATGCCCTCCCAGCGAATCTGGTTGCGCATCTTGGCGTTCTTCACGTCATTCTTTTTCTTGCCTAAGCTCTTGCCGTTCAGCAGCAGTTCCACCTCTTCGGCATTGGTGTAGGTGATGAGCGAGAGCTTCTGCCCTTCCACTCGGTTCCAATGGTCGCTCATGCCGTCGTTGCCCGTCTGTACACCGTTCCACATCTGGTCGCCTTTCTTGTCTATCACGCCAATGTGCACCACAGGCTCCTCTGGGCAGAAGAAGCTCTTCATGTAGTAGGCCTTCGGCTTGGGCTCGAGCGAAATGTCGAAGACGCCCTGTCCCCAGCCTTTGGCCGGCCATCCCTGGCTCTCGCCCAGATAGTCAATGGCTCCCCAATAGGCCAATCCGATAACCTTATCGAGATTCATTTCGAAGAAGTTCTGGCCCATAGCCGATACGGAAGCCTCACTCTGGTAGAACGTCATCCAGGGGAAGCGTCGGCCGTCGCCAGGAAAGTACATATACCTGTAGTTATATGCCTGAATATCAGTCTGCATCGCCAAGTCGCAAGGCAGCGAATCCGTCTGCCAATTGCGATAGCGCGGATGCATGGCCACCGTCACAAGACGGGTTGAGTCGTAGCGTTGCAATAGCGTCTTCTGCAGCTTGTACATCGTTACGCCGAAATCGTTATAGGGCTGATTGGGGTCTTGCTGAAGCTCGTTGCCCAGGCTCCAGAGCACTACAGAGGGAGAATTGCGGTCGCGCTTCACCCACTCAGGCACGTCATACTGCCACAACTGTTCGAAGGCTACACGTCCGCCAGTATGTTGGCGCGTCCATTTGTCGTAAAGTTCGTCGACGACGAGGATGCCGTACTTGTCGCACAGCTCGATGAATTCGCGGCTATAGGGGTTGTGGCTGGTGCGAATATGGTTGATGCCAAACTGCTTCATCAGCTGCAGGCGCTTTTCAATAGCACGCGGATAGGCAGCAGCTCCTAATGCGCCCAGCGAATGGTGGTTGGCATAGCCCTTTAGCAGCACTTTCTTTCCATTTAGCTTCAAGCCATAGTCAGGACCAATCTCTACTGTTCGTATGCCGAACTGACTCTCTGCCACATCGGCTACGGAGCCGTCCTCGCGCATCAAGACGACTTCAGCACGATAGAGATTTGGGTGCTCCGTATCCCAAAGCTGGGGATTGTCTATAGCAAACTCCTTCATGGTGGTCTCCATCGTACGCGAAGCCGAGATGCGTTGTTTCTGCTCTACGGCCTGATAGACGCATTCGCCATTAGGGGCATAGACCTTGAGCCCCACCCGTACAGATTTCGACCTTCCTTTGTTGGTAAACTCAAAGCCAACGTTCACGTAGCGGTTGCTGCGGGTTGTAATATACAACGGATGGCGTTCGAAGTACAGATCGCGCGAAGTAGCAATCAGCCGTACGTTGCGGAAGAGTCCTCCACCTGTGTACCAGCGTGAATTATTGGGCTCACGTGTGTCGGCCATAACGGCAATTACGTTGTCTTGTCCAAAGCGAATCTTGTCTGTAACGTCGATTTGGAAGCCTACATATCCGTAGTCAGTTCCTCCGATGCGCTGTCCGTTCAGGTACACATCAGCCACATACATGATGCCGCCGAAGTCGAGCAACAGCCTGCGTCCACGCAGCGAGTCGGCTGGAGTGTAGTGATGTCGATACCAGCCTTTGCCCATCTCCTTGAAGCCTCTACTCGACAGGCGGCTCTTAATGTTGGCTGCCACATCGGTATTGTCAGCCTTCTCATCGGCAGCAGGAGCTATCCAAGGCTGTTCGATTTGGAAATCATGAGGCACGTCGACCGTGCGCCAGCCTGCATCGCTAAGTTTCGCCTGCGCTCCGTTCGTCACGTCGCCAGCCTGAAACTTCCATCCAAAATTCAGGTTTTCAGAAACACGTTGCTGGGCCATCAGCATTTGTGGAACACAAAGCGCCAGCACCATCCAGAGTTGTCTTTTCTTCATCTGTTTAAATTTGTATTAGTTGATTAGTAGGCTACAAAATTACAAAAAAAACAACAACTGGCAGCATTTCATAGCAAAAACTTTGCGAAGAAGAAAAAGATTTCGTACCTTTGCAGCCAGGTTGCACTGGGCAGATAGGGATACTCATCAAATAAACTGTTGAAAACGGGATGACTTCACTTGCCAATGGCGGGCCACTAACCAAGCATTATCCACATGCCGGTGGATTACAAAGGCGGAGAGCACCCATAACCTGTGATAAAGGAGTTTTCATCACTTCGCCAGTGCAACCTTTTACAAAAGGAATAGTAATTCAGTTATAATATATAAATAGGTATATGTTCTCAGGCATCATAGAAGAATTTGCTACCGTTGTAGCTATCAAGAAAGACAGAGAAAACATCGACTTCACGCTCACCTGCTCATTCGTCGACGAACTGAGCATTGACCAAAGCGTTGCCCATAATGGCGTTTGCCTAACTGTTGTGAAGATAGAGGACGGCAACTACACGGTGACGGCGATGAAAGAAACGCTCCTTCGCTCGAACCTCGGCCTGCTGCAGGTAGGCGATAAGGTGAACGTAGAGCGAAGCATGCTCATGAACGGACGGCTCGACGGCCACATTGTCCAAGGGCATGTAGACCAGACTGCTACCTGCATAGCAATGGAAGATGCCGACGGAAGCACCTACTTCACTTTCAAATATCCCTTCAACCGCGAAATGGCGCGCAACGGATATTTTACTGTCGACAAAGGTTCTGTGACCGTCAATGGAGTCAGCCTCACCGTATGCCAGCCTACTGAAGACACATTCCAGGTTGCCATCATTCCCTACACGATGGAGCACACAAACTTCTGCGACATTCGTGTAGGAACCGTTGTCAACCTTGAATTCGACATCATCGGCAAATACATTGCCCGCCTGCACTCCTTTGAGCGCGACTAAGGCCTTCGCCCAACGTGCCTACTTAGCAGAAAACGACCTTGCTGCGGCAGCATTCTGTGCCATCGGTTCGCACAATCCGAATGCTGTGCTCCAAGTCTGATGCCGACTCGCGATAGAAGGACAGCGTGTCGCCGGCATGGGCTTCGGCCACATAGGCTATTTCGAAGCGGCGTACGGCATGCTCACGATACCACTCCAGCGGCCACAGGTCGAGCACGTGCTCAATGTATTTGACTGAGTTGATGTGGCCATTAATGTCTACGTCGTTATAGTACGTGTCAATGGTCCTTGTCAGTTCGGCCTGATCACTCATCTTCACCCTGCCGCCTTTGTCAATCGGGCACTCTTTGTCTTTCACAATCCATTGGTTGATGGCTCCATTGTCAATCGCAAGGATGTCTGTGGGCTGGCGGGTTTCCGTGTCAATCATCGCCCAGATGGAGCGCCCGTAGCCATAGACCCTTCCCCCATCGTCGACAATACGGAAATTGCGCGACGTGAAGTAGCGCATCGCACTTTCCACCCAGGTCTCCACATTGAAGCGCGTGTATTGCAGCGGCATCTCGTCGGTCATTTCAATGGCCAGTCGTGAGAGTACCCACGAGCGCTTGATAGTCATCAGGTATTTCATTCCAAAGCCTCGTGCTGAGGAGTGAAAGTCGGCAGCATTCAGCAGGTGGTTTCCCAGATGTCCCATAAACAGATGGCCAGAGAAATCACAATGGAAAGGCTCTGCCATAAAGGGATAACAACCTACTTTTTCTATGTGTTCGTTCATGTTTCTTACGTTTTAATTAGATAGTACCCTTTTCGCGCAGTTCCAGGAATTCGCTGACCTGCTCTTGTGTTCCTCGAGTGACGGCGATACGTCCAGAACGGGTGTACTGCAACACGCAGCCGAAGGCATCAAGCTCCTTGTAGAGCGAGATGACATCAGCCGTCACACCATATTTCATCACAATCACGTAGGTAGGGTTCACCTCCGTAATACTTGCTTCGTGGCGTCGTATGGTCCTGCTGATCTCTGGATTCTGCATGAGCTTCTCCGTTGCCAGCTTGTAGAGACCCGACTCGCGAATGAAGAGTTGGTCGTCGGTGAAGTAGTTGGCCTTCACGACATCGATCTTCTTCTCTATCTGCTTGGTGATTTTTATGATCTGGTCTTCATCGCTCCATGCCGTAATCGTGTACTTATGCACTCCAGGAATGCTCGATGCCGACACGTTCAGACTCTCAATGTTCACCTGACGTCGCGTAAAGACAGCCGTTATCTGGTTCAGAATACCTGCGATGTTCTCTGAATAGACAAGCAGGGTGTATAGTTTATTAGCCTGTTCCATATACCTTATTTATACATTAAGACTAAGCATCATCTCGTCAACGCTCATGCCAGGAGGTGTCATCGGCAGAACATCATCGTCCTCAAGAATGGCACACTCAAGCAAGAACGGTCCGTCGGTGGATAGCATCCGGCTGATAGCCTCGGCCAGCTTCGTGCGGTCGGTCACCGCCTCGTAGCTTATGCCATAGGCCTTGGCCACAAGTTCATAGCAAGGGTTGAGCATTCGTGTGAACGACTTCCTGCGGTTCCAGAACATATCCTGCCACTGGCGTACGTTGCCCAGATAGTGGTTGTTCATCAGAATCATTTTCACAGGAGCCTGCTGTTCCATGATAGTGCCCAGCTCTTCTATGCACATCTGGAATCCGCC
>Ga0256404_1010323_pt1 | contig 12958 bp, 11 predicted proteins | sample RumenRJG_01DNA_FD_185990 | JGI IMG/M metagenome (GOLD analysis project Ga0256404, IMG submission 185990) | Bovine rumen microbial communities from Lethbridge, Alberta, Canada - RJG_01 | ecosystem: Host-associated > Mammals > Digestive system > Stomach > Rumen | place: Canada: Alberta | collected...
AATTATATCGTTATTCTCAAATCCATGTGAAGTAAACTTACTTACTTTGTCATTGAGTAGCTTAGTTCCTGGATAATAGATCGGAAGGTCTCCTGCATCTTTCAGAGGAATAACACTGCCATCGAGCGCTACCAATTCTGGGTGCTTACGAACATCGTCTAAGTACCAGAGTTTAGGGCTACATATTTTCCAATTTCGTATTAATGATTTATTCATGCTAAATAGCCTTTTCTGTGATTGTGGTAGTAGTGCTGCTTTTATCTTCAGTACTCATAATTTTTTCTGCACAGATATCGCATACTGGAGCTGCAGTAACTGATATAGCTCTGCCGCAGCCTATACATTTTTTACACATCTTACTGCATTTATTTTGGCTTAGCACATCTTGCTGCCAAGTAGTAAAACGCTCAGAAATTTGTTCCATAACGAGACAACCTCTCATTCAGTGATAGTTGGCTGACGTATTCCAGTCGGGCTTACAAGTTCCATCGATATATTTATTAATAAATACTTCAGCTTGGGCATATGGAGTATTTTCGTACGAAATTAAATGTTCTTTAATTAGATCATTTGCATACGCCCAAATATTCAAAGCTAATTCATCAGCTGGATTGATGCTCGTAAATATATTAGCTGGATCGACTTTTCTTAAAGTGTCAGTGAGAATTAAGTTACCTAATAATCTGCTTATATATGCAGGAGCATCTTTGATGCTGTTGTAGTATGTGCACTGATCAGCTTTTGAAATTAAGAGAATCTCTTCTGCCGTTATTTGAGAGCCAACATCCCAATCTAGTGGAACGTGGACACCCATTGTACTTTCTAGCTGATCGTGACAATTATTTACGTCACGATATAAGTTTGTAATCAGCATACCTGCACGGCATACCGCATGAAAAATATGCGGTAACTTAGAATCGGAGTCAATAGTTTTTCCTATCCTATGAGCCGTAAAATGACGCAGTATAGCGTTAAAATTATCCTCAGGAGTAGCATCTGAAGTAGATGGATGGTTGTACCAAGAATAGTACGGGTATTTACACGCACCTATGTGGTGAATCAAGGCTACTATAGCCAGAGGTCTTTTCCATTCTTTAATTTTATCAACTAGCTGAATTTTATTTGTAAAACAGCCGACTCTTGTAATATCTGTCATAAATTTTACGCTCCTATAGAGGTGACAAATGCCAACACTTATTAGACCGATATCGGAATTAACAAATCATATATACATGCCAGTGTGTAAACAGCTGTGTCATAGAATTCTGAAAGCATTGGCTTACGATGACGTAATAGACGATAGAATTTACATAAATGCTGAATGGGCTACGCATTCGATAACATTCGATAAAAATGACAATGCTAACCTTAGCCAGACCAGATTTACTGCAGAGGTAAATCTGCAACTTAACCCTATGTCGCAAAAATGGGATACTTATACATTCCATCACACCGCAGCTTACGGCTTTGGCAAAACACTTAAAGATCGTATAGCCCCGATATATTGGGATAAGCCTAATCATACCAGAATCATAGAAATGGTAAGTCCCATTACTATCGAACTTAATTGCGAATTGTATTTAGCATCTTCAGAGCTAGCATTTCAGACACCACAGCAAATATTTAACGGTTATGAAAACGGCAGTGTCTGGCACTACACTGATTTGTTTTATGATTATCCAGTACCTAAGCCTTTTATTACTATTTTGTACGGTATGTGGAAATTAGACAGATCATTTGGCGAACCAGCTAAAGTACCTTTTACCGAGTTTATTGATCGACACAGTAACGGTACTTGGACTGTTCGTAAGCATCGTGAGTTAGAAGAATATGAAATCACTATTCCTTGCTACGACATTAAAACTCTCTGCACATTAGAATATTCCGAAGATAAACCTCAGGGAGTTATGGAAGATAAACTTCCAGTAGGGTGGAACATTCCTTTCCGTTACACTATTCAATTTGGTGTACCTACTATCGATGCGTTAATTTACCCTATTGTAGTTAATAACCAATTACTACCTGACAGATACATCGCCAGAGAACAGAACGCCAGATACAATACCCTTCCAGAATATCGGCATAATCCAGCATATACCAATTATGAAAAGACTATGTACGATAAACCGTATTTTGCTTATACTGTACCTTGGTACGATGATTGGCAGATACCGTTAAGTTCTAAGATAGCAAGCAGTGGGCATATTCCTTTAATTTGTATGCATTTGCTGGTAGATGAAAATGAACATTTGGAGACAAAGATAAATTTACTGGAAGATTTTGATAAGGATCTTGAATTCGGAACATTTATGAAAGCTGCTCTTAAAGAGCTTAAATCAAATGTTTGTGATATAAATGCTCCGCTTTGCGTTTGGCTATACAGAGATGAAACTGAGCTTAAACAAAATGCTGATTTCAGTGTTTCGGATAATTTAGAGCTGCGTTTTATTGCTGCTGATTTATCTGCGAACTATCATCTCTGCATTACTTATAATAAAGATATCTACAATATAAGACCGAAGTATTATAGTTTCGTGCTTGAACATTTTAATATACTTCCAGATTCTGCTAAAAAATCTATAGCAACTAGATTTTTATACGAAGATTGGCGTTACTACATGACTGCCGTCGATCTGGTTTATCGTAATTGCTCAATAACCGATCCCGAAATACATTCAAGGATTCACGGCTCGAGTGGTGCAGGTGGTTCAGGCGATACTGACGGAACCCAACCTGGTATTATTCCAGTAAGCGCTGATATATTGCCACAGGTACGTAACTATTATGTTAAAGCAGTGCAGTGGCAGCAGGCTAACAGTTCGGTAACAGCATTTCCTTATTATCAGGTTATTGTTCATGAAGATGGAACCGTAACTTTTAACAATACTCCTGTATTTAAGTTGACTGAAGTTGCTGAATATATCAGCGATGTTTATTATTTTACTTTAGATAGTAGATCAGCTCTGTTGGATCAAACTCCTACTAACATTGTTGTACGTGTGAAGAAAGATGAGAGCGGTACTCCTCAAGAAATTTACTACCCGGGAATGTATGCTGATCCAGCTACTGTAGAGAAACAAACTATTAACATAAGTAACGAGGTACTTCCACATGCCAATTATACCAATGCAAGGGTCACTCGATACAGCATCATCTCGAGAGAAGCCCGTAAGTCTTAGACCAGAACTTAATGAAAAGTTACCTGCTCTTGACGGGCACGCTATTACTGACGAACGTGTAGTAAAGAATACTTTTATTAACGATGACTCCACGTTTGATGACAATTATTGGGATACACGATCACAGATCGTTGGTCTTATTGAAGGAAGAGTAATTACAGTTACTTATTTTTCCCAAAATAGACCTGTGGCCGATACTCAGTCTCACGTAGTTGATCTTACATCAACCACTAAAGACGATGTGCATGTGTCCTGGACGCAAATACGTAATTTTGAAATACGTATGACCAGTGAGTTTAACTATGAATACGATGCCGATAGCAACATAACAAAAACTTCTGGAGAAGCCGCTGTATTTCCTAGATTTATACCGCACATAGGTGATATTTTTTTATACGAAATGACAAATAACCGTATAGGTTTATTTTACATTTCAGGTGTAGAAGCTTTATCTATGTCTCAGGACGGCTATCACAAAATTAAATTTACTATTCAGCAGTTTATAACTGCTGAAGATCGTGATAGACTAGGACGACAGAGCACTGTTATAGTTTATTTTGATAAACTCAAATACGTTGCGGGTAACACAGCTTTCTTAACTACAGCCAACTACGGTTATAAGAAAGATTTAGAGCATATTCGTAAAGAGATAATAGAAGATTACATCGAAAGGTTTTACTCTAACGAGTATTCTTCTTTTATGCGCAAAGATGACGTTTATGATCCATATGTAGTTGAATATTGGAATAAGAAAGTCAGTATCATGGATACTGTATCTAAAATTAGACCAGTTCAACTGTTAGTGGGCTTAGATAATTATAAGAAAACATTATTTGCCATATTAACCAATAATCCGATAAAGAACTTAAATAACGTTGAGAAAGTTACTACTATCAAACGGTTTAATTCATCTTTTTGGGGTGCCAATATAACCGCCCTGCTTAATCACGAATACGTAGCAGTTCAGGGTGAAACTAATACTTACGATGAAACTCTAATAAATAAGAACGGCAATCCTATTTTTTACGATCCGACAACCGTATATTACCAGCAGATGCCAAGAGAAATGGCCGATGCCCGTATCGATAGATTCTTTAGAGATTCACGGGCTTGGTTTACGGATAAGATGTTCCCTGACACGCATTTCAAGCATAACTGGTATAAGGGTCCATATCCGATAAGATCAGATAAAGAACTCGAACATATTTGGCGTACTATTCACGGCTACAAAGATGATGATTATCTGTCAGAGGCTTCAAGACATTATTGCGCTGGATATATCCAGTGGTATCGTGAAGCATATCCGGGAACTTTATCCGATATAGAGTTAACTTCTATCTGGCGTAAAGAACATCAGAAAACTGACGATGCTGAACTATCTGCAGCTGAATCTGAAGCTCTTAAAAGTTATATAGCTTCTTATCGTAGTAAGTACAGTTCTATAACTACGGCAACTACTATTCTCGATAGAGATGGGCATCTCCCTTGGTTGTATTATCCGTTTTATCGTAGAAGTCATCCAACTCACGTTACTGATACGGTAACTAGTATGGATGAGGATGATCTTTGCTACGGTTTATCGGCTGCTTTCTACAATGGCGATATGGACAAAATGTCTCCGTTTGAAAAACAGATGTATTTAGCTGTTACAGGCGGAGAAATAGATATTAGCGTTATTGTAGATTTAGTTAAAGACTATAAGGATTGGAGCGATGATGATGCTTTTTATAAGCATCTATTAGCTATTTACTTAATTGATACCGCCCTGTACTGGTTAATGTATCATTCGTAATTAAAAGAGGTACGTATGGCTAGACGACTTAGCATATCGCCAGAATTAACATCACAGATGCCTACACCGAATGAAATGGCAGCTAAATTAAAAGAAGATCTTAAGCCTAAACCTAAAGAAGCAGATTCACTGGGAAATGTTGCTAAACGTATGAGTAGTATGTACCCTTATCCGATACCTAAATCTAAATTAAAGTACACTACTTATGCTGATGTGGTTAACAACAAGCCATTTAAGGGATTTTATCCTGAATCATTTGGTAAGGTAGCTGATTATTTTTTGGATTCTGGCATTTCTCCGTATTACGAAGTAGTTGACGACTTGGACTATGGCCCTGGCGTATTAACTATTAGCACTATGATAGAACTTACTTGCTGTGGAAAGAAATGGACTTTAGCCAGAGATGAAGATATTGATTATGTAATTATGATAACTGAGCAATATCAGCAATCTTTACGTAATACTATTAACGAAAAGGATTCTAGTCCTGACATGGTTAGACGTAAGAATTATTCATCTAAAGTAAGTAGGTTTCTCAATGCAATGTATGCCGCAAGAAAACGCTACGAACATCGTACCGGAAAAAAGAGTATTACTTTAGGCTTACAGGATCTTATCAAGAAGTTATTCAGTTAAGGTGAGATTATGTATGTAAAGATTAGTAATGTACTTAGCCAAGAGATAGGCATAGCTATATCTGCTGGTACGAACTGTGTTTATAAGCCGATGCTTGCACTGCACAATCCAAATACTGAATATACAGAAGTCTTTGATATGATGGAATCCTTGAATATCGAACAGGATTTTACCCGATCGTATATGGATAAAATTTCTGCCGTTATTCGGATACGAGTAGATCAGCTAAGAGATATTATCGCCAATCTTCAGGATTTAGAGTGTACTATTATGCTGACCCCGATGATTATGCGATTAAATATACCTGATTATTCGCAAGAACCTATTATTATTAAGGCTAATGTAATTAGCGATAATACTGATATTGATCAGATGTATAATAAAGAGCAGTTTAATTCTGACCATAATCGTCCACCACTTAATGCATCCGAACAGCAGCTTACGATGCTCTATCCGATTTATTTAATTGAGCCAGCAGTCTATAAAGCAAGACATATGGGTATTAACGCTATTCTTAATGGCGTGGATATGGAACATGCTCTGCAGTGGATTTGCTATCAATTCGGTTTTGAATCGGTAAACATCTATAAGCCGGACAACCCGCAAGTATACGGATCAGTTATTATTCCGCCGATGAAATACCTTAGTGATGTTTTCCCATATTTACAGGATCGTTATGGTATCTATTCGTCGGGATTAGGCTACTATGTGACAGGTAATACAATTTATATATACCCAGCATTCGATAAAGATCCTTCGCATTCACCAGTTGAAGGAGTAATTCACTTAATTCATGGGCCAAAAAATAACTATCTCGGACTGGATTCGTATCACACTACTGTCGAAACAGATACCTGGATATTATCGGTATCGGATGTTGAAATTAAGAAACCTGGTATAGCTGCTGAAGAAAATGATGGCAACACTATGACTGTATCCAATCCAAATAACGCTATGGATAGCGGTGTTGTTATTGGTAAAGATGGATCAGTTACTCGTGATACTTCTACTGTAACTACTATACAGCTCGCTGGTTCTAAATCAATGAAGACTAACTCCAATGTACCTAAGTATAAAGGAAGTTCTTCTAATATTTATAAACTAACTTCAGATATGGCTGCGTCTGAGTATGATTATATTGGTTTAGTATGGCTACAGTCAGTACCCCGTTTTATTAAACCTGGGCAATCTATTCTGTATCACTATGATAGTAAAGATAATGTTTACTGTGCGCAGGCTGGAAGAATTTTAAGTGCATCTTATGCTAGTGTTGCGCACAAAGGCAATAATCAGTTTCAAAAACTATTTACATTCACTTGTAATTTATCATTTTTTGTAGAACCGCCAAAACCGGTAGATAATACTGTAGCGACTTAATCAGTTAGGGAGAGCGTTAAGCTCTCCCTAACTTTTATAGCTTCTCTAAGAATGAAGTCATATCACTTTCAATTTCATATTTTAATGCAATGTTAACACAGTAGCGCCAAGGATGTTTACCAAGCAATCTTCGGAAATCCTTAGTAAAGTAGTATAATAATCTCTTAGTCGGTGGATAATCTTTTTTAGCCTTAAATGAGCTGATAACAAAAGCTATCAGTTGCCGGTCTCTTAGCCACCTAAGGTAATCGTACTGCTCCAGTATAGGCATATCCCATCGATTAAGTAATTCGTTGATACGGTTGCTTATTGTACCGGAAAATAGTACTCTAGTGTTAAGTATACCTTCGGGGCGATAAGTTTGGCTCATACCTTGAAATAACTTAACTAAATATTCGAAGCCAGCGGTAGCTCCCAAATGGATACGACCGTATTGCTGCTCAGTCTGTAACGATTCATGCTGTATCATAGCTGGATCATAACTACCATCAGCTATAGCACTTTGTATGTTGGATAGAGTATTGAGTAGCCAAACGTCAGCATTATCCCAAATAAGATCGCATAGAACATATTTGTGTAAAAATAATTGATGAGGCGCATCCTGAGCTAAATCCTGTGCTTCTTCATTAGCACGTTGCGTATGATACCAACTCCAATATTTGAACACTAGGGCTACTACGTCAAGCATAAGTACAGCGTATGATGGTGGCAGATCACTATATGTAAATCTATCATTTAGAAAGTTGATAGTATACTCATTGCTATCGTGAGCTATAAGTCGAAGCGGTCTAACTTTCCTCCAGCTAGCCCAATCATTAGTCTCTAAGGGTAAATTGGTTATAGTGTTAATATCTTCAGCTGGTACTATATACTCACTGGTACTAAAATCACTTTTATTGAAGAACATATTGCTATAGCCAGCACCACGCCGTACTCGATCGAAAGTTTCTTCTAATGACTTTTTGATAAATCTTACATGGTACAGATACCGATCATAGTTATTAGCCTGACGTTTCATATAGTCCATATCCATAAACTGTAGAATATATCTTAGTAAAGATACGCCTCGGGTTTCATGCCCGAGCGATTTATAGATACGAATATAACGTTCCCGTATAATCTTACTTTGTTCTTTGAGGAATAGCTGATATGGCGGTATGGCACGTATGTCCAATACACGCATATATGGTAGAAAACTTTCTAGCATGATTTTTGATCCGCCATTTTACACGTAACTATACCATGTACATTTTTACAACTATATAGATATAATATGCACAGTGATGACTTCCATTTGGAAGTCATACTCAATAAGCGAGAACCAACGCGACGTGATTTTGAGTTTAACTGTTCATTTTGTTTACAAATATATATTACTAACTCGGTGTATGTGCTCGTAAATTATTACGAATACCAACTTATACATTGGTGCACAGGCACCATCATTCGAATGATGTTTAATTTGTCTATTATGTAGGAGATACAAATGACAGATAATAATAACGTCGACGTTGAGCGCGTCGATGAGTATGGTGATGCGCCGTCCGTTAACTCTAACGGCACTGACGCATCTCAGCAGCAGGCTCAGCAGACTGCTCAGGGTCTTGCAGGAGCTACCAGACCGAACGTTAATGCTGATGCTCCAGAGACCACTATGAGTTTTTACGAGACTGTTGGTGGATTTGGACTTGCATCTGACCTTAGCGATAAGGGTAAGGAGTTCCTTAACATTATCGATGCAGCTATGGAAGATAAGAATTTCGCTTCCAAGTACAACTGGAAGATTGAGGTTCTTGGGCTGTCTGTTATCAACGATAGCCGTGCTATCATCGTTAACAACAAGGCAGTTATTCTCATTATGTCTGAGACTAACCAGACCAATGAGAATTTCCCGACTATCAGGTTCGAGCGTAAGGCCGTCGATGAGATAACTCGTCTTCGTCCGGGCACTCAGACTCTGATGACTCTGGTTATCACTCCTGAGGACTACAGCCGTGCAAGCAGATTTGCGACTTATATTAAGAATCTGTTTGTTATCGTAAATCGTGGTCAGGGTCTTACTCTGGGCATGATTCGTAAGGATACTATCTTCAGTTTCGCTGACGATCAGGATAGTTACGAGCGAGCTTATGCAGAAATCAATCCGCATGCAATTCCGCTTAGGCATGATCTTTGCCTGACCATTTACATGCAGCCGAAGAACAGGTTCAACAACGGTTATGGGCAGGGCACATCCGAGGCTGATGTTTATAACCGCGATGACCAGTCCGACCGTAAGTCCTTCGCAACGATTGGTGGTTATGTAGAGTTCATTAAGGATAACGCTTATGGTTATAAGTATATGCCGGTTGTGCATATTTCTGAGATCAGCGCACGTTATCCGGATGAGGCTCTTATTCCGCTGTTCCTTATCATTGCGACTAAGCGGTTCATTACTGCAAGAACCTGGCAGATGCCTTATCGTCAGATGAGGAATGATTGCCACGGAAATGCAGTTAACCTGGGCGCACTTTTCCCGGACGGCAATGGCGGTCGTTGGACTATTACCCGTCAGGAGGATTTCGATAAGACCATCGTTAGCAGCTTCTATGATGCACAGATCGTTCTGGACATCACTGAGGGTCGTGCAATGATTCCTGGTCTGATGATGTATACTCTTCCAGATGGAAATGTTATCACCAAGATTCTGCAGCTGTATGCGAATACTATCGGTGCAAGCATTCCTATGCCGGCAGTATCGCCGTTCAGTCTTGAGTGCCCGTTCTATCGTGGTTATTACAGCTTCGGTAGTACCAAGCTGGATTCGGCAAACATCGACTTTCTGACTGAGTACATCAAGAGGCCTAATAAGGCTTCCGAGTGTGAGAAACTCCTTGTTCAGAAGGCCAATCCTGCCGAGAGGGCAGCTGAGGATCGTGAGTTCGAAAGCGATGTCAAGTTCTATTACAGAACTTATGTCATTGGTCTTGATCCTAAGCTCCTCATTGATCTCGATACTACGATGCAGGCTCAGAACTTCCAGTTCCAGGGTCTGACCCAGATGAATGGTATTTACAACATCTCTGGGTACAAGTCACGTGCCGAGGCTTGGAGTAACTATCAGGCGATGAACAACGCTGGAGTATTCAACAACTTCAGGCCGTCTGAGGGTATTTATTACTACTAATAAAACAGTACTAACGTACTAGTTGGTAGTCACGACGCCGCAGGGTGTCGTGACTATTTATTTTTACAAACTTACAACATATAAGGGAGGACTCGTATATGCGAAGAATACAGTTGTACGTTTATAAGCTTCATTTGCAGGATAAGACCGTTGCCTATTCTCCTGATTTGAAGATAGCTAAGTTTTGCAATCAGGATGCTGAATCACCTGAACTGACTGATTTGTTTCTGCCGGATATCTGTGCGGGCAGATTATTGAATCAGCCGTTAGGGTGGTATCTTGCTCGAATGGAGACTGTCAAGTATCTTAACAGCAGAGGCTACACCGATAAGGATCTGCTTGAGGAGATACCAGTAGCGTTTGCTTACGGGAGCAGAGAGGATGATTAAACAGCCGTGGCTGAGAAGACCGGAAGATGAGGACGTTTCATGTCTTAGACATTTGACGCTCATCAATCTCGATGAACTGTATCGAAACAGTAGAGGTGCTAAGATTGTTAACGATGGCAGTTTGGTCGATATCGATCTTAGTGAGGATGTAGTTAACGCAATTTACAGTAATTGTGATGGCGAATTGGGTTTCATACCAACTTGTGAATGCGGCTATACTAAGGGTGTATCCAAAGCTGGGTTAACCTGCCCGCATTGTGGTACGGTGTGCAGTAATCGATTTATCGATAGTTTGCAGCATATGGCGTGGATAGATATACCGGAGAATGCATTTCCAGCTCCAGTTATTCATCCGACCTGGTATATGGTACTGAAATATCTTACTCAGACAGGTAAGAGCGAGAATAATAATCTTATTGATTATATTCTCAATCCTATGCTTGAACGTAGTAAAGATGCAGGTGAGATGCCTAATGATTTCAAGCCGTATGTGCGAGGTAGAGGCTGGCAGTATTTTTATGAGCATGCCGATGAAGTAATGGATATGTTCTGTTATGAATATCCCAGTACTCGTAGTAAACTAGCGAAAGTACATGATTTCGAGGTATTTAGAAAACAGTATCGTAATCTGTTATTTACCAGAAAGTTACCTATCCTGCACAACGCGCTTCATCCGGTAACTAGTAATGGCAGTAGCATGAAGTTTATCGATCAGACGTCTTGCCCGCTGCTGAATGTTATTCATAGCCTCAGTGCTGAAACTCACAAAATTCTCACTACCACTAAGGTTTCAGCTGCTCGTAGAGATAATGTTTTATTTAAGGCTTATAAAACAATCAATACGTACTATGAAGCTTTGATTAAACTTAAGCTCGGTACTAAAGTGGGTATGTTGCGTAAGCATGTGTTCGGCGGCAGACTGCACTATACGTTCCGAACTGTAGTACATGCACAGTCTAAGCCAGGCCCATTAGACGAAGTAGTGCTGCCTTGGGGAATCATGGTAACTGAGCTGAAGCACATTATCTTAAATTATCTAGTTAACCGGTATGATAAGACAGTGGCTGAAGCTGTGGATATTTATGCCAGTGCGTTAGTTCAATATAATAAGCTGGTTGATGATTGTATGCGTGCTTATATAGAGGAAACTCCACATAAGCGTATACCTATTATTGTGGGAAGAAATCCCACTATAGCTTATGGATCAGAACAGCTCCTGTTTGTTAGGGAGTATAAGACAGATATCCACGATGAGACTATAGCAGTTAATGCTTGTATAGTTAAGCCATTTAATATGGATTTTGATGGTAGACACAGTTGCCATCGTTAAATCCCGGAAAAATTCTGGAAACTCTTCATACGAAGACAATCAGAAGTGAAGGCTGTCAGTAATATGATAGTCAGCTGCAACGCATAGTAGGTGAACCTGTGAAAACAGAATATAATCCTACCACGAGGCCGGGAACAGATCAGCTGACGGAAAGGAGGTATATAAATGATTCCGTCAAATGTAGTATTACTAGATCATGTGGGGTTATCCAAATACGGAGTGACCTTGGATGGCGATATATGGTCAGTTCGTCAAAACAAATTCATGGCGAAAGTAGTTCATCGAGATGGATATTTGTTTGTCAGGTTAATAGCTGATGACGGTATCCATCGCAATTATTATGTTCATCGGTTAGTTTGTATGGCATTCAATCCCGTACCAAATATGAATCAACTGCAAGTTGATCACATCGATGGTAACAAGGTGAATAATAACATTGCTAACTTACGATGGATAAATAATTTAGGTAATGCGCACGCTGCTATGAAATTAGGACTTATGCCTCACGCAGTATTTAGATCTGATGATGATGTACGACAAATATGTGAGTACTTAAGCAACGGAATGGGTTGTACAGCGATAGCTAATATAACTGGGTATCCCGCTACAGCCATCGAAGCTATAAAGTATCGACGTAATTGGACGCATATATCTAAAGATTATAAATTTCCGCAAAATAGGTGTAGGACTTTAACTTCAGAGGAAGACGTTCGTAAAATCTGTGAATTATATTGCAAAGGATATGATCTTACAGCAATTTCTAAAATTACTGGTATAGATCGTGTACTTGTTCGTAGAATTTGTAATGGAACTAACTATAGACGTATATCTAGTGAATACTTTGATTTGTAAAAGATATGCTGAACTCTATGGCGACATAGAGATGTAGAGGATAAAAAACCTTTACGATAACATAATTGGACGAGTGTTATGGGCTATTTATCTTCGAAGAAAATCTGGCCAATGCACTTTCGGCTATTCATCCTAGTCAGTTACTGTTTTCAGTAAGTGATCCGGGTTTGAGTAGCAGAATCAGGTTGATAGATGAAATCTGGGTAATGCTGGAGAATTATCTATCAGAGGATAAGG
>Ga0256404_1010324_pt1 | contig 12958 bp, 10 predicted proteins | sample RumenRJG_01DNA_FD_185990 | JGI IMG/M metagenome (GOLD analysis project Ga0256404, IMG submission 185990) | Bovine rumen microbial communities from Lethbridge, Alberta, Canada - RJG_01 | ecosystem: Host-associated > Mammals > Digestive system > Stomach > Rumen | place: Canada: Alberta | collected...
CGGAATCGTGCCGAACAGGGCCACATGCATGACCACGCCGGTCATGACCTCCGGGATTGGCGGGCAGCCCGGCACATTGACGACCGGAGTCGAGCCCACGAACTGGTTGATGCCCGACGATCCCGTCGGGTTCGGAGCTGCAGCCTGGATGCCGCCCGAGGCCGCACACGTACCATAGGCGATGACAGCCGCAGCATTCGCCGACGCTTCTTTGAGCAGATGGCTGAACGTATGGCCGCCCGACATGCAGTAGACGCCGTTGTCCTTCGTGCAGGTAGCACCCTCGACGCAGAGGATGTACTTGCCCTTGTACTGCTGCATGACCTCCTGCAGATGAGCCTCGAACGGCTCGCCTGAAGCCGCACTCAGCAGATGGTCATACTCGAGGTCGATCTGGCTCAGCACGAGATCGGACGCCAGCGGCGATGCCGAGCGGATGAACGACTCATCACAGCCCGTGCACTCATGACCATGGATCCAGACCACGACCGGCAGCGGCTTCACCTCAGCCGCCTCGACGACCTCGCTCATCTTGTCCGCTGACAGGCCCATCATGGCCGTCAGTGCTGCGCAGCCCTTCAGGAAGCTGCGACGGCTGATGCCTTTCCGGAGACACTTGTCCCACAAACTCTCCCGTTTTTCCACTTTACTACCTCCTCATTTTCTTGCGGATATGATAGATGCCTGCAGCCGTCTTCCTCTTATCTCCCTAGCCGCCGACACGCACATGCCTATATCCTTATTATACGACTGTTGCTTTTGAAAATCCACATTTATGATAACCGTTTTTGTCATAATTTTTATATATGATATGATACATGAATCATTTATCGAAGGATGAGCAACAGCCTGTTCGGAAAATATACATATACATCTCACTATGTAAATTCGCACTATAGTGCTAAACTCCTTCTAAATCATAACAATAAATTTAATCTGATTCCGTTTTTCTCTTGCCAAAGTATCAGCAGCGTGCTATAATAACTTTTGTTTGCAGCGCACAACACTGTGACATGGGGATGTAGCTCAGCTGGGAGAGCACCAGGTTCGCAATCTGGGGGTCGAGAGTTCAAGCCTCTTCATCTCCACCATATCGATTTCAAGCCGTCACTGGTGAGTGACGGCTTTTTTAGTTGACAAGCGCGTTCTTACATGCTAGTATCTAAACATATAAAATAACTATGAATACATTTTCACTGGGAGGTTAAGGATGATAAAACTTTCTCACGTAGAAAAAACATATCAAGGCCCCGATGGACCAGTGCCGGCGCTCAAAGGCATCGACCTCGAAATAGCGAGCGGCGAAATCTACGGCATCATCGGTCTCTCGGGTGCCGGCAAATCGACGCTCGTGCGCTGCATCAACCTGCTCGAGCGGCCGACCGCCGGCAGCGTGACCATCGACGGGCAGGACATGCTCGCACTGTCCGACTCCGAGCTCCGCGAAGCGCGCTCGCATATCGGCATGATATTCCAGCATTTCAACCTGCTGTCGTCAGCCAACGTCTATGACAACATCGCTTTCCCGCTGCGACTCGCCGGGAAACCCGAAAGCGAGATAAAGGCCAAGGTCACCGAGCTGCTGCGGCTCGTCGGACTCGACCAGAAGGCGCACCAGTATCCGTCCCAGCTCTCCGGCGGTCAGAAACAGCGCATCGGCATCGCCCGCGCGCTCGCGAACGACCCGAAGATCCTGCTCTGCGACGAGGCCACGAGCGCCCTCGATCCGCAGACAACGAAAGCCATCCTCGCGCTCATCCAGCGCATCAATAAGGAACTCGGGCTGACCGTCGTCGTCATCACGCACGAGATGCAGGTCATAAAGGAAATCTGCGACAAGGTCGCTGTACTCGATGGCGGCGTCATCACCGAGCGCGGACGCGTCCTCGATGTCTTCACGAATCCGCAGCAGCCGATCACGAAAGAATTCATCAGCGTACTGCTCTCGAACGACCTGCCGGCCGCCTTCCGCGGTGGCGCAGTCTCTCAGGAGCCCAGTGAGGGGGCCTACATGCTGCTGCGGCTGACCTTCATCGGCGACTCGGCCGACGATCCGGTCATCGCCGACATGATACGCCGCTTCCCGGCGGTCGAGGTGACGCTGCTGTTCGGCAATCTCGACCAGATAAAAGCCACGCCGTTCGGCCGCATGATCATCGGCCTGCGCGGCGCGCAAAGCGATATCCAGACCGCGATCGAATACCTGCGCTCACGCCAGCTCAAAGAGGAGGTGATCGGCTATGTCAGACGCAATGACACTCCTGCTGCTTAAATCGCTCGGCGAGACGATCTACATGGTCGCCATCTCGATGGTCATCGCCTCGGCAATCGGCATCCCGCTCGGCGTGCTGCTGCTGACGACCGCTCCCGGCGGCATCCTGGCCGCACCGAAGCTGAACAAGGTCATCGGCTCCATCGTCAACGCGATCCGCTCGATACCGTTCATCATCCTGATGGTCGCCATCATCCCGTTCACCCGCCTCGTCGTCGGCAGTGCCATCGGCACTACCGCCGCTATCGTCCCGCTCGTCGTCGCGGCAATCCCGTTCATCGGCCGTCAGGTCGAGACTTCGCTCAAAGAAGTCCCCTATGGCCTCGTCGAAGCCGCTCTCTCGATGGGTGCAACACCGCTGCAGATCATCCGCCGCGTACTCATCCCGGAGGCCCTGCCGAGCATCATCGCCCAGCTCACGACCGTCATCATATCGCTCGTCGGCGAGTCGGCCATGGCTGGTGCCATCGGTGGTGGCGGCCTCGGTGACCTCGCGATCCGCTACGGCTATCAGCGCTTCCGTCCTGAGGTCATGCTGGCCACGGTCATCATCCTCATCGTACTCGTCCAACTCGTTCAGTTCGCTGGCAACACTCTCGCCCGCCATCTGAACAAGAAATAACCTATATCATAGAACAGGGGGAAAATCAATGAAGAAAATCCTAGCCCTAATCGCCACACTAGCCATCGCCTGCCTGGCCCTCGCCGGCTGCGGCGGCAGTCAGTCCGCCTCGAGCTCCAGCTCGAGCACAGCCTCGTCCAGCGCCAAGACATTGAAAGTCGGCGCCACCGCCGTACCGCATGCTGAGATCCTCGAGGCGGCCAAGCCGCTGCTCAAGGAACGCGGTGTCGATCTCGAAATTGTCGAGTTCAACGACTACGTCCAGCCGAACCTCGCGCTTAACGACAAGGAGCTCGATGCCAACTACTTCCAGCACCTGCCGTATCTCGAGAACTTCAAGGACGAGCATCCTGAGGTCAAGCTCGTCAGCGCCGCCGGCATCCATATCGAGCCGATGGGCGTCTACTCGAAAAAGGTCAAGGACCTCAAGGATATCAAGGACGGCGCCTCGGTCGCCATCCCGAACGATCCGACAAATGGCGGCCGCTCCCTGCTGCTCCTGCAGCGCGCCGGCCTCATCAAACTCGCCGAGGGCGTGAATGAAAAGGCTACCGTGAACGACATCGTAGAAAATCCGAAGAACCTCAAGTTCCAGGAGGTCGAGGCCGCTCAGGTACCGCGCACGTTGGAGGATGTCGACGCCGCCGTCATCAACTCCAACTTTGCCATGCAGGTGAACCTCGATCCGACGAAAGATGCGCTGTTCATCGAGGACAGCACAAGCCCGTATGTGAACATCATCGCCGTCCGCGAGGGTGACACGAACCGTCCGGAGATCAAAGCCCTCATCGAGGTCCTGCAGTCTCAGGCCATCAAAGATTTCATCAATGAGAAATACAAAGGCGCCGTAGTACCGGCTTTCACGAACTAAGCCTGACGCCATATATAGCAGGAAGCCCCACCGCGAACGCGGTGGGGCTTTTGCTATGTAAATCCCCAAGAACGCAAGCCGCAGGCGCAGCGCGATTGGCAGGATTTACTGTAAGGGCGGGCGCACAATGTCCACAAAGTGGACGTTTGTGCGTTGAGTTTACTATGTAAATCCCCAAGAACGCAAGCTGCAGGCGCAGCGTGATTGGCAGGATTTACTGTAAGGGCGGGCGCACAATGTCCACGAAGTGGACGTTTGTGCGTTGAGTTTGCTACGTATAAGCTTTCCCCTCAGGGGAAGGCATCTTAACACCAAAAAGGCCTCCGCTTTCGCGGAGGCCCGTAGGTCTGTTTGGTGGAGCTCTTATCAGAAGAAGAACTCGACACGGCCGAAGAGCTTCTGAGCATCCTTGTCGGTGTGCAGATCCTTGCCGTTGAAGTACTTGACGTTTGCTACCGTATTCGGGAAGATCGTGTAGTTCGCGCCTACAGCCCAGCCCTTCGTATGGAGCAGAGCATCATCCTGGTTAGCATCGAGGACAGCGAACTCGCCGATATGACGGTAAGCTACATAAGCACCCCAAGTACCCTGGTTAGCCTTCTGAGCACCCTTGTAGTCGAGCTGTACCATGCCAGCCTTGTTGAAGTTGTCAGCCTTCTCGTTCTTGATGTAAGCGCCGCCGAGAGCAACGTTCTTGTCGAAGCGATAGGAGCCGGCTACTTCCCAAGCACCGAAGGTATCTTCCTTGCCGTCCTTGCTGTAAGTATCATCCTTGAACGCATCCGAGGTGGCATTGTAGTAAGCAGCCGTGCCGGAAGCCTTGCCAAGGCCATAGGTCAGAGCAACGCTCTGGAAGTTAGCTGCCTGATCTGCGGTATAGTTAGTACCTGCATCATCCAGCGTAGAATCACCCTTCAAATCGAGACGGCCAGCAAATACCGAAGCCTTGAGTTTGTTGCCGAAAGTCACAGCGGCACCCGAAGCCTCATCATTGAGCATCAGAGACTTGTCATAGGCCGTTGCCACGCCGAACTTACCGAGCTTCGTCTGGAAGTTCTTGTAGTCGCCCTGCGCCCATACGCGCTTCAGGCTGACTTTATCGGAAGGTTTGGTGAGTGGATCGAAAGCAGCATCTTTTTTCATATTCGTGCTGGCATCGAGACGTGCCTTTACATGCCAGTTGGCATTGACCTCAGCCGTCGGCTCGAGACGAAGCAGCAACTCGTCCTTGTTGGCACGTGGCAGGCTCTTGCCGTTCTTATCCTCAAGACGCTTGCTCGTGTAGGTGTAACGAGCCTCGCCATTCCACTTTACCTTGTCAGCGTTCTTCTCGAGGTTCGCTACGCGGACGCCGAGGTTGTTGAGCTCATCGGAGAACTCTGCAGCCAGCTTGTCGAGCATCGCCTTGTCGTTGCCGCCGACATTCGTCTTGGCCATGGCCTTCGCGATCATCGTGGCCATCTCATAGCGGGTGATGTTCTTGTCGCCCTGGAACGTCGTGTCGCCATAGCCCTCAATGACGCCATCAGCAGCCAGCTGGCTGACATAGTCATAAGCCCAGTGGCCAGCCGGTACATCCGAGAACGGATTAGCGGCAGCAAAGGTCGTGCTGGCAGCGCCGACAACGAGCGCCGTCGTCAGTGCAGTTACAAGAGTCTTTTTCATGGTGAAATTCCTCCTCTTTCTGGGACATCTGCGTCCCAAAACCCCTTTTGTCTCTCGAGGTCAGAGCCCGGTCGAACCGATTCACCATGAGTGTCCATGTTTCCTCAGCCGTCTCGGTTCCACTTTTGGTCATCAGCCCCGATTGATTTCATTCTAGCATTTTTAGTTTCCACAGGCAAGTACTTTACAAAAGTTTAACCGTCATTATAGGAAAACGTAAAGAAACGCCGCGACAGTTCAAAGAAACTGTCGCGGCGTCCCGTTAAGCCGGATCTGTCCGTCCGGTGTCAGTTATCAGAAGAAGAAGCTTACACGAGCGTAGAGGGTCTCCGCCTTCTTGTCGTTCGCAAACTGCTTGCCATGGAAGTAGCCGAGAGTCGTCAGCGTGTTGTTGAACGGCACGTAGCTGGCGAGGAAATCCCAGCCCTTCTCGTTGACATGCTCGTGAGCCATATCGTAGGTCGGCATCAGCGAAACATTCTGGCCGAGGTGACGATAGGCAACCTGAGCGCCCCAGGTGCCGGCGTTGGCCTTGTTGGCACCCTTGTAGTCGATCTCCGCGCTGCCGGACTTCTGGTAGTTGTCAGCCTTGGCATTCTCCGCATAGGAGCCGGCTACTGCCCAGTTGTGGTCGAATGTGTAGCGGCCGCCGAGGGACCAGATGTAGGCATCATCGCTCGTACCATGGTTCTTGTAGCCAGTGACATACTTGAAGTTGTCGCTGTTGAAGGCGCGATAGGCCGCACCAGCCGCGAACTTGCCGAACGTATCGTTGAGCTCTACGCCGTAGTAGCTGGCGGTATCATCATCCGCAATGGTCTCACCGGTGGTCGGATCTGTGATGAAATGCTTGAGTTTGGCATTGGCATCGCCCATGTTCCAGCGGCCGCCCTCGAGCGTGAGCTTGAGCTTCGAGCCAGCGACGAGCTGGGCACCGGAGAAGAAGTCATCCATGACGAGGCCGTCATCCGCCGTGGAGTACAGCGGCATCTTGCCGAGGTTCAGAGTGAAGTTCTTGTAAGCGCCGTTCGCATAGACATAGGTCAGCCCCATGTCACCAGTTGTATCCTTGCTCATGTTGGCCGTGCCGGTCAGACGAGCCTTGACATGCCAGTTGTCATTGATCTCAGCCGTCGGGAGGAGACGGAGCTGGAGCTGATCCTTATTGGTCTTCTCAGTCTTGCCAGCCTTCTGCTCATCGCGATAGCTCCAGTAGCGGTAGCGAGCCTCGCCGTTCCACTTGACCTTGTCAGCGTTCTTCTCGAGGTTTGCTACGCGGACGCCGAGGTTGTTGAGCTCATCGGAGAACTCTGCGGCCAGCTTATCGAGCATGGCCTTGTCCGTGCTGCCGACATTCGTCTTGGCCATGGCCTTCGCGATCATCGTGGCCATCTCATAGCGGGTGATGTTCTTGTCGCCCTGGAACGTCGTGTCGCCATAGCCCTCGATGACGCCATCAGCAGCCAGCTGGCTCACATAGTCGTAAGCCCAATGGCCGGCCGGTACATCCGAGAACGGATTAGCGGCAGCAAACGTCGTGCTGGCAGCGCCGACGACCATAGCCGTAGTCAGAGCGGCAACTAAAGTCTTCTTCATAAGTAACTCCTCCTAGAAAAACCAGTATACACTTCTCGTTCCCAGGGTGAGGAGAATCTGTCTAGAGTATCCATGTTTCCTCTATCAATGTCCTCTCCTTGAAAACATTTAACATATTAACATATGTCGAGAGATATGTAAAGGGCTACTTACGACTGATGTGTATCGTTTTCGGTTATTGTTTTTCGCCAATTTTTCTCGAATTTTGCCCGCGGCAGCAGGACGAGGTGCTGGCAGCCCTCGCAGCGCAGCCGCACATCCATGCCGAGACGCAGGATCCGCCAGGCATTACTGCCACAGGCATGCGGTTTCTTCATCTGCACGCAGTCACCGACAGCGCAATCCGGTTTGTCCATACTTGATTTCCTTTCTTCTTATAAATATGTTATGATAAAAAAGTATACTTTATATTTTACCTGAGAAAGGGGCTGTAACGAAATACGATGTTATCACGCTTAAGCACGCAGTACCGCGGCAGGTATGGTTCCTTCATTCCGCTATTGTGGTTTGGCTAAGCTTAGTGAATGATTGTTCACTTTGTGTACAATCGTTCACACGCCCTTGACGAAAGCAGCCAATCAGTCTGCGCCTTACGGCTTGACTTCTTGGGCTTTCGGGGCAAAATAAAATTTTTCCCATTTAATAGGTCCCTTGAAAGTACTTAAACGCGCTGCGCTTGAACGAAAGTACTTTCCGCGGGGATGCTTGATAGGGAAAAATTTGATTTCTTGACGCCAACCCACGACGCTCCATTCCGGAACCATGCCTGCCGCTGCCTTATCATAGCAGTTGTCTGCGTCTCAGACACTGACAGGTATTTCGTTACAGCCCTTCCATATGTCTGCCACTATTTCTATATACAGCAAAGGAGTGATCCGCATGAAAGTCGCCGTCATCCAGATGAATACGAAACTCGGAGAGCCGCTGCGCAATGAGGCTCATGCCCGCGAGCTCATCGAGAGCGCGATGGCCTCGCGTCCGGATGTGCTGGTCCTCCCTGAGATGTGGCCGCTCGGCTTCTTCCCCAGGAACACCGCTGAGCTGGCCGACCGTGACGGCCAGCATATCCGCCATTTCCTGGCCGCTCTGGCCCGGGAGTACCGCGTCAACATCGTCGGCGGCTCGACAGCCAACAGCATCGGTGCTCATATATACAATACCTGCTACGTCTTCGACCGCGACGGGCATCAGGTAGCCGTCTATCACAAGACACATCTCTTCAATCCCGGCCGCGAGGGCGAGGTATTCACGCCTGGCGACCGGCTGGCGACATTCGAGCTCGACGGCGTCTGCTGCGGAGTCGCCATCTGCTATGATCTGCGGTTCCCGGAGCTGTTCCGGCGGCTGGCCCTCTCCGGTGCCGCCATCGTGTTCCTGCCGGCCGTATGGCCGACGGAGCGCCTCATCCACTGGCAGACGCTCACGCGCGCCCGCGCCATAGAGAATCAGATCTTCCTCGTCGCCGCCAATGCCTGCGGTGGCTACCATCACGAGCATACGCTGGGCGGCCACTCCGCCATTATCGACCCCTGGGGTGAGATGCTGGCGACAGCCGGCGACGACGAGGAGATCATCCAGGCCAATATGCGCCTCATCATCCGCGACCAGATCAAGCAGTCGATGGACGTCTTCGCCGACCGCCGGCCGGAGCTGTACTGAAGCCTAAGCAGCCGGACAGTCAATGTGTTTCCGTAACGCAAAATAGCAGCCCGCCACCCCTATCGCCTCGCTGCGCTCGGCACTTTCCCCAGAGGGGACAGCTTGTAAAGAGCCTTCCCCAGCGGGGAAGGCTCCTCCCTCTCTCAGCTCAGGCGGATGACGCCGGGCTGGTCTATGAGCCAGCGGTCGTGGTCGTGGCGGAACAGGGCTGGCAGGCGGACCTGGATATGCTTGTAGGGCTGATCGGCCTCCTCATAGTTCGTAGCGAATGTCTCTTTTATCCCGCCTTTGTCGTTGGCCTCTTTGTCGACCGGCACGAGCGGATTCGGGACGACGGCATAGTCGCCCGGCTGACCGGTAATCGGCCAGGCCCAGTACGTGCAGGCCGCGAATGTAGCGGCCCGCTCGAAGCGCGGCATCCGCTGGCCATTGATCTCTGCCGCATGGTCCGTGCAGATGAGCAGCTGGAGCTGCTGCTGGTCGCAGAAATCCTCGCAGGCCTTTTCCGCGAGCGGCGCGTCCAGACTGTCGGCCAGATGATTGTAGTCATCTATGAACCGCTGCCATATCGCATCATTGCCGGACGCGAGACCGCGCTTCTTCTTCTCGGCCTCGCGCTTGGCCCGCTTCTGTGCCAGAGCCTCCTCCGTGATGCCGTCAGCGATCTCGCGCTGAGCAGACGGAGCCGGCACTCCGCTATCGGAATCCGCCTCTCCGGACTCCTGCCCCAGCAGTCTGGCCAGTACCTCCGGCAGCTCGATCTCCGGCTCCGCTGCTGATTCCTCCAGCTTGGCGATTAGGCGCTCACGCTCATGCTCCAGCGCTTTCAGGCGCCGTTCCAGTACTTTCACCTGCACGAGGCTCTTGCGCTCGATTTCAGCGATGATCTGCCGGTCCTGACGCCGCACCATCCAGACATAGACGGCGACACCGAGGGCCATGATGCTGACGATCAGGTTCAGCAACGTTACGACATCCAGTATCTGCGGAGGAAAAACTCCCATCGTAATCACTCCTCATAGTTATGCAAGGATGCCACTACTGCATCCAGAAACTTACCGCTATCGGCTCCCACATCTAAAGGACAGGGAGTCGTTTTATCTTTATTATAACGCAACTACCTGAATCCTGCCACGCAAAAAGGGACTGCCGAACACAGTCCCTTTTTATATTTGCCACGGGCTGTAACAAATAACGAAATGTCTGCTCTGTCAGCGACTAAGCTGATAAAGCAGCGACAGGCATGGTTCCGGAATGGAGCGTCGTGCTTTGGCGTTAAGAAATCAAATTTTTCCCTATCAAGCATTCCCGCGGAAAGTACTTTCGTTCAAGCGTAGCGCGTTTAAGTACTTTCAAGGGACCTATTAATGGGAAAAATTTCATTTTAGCCAAACCACAATAGCGGAATGGAGGAACCATACCTGCCGCGGTACTATATGCTCAGGCCCGACAATATGCTATTTCGTTACTACCCATTCTTTCATCGACTCACACATCGACGAGCGGTACGGTCAGGATGAACTTCGTTCCCTTGCCGAGATCGCTGTCTATGTCTATCTTTATCTGATGCTGCTCCGCGATCCATTGGGCGATGGAAAGCCCGAGGCCGGTGCCGCTGATGCTCTTGCCCTTCGTGCGCGACGTATCGACGCGGTAGAAGCGCTCGAATATCTTCTCATGGTCTTTCTTCGCGATGCCGATGCCATCGTCCCCGAGCTCGAGGCGCATGGTCTTGCCATCGGGATTCAGCCGCGAGTCGACCCATATATGGCCGCCCTCGGGCGTGTATTTGCGGCTGTTATCGAGGAATACGCGCAGCATCTGCCGCATGGCGCTCTGATCCGCATATATCATGCCGTCATCATTGTGCCGCAGCTCGACCGTATGCGTCTTCGTGGCTACCTGCATCTTGCGCACGACATCATCCAGGAGCTCGCTGAGCTCGACATTCTCCTTGTGCAGGACCTGACGCTGCTGGTCCGCCCGGGCCAGGAACAGCAGTCGCTCGACGAGCTGCTGCATATCCTCGGCCTCCGAGCGGATGGAGGATATGCCCTCATCGAGGATGGCCTGGTCACTGCGCCCCCAGCGTGACAGCAGATCCGAATAGCCGAGTATGACGGTGATCGGTGTCCGCAGCTCATGTGAGGCATCTGACACGAAACGCTGCTGCTGCTGCAATCCGGCCTGCAGGCGATCCAGCATGTGGTTGAACGTATCCGCCAGCTCGGACAGCTCATCATGCACCGGCAGTACATCGATGCGGCGGTCCATGCGCTCGACCTCGATGCGGCGGGCTGTCGCCGTCAGGTCGCGAATCGGCTTCAGTATGCGATCGCTCACGAGATATCCGGCGAACAGCGCGAGCAGGAACCCCGATATCGTCATGATGAGCAATATGCGCTGCAACGTCGTCAGGAAATTCCGCTCAGCCGTAATCGTCTTGAAGAAATGCAGCTGGTAGATATCGCCATGATACTCCATCGACACCGTCGCATGGTAGATGGTTGAGTTGCCCAGTTCTGAGACGAGCAGTCCTTTCTTTGCCCAGAAAGGCTGTTCCCTCAGCGTATGGTCCTCGATCTCCTGTATCGACGGGAAATGGGCATCGTTCTCATAGACGATTCCCCCGGCCATATCAGTGATGCGGAGCACGACACCGGGCATCACCGGATCATCGCTCCACAGGATCTCCGCGACGGGACGCCCTGTCTTCATCGCCTCGGTCATGTGCTGGATCGACATCTCGAGCTCGACCTCGGCCTGATGCGAGAACGAGGAGTAGACGCCAATGCTCGTGCAGATGCTTACGACCAGCAATACGAGCAGCAGCATGACGGCATAGAGACAGGTCAGCTTCGTCGATATGCGCACATAGCCGAGCGATCGCAGCCGGCGGTGCATCCGTCGTCGGAGCTGTGCCCGCCAGCCGCAAAAGCGGTCGGCAGACTCCTCGGGATTAGTCGACTTCCTTGACTGCATAGCCTACGCCTCGCACCGTGAAGATGAACTTGTGATTGAACTTCTCATCTATCTTGGCACGCAGGTAGCGGATGTAGACGTCGACGACATTCGTATCGCCGGTATAGTCGTAGCCCCAGACCTCCTGGAGGATCTGCTCACGCGTGAGCACATTGCGCTTGTTGCGCATGAGGTACTCGAGCAGCATATACTCCTTCTTCGTGAGCTGGACCTCTTTGCCATAGGCCGTGACCTCGTAGCGGCTCGGATACATGACGAGCTCGCCCACCTGCAGGCGCTCACCCGAACCGGACTCATCCACTTTCTTCGGCTCGTGCTTGCGCAGCGCATTGCGGATGCGGGCCATAAGCTCCTGGATGTTGAACGGCTTCGTCACATAGTCGTCGGCACCGATGTCGAGACCATTGACTTTATCCTGGATATCATCCTTCGCCGTGAGCATGATAATCGGCACATCCGATACCTCGCGCACGCGCTTGCATATCGTGATGCCATCGAGGTCCGGCAGCATAATGTCGAGCAGCACGAGGTCGAAATCCTCCTGCATGAGCTTCTCATAGGCGCGCTCGCCATTCTCCTCCGTCTGTGTCACGTAGCCCTCATGTTCCAACTCGATCTGCAGGAACCGGGCAATGCGGCGTTCATCCTCTACAATGAAAATCTTCTGCGACTGAGCCATCTCTATCCCTCCAAAACCTTGATCAAAAAAAGATCATTCACATCCAACATCGGACAAAATATACAAAATAGCACACGCCAGAAAATATTCCAGCGTATGCTACTACTATATACCGATATTTCCCGCTTGGAAAGCCTTCATAGTCATTTTTAACTGAAGTTTTATCGGCAGTTATGGCTTTACTCATTCCCAGCCGCATTGCGGCCGGCAGCCTTGGCCATGAAGCGATCGACAGCTACGGCAAAGCGCACGTGCGTGCCCTTGCCGATCTCGCCGGCCTCATCGTAGGCCCGCACGGCAAAGACGATTTTGCGCCCCTCGACCGCCGTGACCTCGGCCTCCGCCCGCACGGACATACCTACGGGCGTGGGAGCCTCATGCATGAGCTCCATCGAGCCCCCGACCGTCGTCCAGCCATCCGGCAGCAGCGGCTCCAGGAGCTCGGCCGCCGCCTGCTCCATGAGGCAGGACAGCGCCGGCGTCCCATACACCGGAAGCGTGCCGCTGCCAAGATGCGCCGCCGTATTCTCATCCGTCACCCGGTCCGTCACCGTATTTTTGAGACCAACCTTCACATTCGTTAGTTCCATATCCTGTATGCCTCCCTTTACT
>Ga0256404_1010325_pt1 | contig 12956 bp, 13 predicted proteins | sample RumenRJG_01DNA_FD_185990 | JGI IMG/M metagenome (GOLD analysis project Ga0256404, IMG submission 185990) | Bovine rumen microbial communities from Lethbridge, Alberta, Canada - RJG_01 | ecosystem: Host-associated > Mammals > Digestive system > Stomach > Rumen | place: Canada: Alberta | collected...
TGGTTGGTTGGTTGGTTGGTTGCATTTTCCGTACCATAATTACAAAACAAAAATCCAAATTTGAGCCAATTTTAGTAGTTTTTTGTTTATTTAACCACAATAAATTTTGATTTTCAGTTTGTGCAATTTTTGCACAAACTGAATTTACGCTCCACTGAGTTTCATTATAGAAAAATTCTTACTTATCGTCAGTAGCATCAATTACGCTAAGAGGTTTTGGTCTCTTTAATTTGATGTGAACAGACTAGAAGTAAGCAGTACCGTTTACGAATACGCCTGCACCAGAGTCTAACTTCATCTTGCCTTGGTAATCACCATCTTTGTTGTATAACTTGTAGTAGTGATCAAAGGTATAAGCAACACCTGCGTTAATTGTGGTGTGCTCGCTTGGTGAGAATTGAGCTGCAATAGATGCACGATAGGCTTTATCTAATAAGTAAGACTCATCGCCGTATACGCTGTGTTTCTTTAACTTAGTGTATCCACCACCTAAGTAGCTTACTTTACCGTTTAAAGCAAAGAAGTCATTGAATCTGAAAGTAGCTTCATTTGTAGGGAAACCAACTTTGAAAGATAAGCCTTCAGATTTAGGATCTCCTGTAGCTAATTGTACAACTGGGTAAGCATAGGTCTTAACTGGGTTAGTACCTACACCTGCACCACCTTCAAAGTTAAAGCCGTTACCTAAATCAAATACTAAGCTTCCTTGAGCTAAAACGTCATAGCAATCACCTGCATCAAAATCCTCTTGCCATGAGAAAGAACCACCTGCTAACACTTTAGCTTGGATATCTTGACTTACTTCAAATCCAGTATGAATAAAGCCATAAAGAGTTTGCATATCGTCGATATCTTCAGCGTGGTCAATTTCAATAGTCTTGTACTTGTAGCCTGCTGAGAACAAGTCATTACCAAAATCAACACCATAGGTGTTAGCAGTTACATCATTGTTAGACTTTGTTTCAGTATCGTATGAATCAAAAAATGGTGTGATGTACCAAGCATTAGCACTAGTAGATAAAGTTAAAGCTAGGGCTGTTGCTAAAGCTAATTTTTTCATTTTATTTCCTATATAAAAAACTTAAGTTGTCTATATTGTAGTCTTTCATGAAAAAAGATCTAGACTACAAAACTAATATATTTGTAGGTCTAGATCCTTATGCTTGCTAATTTACCTTATATTTGCTGACTGCCTTATCAAAAGGCATACATCATAAGTGCATATGCTTTACACGTTCAGAAACCTCAGCTCTTTTAGCATCATTAAATCTATCTAAGGTGCCAACAAGATAGCCTGTTACTCTGCGTATGCGCTCAAACTTTACACCTTGACCTACAATACCTGCATGATTTGGGCGTAATCTGCAATAATTTTCCATAAGAAGCTCCTAATTTTATGATGATACTATTCTATGAAAAATTTTGCTTAACTTATCAGTTATTAAGAATTATTATCAATTTATTTTCTTAGCATATAGTTAGCAAGAAAAAATTATTACGTAAGCTAAGTCAGTGCTTTGAAATTGTGATATATTTTCACGGCAAATAGAGCTTTGTTGGACTAAAAACCATGCTATTAACTAAAACTATAAAAACCTTATTTTTATGCACTCTGTGTGCAACCGCTATTGCAGCTGACGATTCAACTCAAATCAATGACAAATTCACACAAATCAAAGGCACTATTGATAGCATCAATGGTGAACTTTCTGCTCAAAGAGCATCTATTGGCGAATTAAAAGCTGATTTACAACACAATAATGATACTTTGAAAAAACAAATCTTTGAAGAATTAAAAGCTATCCAAAGACAGAGCCAATATGTGTATGACAACATTCTTGCTCAACATGATCGTAACGGAGGCAATATGAATTTAAAACCACTTCGTAATTACGATTTACAAACCCCTGATGGCAAGATGATTTTTGGTGAAATCGAGTACTTCTATGTAAAAGAAGCAGATGCAACCATTGAAGCTCGTATTGATACTGGTGCCTCTCAATCCTCTATTAGCGCTCAAGACATCAAAGAGTTTGAGCGTAATGGCAAAAAGTGGTTACGTTTCAAGATTGTTCACAATGATAGAGTAATTGAGGTTGAAGCTCCTTTTGTAAAGCAAACCAAACTAAGACAATCCTCTATCGACGGTTATAGCTATCGACCAATTGTAAGACTAAATGTAAAAGTTGGCGATTACTCTACTAGCGCAGAGTTTAATCTTGTAGACAGATCTAAAATGCAGTTTGCCCTACTAATTGGCAGACCACTACTTACTGATATCGCAGTAGTTGATGTTTCACGTAAATACATTCAAAAACGTGCTGACAAAAATGGTCTACTTATCATCAACACAGACGATTTTGTTGCAAACAAAAAGAACAACATCAATGTCAACGAAGCTTACGACAAATTGCAAGAAGAAAACAAAGGTGGTCAAATTGCAACTGTAGCTAAAGATGGAACTGAGAGCATGGGTACTGATCCAAAATTATCTTTACCTTCAGTTAGCAACAAGATTGAATCAGAGGAAGGTAAACTTCCAAGTTCTAAAGTAGATAAGAAAAAAGTTCAAAAACCAAAGCAAGAGCCAAAACAAAAAGCTAAAAACGACAAAGCTCATGCAAAAAACACAAAATCAAAACTAAGTGAAAAAGAAAAAGCAGCTAAAGAGCTAGCTGAGAATTATCAGAAATCTCAAAATGCAGTTGACTAAGGATTAAAAAATGGTTTCTCGTGGCTTATTTTATTTTGTAACAGCAATTCTATTTTTAGCTGGAATTCTTTTAATCGGATACCAAAGAGTTACTTTTGATATTCCTTTTGTGCCAAGTGATGAGCGACAAATTTGGACGGTTGAGGCTCGCGTTGAATTTGAACCAAAAGATAATGTTGCTACAGAAGTGGTTTTAGCATTACCTGCTGTACAACCTGGCTTTACTCAACTTGAGCAAACCACCGCAAGTTTAGGTTACGGCGTAAACTACGTTAAAAAAGATGGTAGCAACTTTGTAGAGTGGACAAAAAGAAATCCACAAGGTTTACAGATTGTTTACTACCGTGCAGATATTTTAGTTGATAAAAGTGCTACAGCTTCTTCTATGATTGTACCTGCTCTAGTACAAAGTACAGAGCCTGAGCCTTATGCTACAGCTATGGCTGAAATTGCTCGTGTAGCAACTTCAAGAAGCTCTGGTCCTTATTCTTTTGCTACTCAAGTAATTCACGAGTTAAATCAAGAAAGTGAGTTAACCTCCCTACTATTTTCAAAGTACAAGCGTTCAGAATTATTAACAAACATCTTACAAGTAGGTAAGGTGCATGCTCGTACTGTTGGCGTGTTAGAGTTAAAAGATGGTCGTCGTAATCAAAAATTACATAACTATGTAGCTGTATTTAATGGCTCTGAATATAAGATCTTTAACCCAACTACTGGCAAAACAGGTCTTGAGCAAGATCAAATGATTTGGAATGACAATGGTAATTCCCTATTAGATATTTCAGGTGGTCATAACGCTCTAGTTCGCTTTACCACCATCAATCATCCTGTAAGTGCAGTTGAGGCTGGTGAGCGCAAAGCAAACATTGATATTGCAGCAGGTGAGGAATTAGTTCCTTTCTCTTTATCTGCCCTACCACTAGATGAGCAATCTTTATTTAAAGGCTTACTACTTTTACCTATTGGTGTAGTGATCGTTGTATTTTTACGTGTAATTGTAGGTATTAAGACCTCTGGTACCTTCATGCCAGTTTTGATTGCCATGAGTTTTCTTGAAACCTCTTTATGGTTTGGTCTAATAGGTTTCGTATCCATCGTAGGTGTAGGCTTAATCGTAAGATCTTGGTTATCAAGATTGAACTTACTGTTAGTTGCTAGAATCTCTGCGGTAATTATCACGGTAATCGGTTTAATTGGCTTTATCTCCTTCTTTACTTTCAAAATCGGACTTACAGAAGGCGTAAAGATCACTTTCTTCCCAATGATTATTCTTTCTTGGACTATTGAGAGAATGAGTATTTTGTGGGAGGAAGAAGGTTATAAGGAAGTATTAAAACAAGGTGGTGGCTCTCTATTTGTAGCTGTGGTTGCCTACCTTTCTATGAGCAGTGTCTTTATTCAACACTTTACTTATAACTTCCTAGGCTTGCAGTTAATTCTATTATCCTTAGTTTTAATTATGGGTAACTACACTGGCTTTAGATTATCTGAGTTAAAGCGCTTTAAGCCACTTGCAAACCAGATTAACCTCTATCAAAACGGTGATGAAAAGATTCATGAGTCAGTACGTCTAAAAGACGAATTGAATGCTTTAAAGTCTGATCCTCATAATGTATACCGCAAGTGGAAGAATGAGGCTCAAGAAAGCATTGATAATAGCAAGGATCATCAATAATGGATATCTTAGCTTATTTAAAAGGTTTCTATGAGCGCTATGCCTCTCCTATTGAGATGGCAAAAGATGGCATTATGGGAATGAATCAGCGTAATGTAAATTACATTGGTCGTTACAATAAACGCTCATTATTCCCACTTGTAGACAATAAGTTGTTAACTAAGCAAATTGCGCTTAAAAATCACGTAAAAACTCCTGATTTAATTGGATCTATCCAAAATCAGCCAGAGGTTAATAACGTCTTAAATGTTATTGGCAACCATACAGAGTTTTGTATCAAACCCGCTCACGGCTCTGGTGGTAAAGGTATTTTAGTTATCAAAGATAAAAGTAAGACCACTGGAAACTTCATTAAATCCTCAGGTCAGGAAATTACTTTACACGAATTAAAACGCCACATTACTAATATCCTAGCAGGTCTATTCTCCCTAGGTGGTAAGCAAGATGTGGCTTTAATTGAGGATTTAATTCACTTTGATAATGTGTTCTCAGGCTACAGCTATGACGGTGTTCCTGATACTCGTGTGATTGTCTTCCAAGGCTTTCCTGTAATGTGCATGATGCGTTTGTCTACCTCAGCATCAGATGGAAAAGCAAATTTGCACCAAGGCGCGGTAGGTGTAGGTATCTGTGTCAGAACAGGTCGTGCCGTACGTGCTGTGCAACACAATGAGCCAATTACAATCCACCCTGATACCGATAAAGTGCTATCAGAGCTTAGAGTTCCTCATTGGAGAGAGGTGCTAGAGCTTGCAGCCTCTTGTTATGATATGTCAGGCTTAGGTTACATTGGTACTGATATCGTACTTGATAGAGATAAAGGTCCTATGCTACTTGAGTTAAACGCAAGACCAGGTCTTGCAATTCAAATTTGTAATAATGCAGGCTTATTACCAAGACTTCGTTTAATTGAAGCTATGACGAAAAAGCATCGCTTATCAATTGAACAACGTGTTGCTTTTTCTATGCAACACTTTGGCGTATTTAATGAGTAGTCTTTAACTTTAGCTAAAGCTTTAATGTCTTAAAGCTTTAGTTTTGAAGCTACACATCCTTTCAAAATAAAATTCAATCTTTTATCAAGATCTAAATTTTTGAAAATAGAGTGAATTTTTTATCCTTGTAAATACTTATAAACTTTTATCTTTTTAATGATTTGCTATACTTATCGACATGAAATTTTTTAAGCAGATGTTAACTTTAAGTGTACTTTTGACAAGCGCAAATTGCTTTGCTCTAAGTCATGAGTGTACTTTAACTTACAGACCCAAAACTGACGAAACAGCTTTTGCAGCAGTTGGATCTTCTCTGAAGATTGCCGACAAGACTTGTATTAACTCTTATTTAGAGATCAAAGCTGATACTGTAAGTGGAGCTATCACCATCCCTAAAGGTTTATATCCTGTTTTAGAAAATTCAGACAAAAGAATTAGTTTTGCAACTATTGCAAAAGATACAGTAACTAAAGTTGAAAGTTGTGCTTTTTGCGATCCAATAGACGAGTTATTTATCGATAAAGCAAAACCTAAGACCTTGTGTGTGTTAAGTATGCTTAAGATTGAAAGTTGCGCTAAAGACAACAGCATTGCTTATCAATTACAATCACAAAAAGAAACCAGCACAGGGCTTTGTACCCCAACCTTAGTTTATTTTGGACGTAATGGTGATGTCTTAAATTTTGCAATCAACGATTGCAATACTATAAGTAAACCAACCTTAACTTATGATTTAAGTTTAGGTAATGTCATCAGATTTTTAGACGAGCAAATAGAAATTCACAAAGCAGACAATATGGGAATTTACTACTCTCGCATGCCAAGTCCTAAACTTAAAAATAATGAAACTATCAATGAACAGAAGTTCATTGTAGCAAGTAAGTAAATAATAAAAGCTACAAAGCATTATTACTTTGAGCCGAGAATAAGAATATGTTTTTTAAAGTACTAGAATTTTTACCTGTGATTATCTTCTTTGTATGCTACAAGCTTACAAATAATTTAATTTTAGCAACTACCTTAATTGTAGGTGCTTGTTTAATCACCACCGCAATTCAATATGTAGCTACCAAACAGCTTTCAAGAATGCAGATCTTTTTAGTATTTGCAATTTTACTTTTTGGTCTACCAACTGTATTGCTAAAAGATCCTTCCATTATTAAGTGGAAAGTAACTGTGGTGAACATGCTTTTTGCACTAACTATTTTTATTTTTCAGTTTGTGCTCAAGAAGAATCCTTTCTCATTCCTTTTACAAAAGGAATTACCAATTCCAGATAAAGCTTTTGCTCTTTTAGGTGCTTACTGGATGGTATTCTTCTTTATATCAGGTCTATTAAATGTCGTGATAGCTTTTTATTTACCTGAGCTTATAGGTGTAACAGAAAGTGAAGCTGAAGCTTTGTGGGTTGACTATAAGACCTTTGGAAATCCTATTTTAAACACAATTTTTGCCCTAATAACTGGTGTGGTACTGATTAAAAAGTACCCTGAAATCATCAAAGAAAAAACTAATAACAATAATTAAGAGGTTTTGAAAAATGCCAGATCAGAATTTTGGAAATATTAAGTATGCAGTTATTCCTGTTGCAGGTTTAGGTACTCGTCTACTACCAGCTACCAAGGCTATTCCTAAGGAGATGATGCCTTTAGTTGATAAACCTCTAATTCAATATGTGGTAACAGAGGCGGTAAAGGCAGGCATTAAAAACATTGTTTTAATCACCCATTCATCAAAGAATGCCATTGAGAATCACTTTGATACCTCTTTTGAGCTTGAGGCTACTCTTGAAAAGCGTGTAAAACGTCAGCTTTTAGCAGAAGTTCAAAACATCATTCCTGACGACGTTTCTATTCTAAGTGTACGTCAAGGTGAATCAAAAGGTTTAGCTCACGCCATTCAATGCGCAAGCCCTATTATTGGAAAAAATCCTTTTGCAGTAATTTTACCTGATGTAATTATTGATGATAGTCAATCTAATCTTGCAACAGAAAACTTGTCTGCTATGATCCGCCGTTTTGAAGAGACTGGTAATCCTCAAATCATGGTGGAGAAAGTTCCTGATGAAGCTGTAAGTGCTTATGGTATCGTCGATATTGATAAAAAGGATTTAAAACCTGGTGAATCTATTGGTATTAAATCTATGGTTGAAAAGCCAAAAGTAGGTGAAGCTCCATCTAATTACGCAGTTGTAGGTCGCTATGTTCTACCAACTGAAATTTGGTCTTTATTTAAAAAGACTCCTATTGGAGCTGGTGGTGAGTTCCAGCTTACTGATACCATCGATTTACTTATGAATATGATGGATATTGAAGCTTATAACATCGTAGGCAGATCACATGACTGTGGCAACAAGTTAGGTTATGTTGAAACTTTCATCGAGTATGCTTTGCGCAATAAAGAAATTGGAGCTGACTTAAAAAAAATCATTAGCAAAATACTTTAATAAGTAATACCATAATTACTCAATTTCTTTTGCTTTTGGTAACCTTTAATGAATTGGAAAATAGTATTAGCACTACTTGTTAGTTTTGCTCTGTTGATGAGCTCAAGCTACACCATGCTAATACCATTTTTACCTATCTACCTTGATAAAGAGCTAGGTGCAAGTCGTGAAAGCCTGTCCATGTGGTCAGGCTTAGTTTTTGCAATCTCCTTTGCTATCAGCGCTTTTGCAGCCCCTTTGTGGGGTAAGCTTTCAGATAAGATGGGCAAAAAGCCTATGATCATAAGATCAAGTGTCTTAATTGCCATCACTTACTTTTTAGCAGGTATTGTCACCACTCCTTTTGAACTATTTCTGGTTCGTGCCTTCCAAGGTGTAGCTGCTGGTTTATGGCCTGCTTGTCTTGTGATGCTTTCAGCCTATGCTCCTAAAAAGAAATTAGGTTTTGCCATGGGGTTAATGCAAAGTGCTAACATTACAGGATCAATTTTAGGTCCACTATTAGGTGGTATTCTTGCAACCTCCTTTGGTATGAGAAATTCATTTTTTATAGGAGCTGCTGCCTTATCTTTAATTAGTATTACCACTATTCTTTTTATTAAAGAGCCACCAAAGCAAGAAAATACAGATCCTGTAAATCAAAAGGCACCTGGGTATTTATCTTTACTTAAAGACAAGAATCTTTTAATCTTATTATTTGTAGTAGGTTTTACCAATTTTGTCATCATGCAAATACAGCCTATTGTAGCTTTGTATGTCGAAAAGCTAAATCAAAGCTCTCATGATGTCATGATTTTATCTGGCTTAGTACTATCTTTAGGTGGCTTTGCAGGAGCAATAGCTGCTCCTATTTGGGGTAAAGCAGGACAAAAACACGGCTTTTATAAAACTCTTACCCTCTCTCTAATCGTGGCAGGAACCTTAATTGCTATGCAAGGTCTACCAAATATGCTTTGGTTATTTGCCCTTATGCAATTTGTTTGTGGTTTAGCTTTTTCAGGTATCTTCCCATCAGCAAACTCAATTTTAGTGCTCTTTACTCCAAGTAACATCCGTGGCACTGGCTTTGGTCTACTCTTCTCTGCCCAAATGGTAGGTGGTGCTATAGGACCTATCATAGGTGGCTTTTTAGTAACCTTCCTGTCCTTTAATAGCGTTTACTTTGCCTCAGGATCTGTATTAGTTGTTTTAGGTTTATACCTTATTACATTAGCTCCTAAAACTTTTAAACAAAGAGCTAATGCTAACAGCTCAAATAGCTAAACTTTAATGCACCTAATTTAATCATTTCTGTCACTTTAAAGCGCATTTTCACCTAATTTAGGCTCATTTATGAGCATTTATAATTTCGTGTTCTTAACTTATCTATACTACACTTAAGTTCTTAACTTAAGAGATCCTATTTATGCAAGACGAATACATCGGACAAAGAATCAAACAAGTACTTTTTGATAAACGTATGACAGGTTTTGAGCTAGCCTCTAAAGCCATGATCTCAGAAGGTGGTTTATCACAAATCATCAACGGCAAGATTAAAAACTTAAAAGTTGATACGGCTTTGAGAATTGCAAATGCTCTAGAAGTTTCATTAATGTGGTTAATCTCTGGTGTAGGAACTCCAGAGGACACAGAGAATGTAAGCCTTAACAGTGGTAATTTGCAAGACTACTATCAAATCCCAAGATATGAAGTGCAGTTTGATCCTAGTTTAGACAGTAAAGTAAAATTCATCGAGTATAAGTACGATAGATTAACCTCCTTTCACAAATCCTACTTTGACAAGTATGGGGTGAGTGACGCCTCTTTATGCAAGAGCTTTAAAGTTCAAGGCGATAGCATGGAGCCTTTAATTAGAAATGGCGATTATGTAGTGGTAGATTGCTCTTCTAAAAATGTAATTGATGGCGATATCTACGCTTTTTGTGATGCTAAAGGCTTACATGTAAAAAGACTAATTGTGCCACTTCGTGGTGGTTTAATTATTCGCTCCGACAATGATAGTTATCAAGATGAGTTCTTATCAAAAGAGGAAGTTTGTAATTTAACCATCATAGGTCATGTAATTGATAGAGCTGGATCTTTGATGGGAGCTTAACCTTTTTTGAAGTGCGACATACTTTTATCGTTTGGTGTTTTTAAAATAAATTAAAGCTTTCTATAATTGAAAGCATGAGACGCACTAACTATATAATTTGGTTAATTATTTTTAATATCTTAGTTTTAAGCAGTACTAATACTTTAGTAATGCCCTTTTTATTGATGTACTTAAAAGAAGATCTTTTCTGTACTCAAGATACCTTAAGTTTCTATACCGCCTCTTGTTACTCTATAACCTTTATTGTAAGCATGATAGCAGCGCCTTTATGGGGCAAATTGTCCGATAAAATCGGCAAGAAAAGCATGCTTTTAAGAGTTCTAATACTCTTAGTTATCTCCTATTATTTAGCAAGTATCTGCACAAGTGCTCTTCAATTTTTACTTGTAAGAGCATTCCAAGGTTTAGCTTGTGGAATGACACCTGCACTTTTAGCCTTTATCACCACTCATTCAGAACAACAGGACACAGGTAAACACATGGGGCTTGTTCAAAGCTCAAATCTTATTGGTGCTATCATAGGTCCTTGTTTAGGAGGCTTGATTGCGCAATTCTTTGGTGTCAGAACTTGTTTTTATCTAATGCAAGTTTTAGTGTTAGCACTTCTATTATTAGATGTGGTTTTCTTAAAAGAGCCTCAAAAAATTGAAGAGAAGGCTGTTTCATCATCTCACACACCTCTATCTAAACTCTTGCAAGATCCGATTTTACAATCCTTATCAAGTTGCATGTTTGTGCATGCTCTTGTCATTATGATGATAGTACCAATGCTATCTGACTACGTGATAAGACTTAGTGCAAAAGAGAATGATTTACCAATTGCCCTATCTGGAATTATTTTTTCTTTAAGTGGTATTGCAGGTGCTATCTGCTCTCCTTTTTGGGGAAGTCGTGGCTCACAAAAAGGCTACCTTAGAATTTTGCATATAGCAGTACTAGGTGCAAGTATCTTCTACCTTGTGATCTTTAATGTCACCAATATCTATCTATTTGCCTTGGTGCAATTTCTATTTGGTACTTGCATTTGCGCTATCGCCCCTTGCTGTCATAGCATTGGTGCTAAACGCTTTAACAAAGACGATCACACCAAAGTCTTTGCTATTCTCTATAGTTTCTCGCAACTTGGTAATCTAACAGGTCCTATAGTAGGTACTTTGGTAATTACCTTTTTAGATAGTCAATATGTTTTTTTAACTATTAGCAGTATCCTGCTGTTTTTGAGTATCTACCTACTCTCTATTATTGTTATAAATAGCAAAAAAACTTCATAAAAACGGTTATAGATCAAGAGGTTGTATAATACAATAACCAAAATTAAGTATACTCAAAGTTTTCTTATTGAGAATTATTCTTAATAATTTCTCTTTAAAAGTTAATTTTTTTATTCTATTATATACACATCAAGACAGACGAATAAGGCAATATGTTACAGAGAAGAAACAGTAAACAGCGCATGATCATAAGAGAGTTCTTAAAAGATCGCTATGATCATCCAACAGCAGATAAGTTGTTTAACGAAATTAAAGGAGAGCATCCTAATTTTTCGTTAGGAACTGTGTATAGAAACTTATTGTTTCTAACTCAAATTGGTGAGATCCAAGCTTTAGATGTAGGCGACGGCTCTACCCATTTTGATCCTAACCCATTGCCTCATGCACACTTCTTTTGCAAAGAATGTAAGTGTGTGACAGATGTAAAGATGGATAACTATGACGAAATTTGTAAGTTAGCATCCACCAACATCAAAGGTCAGATTCAAAGATGCAGTGTTTATTTAGAAGGAATTTGTCAACACTGTTTAAAGATTAACAAAAATTCCTCAAACAAAAAAGAATAAATAATTAAGGAGACGGTTATGTCATTTGTATGTAAAGTTTGTGGGTATGTTTACGAAGGTCCTGAAGCCCCAGAAGAGTGCCCACTATGTCACAAGAAAGGAGTATTTATGGATACTAATGCACAAGCAACCAAAAAGAATAAATACGCAGGCACCCGTACTGAGCAGAACCTAAAAGATGCTTTTGCAGGTGAATCTCAAGCTCGCAATAAGTACACCTACTTTGCATCTGTGGCTAAGAAAGCTGGTTACGAGCAAATTGCAGCACTATTCTTAAAGACCGCTGAAAACGAGAAAGAGCACGCTAAGATGTGGTTTAAGGAGTTAGGTGAGCTTGGTGACACCGCTGCTAACTTAAAGGCTGCTGCTGAAGGTGAAAACTTTGAGTGGACCGACATGTACGACAACATGGCTAAGGTTGCTGATGAAGAAGGTTTCCCAGAGCTTGCTGCTAAATTTAGAGGCGTAGCTGCCATCGAAAAGATGCACGAGGAGCGCTACAGAAAACTTTTAGCTAACGTTGAAGAGAAGAAAGTATTCGAAAAGTCTGGCGTTACTGTTTGGGAATGCCGCAACTGCGGTCACATTGTTGTAGGTACTAAGGCACCTGAGATCTGCCCTATCTGCAATCACCCACAAAGCTACTTTGAAGTACACGAGGAAAACTACTAATTCTGTTTAAGTTTTCTCATTATCTTCTAAAAACAAAGCCTCTTATGAGGCTTTGTTTTTTAATTAAATCAATATTGCAAATCCTTACAAATTTCTGTTTAAACCGTTGTAGCAAGGCTACTACAACGTTTTAGACATTTAACTAGTTCACAATTTCACCTTTTATCACCATCAAAATTACACTTTGTGAGTAAATCTCACATACTTGATAACTTTTTTCATCTAAAATTTGAAAAGATTTTTGTGTAATTTATTAAACAAAACTGTTGATAAGGTATGCATATGATAAATTTTGATAATATCAAGCTTACAAAAAAGTTCTACTCTATCTTTGTGGGAATTCTATCCTTACTATTGATACTGACTACTCTCCATGGCAAGCCATGGAGGTTCTTACATGATGACATTATACTGTAGACTTACATCATTTTCAGACTTTGGTAATACAGTCTTACTGTCAGAGCAGAGAACTTAACAACCGTGCAGTCTTCTGACCACATCTGCGCTGTTTGAAGGCGCG
>Ga0256404_1010326_pt1 | contig 12953 bp, 12 predicted proteins | sample RumenRJG_01DNA_FD_185990 | JGI IMG/M metagenome (GOLD analysis project Ga0256404, IMG submission 185990) | Bovine rumen microbial communities from Lethbridge, Alberta, Canada - RJG_01 | ecosystem: Host-associated > Mammals > Digestive system > Stomach > Rumen | place: Canada: Alberta | collected...
CAAAAATAACAACTTTTTTCCATCCACACAAAGGTGAGGGAATTTTTCCCTCCCTTTGTTGGAAAAAAAATTGTTTTTACGCACTTTTTTATCCTCAAAAGTTGCGTTTCTTAATGGAACTTAGGCAGCTCTTGACATTTGCCACAGGCGATGCAGCCGCGGATGTCCTTGTGGCCCACGTGGATAATCTCGGTTTCGATGCCGCCTTCGTTGATGGTCTTGGCCACCTCGCTGAGGGCGGTGTAGGTGCAGCCCTTCGCGTTGGGACTGCCGTTAAGTAGTAGTATCTTCATTTTCTTTAAAACAGGAATTACCATATATAAACAGGAATTACCATAAATTATTGTATTCAGCTCTTATTTCCCCAAACGGCACTTGCACAAAACACGGCATTTGTTTCATTTTTTTCAATCCCCTCCATCCGCGCCTGAAAATAAATTTTGCCATTCCAAACAAAAGTCGTAATTTTGCAAAATGAAATACGTTATACTGATATAAGTATATAGAATGCTGTAATATTATGGAATACGATACAAAAGACAAATTGGAGTGGACACTAATATTTGCGTCGGTGTTTGGGCAGAGGTTTGGACTTACGTTGAAGCAGGCATTCAATTACTTGAGTCGCTATCAGGGCATTGACTTCATCGACCGGCACTATGGATATGTTCACACCCAATCGTTCCAGTCGATGGTTGACGACATTGGCGAATACTGCCACAGGAATGGAGGCGCGCTCGTATGATACTCTATCACGGCACAAATGCATCGTTTGAGGCTATCGACCTCTCGCGTTCCAGACCGAACAAAGACTTCGGTCGTGGCTTCTACCTTTCAGCCGACAAGGAGCAGGCTTTGGAGATGGCGAAAGTCAAGGTGGAACAGTTCGAATCGGGCACACCTACGGTAATGGCTTACGAATTCGACGAGACACAGATAGCTCAGTTGAAGGTGCTGCATTTTGATGCATACAGCGAAGACTGGGCAAGGTTTATTCTTCTCAATCGTAATAATGCCAGCGCTGAACCTGCTCACGATTACGACATTGTCATTGGGCCTATAGCCAACGACCGCGTTGGAGTGCAGCTGTGGCGATATGAGACGCAGGCCATTGATTTGGCGACGCTCGTGCGCAATCTGCAATACATGAAAGGAGTGACGATACAGTATTACTTCGGCACAGAACGTGCCATAAAACTTCTGAATAGACTATGAGCGAACGGGAACAGATGACACTGGATATGGTGAAAAACCTTGCGCTGCTGTTGCAAGAAGACAATCCGTCGCTTACGATGGAGCAGGCACTCTCGTTGGTCATAAACTCCGACACCTACCAGCGAATCCTTAACGACGACACACAGCTGTACTACCAAAGCCCTCGCTATGTATACTCCTTTCTCTCGGGCGAACTAAAGACAGGCAAAATATAATTGAAACAAAACGTGCACTTTTGCACCGTGAAACCAAAATATAAACTATGGCATAAAACATAGAATAGACATAAAGACATATTGAGCTGACGCTCTTGTTTTGTTATATGCTCCCCAATAGTATTTCGGGGAGCTTCTTTTTTGTGGCGGAAGAAAATAAATTTCGCTATTCCAAATAAAAGATGTATTTTTACACCCCGTATTCAACGAGTATTAAACCACAAAAGAAAGGAGTATATTATGGCAATCTTTTCAACAGAGTTTAGAATGTGAACCTTTGTGACTCTAAGAACAGCCGCGAATGGTATACCGTGCGGAGGTTATTGGCAAGGTGGACGAACTTTGTGTTTTGTTCTTTAAACTGATATTTATATTTAGGGCTATTTTGATTAGAATAATGGAGGTACAGAGTACATATAAGCTACACTGGAGGGTCGCAGGAAAACTCCGGCCCGCGCCGTATGGCGCAGGCCGGAGTCAAAATAAGAGAGGATGAAGAAAGTTTATCCGTAGTTTTCGATGAGGTGCTTGACGAACTGCGGGTCGCCGAAGTTGATGGTGCCGGTGTCGTGCTGGTTGAATGAAAATCCAGGTGCACAAGTGTGGAGTTTTTCCCATTCTGCGAAAAGGATGTCGCAGGAGGGGACGCCGCGTAACAAGTTGCGCGTGGAGTTTTATTTCTGCTATAGCGCTACAAGCTCATTTTTTTGGCACGAGAAGCGCCTTATTCGCTCATAAAAATGGCAATGCGGCATCAGTTTTCGCTCATTTTTTTGGCAAACATAGCTGAAGTTTCACGAAAAATATGTATCTTTGCAAATCGAAACAGAATACACACAGATATGAGAAGAAAGTTGTACGACAGATTGTTAGACTGGAAGAGTGACCCTGCAAGGAAACCCTTGATACTCGAAGGTGCCCGTCAGGTCGGCAAGACGTGGCTCCTGAAAGAGTTTGGTAGCAAGGAATACGACAATATGGTCTATGTCAATTGCCACGACCATCCCGAGACACACCAATTCTTTCAGCAGGATCTGAATGTCAATAGGATATTGCAAGCTTTCGAGGCATACAGCCGTCAACGGATTGTTGCAGGCAAGACTTTGGTTTTTATCGACGAAATACAGGAGGCTCCGCACGCCATCGAGAGCCTGAAATACTTCTGCGAGGAGGCACGAGAGCAACATGTCGTGGTGGCGGGATCGCTGCTCGGTGTGGTCAACCGCCCCGGAGAGTCGTTCCCCGTAGGCAAGGTGAACACACTGCGGTTGATGCCTATGAGCTACGAGGAGTTTCTGTGGGCACTGGGGGCCGATGCGCTCGCCGATGGGGTGGCACAATGCAACTGGACATTGATGGCCGATATGCGCGTCAGTTATGAGGAACATTTGCGCCAATACTATTATGTCGGTGGAATGCCCGAAGCCGTGCTGCATTACACTACGCAAGGCGATGTCAATGGCGTTCGGCGCATACAGGAAGAGATCCTGTCCAACTACAGCAGCGACTTTGCCAAACACGCCGCCGGCGAAACGCAGCGCATACGAATGGTGTGGGACAGCATTCCCAGCCAGTTGGCACGGGAGAACAAAAAATTCATTTACGGAGCTGTCAGGAAGGGAGGTCGTGCCCGCGACCTCGAAAACGCCATCCAGTGGCTGGTCGATGCCGGACTGGTACACAAGGTGTATCGCTGTGCCAGACCAGCGATGCCGCTCAAATTCTACCGCGACCCTGCCGCCTTCAAGCTCTACCTGCTTGACATCGGACTGCTTGGAGCCTTGTCGGAAGCACCAGCGATGCAAATGCTTGTCAGCAACGACGTCTTCAAGGAGTTCAAGGGGGCTTTCTCTGAAAACTATGTTGTGCAACAGATGATGAACGTGCCGTCATTGTCGGCCTACTACTATAGCAAGGACAATTCACGGTTGGAGGTGGACTTTCTGGTGCAGCACGGCGAGCGTGTGATACCCGTGGAGGTCAAAGCCGAAGAGAATGTGAAGTCAAAGTCGCTTGCCCAGTTTGTGAAGGTGGACTTTGCCGAAGAACAGCTGAGGGGGCTGCGCATCTCGATGAAGCCATATGCCGACCAGGGCTGGATGGAAAACATTCCGCTCTATGCAGCAGAAGGATATCTAAACTCGGAAAAAACCATTGAATAAAGGACGGCTATTTCAAGAAAAGTATTCTATGACATATTTTAATTATGAATAGTTACCTAATGCAATATTGAGAAGACAATTGTGTGTATAAAAAACAAAGGCTTAAATCCGCGGATTTAAGCCTTTGTTTTTCAATGCGCCAAATCTCGGAATAGTTTGAATGGCGATTGAGTATTACTCGCTGCGTGCGAGCGTTTATCCGTAGTTCTCGATGAGGTGCTTGACGAACTGGGGGTCGCCGAAGTTGATGGTGCCGGTGTCGTGCTGGTTGAGCTTGGCAATCTGGGCCATCTCGCTGTCGGTGAGGCGGAAGTCGAAGATGTCGAGATTCTGCGCCATGCGCTCCTTGTGGGTGCTCTTGGGGATAGCTACTATGCCACGCTGCGTCAGCCAGCGCAGGGCCACCTGCGCGGCGCTTTTGCCGTACTTGCTGCCGATGGCGGCCAGCTCGGGACTTTTGACGATGCCGTCAACGCCCTGTCCGCCCAGCGGACCCCAGGCCATCATCCGCGTGCCGAACTGGGCGTGCAGCGGCTCGATGGCGGTCTGCTGGATTAGGGTGTTGCACTGCAGCTGGTTGACCATCGGCTTCACCTCCACATAGTGGGCGAAGTCGAAGAAGCGACCTGACTGGAAGTTGCTCACGCCGATGGCGCGTACCTTGCCGTCGCGGTAGGCACGCTCCATGGCACGCCAGGTGCCGAAGACGTCGTTGTAGGCTTGATGGATCAGCAGCAAGTCTATGTAGTCGGTCTGCAGGCGGCGCAGGCTCTCGTCGATGCTTCGGGCGGCACGCTCCTCGCCGGCATTGCTGATCCACACTTTGGTGACGAGGAAAATGTCCTCGCGCTTCAGGCCACTCTTGCGCCAGGCGTTGCCCACGCCCTCTTCGTTGGCGTAGGCCTGTGCGGTGTCGATGAGGCGGTAGCCGACGCTCAGGGCGTCGTTCACGCAGCGTTCACATTCGTTCGGGCTCACCAGGAAAACTCCGTAGCCCAGTGTCGGCATTTCCACGCCGTTATTCAATTTGATGTATTCCATGAAGGGTTGAGGTTTTTAGGGTTAAAAGTTTTTTGTTTATTTTTGAGGCAATCTCTATAATTCGTTTAATTATCTTCGTTGACATTTCTTTGGCTCGGAAAAGCAAACTCTTTATTCATTATGTATTCGCAGGCATACCACGCCGTTTTAAATAATTATTAGAGTTGTCAGTCTCGGATCTACTATTGTTTCTTGCATAAATATTTGTTTTATTGTTTATTATTCAATTATCTTTTGTTTAATTTGACGCTGCAAAATTACAACCACACCCTCATATATCTATTTCACAAAAAACATCATTATTTTCACAATAAATACAAACCGATCAACCTGGAATACGATAAGTTCTTAACGGATGGTATATACCTTCTTTGTGGCAATTACATTTTTCCTGAAAAACTAATACATTATAATGCACGAATCATATAAAATAATAAGTCACTGGTTTTCAATTCAAAGGTTGGTGATCCTTGTCGGCAGAGCCGACGGCACACCACGGAGGTCTCTCGGCGACCATTATATGGTGTCACTACCATTCTCAACATCAGTTAAAAAAAACATTTTACCAAACAAGAAAAAATGCGTATCTTTGCAGTCGATAAATCTACAGAATATCACGAAGTAATCAACGGAGAAACTGCGATATTTGCTTCAAAGGTGGTATAACCACCACTTAAATAGGTGGTATATACAATAAAAACGAAAGAAGTGCGTTAGTAAGGTGGTATGAAACCCATATAATATAGTGGTACGCTTATGAAGATAGAAGAAATATACAACGACTGGAAGGCTCTTTTCCCGCTATCGGAGAAGCATGTGGAACTGTTGCGTAACAAGTTCACGACCGAGTACAACTACAACAGCAACCACATCGAGGGCAACACGCTGACCTATGGGCAGACGGAGTTGCTCCTGCTGTTTGGCAAGGTGAGCGGCGAAGGAGACCTGAAGGACTTTGTTGATATGAAAGCCAGTCAGGTGGGCGTTGAGATGGTGATGGAAGCCGTACACGACAAAGGCATACCGCTGACACAGAACTTCATCAGTCAACTGCACAAGGTGCTTCTGCGCGAGGACTACACCGTCTATCGTGACCTCCCTGGAGGTGGACAGACAAGCTACACCGTCCATGCCGGACAGTATAAGACGCGCCCCAACAGCGTCATTACCCGATATGGCGACCGCTTCGAATATGCGTCGCCCGAAGAAACGGCCTCACTGATGAGCGACCTTGTGGATTGGTACAACGCTGCCGAGCAGGAGGGCAAGCTGTCGCCTGTGGAGCTGGCTGCATTGTTCCATTACCGCTACATCCGCATCCACCCCTTCGAAGACGGCAACGGACGCATCGCCCGCCTGATGGTGAACTACATCATGGCCCGTCACGGGTGGCCCATGATTGTCATCCGCAACCGCAAGAAGGCTGAATACCTTGAGGCCCTGCATCGTGCTGACCAGAAAATAGGCAAAGTACCCGCCGACGGCGCTCACGCCACCATAGGCAAAATTGCTTCCTTCCTTGCCTTCTTCCGCCAGACGGTGTGCGAGGAGATGCAATGCGAGATAGACATCGTGAGGAATGCCGACAAAGACACTTGGTGGTACGACGGTCAGCGGATCCACTTCAGGAGCGGGAACGGCAGTCGCCTGCTTGCGCTTCTGCGCGACAAGCCCTTCGTCACCTTCTCCGAGATGGCGGACTATTTGTCGGTCAACCGTTCGGCTGTACAGAAGCAGGTAGAGGGTTTCCGCAAGAAAGGCTATCTCGACCGCCGCGACGACGGCAGCTGGCATGTTTTGGCTTTAAACTCAAACATCAAAAAAGCGTAGACATCGCTCGACTTTCGTATCTTTGCAGTTTCAAAAAATCAAACAAATAAAAATATGGCAAAAAAGACCAGCAGCATAGAAGAATCTGTTGAACAATGGGCAAAAGAGCAATTGAAAGGAGTGAAGTTCTACCCTAAGGCAAACTTTATCAATCCACAAATTGAGAAAACTTTTAAAGCCATCCATCTAAGTCAGGAAAAGAAGGTGGCAACTATCTAGACATTAAATGCCTAATTTCGACACCCAATGGTGAGATTCCTGTGATGATTGAAGTTAAAGGGACAAAAGGTGCTCTTGAAATACAAAAAAAAAATGATACATAACGATAAAGCGAACGATATCTATGGTTAATTCTTCCAAAATATCAAACTGGCTAAAAAGTGGTGAATATATTTCCCTGATAGATTCTGTCCTCACTAAAATTATTCGAGATTGCGAATCATCTGATAGTGAAGCACACACTTCATCTATCTTTGAGAATGAAATTTATTATTTAGTTAGAAGCCAATTAGGTATAGAACTCAAATTTAGCAAGGAGACACCAATTGAAGGAATTGTGCATAAATTCGAAGGTTTATCTTCTCGTAAAAGTGGGCATGGTAGACTAGATGCTGTCGTAAACAATATCATCATTGAATACAAACATAATACAAAGTTAAAATCAAAGAAACAAATATCCTCCGCTTTTGAACAGGTAAAAGACTATCTTATTGCTTTGGATAAGAATGAGGGTGTAAAATATGATGCCATTCTAACAGATGGTATCAAAATAGCGTATTTTCAGTTTGTAGGTGATGTCGTTTGTAATACTTCCTTACGTAACCTAACAGCCAGCGATATAGATAGGATAATCAAAGCAATTCTTAATAACCAATCGAAAAAATTTGAACCATCAAACATAGTTAAGGACTTTTCAATTTCATCAAACTCTGAATCAGCATCGAAAACGATTGCAAAGATACTATATAAACAATTGTCCGATGAAATTACAGAGAAGTCAAATATGCTTTACTCAGAATGGAAAGAGTTGATGCATTTATCTGTCGAGGATAATGGTAAAAGTGGAGATATAGAGAAAAGACGAACAGATCTTTCTGATATTTTTAAAAGTAGCATTACTGATACAGAGAAAGAATATAAAGCTTTATTTGCACTGCAAACAACCTATGCAATAATTGTAAAATTGATTGCTTGCAAAGTCGTAGATAAACTAAATTTCAATGAAGACACACATGATTATCACGATTTGTCAACACTGACGTATGAAAAGACTCAGGTCTTTTTCCAAAAAATGGAAGATGGATATTCTTACACAAGTATGGGTATTCGTAATTTTTTGGAAGGAGATTTCTTTTCTTGGTATGCAGATTCCAGACAATGGTCAGAGGATTTCTGGTCAAACATAAAAGAGATTATCACAACATTGGATGAGTATTCTTCTTTCTCATTAAACGTTAAGTATAATCCTGTCGATGTTTTTAAGGATCTTTACATGAGCATTATACCTCAGTCTATCCGTCATTCAATGGGTGAATATTTCACACCTGAATGGTTAGCAGATGGAGTCATCGCTGAAGCTCTTCGCACAATCTCTAATAAAGAATGGAGCGCAATTGACCCATGCTGCGGATCAGGTATTTTTATTATTGCTTTAATTAAAAAAGTTGTAGGCGACATTAACATAAACGAATTATCAGAAAACGAAAAGAAAGAATTACTCCAGTCTATCCTTGATAGAATACATGGTATTGACATAAATCCTCTTTCTGTTTTGTCAGCGAGAGTTAGCTATTATATTGCTATTCATCAATTTGGAGATATTGAAGATATTGAAATTCCAATCTTCTTGGGTGACTCCGCCATTGTTCCTATCTCCAAGACTATTGATGGAATTGATTGCTATTACTATTCTATAAACAATAATAAGTATGGAGCATTAGAGGTTCTTTTACCCAAAAGTTTTGTTGACAAACCTGATTTTGGAAAAGCGATGAGTGACTTACAAGCACTTGTAAAAGCCGAAAGTGCAAATGTATTATACTCAAAAATTACAGAGGACTTTTCTGAAAAACAAAAGGGAAGTGAAACCCTTATGAAGTCCATTCTTCAGCTATCTGAAGACTTGGTGAAGCTACATAAAAATAAATGGGATGGTATTTGGATAAGAATTACTACCAACTTTATGATGATAGCACGTCTTCATAAGCATGACTTAATCGTTGGTAATCCACCATGGGTTAAATGGGAGCATCTTCCTGCTGCCTATACAAGAAAAATAAAAGAATTCTGTGACATCAGACATATTTTTTGTAATGACGGAATGTATGGAGGTGCCCAGTTGAACATCTGTGCCTTAATCTCAAATGTATCTGCAACCAACTGGTTGAAGGAAAATGGAGTATTGGCTTTCTTGATGCCAGATAGTCTTATGTCACAAAATTCTTATGAGGAGTTTAGAAAATTTTATACAGACTTCAGCAAAAATGAAAGACTATACCTACAAAAATTAGATAGATGGTGTGCACCATTGCGCCCTTTTAAAGTCGGAAAAAAATCTGTTACTCAGGATTTTAATACTTATTACTATTCAAATCCTATAATAGATTATAAAGAAGGAGTAAAAGTTAGAGCTATTGCCAAGAAAAAAGGTATAAATGACTTACTTATCAATAAGTGCCTAACTTTTGAAGAAGCAAAGCAATACCTAGTTTTGACAGAACAATCAGCAAAACAGTTGGCAAATAATTCAACACAATTTACCTATGTGTCGGAAAGTTTTGACTATTCGCCTATAATTGGGAAAACGTCATACCTTTACAGAACTGGCGTTGAATCAACCCCATTTGAGATATTCAAAATGCTCGGAGAAGGGGCTTCAAATAAAGAGAATCATTACAGATTTAAGAACAAAGTACTTAAGACATCTAAGTACAAAGTTGATGATATACCGCAAATTGGTTGGGATTTCCCAGTAGAATTGCTCTACCCGATGGTAGAGGGGCCTGCAATTAAGCCTTTCACATTTGACTGGGGTAATAATTATCACTTGATTCCTTACAAGAGAGAAGATACATCTAAACCAATTTCTCTAGATGAACTTACCAAAGAGAATCCTGAGGTTGCTGTATATTTCTGTAACCATAGATTTTTATTGGATCAACAGTCTGATAAAAGTAAAACCATGCATCAAGGTGATGAATTTTATGCTTTATCAAAAATAGGTCCATATACATTTGCTCCATATATTGTCGCAGCAAGAGATAACTCCAATTTCTGTTCTAGTGTAATAAATCCAGTAATTACTCCTTGGGGTGAAGTTAAACAGGCAATTTGTGTGAAGCATACAATTATCATAAGTCAAGATGTTGATGGGAACTTTATTTCTGATGAGGAATCGCACTATATCAATGCAATACTTAACAGTAGTATCGTTCATTCGTATATTCATTCAACATTCAAAACCAATGGATTTAGCTTGAAGAAATCAAATCTTTGCATACCCAAATTTGATAATTCTAATCGATTACATAATAGACTTGTTATCCTTTCCAAGTATGCCACATTGAAGAAAAATGAGAAAAAGCGGGAACGAGTGGCAGAATTAGCATCGCAGCTATATGTTATGGTATGCCAAGAGTATAAAAATGCACACATGGCTCCAGTTTACAAATTGCCTGAAATGGAATCTATCGGTATGGCAGCTGAGAATTTTGAACTTTTCCAATGGAATCGTACAGATAAACACACTATGGATTTCTTCGGTGACAATCAGACCATTCTAGTTGGATGCTATAAGAATCAAAAACATCTGGCATGGATACAGAAACAAGGAATCTACAACATCAGATTAGGAAAACGAAAAGGTACGAAGTCTGGCGAGTCAGCTTTGTTTGAAAAGACCGCACATCTTGTTCTCTACAATGTTAACCACCCTAATAAGCTACAAGTTTACAATATAGATTCATGTTGTGAAATGACAGGTCAACAACTAAAGGAATTGGATTATCCAACACAAAAACCAGGCAAGACATATATGACATTTAAAATTTCTTCTTCAACACTGGATACAACCCAACTGAATAACCTTCGATTGCTTGAAAGAATAACAGAAGAACATCCTGAACACGAAAAAGGTACACCTGTGTTCTTGGAACCATAGATAATTATGAGCAAATAATAACAAATAATATGGAATACGGCATTGTTTATTTACTTACAAATCCTGTAATGCCAGGTCTAGTCAAGATTGGTATGACCACGCAAGAGGATATTGACAAACGTATGAAGGAACTATATACGACGGGGGTTCCTGTTCCGTTTGAATGTAAGTTCGCGTGTAAGGTCAAGAAAAGTGACTGTCTCAAAATAGAGAAAGCTCTTCATAAAGCTTTCGACCCGCAACGAATCAACCAAAACCGCGAATTTTTCCGTATCAACGTAGAACAGGCTCAGGCGATACTGGAACTCTTCCACCACGAAGATGTGACTGAAGATGTGAGTGAGGAAATACAAAACGACCTTACCGAAGAGGACAAGGCTGCCAGCTCGAAGGCGCAAACCAAACGTCCTCCGCTGAACTTTTTCGAGATGGGGTTGCAGAAAGGGGATGTCCTCCTCTGGAAAGACGACCCGACGAAAACTGTCACTATTGTATCCGAACGCAAGGTTTTCTTTGACGGAGAAGAGACCTCGATAAGCGCCCTGTCTGCCAAACTGAAGGGTTACAACGTCAAGCACATTGCCCCTGGCGCCCACTGGCTATACAATGACAAGTTATTGAGTGATATTTACGATGAGACATATCCGTTTGAAGAATAGAAATTTATCAAGTCTATGACTTCCGAATAAATATAGAGAAAATGTATAACCCACCCTTTACAATAACGGACGCAATGCTTAAAGCAGGCTTTGCAGGAAATTGAAGAAAGTAACCAAAAAAGTAACCAAATAATTCTTGTGGCAATGAGGAGGAATCCCAATGTCACAATCCGTGAACTACAAGAAGAAACGGACCTTTCTGAAAGTGGTGTGAAGAAAATTATTCGTCAACTTAGGGGTGAAGGTCTTGTGCAACGCATAGGAGGGGCGAAAGGCGGACACTGGGAAGTCCGACAGGAATAAAGTCCGTTAAAAATATGTTGAGATGAGAACTGACCGACGACCTTGACATTGAAAAAGATATTACTGCATAGTTGCAAAACCCCAAAAACAGAATATTCTAACCGAACCCATCATATCAAGCAATGAATAAAAGCATAGATACAAGAAATAACAACGAGCAGCAATTATGAAGAAAAAAGAAATAAAACAAACCCTGCATAGCATAGTCCTCTATCAGAACGACGACAGTAATGTATGTGTGAATGTGTATTATTGCAATGAGACTTTTTGGCTCACGCAGAAAGCTATGGCAGAGCTGTTTGGTGTAAACACACAGGCCATAACGAAACACCTGGGAAACATCTACCAAGAACAAGAGCTGATCAAAGAAGCAACCTGTTCCAAAATGGAACAAGTTCAGCAAGAAGGTGGCCGTCAGGTGAAGCGACTCGTTGATTTCTATAATCTTGACGCTGTCATCGCCGTAGGCTATCGCGTCAACTCCCATCAAGCCACCGCATTCCGCATTTGGGCTACCAAGACTCTGAAGGAATATATCACTAAGGGATTTGTCTTGAATGACGATATGCTCAAGAACGGACAGCCCTTTGGGAAAGACTACTTCGACGAGTTGTTGGAACGTATCCGTGAGATTCGTGCCAGCGAACGCCGTGCCTACCAGAAGATTGCCGATGTCTTCGAACAATGCAGTTACGACTACGACAAGAAGAGTGAGACCACCAAAGCTTTCTACTCCTTTGTACAGAATAAACTGCATTTTGCTGTGACGGGCAAGACCGCTGCAGAGCTTATCTATGAACGTGCTGATTCTGCACAACCCACAATGGGACTTACCACGTGGAGCGCGGCACCCGATGGCAAGATTCTGAAACGTGATGTCTCCATCGCCAAGAACTACTTGAACGAGAAAGAACTGTCACGACTCAATCGGTTGGTGACAATGTTTATCGACTATGCCGAATTGATGGCCGAGGATGAGATTTTGATGAGCATGGCCGACTGGCTGAAGCAGACTGATGTGTTCCTCTCCACCAACCGCCGCAATATCCTTGCTGACAAAGGCACAGTCTCTCACGACCAAGCTGTTGATAAAGCCACTAAAGAATACGAAATATTCCGTGTCCGTCAAGACCGTGAATACATCTCCGACTTCGACCGTGAAACCGAGAAATACCTAAAAGGTGAAGATTGACTTTCAATATTCGACTGATTTTCTGGCAATGAATGCGCCAGAGTTGAGCCTGTCTTAACCTGAAAAAAGTTGACACTTTTGGGAGCAATACCAGAAGTGAAAATGAGACAAAAGACACAGACACGCCAGGTGTACAATGAAGAACTCGGATGTTACGAGTGGAAAGAAGTCGAGACG
>Ga0256404_1010327_pt1 | contig 12953 bp, 10 predicted proteins | sample RumenRJG_01DNA_FD_185990 | JGI IMG/M metagenome (GOLD analysis project Ga0256404, IMG submission 185990) | Bovine rumen microbial communities from Lethbridge, Alberta, Canada - RJG_01 | ecosystem: Host-associated > Mammals > Digestive system > Stomach > Rumen | place: Canada: Alberta | collected...
TACTTTTCGGTGGTTTGTGTCCCTTTTGACGGTGCAAAGATACGAAAAAAAATGATATAGGGTGTGCAGGCATATAAAAAAAGAAAGAACACCGAAGAATCGATGCTCTTTTGTACCCCGGGAGGAACTCTGAGATAAATGCTCTATTGTTCCTTATTGGTTGATATTGTTTGCTTTAAGTCTTCTCGAAACTATCTGAATATGGTCACTATGACCAACAAATCTTCTAAAATATGACCAAATTATGACCAACGTTTTCGCACATATTATTTGCCTGTGCTTTGTAATTACCCCCATTTTTTGGCTTTTTACAGCAACTCACAATGGGATAGCGGAACAAGGTACCTTGTAATTACCATCATTTTGGTGGCTTTTTACAGCCAATCAAACGGCTACCAATTCCTCCTCCCTTGTAATTACCATCATTTTGGTGGCTTTTTACAGCAGTATCTCATCTGCACCGTCTTGTAGATATCTTGTAATTACCATCATTTTGGTGGCTTTTTACAGCTTAATTTTCAATATATGTCACAAATTATACTTGTAATTACCATCATTTTGGTGGCTTTTTACAGCCCATCTAAAACAATGGGGTCACAACCAAAAGGATGGTATTCGTCTGGTACTTGTGAAACTCGCTCTATACTCTCACGGGCAAGCCCGCTACCTGTTATTTCTGCGTTTTCATTTCCCAGAGAAGTATTACAATGTTTTCGGCCAACGCCACCATTGTGGCGATTAGCGACCGATTTTTCTTGAGGATTACGCCTCATTTGTTTTTTAGATGCACCCACATAGTAAAGTGCATCTCGTTCTTTGTGCCGAGCATCCTTGAATCGTTCTTGCTCTGCTGATTCCAATCTGCAGAAGATGGGATAGTCGGCTTCCATTTGTTCTATATCGTATTCTTTTAGTTCTTTGCTTTGCAGCACGATGTGCTGGAGATTGAAAGCCGACAGCATATCACGCTGATGCGAACAACCATTGCTCAAGGTTATGCTTCGCTCGCTGACCTCGTGTTTCGTAAATTCTCCGTTAGTAAAGTCAAATTGAGTAGCAGCATTACGAGGGTCTATCTCATAGAAATTCCCACCTAAAGACAATACCTTATTCTTCAGAATGGAGACTAACATTGAGGGAGCGTGATTTGCAACAGACTTACCATAACGTTTTTTGCATCTGTTCTTGCCTGTTTTGGTCTTTGTCGTTTCTTTGGCTCTTCTAACCCAGGCATCAATAGGATTATTCTCCACGATGAATGTGTCACCTTGAGACAGCATTGCATTCGCCATCTCCAGATGTTGCTGCTTCCTGATTTCGGCTTGTTTGCGATACAATTCCTTCCGCTGCTGTTTCAGCGTAGCATATCTCTTGGCATCCTTGTCTTTCTTCCAAACCAAGCGTATTCCACGCTTAATCGTTCCATCCTCATTATAGTTTTGAGGATTGTTAGCTCTACGACTTCTATCAAGCTTCCTGTTTATAAGGTATAGTTCGTGCTCTATATTATCGCATTTGTCGGCTAATTTGTCAAAATGAACACCTTTTAATGATGAAGTGGCAATTGTTGATGGGCCAATGTCTATACCAACATTACCCTTGCCCAATGTACGACCTTTCTGGGGTTTTTCTCCGCTGATGGTCAGTTGCAAATAATATTTGTTTCCTCCTCGGATACACTTTCTTACAATTAGTAGTTTTTTTAGACTCTCTATGCCGCCATTAAGTGCTTCCCTTGCATAACCATTCTTTTCACGACTGAAGTCAATAGGGAGTTGGATAAAATCAGCAAATTGACCTCGGCGACCATTTGTATTGAATGCAATATATCTATCTTCTATATTTATAGTAAAACCCGTGAAATTTGTGTTTATTTTGCGACTTCCAAATGAATTGATATCACCATATTCCCTATAAGAGACACGACTGGATTTTGGCTTATATAGACGAGTTTCCCAAGCTCTCATTATATGTAACCCAAGTTCCTCCAAAATAATGCTGTTTATGCCAAAATCAGCCAAGGTTTTGTCCTCTCCTATCTTGCGAGACCCCAATTTAGAGACAAAGTCAGAAATTCCGTTGGGAGCTCTCTTTCCAGAAGGACCACCTCTACTCCTATAAGTATAAGGAAACTTTACATCACATAGTTCACCATTTCTACCCTTAACGCCTTTGATGTGGAAAGGGTGATTCTCGAAGAATTCTCTTTTCTGCTCAAAGCTCTTACAATCTCTATAAGCCTTCTGTTGTGAGAAGTAAATGTACTGACGTACCAACTTCTGTTGCACCATATTATATACTTGGCGCAACAGTTCGTAGCGTTTGTCGAGAATGTCGGCTTGCCATTTCTCGACCTTTAGCGGCAGCGTTAGTACAAATTCTTCTTTCGCCATATAGCTGAACTTTCAAAGAGCAAAGATACGACAAATATCCGGAACAAGGAAATAATATCGCAAAAAACTATTTCTTAATCACTTTACATACAAAAGACGACTTTATTGCTGCAACTCTCAAAGTATAAAATCCTGATGGCAATGTACTAATATCTACAATGTTATTCTCGGAAACGCTTTTTACCAGCTGACCATTTATGTTATATACATCAATACGTTTCACATCATCGGCGTTAATTGTTACCTTTCCGTTTGTGGGGTTGGGATAAACGGTAATATTGTTGTTATCAACATTACTTATTCCTTGTGCGGCACTCTCGAAGTATGCCGTATAGGTAATATTGGAAGTCACGGTCACATTACGTGGATTCTCAGTATTCCCATCCTGCCAGTTTGTGAAGCGGTATCCCTCGTTAGGGATGGCCCTAATGGTTAATGTACTGCCATCCAAAGCCAGTCCTCCACCACTTACGCTTCCCATTGCTGGGTTGGCACTCTCCACAGTCAAAGTATATACATCTTCGCCTTCGGTAACAAAAAGGGCTGTGAGTTCTATATCGTCTACAACTGCGAAGGTGTAGGGATTAGCCGTCACTCCATTGCTCCAACCATAAAAAGTGTAACCTGTATAGGCAGTTGCTGTTACGGTGCAAGGAGTGCCGTATGCGAACCGAGTACCATTAGATTCTACCATTCCGCGAATAATATCGTTTGATGATACATTCACAGTGTAGTAGTTGATGGCAAAATTGCAGGTTACTATGCAGTTATTAGCCATTTTTACCCAAACGGTGTCTTTGTTCGTAGATATTCTAATTATATTCATCCCGTACCAGTCTCCAACGTGGTAGTGCTCAATGGGAGATGCTACCACCATTAGTGTGTCTTGATAGAGGGCACTGTCACCGAGAGGCATGGTCAACGAACCAAGCGAAGCATCATTTACCTCGGCAGTAAGATGGTAGGTATTCCGCTCAAAGTATGCAATTATTGTACTGTCTCCAACAAAGTGTATGGTGTCGGGATTAGATGTACTACCGTTGCTCCAATGGTCGAAATGATAACCATAGTTTGGGGTGGCGATAATTCTATCCAAATGGTCTCCGATTTTTATATGGGAGGCGGTTCCTCGCTCATAATCACTGGAGAGAGCAGTAAGACCTGTGAAATATGCAGTCACTGTGCTGTCGCCCATAAGGTATATAGTGTCAGGATTGGCTGTACTTCCTGTACTCCAATGGTCGAAATACCCATAGTTGTTTGTTGCTTGGATAACGACAGAGGAGTCGCATCTTATATTTCTATTACCAGGACCAGGAATTATACTTACAGTTCCAAACGTGTAATCATTAACTGATAAGTTGAATGCAAAATTGATTGTCGCCTCGCGGAGATAATTGCGATAAATAATCCAAAAAGAATTATTATAGTAGTTGTCATAAGAGCATCCGTGTAAAATAAAAACTCTCCCTGATGCATTGTTATAAAATGCATTTGAGCCAAGCAGAGGGGCATCTGTGGGCATCATAAATACGGTATCAAGGTTGCTACAATCACGAAAAGTATTATCGTTTATCATAGTAACTCTATAAGGAATTGTAATGGAAGTAAGACTGTTGCAGTGATAGAAGGCTGATGAACCAATCGAAGTAATACTATTGGGTATTGTGATGGAAGACAGACTATTGCAGTTATAGAAAGCGGATGAGCCTATAGAAGAAACACCGTTTTGAATGTTGACAGATGTCAAACCAATGCAGGACTGAAAGGCGTTATCGCCTATCGATGTGACACTTTGTGGGATTGTGACGGATGTCAAACCACTACAGGAGTTGAAAGCCAAATAGCCAATTGCGGTGACACTGTTTGGAATTGTAATGGACGTTAGGCCACTACAGTAGTTGAAAGCAAACTGACCTATAGATGTGACTGTATTCGGAATGATAGTGTTCATACATCCAGTTATCAGCGTGTTTGTTGCGGTCTCAATAATTGCATTACAGTTTTGGCGACTGTCATACGTTGTATTGCCATTGTCTACAAAAATAGATGTCAAGTTGTTACATCTCCCGAATGCATCCTCACCTATCGAAGATGTGCTATTGGGTATATTAATGGCTGTCAATCCACTACAGTAATAGAAAGCACCATCGCCTATCGTGGTTACGCTATTAGGAATGGTAATGGATGACAGACTACTGCAATATTCAAATGCATGATACTCTATTGAAGTAACACTGTTAGGAATGGTGACAGATGTTAAACCGCTACAATTGGAAAAAGAACCATAACTTATTGATGTAACTCCATTGGGGATTGTGAGTGTTGTCAAATTATTACAATATTGGAAAGCCCCAACGTTAATCAAAGTAATACTATTCGGGATAATGACAGAAGTCAGACCGTTACATCCGGAAAAAGCCCAACCTCCGATTGAAGTAATCCCATTTGAAATAGTGACAGACGTTAGATTACTGCAATTGTAGAAAGCATAATCTCCAATCGATGTTACGGAGTATGTCGTTCCATTATTTGTGACACTACCGGGAATTGTCAATGCTCCAGATGGGCAAGTTGAATAAAAAGGGTAACTGTCGAGCTGATACGTTACCTGAGCCTCTCCGTTGATAATATTGTAATACAACGTTTGTCCTGTGGGGGCTACAGCAGAAAAAGTATAAGCACTTGCTGTTTGTGGAATTATCAACGCCATCAATAATGTGGCAATCAATAATATTTGGTGTTTCATCGTGATTATTGTTTATTTGTTATTATTCTGTTCGCAAAATGACATAAAAAACATCCGTGAGGTCTTTCTTTGTATCGTTGAGGTTCGGCAAAACCCTATCTGCAACAAGAAAGCTCACGGATACCGTGAGCGTTTCCTTTTCTTTTGCTGATAGTCTGAAATTTGCCGATTTCAACGATACAAAGAAAAGCGAAATCGCTTCTATATTATGTGTTTATTGTCTATTTATTTTCCTATATTATTGTTTGTTTAGTTATTAAACATCATCTCGTTTTCAATTTGCAAAGATACAACTTATTTCTGGATTAACCAAATAATTGAAACAAACCATCTGAAAAGTAGCAAGTGAAACAGTGAATTAGTAAATTGTTTTGTATGAATGTTGGAAGGCTCTTTCAACATTTCTCCTTTTGGTATACAAAAGAGAGGATGTCAGGTGCAATTATGCTGTAATTAGATGCATCAACTATACTATTCCAATCTTTTAGTGCAATATTAATCAGAGAGTTAAATTGCACCATCCATTTTTTTTGCAGTATAATATACGAGATAATCCGCTGATAAACAAAATGCTACAACTTCTTAACAAACAAACTGTTGATAATTAGAATTTTACGGTATCAGAAATCTTAGTACTTTTGCAGATTGAATAACCCATAAAATCAAAAAACAATGGTAAGCTATCTAAAGATTGAAGAATATGTGGCACTTTGTCATAGAGCATTGAGCAAAAAGACACCGTTGGAGCAGATAGGAGCTCTCTCCCGTACAAAAAGAATAATGCGTGACGACTTGGTTCTTTATTGGACCAATATTAACGTGAGCAGCAACTGGATTAAGTGGTGGTGGTATGCTGTAGATTATGTTCACGATGACTACCACCTTAATGTTGGTAATTTAGTGGGGTGGGATAAGCCTATTAACTTTGACAATTTTATGGAATGGGTTGATTGTTTGGACAACAGTATGACGATGTACAATGGACTGAGTAGTGAACACGACATAGGGCCTAGATGTGAACACGAAGATATTGGATTTGGTGATGAGCCAAACAAAAGGATTGTTTTTCCAGAGAAATACTCGGAATTAAATGAACAATACCCGCTTCAGCCAACAGAGAGAAAACCTATTGTGACAACGCTGGATATGGCTTTTCGTGAGTTATTATGGGTTTGGTCGAGGACTGTACGCCGACTAACGCGAGATGCAGTGGTTGACGGAGAGGTGGAAAACGCTGGGGATGCAGAGCCACCGGAATATATGACGGACAACGCTTTTATCGACAATCTGGGAAATCCATTCCAAACGCTTCAACAGAAACAGGGTGACTAAATGTTAAACTTTAGAAGTTAGTTAAATTTATACAGGTCATAAAAAGGTAGTACTTTGGTGATTTGAAAAAGAACAAGTACATACAATAATAAATAAAACTTAACAAATTATTAAAACTGTGTTTGTTATGAATAAAAGAGAGAATAATACGGTGAATCAGAGTTTAAACAACAATCAAGAAGAGAACAATTCACGGAAGTATTCAAAATGGTTTGGAGCGATTGCCCTTTCTGTGCTTCTTTTCTGTGTTGGTTATGGGTTTGTTCTATCAGGATGTGAAGAAAGGGGCACGTTCGGCGATATGTTTGGTGCTGTTGGCGCTTTGTTTTCAGGACTTGCATTTGCCGGAATGATTGTTACTATGCTGCAACAAAACGAAACACTAAAGCTCCAAAGAAAAGATTTGAGAAATCAAACAGAAGCGATAGAACTGCAAAGGCAGGAAATAGCAAATACAAACAAGGAGCTACAGGAGCAGAATAAGACAATCAGGTTACAGCGTTTTGAAAACACATTTTTCAATATGTTGGAAATGCAGCAAGAAATCCTAAAGAGTGTAACGGTGTTCAGGGATTATCTACATCGCAGATATACAAATGGAGAAAAAGAAGAATTGAGAAATAGAGATGAGCTTCACGGTCATTCAGCGATATCCAAGATATGGGAAGATTTCTTATTCGCCAGAAAAACCGATAAGGGAAGAACGAATGCCATTCACCATTTTGAGTTGTATTTATCAGACAAGCGTTACATTGTCCCATATTTTAGACAGATATTCCAAATTGTCACCTTTGTTGACAAGTCAGATAATCTCACATCGGACGAAAAACATAGGTATATTGGTATTATACGTGATACGCTGTCCTCCGATGAGATTTCCTTGATTTTCTATTATGTAATTTCCCAAAATGGCAATCAAAGATACAAACAATTAATTGAAAAATATGCTCTGTTCGAGCATATAGGAGATTCTGTATTGGTAGACCCCAATCACCGAGGTTTATACGAAGACGGTGCGTACAGGAGTATGCCTTATTAGTGGGGATGTAAATGCATTAGAGTATTGCGTAAGCAAATGATTTATGAAATTTTTTTATAGCTTTCTGCAATAACGATATTCATATCAAGAATAGCCTTCTCAACTTTCGCAATGTGTTGATGGCTCTGCCGGTTCTTCTCCGGACTTTTCGGAGAGATAGACCGTCTCTCAAAAGCTGGATATCATCAGCATATTCCATAAGGTAATCTACTTTTACTTTGGTTCGTCCCATAATCATCCTCCTTTCTTTTATGCAACATCTGCAGTTTCTTCATATCGGTCAATCAACCTGCTGACCGATGTTGCTTGCCAGGTCTTATTATTCGTGGTCACGAAACCGTTTCTGTTAAGATAGTCGGCTTTCTCTCGGAGGGTTCCAGCCATATATCTGATGGCGGCGAATGCCTTGACATTTGCAGTCGCCCTGTCCGCCCGTGTCTTTCGGTTCTTCTTGATTAGGTAGTGATTCCTCTCTATGAGCGACAGCCCGTCCGCTGTCTTTACCGTAAGATGTGGATTGCCTGCCCGCTTGGTTGATTTAGCCATACCTTGCTTTGTTCTCTGGCTTATAAACTCACGCTCTTGTTGGGCCATACCTAAAAATATCCCCAACTCCAAAGGACTGATGTTGGGATGGTCACAGAACTGGACTTTGTAGTTTTTGTAGATGTGTGCCCCGTCCTCAATGTCACGGGTAAGTCTATCCACCTTGGCGACAATCAAGGTTGCCCCCATTCTCTCGCACTCGTTCAATGCTGCAATTAGGATTGGTCGATTTGATAGTCTTGCCTCACCTCTCACATCCTTGCCGGACTCTTTCTCCTGGACTTCGGAGATGATTGTTCCTCCGGTATTGGTGACATAGGTGTTGATGATGTCTTTCTGTGCGTCAAGACCGAGCGATTGCTTCTTGGTGGATACTCTGTAATAAGCGATGTAATTCGTCATATTTGATGTGTTTTTGTTCTTGTTACGCCACTAAAACGTTCCTTTTAGAGTTGTAAATTGATTTTTTTTTGTGTTCAATAATCATTTTGTGTTTAATATAATAACGAAGAAAAAACTATATTATTGCATTCACGCTCAAGTATTTAAACTTTCGAATTCAATTCGCAAAAGTTGAAAAACAAAAACACCCACCTTATAGAAAGGTGGGTGAAAAATATGGAAAAATTTAATGAGTTTGTTTCGGGATTTTCCCGTAAATATATCTATCGTTTCTTGTCGAGTTTGAGCTCCGTCTCAAAAAGTATCCACGACACGAGTCCGGCCAGAAGGCTGTCGTAGTCGTAGTACAGTTCTTCACCTCCGTTTTCGTCGATGAACGGTTCCACCGTCTTGGCAATGAAATCCTGTACTTCATCGACTCCTCTTTTTCGGGTTGCGGCGATGAAATCCGTTGCTGTTAGCCCGTATTCTTTTTTGATTTTAGATATAGCTTTCTCGACAAACGAGTCTCTTTTTGCGTTATTTTCCTTCCTTTCGAGAATGAAGGAATCAAAATCTTTGAGTTCTACCAATTTCTGCATTTTAATTCATTTGTTTATACTGTATTTATGAAATCTTCGTGCGGAAAACCCATAAATATCGTATAATAAAACAATGTACAATGAAACATTTTATAGCTATTTTTTCAAAGCCGATTATCTTGCCGGGAGACCAGATGGAGAAAATAAAAACATACGGGCTGCTTTTTGAGGATACGGAAATGGCAACCATCAACAGGATTACTAACTATATCCATAACTATATTTGGGCAGTGTCTGAACTATTTCGTGATGGAGTTGAGCATATCTCGGAAAATACATACAAGAAAGACGGGAAGGTCTTTCGTGTAAATGACGAGAATTGGTGTAAATACGTAAATAAAGCCGAAAAGAAGAAAAATCAATTTGCCTTTATAGGGGAGGGCTGCATAGATATTAAGGAAGAGGATTTTTACGATGGTATCCTTTTGACAAATAAAGATAAATGGAAAGAATTTAAGGGTATGCCCAAGCTTATATGGCTCTAAAAGTGGATGTCCAAAATGCATTAATTGAAAGAATGCGCCCAGAATCCAATAAATGTATCACATATTTTTGGTTGTTGAATAATAGAGTGTTATGATGATTACGCGGAAGGTATTGCCGTGAAAACCGAATTTGAAGAATAATCTGGGCAAGCTCGGATTAAGCCCAATTCCATTTTGCATAAATACGGTAGAGGCGCCTCCCCCGCTAACACAAAAAAGAAATACGACGCTCTCGGATGCGGTGGGGAGGACCGCATTCGGGGGCGTTTTTTTTTATGCACTATGAAATATCAGATTAGCAGTAAAGGTTCCGCAACGAAACCTTCGGATGATGAATTTGCAGAAATGCAATGGCTTGAGAAAGACACTGACCAGCCTACCCTGTTGGATTATCTCGGCAAAGGACATACCTATCGGGCAAATATGGCTAACACCCTAAATGATGGCCCTAAAACTCTCGTCTCAACGCAAGTGATAATGATAGACGTGGATGGCAAGCACAATCCACCAACACTGGCACAATTCTTGGAGCTGACCCGACTTACCCCGAGTTTCTATTACGAGACTTTCTCATCCCAGAACGGGGAGCGTTACCGATTGGGATACACGCTCGACAAGGAGATTAAGAGCAAGGCTGAATATAACGCCATTGCCCACATCGTCTTGGAAAAGACCGGATGTTTGAGCAAAGAAATGGTTGACCCTATTTCGTTTTCCGCCGTCCAGAACATCGCAGGAACTAACAAGCCCTTGACTAACAATTACGTCGCTTACAAGAAATCCGATTTTGACCGACTGATTGACGCATATCTTCCAAAGGTGGAAGTCTATCGGAGGTTTGATGTAAAGTTGAGCTTCGAGGAATATGAGGTAATGTGTGACTATCTCTCTTGGGATGGAACCTTCGAGAATTACGTTTCCTTGCACCCCGTAGACAAAGTTCTACGTTACGAAAGTTTGCCGGACGACGAGGATGAGACATTCTATTACTGGTCAAACTACAAGTGTTTGGTAAGGAAACTGGTCAATGGCTCTTACTACCACAAGTACGGTGACTATTACTTACCAAACACCTGGCACGACAAAGAGGGCCGGAGAAGGAAACTGACGGTGAATTGCTCGCTGATTCACCAGATGTACCCCGACTGCACTCTGGAAGAATTGTTGGTGCTGACCACGAAGTGCTTCTTGAAATATTACTCGAATGATGCGGAAGACACAATTCCGCGTGAATATGTTTTCAATGTTGTTGCCGCAGAAATGAAATCTCCGCTCAACGCCAAGAGCCCGATTACTATAAAGAAACGGTTTAAGATTAAGAAATACGACGAGAACGGGAAAAGAGTTCATTGGAAGAAACAGGCAAAAGAATACTATTCCAACCAAATACTCTCAATGTATGACAGCTCTCTATCCATAGAAGACAATCATATTCTGATACAACAGTTCTACGCTCAAAGCAAGGATAAGCATCAAGTTTCTCTCAGGACTCTCAAAAAATACTTGGATGAGAACAATGTCTTTTACTTCTATTCAAACAATAATCCACTTACGAAAGAGAAACCTATTACTACTATGAAAAGAATGATTAAGTGTTTTATGTTAGATGAAGCCTACGAGTTTCTCTTGGAACATAAAGATAGTATTGGAAGAAAGCAGTTCTTTGAGTATAAAAGACTTCTTTCAGAAGAAACAAATAAGGAATAGTTATCTTTTTTAACCTTAACTATATATCCAACAAACACGACGACATTATTATATATAAGGTGAAAAAAGATAACTGACGCAGCATTCAAGTGTGTCGCATCAACTTTTTTTGAAAAAAATTCAACTTGTTAGTTCACTCGCTTAATTTTTTGTTATTTTTTTCTCAAAGGGGTCAAGTTGAGAACCCTCAAAGTAAAAATTGGAAATATTAAAACCGATATGTATGAGTAAAATTACTATTAAAAACAAAATTTACGACACAGCAAGGTATGTCATCGAGGAAATGGGGAACGACACCATTAAGGACTACAAAGGAATCAGAAGTAGTGGGTTGAAATGTTACTATGAACTTTCTGTTGAAGGTGTAATAGACTTGAATGCTGGCAGCAGCAACAAACCAGAGTATGTCATTATTACGACCGCTGTCCTCTATACGGTATTGCCGATGTTCAGAACTTATCTGTTGAAGCATTTGGACGACCGCAACGCATTATTGTGGTTGGGCAACAGAATCTGCCACCTCATCATTATTCGCAACGCATACGATGAGTGTGGCGAAGACGCCCAGAAAGTGTACGAGGAAGGCAGAACCATTATAGACACGTTCTACAATGAACGAAAAGTCGGCTGTTGGAAAGTGGATATGAATAGTATCGGTTACACCGACCCACTGTTGATAGAGGATGACGCAACGAACGCACCGACAATAGAACCATTTACGAATGAGAATCCGCTGAAAGTCTTTACCACTTTCTCTGGGTATGACAGTCAGTGCCTCGCTTTGAAGAAAGCGGGCATACCGTTTGACCTAATAGGGTGGAGTGAGATAGAGAAGCGGGCAATCACCGCACACAACGCTTTGTTCCCAGAGTACAAGGATAGAAACTACGGTGACATCTGCAAGATTGACTGGAACGATGTCCCAGATTTCGACTTCTTTACCTACAGTTCGCCGTGCCAAAGTTTTAGTATCGCCGGGCAAATGCTCGGTGGTGAAGAGGGTAGTGGTACAAAATCATCACACTTGTGGGAATGCAAGAAGGCAATCGAGATAAAGAAACCGAAATATCTGATGTTGGAGAATGTAGAGATGCTGGTGTCGCAGAATTTCATCCATACTTTCAATAGGTGGATTGATTTCCTCACCTCACTTGGTTACACATCGTATTGGAAGGTTCTTAAAGGTAGTGAATATGGTGTCCCGCAAGACAGAAACCGAGTCTTTGTTGTATCGGTAATGAACCCCAGGAAGGAGTTCGTATTTTCAAAAGCGAGGACATTGAAATCCTCGGTGGAAGACCATCTGCTTTCCAAAGAAGAACTCGGACACGACCTCTATCGGAAGTTGTGTGTAGACAAGGAAATTGTAGGCAATTATGTACATTACAACAATCATTTTTTGAAATTCGCAGTAAAACAAAATTAGTTATGGATATAAAGAAATCAAAGCAAGGAAAACAAAGAGAGTTTATAAACAAAGAAGTAAAGGAATTGGACGAAGAGACCGTTACTGGTGAGAACCTCTTCGGAGAACCACTTGATTCATTTGAGGTAGGAAACCGACCGCACATCGTTCAATTGGGAAACTTGATTGTGGATAGAACCAATTTTTACAATCCCCAAGACGGTCGAGTGTATTCCGCCAAAGGGTGTTGCCCAACTCTCACATTGGGTGTGCCGCCCAAGATACTCATAGAGGACAATGGTGAGTATAAGGTA
>Ga0256404_1010328_pt1 | contig 12953 bp, 8 predicted proteins | sample RumenRJG_01DNA_FD_185990 | JGI IMG/M metagenome (GOLD analysis project Ga0256404, IMG submission 185990) | Bovine rumen microbial communities from Lethbridge, Alberta, Canada - RJG_01 | ecosystem: Host-associated > Mammals > Digestive system > Stomach > Rumen | place: Canada: Alberta | collected...
TTTATGCCGTAAGTATTCCTTCAATCTTCATGCAAATCATTGGATCCATCATGCTGATTGGGTATAATACAATACTTGCGGCAGACCAAATTGCGGTTATGATTCTAGGCATTTATCAGAAGATTCAGGGTTTTATATTTATGCCTGTTTTTGGACTAAACCAAGGGGCAATGCCATTAATGGGCTACAATTATGGAGCCAGAAACAAGGATAGGCTCATGAAAACATACAAACTTGGACTTATAAGTGCCCTTGTTATTATGAGTGTGGGTTTTTTGATATTTCAGTTAATACCTGAACCCTTTCTTAAACTGTTTAATGCAGATGAAAGCATGATGACAGTTGGCGTTCCTGCCCTTAGAAGAATAAGCCTTTGTTTCTTGCCGGCAGCTTATGGAATTATGACATCAACACTGTTCCAGGGAACAGGACATGCGATATACAGTCTATTTGGGTCTTTAATAAGACAACTTGTGGGTATATTACCTTTAGCATATGTGCTATATCATGTCGGCGGAGCCGAAATGTCTTGGTTTTCATTCCCAATGGCCGAGATATTTGGAACCATATATATAACACTTATGCTAATCAAGCTATATAATAGCGACATTAAGAATTTGTAATTTATGAGATTAGGTATAGATATTGGATCCACAACGGTCAAACTTGTCCTTATGGATGAAGAAGGCCAAATCAAGTACTCCCGTTACGAAAGACACAATTCAGACGTAATGGAGAAGGTTAAGGAACTCATTTCCGATTTACATAAGGAAATGGGTGATATTTCCGTTAAACCAATCATTACCGGTTCCGGAGGCCTTGCCCTGTCTCAGGTTCTCGGTGTTAAATTTGAACAAGAAGTAATCTCGTGTAGTAAAGCAGTCGAGACACTTATTCCCGAGACGGACTGCGCCATCGAGCTCGGTGGAGAAGATGCTAAGATCACATTCTATGGCTCTACCATCGAACAAAGAATGAACGGAACATGCGCAGGCGGAACCGGTGCCTTCATAGACCAAATGGCCATACTTCTTAATACAGATCCAACAGGTCTAAATGATGCTGCAAAAAATCATACAATTATTTATCCGATTGCTGCACGCTGCGGTGTATTTGCCAAAACCGATATTCAGCCTTTGATTAACGATGGGGCAAAGACAGAAGACCTTGCGGCTTCTATATTCCAGGCTGTCGTGAATCAAACGATAAGTGGTCTTGCGTGCGGACATCCGATTAAAGGCAAGGTTGCTTTTCTTGGTGGACCTTTGTCCTTCTTGTCGGAGCTAAGAGAGCGATTTATAGTTACGCTTAATCTTGCTCCAGACGAGGTGATTTTCCCTGACGACTCCAAATTCTTTGTTGCCATAGGAGCTGCATATCTTGCCGAGAATGCTTCTGAAACAAGCCTTAAGGATCTGGCGGATAGAATGAACAATGCGGATCCGGCTTTGCTCTCCGATACAAAGCATATCGATGTTTTGTTTGAAGATGAGAATGATTACAATCGATTCAAACAAAGGCACGACAAAGCCAAGGTGAAAACCAAGGATATTAAGCATGCCAAGGGGAAGACATTCCTAGGTATAGATGCAGGCTCAACAACAACCAAGGCAACATTGATAGATGAGGAAGGAAATCTTCTTTATTCATTCTATAAGAGTAACGAAGGGGATCCCATAGGAGCTACCAAACAGATGCTCAGGGAACTCTATTCTTTGCTTCCCAAGGATGCATATATCGCAAATACAGCAACAACAGGATATGGCGAAGGCCTTATCAAGGCTGCATTTAGAGCGGACCTCGGAGAGATTGAAACAATGGCTCATTTCAGGGCTGCAGAATTCTTCCTCCCGGGCGTCGATTTTATACTGGATATCGGTGGTCAGGATATGAAGTGCATGAAGATTAAGGATGGTGCTATTTATAACATCATGCTTAATGAGGCATGTTCATCGGGATGCGGATCCTTCCTCGAGACATACGCCAAATCGGTTAACCTTGATAGCAAAGCCTTTGCTGAAGAAGCCCTCTTTGCTGAGAACCCTGTGGACCTTGGAACAAGATGTACAGTGTTTATGAATTCCAAGGTTAAGCAGGCACAAAAGGAAGGAGCAGATATTGGTGACATTTCTGCTGGACTTTCTTATTCAGTAATTAAGAATGCTTTATATAAAGTTATTAAGCTTAGAAATAGCGACGAAGCAGGTGAGAAAATCGTTGTTCAGGGAGGTACCTTCCACAACGATGCTGTTCTAAGAAGCTTTGAGAAGATAATCGGCAAAGAAGTTGTTCGTCCGAATATAGCCGGTCTAATGGGTGCTTATGGCTGTTCTTTGATAGCCAAAGAAAATTTTGTTGAAGGCACTCGTTCGTCTTTGCTCTCCAGAGAAGAATTGGATGAGTTTAAGGTTCAGCACAGCAATGGAAGATGTAAAGGTTGTGAAAACAACTGTATTTTGACGATTAATAAATTCAGCGACGGAACCAAGTTTATAACGGGTAATCGCTGTGAAAAGGGCGCAGGTGGAGAAGCTAAGGGTAGCGATCTACCGGATCTATATGAATATAAGGTTAAGAGGCTATTTGATTACAAGCCCTTAAGTGACTTTGACGCAGAAAGAGGAACTGTTGGAATTCCGCGTGTTCTAAATATGTACGAGAATTATCCTTTCTGGTTTACTCTGTTTACAAAGCTTAAATTCAGAGTTGAACTATCGCCGTCATCATCCAAGAGCCTCTACGAAAAAGGAATGGACAGCATCCCGTCGGATACCGCATGTTATCCGGCAAAGATAGTTCACGGACACATTAAATGGCTGGTGGAGCAAGGTGTTAAGTGGATATTCTATCCTTGCATTAACTATGAGAGAAATGAGGATCCAACAGCTCCAAATCACTATAATTGCCCAATAGTTGCAACATATCCCGAGTCTATTGCAAATAATATGGACGATCTATTTAAAGAGGAGATGGTGAGGTTCTCTCATCCCTTTGTTCCTTATGACGATGACAAGAGGCTTGTGAAAAATCTTGCGGAAGAGTTTAAATCTCTCCATATCACAAAGCAAGAGATAGAGGCGGCCGTAAAAGATGCCCGGGAAGAGCAGGACAGATTTAAAGCAGATGTCAGAAAGCAAGGCGAATATGCGCTGAAGTATGCAAGAGAGCATGAGAAGAAGGCTATCGTACTTGCAGGAAGACCATATCATCTGGATTCCGAAATCAACCATGGAATCAATAAACTTATAAGCTCCTTTGATTTTGTGGTACTTTCCGAAGATTCGATTTGTCACCTTGGTGAGTTACCAAGGCCGCTTCGTGTGCTGGATCAATGGGTATACCATTCAAGGCTTTATAAGGCTGCTGACTTTGTTGGTAAGCATGATGACGTTGAACTTGTACAGCTAAACTCATTCGGATGTGGTCTTGATGCCGTTACAACAGATCAGGTAGAGGAAATCTGTGAACGTAACAACAAAATGTATACTGTGCTCAAGATAGATGAAGTATCAAATCTAGGTGCTATAAAGATAAGAATTCGTTCCCTTAAGGCGGCTATGGAAGAGCGTGACAAGAATGACGTTCATGCAACGCCGAGCCAAGAAGCCTTTGAGAGAAAACTGTTCACCAAGGAGATGAGAGATCAGAATTATACCTTGCTTGTTCCACAGATGTCTCCCATTCACTTTACGTATTTGGAACCTGCTATGCAGGCCTGTGGTTATAATGCCGTACTTCTTCCGCCGGTGGATAAGAATTCCGTTAATGAGGGTCTTACATATATCAATAATGACGCTTGCTATCCGACTATAGTTACCCTTGGACAGATAATATCTGCACTTAAGTCAGGAGAATATGACCTGAATAAGACTGCTGTATTCATGTCACAGACAGGCGGTGGATGCAGAGCAAGCAATTATGTTGCTTTGCTTAGAAAAGCGCTAAAAGATTTGAATATGCCACAGATTCCGGTTATTTCGTTTAATGTGGTGGGACTCGAGGCTAATCCAGGGTTTAAGATTACTGCCAATATGGGGCTTAAGCTTGTGACCGGTGCTCTCTATGGGGATCTAATCATGAGATTGCTGTACGCAACAAGACCTTACGAGGTTGAACAGGGAGCAAGCCAAGAGGTTGTAGATAGATGGCACGATAGAATTCTTGACAATATTCTTCACTTTAATAGACGAGTGTTCGCCAAGAATGTTGAACAGATTGTCAAAGAGTTTGATTCTATCGAAAGAAGAGATATTGTAAAACCCAAGGTTGGTGTTGTGGGCGAGATTCTTGTTAAGTATCATCCTAACGCCAATAATGATATTGTTGGTATCATAGAAGATGAAGGCGGTGAAGCCATTGTCTTGGATTTAATCGATTTCTTTATGTATGGGTTCTACAGCGAGCGTTACAATTATGAACACCTGTCGGGTTCATATAAGAAGATGAAGATTAATGAATATGCTATAAAAGCCGTAGAATGGATGAGAAAGCCTATGCGTAAGGCTCTTAGAGATAGCATTCATTATGAAGAACCGCCATATATCGAAGAGACAGCAAAGGCAGCTACGGAAGTGATTTCCCTTGGAAATCAATGCGGTGAGGGTTGGCTTCTCACAGGAGAAATGATTGAACTTATCAAGCACGGATGTGAGAATATAGCATGCCTACAGCCCTTTGCATGCCTTCCAAACCATGTAACCGGTAAGGGGATGATGAAAGCTATCCGCAATCTGAACCCTCGTGCCAACATAGTGGCAATTGACTACGATCCCGGTGCAAGTGATGTAAATCAGCTTAACCGTATTAAGCTCATGATGGCTACAGCACATAAGAATCTGAATGAACATGCAAGAGCTTAGATTATGCTCTTGCACAATTAGTAATATGTATTGTATAATCTGTGAGTGCTTAATGCACTCTTAGCGGGGCGTGGCGCAGTTTGGTAGCGTGCTTGACTGGGGGTCAAGAGGCCGCAGGTTCAAGTCCTGTCGCTCCGACCAAAAAAGACTCTTTTGTCCTTTGACAAAAGAGTTTTTTATAGAATATTGTGTTATAATAAATGCAGTAATATTAAAGGAGGTGTCTCATGGGAAGACACGGTACAATAGCAGGACGTAAAGCGGCTCAGGATAGCAAGAGAGCGGCAATGTTTACCAAATATGCAAAGGCCATTACGGTTGCAGCTAAGGACGGAGGAGATCCCGATTATAACGCAGGGCTCAGAGTTGCCATAGAAAAGGCTAAAGCAATCAGTATGCCTAACGATAATATCCAAAGAGCAATCAAGAAGGGTACAGGCGAACTAGGAGGAGCTTCTTACGAGGAACTTACATTTGAAGGTTATGGTCCCGGTGGAGTTGCTTTTATAGTCAATTGCCTTACAGACAACACTAACAGAACTACATCTTCTGTAAGAGCTGCCTTTGATAAACAGGGCGGCAACCTCGGAACTCCCGGCTGCGTATCATACATGTTCAGCCGTAAGGGAATGTTTATAATCGAGAAGACTGATGCAATAGATGAAGATTCACTTCTTGAGGTTGCACTTGAAGCCGGTGCTGACGATATGGTTACGGAAGAAGACAGCTTCACAATCTATTCGGACCCCACAGTTTATACGGATGTTCACCAGGCTCTTACAGAAGCAGGCTATGAGCTTGTGGAATCAGACATTGAGTTTGTTCCTTCCATGGAATCAAATCCAAGCGATGTAGACCTTCCGAAGTTAAAGAAACTTGTGGATGTTCTTGAAGATAATGAGGATGTCCAAAAGGTTCAAACCAACTGCGGAGTGGATCTATACGAATAATAAGTTAATACTGCCTGGGACTTTCGTCAGGAATCATAATTGAACCTACACTAATTGAACGGGAATCCGAGTTCATCGGAATATGTCGAGCCGGCTTTGATCGGATGGCAGAAAACCGTGACAGGTATCCCACCTATCTATCGATAGGGCGTCAATTATACCCTGACGGAGCCTCCGGGTATTTTTTATAAAATTCAGGAATGCCATGAATCTACCAAACAAGCTAACAATTGCAAGAATTATAGCAGTCCCATTCTATATACTGTTTCATCTTACAGGGCATTATATAATTGCCCTTATTTTGTTTATATTGGCTGCTGTTACAGACTATTTTGATGGCATGATAGCAAGGAAATATAAACTCACCACAAATTTTGGTAAGATTATGGATCCTTTGGCAGATAAGATTCTTGTATATTCTGCCTTTTGCATTTTCGTTGCACAGGGGATTGTTCCGCCTTGGATGTTTGCTATTATTCTCGCTAGAGAATTCTTGGTTGCAGGAGTTCGTACGGTTGCAGCTTCCGAAGGTATTGTGATAGCAGCAGATATGAGCGGTAAGATTAAAACCGTATTGCAGATGATTGCCGTCCCACTTCTGCTCCTTGGCCTTGCAACGGGTGAGGCTGTAATTTCTGTTAGTTCCGGTGGGGCTAATGCACAGCCACCCGAAAACAAAATCATGCTCATTGGAAATATAATTCTTTGGGCTTCAGTCATCATGACTGTCGTGTCCGGCTTTGAATATGTTTATAAGAATAAAGAAATCTTTAAAAAATAGTTTGAGGTAATCATGCGCTGTGCAATTCTATCTATAGGAACTGAGATTCTGTTTGGACAAATCGTAAATACCAACACCGTTTATTTAACCAGAGAACTTAATAATATGGGTTTTGACGTCCTATATCATCACACAGTAGGGGATAATGCTTCAAGGTTAAAAAGCATTATTCAAGAAACATATAAGGACTGTGATTTGATTGTTTGTACAGGTGGCCTGGGCCCTACAGAAGATGATTTAACCAAGGAGACCATCGCTGAAGCCTTTGATGACAAACTTGAAATGCATCAGGAAAGCCTTGAAGTGCTTGAGGCTTTTGCCAAGCGAAGAGGATGGAAAGAAATAACCCCAAACAATTACAAGCAGGCAATGATGCCAACAAAGGCGACTGTGTTTCAGAATGATGTGGGTACTGCGCCTGCATTTGCATTGATGGGGGACGTGAAGAATTCTCAGGATGATTCCATCTACGAGAATAAGATAATTGTAACTATGCCCGGCCCTCCGCGTGAAATGAAATGGATGTGGAACAATAAGATTAAGCCGTATCTTCTCGGGTTTTCCGACAAGACACTCAGCTATAAGATTATAAGAACCTTTGGAATAGGTGAATCAAAGCTTGAGACTGTGCTCCTGCCACTGATTGACAGTCAAACGGATCCAACGATTGCAACATATGCAAAAGAAGGAGAATCAAGCCTTAGAATTGCATCCCAAAGGCCCACCAAGGAAGAAGCTGATGCTGCTGTTATGGAAATGATAGATAAAGTCAGCGAGATAATCGGAAAATATATTTATAGTATAGAAGACGAAGAATTGCATCAGGTCGTTGGCAATTACTTGATAGAAAACGATATTTCCATATCGGTTTGCGAGTCATGTACGGGTGGAATGTTTGCTTCCAGATTGGTTGAGGTCTCGGGCATCTCAAAGGTCTTTGACAGAGGTCTTGTTACATACTCCAATCAGGCCAAAATTGACGAACTTGGTGTATCAAAGGAAACTCTTGATACTTATGGTGCCGAAAGCCCCGAAATTGCAAAAGAAATGGCAGAAGGACTATATAGGGTAACAGGTAGCAGGCTCTGTATTTCGTCAACCGGAGTTGCGGGACCCGGAAACGGAAAGGGACCTAATGGTGAAGTTTCTGTTGGAGACATGTTTATCGGAGTATGCTTTGATGGAGAAACGTATGTCAAAGAAATGCATACAGGTAGAGATGATAGAGTAGTAAACAGAAATAGCTGTATGCTTACTATGTTTGACGAAGCAAGAAAGACGATTATGAAATATTCCCATTGAAATTTCAATGAGAAAAGCGTTTTCTCTATTGACTTTGTTAGGGGAAAGAAATAGACTTAAGGCACATTCGATTTGTCATATTTTTACAAGTATATGTTTTTAAAGAAATATAAAAAAACTCTTGCAATATATAATGGCAAATGATATTATCTATACAGAACGATTGTTCACGAACGGAGGTACGCGGATTATGGCGACAAAAAAGGAAATTAAAACAGTTTCAACTGAAGATATGGATAAAGCGTTAGAATATACAGTTAACGATATCCAAAAGAAATTCGGCGCAGGTGCCATTATGAGGCTTGGCGACAGTGCCGAAATTAAAGATCTTGATGTAATATCCACAGGCTCAATAAGTCTCGATATGGCGACAGGCATTGGTGGAGTTCCAAAGGGCAGGATTGTTGAGATATATGGCCCTGAATCATCAGGTAAAACGACCTTGACTCTTCACATTGTAGCAGAAGCCCAGAAGAAGGGCGGAAATGCTGCTTTTATCGATGCGGAGCATGCACTTGATCCTATTTATGCACGCAATCTTGGCGTTGATATCGACAATCTTCTTGTATCACAGCCGGATACCGGTGAGCAGGCGCTAGAAATCTGCGACATGCTTGCAAGAAGTGGAGCAATGGATGTAATCGTTGTAGACTCTGTAGCAGCGCTTGTTCCACGTCAGGTTATTCAGGGAGATATTGGAGACACTACCGTAGGTCTTCAGGCAAGACTCATGAGCCAGGCCCTTGGTAAGCTTGCCGGAACAATGAATAAATCCAATACATGCGTAATTTTCATCAACCAGCTCAGAGAGAAAATCGGTGTAATGTTTGGTAATCCGGAAACTACTACGGGCGGAAGAGCGCTTAAATTCTATTCTTCCATGAGACTGGATGTGAGAAGAGTTGAATCCATCAAGAAGGGCGACAATGTACTTGGAAATAGAACAAGAGTTAAGGTTGTAAAGAATAAAGTCGCTCCACCTTTCAAGAAGGCTGAATTCGACATTATGTACGGAACAGGTATTTCCAAATCCGGAGATATAGTTGACTGTGCTACAGAATTTGGAATCATTGAGAAATCAGGCTCTTGGTATAGCTATCTTGGCGAAAGAATAGGACAGGGCAGGGAGAACGTTAAGGTTTACCTTGAAGAGCACCAGGATATTATGAATGAGATTCAAGAAAAACTCATGGAAAAACTGAAAGAAGAGAATGCGTTCTCCGATAAGGCTTTGTCATCAAACAGTGCAGATTCAATGCCGGAAGAACAACCCATGAAGGTTGATGAAGATGGTGTAATTATCGACGATTAATCACCTTATTTTTCTTGACATTTCAATACTCCGATGATAATATATCTAGGTTAGACCGCACGGTTAGGGTGCCTAAAGTCTTCATATATATGACATATAGCGATTCGCTTTATGAATTGTTATCGGCAAGAAGACTACCTGAAAAGGCGAGACTGGATAGAGGAGGTAAATGAATTATGTATGCAATTCTGGAAACAGGAGGCAAACAGTACAGGGTAGCAGAAGGTGATGTCATCACAGTTGAGAAGCTTCCCGGTGAAGCAGGAGATACCGTTGAATTTGATAAGGTACTTCTGGTAAGTGACGGTAATGACGTTAAGGTTGGATCCCCATATCTGGATGGAACCAAGATTACCGGACAGATTGTAGAAACAGGAAAAGGAAAGAAGATCGTAATCTTCAAGTACAAATCCAAGAAGGACTACAGAAGAAAACAGGGTCACAGACAGCCTTATACAATGGTTGAGATTACATCTCTTACAGGTAAGGCTCCAGCCAAGAAGGCTGCACCCAAAGAAGAAGTTGTAGAAGAAGTTAAGCAGGATGCTCCGGAGGCAGTAAAGGTCAATGCCAACATGAAGAAGGATGAACTTCTGGCCGTTGCCAAAGAGCAGGGCATCGAGATTGATTCCAAGGCTACTAAAGCTGAAATCATCGAGATGATCGAGAATGCTTCCAAGTAATTAATCTTTATCAGAAGGAGGTGTCTCAGAAATGGCAAGTAAAAAAGGTGTAGGTAGCTCCAAGAACGGTCGCGATTCCGAATCGAAACGCCTAGGTGTCAAGATTGGAGATGGACAGTTTGTAAGTGCTGGTAGCATTCTGGTTAGACAGAGAGGAACAAAATTCCACCCGGGTAACAACGTAGGTAGAGGTGGCGATGATACTCTCTTTGCGAAGATTGACGGAAACGTTAAATTCGAAAGAAAAGATAAAACCAGAAAGCAAGTAAGCGTATATTCCAAAGAAGCATAAGCAATTTGGATCAAGAGCTAACTGAATTCAAACAAAAAGACCTCACTATATGAGGTCTTTTCTGTTATTATATGAGTGTGAATCATTTATTTTTGTACTTCATACATTAATAATTATTCGAGAATGTTTACAAGGAAAAGCAATGTTAGTAGATAGAGCGAAAATCATAATTGTATCTGGTAAAGGTGGAAACGGAGCGGTTTCTTTCAGACGTGAACCTTTTGTTCCTGAAGGCGGACCGGATGGCGGTGACGGAGGAAACGGAGGGAACGTTATCTTTGTTGCTGACAGAAATCTCAGAACATTAATGGATTTTAAATATAAGCGTAAATATGAGGCCGAAAATGGTCAGAATGGCATGAGAAAGAAATGCTATGGTAAACGCGGTGAAGACCTTATTATTAAAGTTCCTGTTGGTACGATGGTTTTTGATTCCGAAAGTGGCGCACTCATGCACGACCTTAAAGAAGAGGGAGATAAATTCATAGCTGCAAAAGGTGGTCGAGGCGGAAAAGGAAACGTTCATTTTAAAAATTCCGTAAGACAAGCACCCAATTTTGCCGAAGCAGGAACTCCCGGTAAGGAACGTGAGGTAATCCTTGAGCTTAAAATGATAGCAGACGTTGGCCTTGTAGGCTTTCCTAATGTTGGAAAATCAAGCCTCCTCGCTGTTGCAACCAACGCGCGTCCACGTATAGAGAACTATCATTTTACAACAATTGACCCCAATCTTGGTGTTGTTGTTCTTGACCATGAAGACTTTGTAATGGCTGATATTGCAGGAATCATAGAAGGCGCCAGTGAAGGTCAGGGGCTTGGACTTAGATTTCTCAAACATATTGAACGTACCAAGGTTCTCATTCATGTTGTAGATGTAGCATCAAGCGAAGGGAGAGATCCTATAGAGGACTTTGATAAGATAATGACTGAACTGGATTCATACAGTTCATTTATCGCACGTAAGCCTATGCTTGTTGCAGGAAACAAGATTGATTTAATATCTGAGGATAATGAGAAATATCTCGAATTTAAGGCATATGTAGAAGAAAAAGGATATGAGTTTTATCCAATTTCCGCTGCTACCAACAAGGGAGTAAAAGAACTGCTATATGGTGCTCTTAGAGCGCTTAGGGACGCAGAAGAGAACTATGAAGAGCCTGAATACGAAATGTTCGACTTTGAAAAAGATGAAGCTCTTGATGAAGAATACCGCAAGGTATATGCAAGAAAAGAAAACGACATATATATTCTTGAAGGTCAGCAACTAAGCAAAATCTTTAATTCAACCAATTTTAATGACATGGGTTCATTAAGATACCTGTTTAAATACATCGAAAACAGTGGAGCCATGAAAGAGCTTAAGGATATGGGTCTTCAAGAAGGAGATACTGTTAAGATAGAAGACTTTGAGTTTGAATACTTTGAAGAGTTTTAGATGATACTTACGGAACTTGATTGTGAAAACCTATATAATGAATTCCAAACCCCGCATTGGGTGATTTCGCATTGCAAAGAGGTGTCGAGAGTCGGCGCAATAATTGCAGAGAAACTCAATGAAAAGGGGTTTAATTTTGATGTTGATTTAATAATAGTTTCGGGCCTTGCCCACGATGTATTACGAACAGAAGATGACCATGATATCGCTATGGGAAAGCTGCTTAAAGAAAGAGGCTATGACAGAGAATCTGAAGTGGTCAAAAGCCATATGCGATATACATTTAACCCCATTGATAAATTAACGGAAACGGATATTATGTGTCTCGCTGATCGAGTTGTTAAAGAAGATAAATACGTCGGTATTCAGGAACGAGTAGATTATCTAATTCATAAGCCCGGAGAGACACCTGAACGAACCATGCACTTAAGACAAGCTCGAGAGAGATCCAAGGCTTTCATTTCTCAGATAGAGGATATACTTGGAACGAGTCTAGACAGTTTGTTTTTTGAACCCGATAAACTCATTTTATCCAAACTGGACAAAGCCCTTAAACAAGTAGAAAAACCTGCTCGTTATATAGGTGGAGAAAAAGGGATATGTATTAAAGATCCCACCAATTGCCTAAGATTTGCATTTGCATTTCCGGATATTTATGAAATCGGCATGTCCTATATGGGCTTGCAAATCCTATATAATATTGTAAATTCCAATGACAATCTATATATGGAGAGAGTCTTTGAACCCGCACAAGACATGGCGGATCTTATGAGAAGAGAAAAGCTTCCATTGTTCACATTGGAAACCAAAACCCCAATAAAATCAATGGATGTTATGGGATTTACTCTCCAGTACGAGATGTCGTTTACCAATATTCTCGATATGCTTAATCTATCAGGGCTTCCTTTGCTCGCCAAAGATAGAGATGATGATATGCCTCTTGTCATAGCAGGAGGACCATGTGCATTTAACCCTGAACCTCTAGCTGATCTCATAGATGTATTTTTAATTGGAGATGGTGAGATTCTATTACCTGAGTTCCTCAAGATATATTTGGATGCAAAGAATTCAGGTCTTTCAAAATCCGAGTTTTTAAGAAATGCTGAGGTTCCGGAAGGAGTTTATATACCTTCGAGATACGAGGTTATTTATAATGAAGACGGAACAATCGATAGATTTATTTCCAATTCTTCATTTCCAATAAAGAAGGCAATTATATCTCAATTAGAATCAATCCCATTCCCGGAAGAACCAATAGTTCCGTTTATTGAGTCCGTTCACGATAGAGCTGTTGTTGAAGCATTTAGAGGATGCACAAGAGGGTGCAGATTTTGTCAGG
>Ga0256404_1010331_pt1 | contig 12950 bp, 12 predicted proteins | sample RumenRJG_01DNA_FD_185990 | JGI IMG/M metagenome (GOLD analysis project Ga0256404, IMG submission 185990) | Bovine rumen microbial communities from Lethbridge, Alberta, Canada - RJG_01 | ecosystem: Host-associated > Mammals > Digestive system > Stomach > Rumen | place: Canada: Alberta | collected...
CAACGATTAGGGCTTGACAATATAGGAAGGTTATAAAGCCAGTTTATCAATAAGTCTGTATCACTCGCAAGGAAATATCCATCCATATAAAGCCCGCCGCGAAGGAAGTAGAATATGCCAAAATTATTGAAATTACCGACAAACTGTCCCAGCAATACCGGAGTTGTAACAAAAATCATAAATGGGAATGTCAGTGACTTAAATTGCTGCCATGCGCTAGCTCCATCAATTTTAGCGGCCTCATATATTGACATATCCCTGTTTGATAGATTGCCCGTCGCAAGAAGCATAATGGAGGGTACTGAAATCCAGCAGTTTACAAGCAGTCCTATAAGTCTCGCAGTCCATTTTGCGTCAATATCAAGAAATCCAATAGCCTTACCGCCATTTTCTGTTATTAACTGGTTTATCGGCCCGCCATACGAGAACATGAACTTAAAAGCAAGCAACGTAATAAATCCCGGAATTGCATAGGCAAGCACGGGGAAAGCCCGCCAGAAAGCTTTGCCCTTCACGCAGTCCTTATTCAATAGTAAGGCAAGAAACAACCCGGCAAAATAATTCAAAGCCGTCGAAACAACTGCCCACAACAAGTTCCATACAAGAATATGGAAAAATGTAGGCGCAAATTGAGATAATGTAACAAGCTTCTTAAAATTATCAAGTCCTACCCAATCCACAAGCGCAGGCGGGACAATATCCCCGCCATAATTCGTGAAAGCTATAAGTATCATAAATATTATAGGCAATACATTGAATACCGCGACTCCGATCACAGGAAGCAGAAGCGCAAAGAAATAAAATTTCTTGTCAAAAAGGAGCTTTAATTCTTTATCAAGCGGAAGTGGCTTCTCACCATTTTCGCATCTGAATCCGGTGTTTCTTGCGTCTCGTATATTTCCAATATAGACTGCTATAAAAGCAATCAGGAAAATCCAGGCAAGAATCCCCATAAGCAACATTGTAACTGAATTATCGCCGGCTGTCCCTGCCCATGGGTCTGCTTCGTGAATTCCCAAAGTAAAAAATCCACCGATGTCATTAAAACCGCGCTGTACAAAGTAGGAAATAAACATTACTTCAAGCAGAAGAAATAATATTCCCTTAGCAACAGCTCCGTTTGCTATCTGGCCACCGCCCATTACAAAAAAAGACAAACGGCTTTTGGACGTCATATCATGCCAGACGGCACTTACTCTATTACTTTTATTCATAGTTTATACCTTACTTCAACGTATAAATAGCGTCATGAATCTGTTGTGACATATTTTCGAGTCCTTTTTGCATGGAAGCCTCATCCGGATATTTCTTATCACTTCTGAAGGCATCTTTCGCAAGGTCAATTAAAAATGTCTGTCCCGGAGTCCAAATTTGTCCTACTTCCTTGATAGAAGGCATTAGAACTATATTTCCCTTTTCCAGACTGTCAAAAAGTGAAGCAGCGGTATCGCCGGAATCCTTTGCGGCATCGCCTCTTGCCGGGGCTATGCCAAGCGTTTTACTTCTCTTCATAACCATATCATAGCTTGTAGCAAAATCCACAAAAGCAAGGCAGGCATTCGGGTACTTAGTATATGCACTTATAGCGTATCCATTTATTCCGCCCATTGACTTAGTATCAATCAGGTTAGGGTTTTCCTCGGTCAAATCACCACTCTCAGGAAGCTTAGGCAGATCAGTCATTATAAGGTTCTCCTCTGCCTTCTTCTTTGCTTCATCCTCGGAATCACCATTTTCCTCATAACCGTTTACAAGTTCGTCGTAAAAAGTAGAATATACGTCCGGCGTTGATATTGTCGCAAAATAGGTGCCATCTGCCAATTTGCTGTAAGCATTCGTTGTAATGGTATCATCAATACAGTCTTCGTTCATTACAGAAGCAAGCTTACTGCTGTCTTCCTCGTGACGCTCCTTTGAAAACTTATACATGCTATTCCAGTTTTCCACCATATCAGGAACATCATTTTTATCCGAATCCCAATTCTCCTTCCAGTTGTCCGGCAATAAATCCTTTCTGTAGTAGAGTCTTGCAGTCTGAATATTTACAGGCGCACCACAGGTATATGTTTTACCGTCCACATCTTCCTTATATGCCTGCCATGCCTCCTCCGGAATCTGATTATAGCAATCAAGCCTCTCTATCGGGAGTGGATAAATATGTTTATCCTGTGCATACTGCATTATTACGTCATTTGCCTGATAAAGGACATCGGGACCATAGCCATCAGGACCATCCTTTGCTAAATCAAGGTACTGGTCCATGTTTGCGTCAACAGCGGTGATTCCATAATCCTTGTATTATTCATTAAACGCGTCAATTAATTCCTCAAAGTAGCCTTTTGAAATAGCGGTATCATTCTCAAGGACCTGTAAGGTTACATTCTTCTCCAGATCACCCGAGAATATTTTATTTTCCGTACTATTACTGTCTGTCTTCGTACTTACGGTGCCTGAGTCGGATGTAACGGTCTGACTGTCAGTTGATTCTTTGTTACCTGAACCTTTTCCGCAGGCATACAGAGAACTTATCATTAATGTTCCGATGATTGCCAATGAAATAATTCTTTTATTCATACCTTTTCTCCTTTTAGCACAGCAAACCCTTCGCTTGCTATTTCCCCTTTGTTTATTAAACCGGCAAGTATCTCATTATAATCAGCCGATATATTTGTGCTTTCCTCAGACATATTTATGTAGAGTGAAACAGTGTCATTGTCATACTTTCTAACCAAATGAAGCAAACCATTTACACTTTCAATTATTACTCTTCCATACTGAAGAGGTTTCAAGCTCTTTAGCCTCAATAAGTTCTTAATATCGCTCATCACCTCTTTATCCCAATGACTATCATCCCAATCAAAGCACCTTCGTGAATCCGGGTCATATCCACCTTCCATACATATTTCAGTCCCATAATATATGCATGGGGCTCCCGGATACATTACCATTAAAGCGATGGCGGCCAGTAATTTTTTCTTGTTCTTATTTACCTCCGTGAAAAATCGCAGTGTATCATGTGAATCAAGGAGGTTCAGCATCATAAAATTAACCTGCTCTTTATTACGCATCAGGTTGGAATTACACTTTTCCGCCATTTGAGCGGCTGAAAAATTACCTCTTGCAAAATAATCAAGACAAGCCTTAGTAAATGCGTAATTCATAATGCTGTCATACTGATCGCCCTGTAAATAAGGATATGCGTCATGCCAGTTTTCACCAATAATAACACAGTCAGGTTTAACTGATTTAATTTTCTTTCTGAATATTCTCCAGAATTCATGCGATACCTCGTCTGATACATCAAGCCTCCATCCGTCAATATCAGCCGTCTTAATCCAATATTCGGCGACATCTGTCAGATAGTTCTGTACGCCGGGTTCCGCGGTATTTAACTTTGGCATATAATTACATGCCGCAAAACATTCGTAATTCATTTTCTCCGGATCCGGTTTATCGCCATCAATTATGAACCAGTTATAATATTCTGACTCTTTGCCTTTCTCCACTACGTCCTTAAACTGGGCCATATTCATGCTGCAGTGATTAAATACAGCATCGAGAACAATACGAATCCCACGCTTATGAGCTTCAGATACCAGCTTCTTTAAATCATCTTCATTGCCAAACATCGGATCAACATGCATATAGTCATATATGTCATATTTGTGATTACTGACAGAGGAAAATACAGGAGTAAGATATATTGCGTTCACTCCAAGACCTTCGATATAATCTAGTTTATCGATTATTCCTTTTATATCACCTCCCGCGTAACTTTTAGGAGTTGGCTTACCACCCCACTCCATATTGATATAAGAAGTATCTTTGTCCTTATTGCCAATATTAAATCTGTCGACAAATATCTGGTAAAATACAGCACTTCTCATCCAGTCCACCGTTTTCTGAACATCGTTAATATTGATATAAGGTAGCTGAAAGAAATTATAAAAAGCTTCATCAAAATTGTAGGTTTCTGTCAAGCCATCCTCACTATAATAAAACTCTTTTCCGCCTTCGATAATTTTAAATACATACGCAAGCCTTGAGTCCGTCAGACGTAAGTGGATTTCATAGAACCTGAAAAGCGCGTCCTCACAGACAGGCAGCATTACAGCTTCTTTTCTGCTTGTCTGAATAACATATTTGCTCTCATATATTATTTTCACTTCACACTTATCCATTTTTGAAGTGCGAAGTCTTATAACAACCTCCTTTGGACCAGTCGCGAAACAATATCGTGAGTCCGGCACATGCAGCAGCGCGTACTGATTCATCAGTAACTCCCTTCTTGACAAATCGAATGTAAAACATTAAACTATAGAAAAACATAAAGGGGAATATTATGGCAAAGAAAGCAACTATCAAGGATGTAGCAAAGGCAGCAGAAGTATCAGTAGCGACCGTTTCTTATGTTATGAACAACCGTACAGATATCAAAATCACTGAAGAGACAAAGAAAAAAGTCTTACAGGTAGCGAATCTATTGAATTATTCGCCTAACCAGGCAGCCAAGGCTCTCGCCACTCAGTATAAGAATATGATTGCAATTATCATGCCCGAGACCGGTTCTGTTCTGTCTGAGGCAGAAAATATGCACACCTTAAAAATGCTCACCCATTTCTTTCACAAAGAGCATTTTGATTTACTGCTTTTAGATCCATCAACCTGTGAACGATATGACAGGGCTGACGCAATAATTTGCTATAATATTTCCACTACTCAGTTTCACGCATTAGGTGATAATAATTTTGTACCCCTTATTGCGCTCGACTGTTTTGTAAATGATCCTCTTTTCTTTCAAATTAACAGTAGCTCAGAACTTTATCGTAAAGCCTCTGAAGCTTTTGAGAGCGAACCATTCAGATATGTTTTTCTGCAAAGTCCTAACAAAGAAAGAATGCAGTACCTTAAGAATGACCTTGGTAGTGATAATATCACCTTCATATCTTCTTTAAGTGATTGCGAAAAAATAAAGAATTCTAATATAATAACAGGTGATATTGTGCTTTCCCGAATATTAGGCCATACAAATAATGTCTGTTATGTCGATGGCCTTTTTGAATCAAAGGAAAATGTACTGCTTTCCTGCATCAAAGATGCCATTAACCGCGTAAAGGTCACCGAACATAACATTTTAACAAGTTAAATCCTACTTACTTTCGCCATTATAAGTGAAGGTAATGGAGTCATAAGGATTATAGTTGAAATTTTCCTTATTTTCCTCCTTATACTCAGGATCTTCTGTATCATAAGTATCAGAGTCCGGATAGGTCGTTAATGTAAAAGTATAATTACCTGATACTAATACACCAATGTTAGATTTCTGAGCGGAAGTTTTTCCCAAACCGCCTTCTTTCTGTAGATACTGTGTACCATCTATCGTATCTGTGGTAAGATACCCATAACCTCTCTGATCTCCCCAGCTTGAATCCATAGCGAACTGAAACTGATCTCCCTCTTTAAGGTCAACAGTTATTGTATAAACATTGGCTTCGCTGTTATCCTCCTTAGTCATTTTCTGGGCATCACCTATTACTTTACCCCAGGCAGATTCCTTTAACACATCACTGTCACCATCACCTAGGATAGCGAACTCTCTCGTGTCCTCGGTATATTTCGCAAAGCCTCCGTAAAGTTTTTTATCTTCATGAATCTTCTCGTCGACATTGAACTTACGTGTCATCTTAGGTGATATATACCATGCTATGAAAGTATATCCATCCTTATTGCCTTCTGTTTTTGTAATAGTGCCGTCATCTTCCACCTCTTCAGTATCAAGCACTGTAGTTCCATCGATGTCATAATAGGTTACAGTATGAGTCTTCGTTTGCGCATCTGAAGCACTTCCTATATCGGATGTCGAACTTAAAGTACCGTTAGTCGCTTCTGATGAAACCTGCGATGACATAGCAGTAGATACATTAGCAGATATTTCGCTTGAATTCCCTGTAGATGAAGAATCTTTAGTCGATGAACCGCAGGCGCTCATGCAAAGAGACAACGAAGCTGCTAACACGACTGATGTAAATAATCTTGCTGTTTTCTTTCCCATAAGTATTACCTCACTGAATGTTTTGAATTTAACCGTTTAAACTGATTCGTAAAAATTTAAGTGAATCAAGGCCGGCTTCGATTCACTTAACCGTTTAAACCGTGATTAGGATAACACCATTTGAGGAAAATGTCAAGCACTTTTGATATATTTTATGAATTTGTTTTTTTTCTTTTGTCTATTTATCACAAACAAAAACCCGATGATATCATCGGGTTTTCACAAAGGAGAACAAAAAATCTCTTATTGACAAAGGAATCCGGTGCCAGGCACCAAAAAATATTTCAAAACTGCTTCGCAGTTTAGAGAAATTTTATGAAGTCAGGCACTTGTTTAGTCGGAACAGGCAAAGCCTGTTCCTTCAATTTTGCCCATAATACGCATTCTTACCGTGCTTGCGGTAATAGTGCTTATCCTGGAGGTCCTGAGGGGCACGCTCAACGCGTGGATTAATTAACTCGGTGCGGTAAGCCATCTTGGCTACCTCCTCAAGGACAACCGCGCTTTCTACAGCGTGGTATGGATCCTTGCCCCAGCAGAATGGACCATGATTTTTGCAAAGGCAGGCCGGAACCGCTTCAGGGTCACGATTCAGGCGGGCGAATTCATTTACAATCAAATGACCTGTATTCTCTTCGTAAGCGTCTTCAATTTCCTCTTTTGTAAGGCATCTGAGGCAAGGGATATCTCCGTAGAAATAATCCGCATGAGTCGTGCCGTAGCAAGGTATATCACGGCCGCTCTGCGCCCAGCTTGTAGCGTAAGAAGAATGAGTATGTACGACACCGCCTATGGTCTTAAAGGCCTTATATAATTCCACATGGGTAGCAGTGTCACTGCTCGGTCTGTATTTTCCTTCAACGACCTTACCATTTAAGTCGACAATCACCATATCCTCAGGTGAAAGCTCCTCATATGGCACGCCGCTTGGCTTTATAGCAAAGAGCCCCGACTCCCTGTCTATTCCCGAAACATTTCCCCATGTAAATGTAACGAGGCCGTATTTCGGAAGGAGCATATTCGCTTCATAAACTTTTTTCTTTAATTCTTCAAGCATTTTATTACCTTCTTATAAGTTAAAATCACTTCAAGTGGTCTATAGCCGCGCGCTCAATCGCAAGACCTTCCGTATAACGGGCAAGATACTTGTCAAATCCCGCGACACCGGCTGCATCAGGCTCAACCGTACTTCCCTTATCGCCTGTAAATACAGCGCTGTTAAGCCAGTCAGAAAGGCTCGCCCCATTTCCGTTAACAAGATATGAAGCAAGAAGTGCCATGCCCCATGCGCCGCCTTCACCGGCAGTGCTCATAACAGTAACAGGCGTATTCAGTGCGTCAGCGAGAATCTGCTGCCCTACGAGCTTTGTCTTAAATAATCCGCCGTGGCCGTACATCTTATCTACCTTAACATTTTCACCCTTAAGGAGTAGGTCCATACCCGTCTTAAGGACTGAAAGCGAAGCGTATAAATGTACGCGCATAAAATTAGCTAAATTAAACTTAGAATCTGCCTTTCTTACGAAGAGTGGACGTCCCTCTTCCATCTTGGTTATGGCTTCGCCTGAAAAATAATTATAGTCAAGTAGTCCGCCGCAGTCTGTATCGCCCTTTAAGGCCTCATTATAGAGGACAGAATATAATTTATTCTTATCAGCATCTATACCCATAGCGCCGCAGAATTCATTAAAAATATTTACCCAGGCGTTAAGGTCTGATGTACATGTATTGCAATGGGCCATTGCCACAAGGTCACCCATAGGAGTTGTGACAAGGTCAATCTCAGGATAAACCTTCGACAATTCCTTCTCAAGAACCACCATACCGAATACTGAGGTTCCCGCTGATACATTTCCGGTACGACGACCGACTGAATCCGTAGCAACCATGCCGGTTCCGGCATCACCCTCAGGAGGGCAGAGAGGAATTCCTGCCGCAAGCTTACCGCTCTTATCGAGGAGCTTTGCGCCGGCTTCGGTTAACTTTCCGGCGTTTTCACCTGCCTTAAGACACTTAGGTAAAATATTCTCTATCTTCCAAGGGAAATTATAATTTGAAACAAGATTGTCGAATTCCGAAATCATGTTCTTATTATAATCGCCTGTAGCTATATCTATAGGGAACATACCCGAAGCGTCACCTACACCTATAACCTTCTCGCCTGTAAGTTCATAGTGAACAAATGCGGCGAGGGTCATGATGTGATCAATATCCTTAACATGCTCTTCTTTATTTAATATGGCCTGATATAAATGCGCAACGCTCCAGCGCTGTGGTATATTATAGTTAAATAAATACGTTAACTTCTCAGCGGCTTCCTCGGTAATTGTATTGCGCCAGGTTCTGAAAGGCACAAGTAAATTATCATCCTTGTCAAATGCAAGGTAGCCATGCATCATGGCAGAAATGCCTATAGCGGCAAGCTTTGTAATTTCTACTCCGTATTTATTCTTAACATCATTCGCAAGACCGGCGTAGCAGGCAGCAAGCCCTGTGTGAATATCATCAAGAGAATATGTCCACACACCGTTCTCGAAGCGGTTCTCCCACTCATAGGCGCCAGAAGCTATAGGCGCGTTATCAGCGCCTATAAGCTCAGCCTTAATTCTTGTGGAGCCAAACTCTATACCAAGTACAGCCTTGCCTGACTCTATAAGTTCCTTCTCGTTCATATATTTAAACCTCAGATTCTATCAAGATCAGCCTCAGTGGTATCGTCACCGATTGTGATGAGCTCTGTGCCTGTAAGCTTTGCGAACATAGCGATTTCCTTTCTTGACAGAGCGGTTGAAACTACAGCGTGGTGAGCGCCACCCGCGTAGCACCATCCGGCTGTACCTATCTCGAAGTTCGGTTTATGTCTGTACATGATTCTCGCTACAGGAAGCTTTGGCATTGGCTTTGGCTGCTTAACAAGCTCGATATCAGCGCAGATAATCCTGAAATGGTCGCCCATATCGACAAGCGTACACTGAATACCGTCTCCGGTAACACCGTCAAATACAAGTCTCGCAGGATCTTCCTTACCGCCGATTCCGAGCGGATGAACCTGAATCTCTGGCTTATTCGCGGCGAAGCTTGCAGGAACCTCAAGCATGTGGCTTGCGAGCTCAAGCTCCTTGCCCGGTGTGAGGTCATAGGTATAATCCTCTATGAAGCCTGTAGCGCCTTTCATGCCTTCAGCCATCTTCATGAGAACTGAAGAAAATGCCGCAATCTTGTAATCTCCTTCAGGTCCGAAGCCGAAGCCCTTAGCCATGAGGTTCTGAGCGGCAATACCAGGGAGCTGCTTAAGTCCGTGGAGATCCTGGAAGGTATCCGTAAACGCAGTTACGTTATTTTCCTTAATAAATTTATCAAAAGCAACTTCCATCTTAGCCTGGTAGCGAACTGCCTCGACATTATCGGTAGCCATGGTGTACTTGCTTTTATATTCGTCCATCTTGGCTTCGATCTCAGCGTCCGTAGCCTTATCAGCAAGCTCAGCTATCTCGCCGATGCCCCAGTACTTGATCTCCCAGCCGTACTTGATCTCAGCTTCGAGTCTGTTACCGTCGGTAACCGCGACATCACGCATGTTATTTCCAAATGTAGCGACAAGTGTATGCTTTGAGAGGTCGATGGCCTTCGCTACTCTTGCGAATGTCTTAATCTTCTCAAGTACGTCCTCATGCTCATAGTAGCCTGCGACTACCTCGTGAGGAATGCCGAGTCTTGCGAGAATATAGCCGTACTCGCGGTCGCCGTGAGCGGACTGATTTAAGTTCATGAAGTCCATATCGATGGCATCGTATGGAAGCTTCTCATTTGCCTGAGTATGTAAATGAAGGAGTGGCTTCCTCAGTTCTTGAAGTCCCTTTATCCACATCTTCGCAGGTGAAAATGTATGCATCCAGGTTACAACACCGACACAGTCGTCATCATCCATGATGGCGCGGACATCCTTCACGCAGATATCACTTGTCTCAACGGTAGGAAGAAGCTTGAATGAGATGGTATCAGAGAGCTTCTCGTTTAAGAACTTCACCATCTTCTCAGTGTCAGCGGCTACTTCGCGAAGGCACTCTTCTCCGTAGAGGTCCTGTGAGCCAACCATAAATCCTAAGTATTTCATAGTAATCTCCTTTGTTTGTGCTTTATTGCTGAATATGGCTTTATTATAAGCCTTTTTTTAGTAAATGTCAATAGTATTGTTTAGTTTATTCTAAATTATTTTTGCCTTGAGTAAATGTTTTTTCAGTATTGTGCTGTTAATATTTCCAAAATATTCCGGTATTTTTTGTAAATATTTGCTCTTGACTTAATGCAGTCTAAATATTACAGTTATATATAATCCATTTAGAAAGTTACACATTTCTAAATGTTGAACATTCGTTTGCAGGTGTGCATGACGGCAAAGAAAGGAGTTCACAGTTATGCTTACAATAGAACTTACTGAAGAAGAAATCGAGTTGATGAAAGAAATTGACGAAGATTTCGCAGGCATAGTTTCCATTGGCGTTGGTCAGGGACACAGAAGATATTAATTTGTCTTCTTATTCTCTGTAGAGTAAGCACTTAAGGCATGTTAAAGGTCGTTATTCGGCTTTCAGCATGCCTCTACTGTGGTAAAAAATGTTTTTTGAAATCAAGAATGGAAAGTTATGTAAAATCGAAGGAGGCGTTAACGCATGTAACTTAGTAAATCAACGTTTATACATAAGCGACGATAGTCATAGCAATAAGATTATTGTCAATACTTACAATAACAGATGTTTCCTAGTGCCAAAAAATTCTATAGATATTACCTCAAAGAATCAAGAATGCTATTTTGATACTAATCTAGATAATAGTTATGAGCCTGTCATACCTTCCGATAAGAATTCTATTACTTTTATCCTTGCGATTACATATTCATGTAATTTGCACTGTACATACTGTTATCAACAAAATGACAGTAAACTAGATAAAAGACTCATTTCTGTCGAACAGCTAAATGAGGTTCTAGGAATAATAAGGGCCTATAAGTCTCTCTATCCGGAAAAGCATATAGACATTGGATTGTTCGGCGGCGAACCTCTTTTACCGGCTAATGAACAAATAATCGACAGAATATTTCGATTTTGTCGTGTTAATTTAATAAAAGTCCATATAGTAACAAACGGTTATTTTCTTGGTTATTATCTAAAGAAACTAATTATATACAGAGGTCTTATTAGTTGTATATGTCCTACAATTGATAGTATTAACCTAAATACGTTCACAAGAAGACCTTTAAATAGCACGCCAAGTGAGGATGCGACCACCAATTAATAGAATGTATTAAAATTCTTCTGTATTATGGAGTAAACGTCAATATAGCGACCAATGTTGACAGACATAATGTCAATGAGCTTGAAGCTATTCGTGATAATTTTTACAAGTTCGGTTTTCTTCAAGACGCAGATCATTTCATCTGGAGCATAGGTCGCGTGGATGACCGCTTGGACGAAACAGGATATAACGGTATCATATCCGAATCAGAAGTTCTTAAGCACCTATTAAAAATGGACAGACCAAATAATATGCATGCTGCATTTGTTAAAACAGTATATAACCTGTTGGGCAAGATGGATATTAACATTAATCAGCATGAACTGCGAGGAGTTCACAACTACTGTTGGGCTTCATCACCTCAGGACAAAGTTTTTTACATAGATTCCGCTAAGAAAGTATATCGTTGTACGTATTCTGTAGGAAGACCCAAGTATAGTCTTTTTGACTTTACGTTGAAAAATCTTAAGGAATATGCTCCAAGCAATCGAACTGCGTTGACATACTCCAAATGTGCTTCCTGTAAAATAGGAGGATATTGTGGCGGAGGTTGCAAGTTAACTTATTCAATTGACCCTACCGCAGTATGCGATTATGAGTTGGCAAATTTTGATGAATTTATAAGCAATATTTTCAAACCCTTTGTAGAAAAATTAGAGGAGAACAGCTGATGAAAAAAATAGGAAATTTGGAATTTATAGAATTATTAAATGGATTAGTATTTTTCTCGCCGGTTTCTTTACTTGTAAGGACTCAGGCTGGTATTTCTATGTCAGAATTCTTTATATTACAAGCAATATTATCATTTGTAATATTAGCATATGAGATACCTACAGGTTTAGTTACTGATAGAATCGGTTACAAGAACTCCCTCGTCTTATCTCAATCCTTGCTTTGTATCTCACGAGCTCTTCTTTTGGCCGCCTTCCTATCTAAAAGTCTTGGTCTCTTTGTGATAGAAGCACTAGTAGAAGGTATTTCTTCCTGTTTTCTATCAGGAACAAACAGTGCCTACTTATATAATATTTGTACAGAAGATGAATTTTTAGTACGATCCGCCAAAATTTCAAATTTTGGAACGGCAGGATTTATTATAAGCACCATATGCTACGTGTTTATTTACCACTTTGGAGGAATAGTAAGTCTAATAGGTGCCACAATAGTTGCTTGCTTTTTAGCAATTCCTTTAACTATAGGATTGCCTAAAGAAGACGCCATACAGCACAATGAAGGAAACGCCGAAAAAACAATTGTTTTCTTTAAAGACAAAATAATCATTGTATTTATACTTTTTGCCGCTGCCTTTTCAATCGGAAGTCTGGTTATAAACTTTTTCTATGTAGATAAGCTAATGAACATCGGAATAAAAGAAGAATGGATGTCATTAATAATTATTCTCTATTCATTATTCCAGATGCTTTCGGAAAAAATACTAAATGTAGTGCCAAGAAAGCGTTATCGTATTCTAATGCTAACATCTCCCTATGTGTTAGAATAGTTGTCAAGGGAAGCAAAATGTTTTGTGGTATGGTATAATAAGCATATCACAGGAAGGAGACAGCTATGCAATACAGTAAGGAGTTAAAGGCATCAATCCTCAGCAGGA
>Ga0256404_1010336_pt1 | contig 12945 bp, 8 predicted proteins | sample RumenRJG_01DNA_FD_185990 | JGI IMG/M metagenome (GOLD analysis project Ga0256404, IMG submission 185990) | Bovine rumen microbial communities from Lethbridge, Alberta, Canada - RJG_01 | ecosystem: Host-associated > Mammals > Digestive system > Stomach > Rumen | place: Canada: Alberta | collected...
GGTCTCTTGCTTATGATAGCGGGAATGCACCAGAAGAGGAAGTTGTGAGGGCATGGGCTGTACGAAGTCCATGGACATGACATCTTGGAAGGAAAGAAATTGATTGATTGGAATGGTGGGTATATACTGAAGATATCTGTTATCCATAAACATAGACTTATCATGATGATAAATTTTGATATAAAGAAGGAGCCAAGAATTAACTTGGCTCCATAACCGCTCGATGCGGACCATTGGTGATTTCGGATAATTCCTTATTTGAACTCACCTTGTAAATTCAATTAGAGGATAGCACGGATTTTGTTTGTTGTCAAATCATGTTTTTTGTTTGGGTGTCATATTGCTTTCTGCCATAACAAGCAATTGTAGGGAAAAGTAGGTTAGATGAATAGGAAGGGGAACAATATGTATTCTGGAGATTACTATGTAGGACTTGATATGGGAACCAATTCGATTGGATTTGCAGTAACAGATCCAAGTTACCATTTGCTACGTGCAAAAGGGAAAGACGTGTGGGGCGCTCGTCTCTTTCCGGAAGCACAGACGGCAGCAGAACGTAGAAGTCATAGAACTGCAAGGAGACGTTTACAGAGACGAAAACTAAGAATCGGGATCTTGAATGAGATTTTTTCGGATGAGCTGAACAAGGTCGATCCGGGTTTCTTACAGCGTCTTGCGGATAGTAAATTCTTCGAGGAAGATAAAACAGAGCATCAGCCGTATGCATTATTTGCAGATGATCATTATACAGACAGAGAGTACTATGCACAATTTCCAACCGTATATCATCTGAGAAAATATCTGATCGAAACAAAAGACGTTTATGATATCCGGCTGCTGTATCTGGGGCTTCATAGCATCTATAAATACCGGGGCAATTTTTTGAATCCAAATCTGAATGCGGAATCCATGCAAGAATTTGGCCCTTTGTACCGTGATTTATGGGAGGACATTGAAGAGGCTAAAGATGCCCGACAGGATGACAACCCAATCGACATCTCGATACCGGAGTGGAAAGAGGACTTGTCGTCGAACTTGATGGAGATCCTGTCATCCAAATCATATTCCATGATGGAAAAGGGTGAAAAGCTCTCAGAGTTGCTTGATATTACCAAAAAGCAAAAACCTCAGCAGGAATTTTTGAAGTGGATGTGTGGAAGAAAAGGAAAAGTAAGTGTTGCCTTTCCAAGGGAATATGATGAAGAAGAGGGAAAGCTCTCTTTCTCTTTCCAGGATGGGAATTTAGAAGAATCCATGCAGAAAGCAGAAGAAATGCTGCTGCCGGAAGAATATGAGGTCTTACTTGCAATTAAGAGAATCCATGATTTTGGACTGCTTTCCAATATCATGAAAGGTTATCGATACATTTCTGAGGCGAGAGTAGATATCTACAATAAGCACCAGAAAGATTTGAAAATACTGAAAAGGATTTATAAGGAATATGCACCGGAAAAATACAATACCATGTTCCGGAAGATGGAAGATAAGCTGAAAAACTATAGTGCATATGTAGGGTCTGTCAAATATAAGACACCGAAGAATGGTTCTGCGATTAGAAGAAGGGGGAAGAGTAGTATTGGAGAACTTTATAAAACAATACAAAATGATCTTAATTCGGTAAAAGATATCCCGGAAGTCAGCTTGGTTTTTGATGAGATGGAGAAGGGAACTTTTCTTCCCAAGATCAGAACAAGTGATAATGGGGTCATTCCTTATCAGGTGTATGAGGCTGAATTAAAGGCAATACTGAAAAATGCGGAAAGCAAATTTCCATTTCTGTCAGTAAAAGATGAAAGTGGATTTTCACCGGCAGAAAAAATTATGATGACTTTTTCTTTTCGGATACCCTATTATGTTGGCCCTGTTTACAATGATGGAAAGAATCATGCATGGTCTGTAAGAAAAGAACCCGGTCGTGTTTATCCATGGAATTTTGACCAAAAGATTGACAAGAAGAAGTCATCTGAAGAATTTATGAATCATCTGATTGGTCATTGTACCTATCTTCGTGGGGAACAGGTGTTACCACGCCAGTCTTTAATGTATGAACGGTTTGCATTATTGAATGAGTTTAACAATATACAAATCGATGGAAGAAAGCCTGATGCAAAGGCAAAGAAGATCATTTTTTCAGAACTATTTGCGAAGGGAAGAAGAATAACGAAGAAAGGACTTCAAAGATTCCTTGTGTCCCATAACCTGTCAAATGGGAAAACAAAAGCAGATGATGTTGTTATCTCCGGTATGGCGGATGAGAGATTTCAGAATTCGTTAGATACTTATCATCATTTTTGTGAAGTGCTAAAAACAGATAAACTGACTTATTCACAGGAACAGATGGCGGAGGATATTATCAGATGGTCTACGGTATATGCTGATTCTAAGAATTTTCTGCGCGAAAAGATCCGTGAGTATTATTCAACAGAGCAGTTATCTGAAGAAGCACTAAATCGTGTGCTTGGAATGAAATTCTCTGAATGGGGACGTCTATCTGCCGCTTTTCTGCATATGGAAGGAGCAAATACTCATACCGGAGAGGTTAAATCCATTCTTCGCTGGATGGAAGAAGATTCCTATAATCTGATGGAGTTACTGTCATCGGATTTTACTTTCCTTAAAGAATTAGAGTCTCTTGATAACGATATTCAAAAAGATCTGATGTCAATCAAGCCGGAAGATCTGGATGGGAGATATCTTTCTGCGCCGGTCAAACGGATGGTCTGGCAAACAATTTTAATTCTTCGAGAAATCACAAAGGTCATGGGACATGCTCCCAAAAGAGTATTCGTGGAGATGACACGAGGTGATGGTGAGAAGAAACGTACGACCAGCAGAAAGAAGAAGTTTGAAGATCTTTATAAGAAGATTCGAGATGAAAACTTTGAATGGAGTAAAGAACTGGCTAAGTTTTCGGAGGCTGATTTTAGAAACAAGAAGTTGTATTTGTACTTTACACAGATGGGCAGAAGTATGTACACGGGAGATCCGATCGACCTCCATGAGCTTCTGACAAATAATACAAAATATGATCTGGATCATATATATCCCCGCCATTTTGTAAAAGATGATAGCCTGGACAATAATCTGGTTCTTGTGGAGAAAACAGAGAATGCTCATAAGACGGATAATTACCCGATAGAGAGCAGTATCCGCGAGAGGCAGATTGCAAACTGGAAAATGCTTTTGGATAAAGGTTTGATTACTCAGACAAAATTCCAGAGACTTACAAGATCTACGGACTTTACAGATGCAGAGCGTGCGGAATTTATCAACAGGCAGATCGTAGAAACCGGTCAGGCTGTAAAGACGATTACACATCTTCTTGAGGAATTAATGCCTTCTGATGAAACAAAGGTGATCTATTCCAAAGCCGGAAATGTATCGGATTTTCGGAATAAATTCTCCTTGTATAAGTGCCGGGAAGTCAATGACTTTCATCATGCCGGTGATGCCTATCTGAATATTGTCGTAGGAAATGTTTATCACACGAAATTTACATCTTCACCTGCAAATTTTGTGAAGGAATGGAGGCAGAACGCTAAGAAATACAGCTATAACCTTGGAGCAGGTAAGATTTTCGAGCATACGGTAGAAAGAAATGGAATCCTTGCATGGGATGTGGGAAATAATCAATCTATTGCAACTGTAAAAGCAGTGATGGAGAAGCAGACCCCACTTGTGACATATATGAACTACTGCGAAAAGGGAAGTATCGCAAAACAGACGATTTATTCTGCGGAAACGGCTAAACAGAGCAAGATAGACGGATCCTATCTGCCGGTAAAGACATCGGATCAGAGGCTTTCAGATGTTGACCGGTATGGCGGGGTCACGAAAATCGCTACGTCCTACTTTTTCCTTGTTGAGCATGAAGTAAGAAGAAAGCGAATCCGTACCATCGAAGCAATGCCGGTTTACATTGCTCCCAAAATCAAAGATGATAAGGACTTATTAACATATGTGGAAAACAGTCTTGGCTTAGTAAAACCAAGAATCTGTTTGAACAGGATCAAAGTCTACTCTAAACTGCGGATCAATGGGTTTGACTGCTATCTGAGTGGAAGAACAGGAAATCGACTGACCGTTGTCAATGCAGAGGAATTAAAGCTGGGAAATCGTATGATTCGATACGCAAAGAAAATGAAAAAGGTAGCTGATTTGAATCTTACGGACGAACAAATCCGATTGGATGCGAATAGAATTGCTAAAAAGACCGATGGAGACGAAATTGGTATAACAAGGGAAAATAATATCAGGTTCTATGAGTTCTTAAAACAAAAGCATACGATCGGGATTTTTGGCAAAAGACCTAACCCGGTTGGAGAGATATTGCAGAAAAGGCAGGATGTATTTGAAAAACTTTTGCTGGATCAGCAAGTAGACGTTCTTCAGGAAATTATGAAGTTATCAGGTAGAGTTAATGAAGCAGATTTAACCCTGATTGGTGAATCAAAGCATTCTGGAAAATCTTTGATTAATAAGAAAATCACAGGATTAAAAAGCTGTGAATTAATTTCTCAATCTGTGACGGGTCTCTTTGAGCAGAAAACAGATCTGCTTATGGTATGAGTTGGAGGACTGTTGTGGTCTCACACAATGCAAAACTGGACTACGAGAATGGATATCTCGTAGTCCGGGGTGAAGAGACCCAGAGAATTTTTATCAATGAGATTGGACTGCTTATGCTAGAAAATACCGCCGTTGCCATGACAGGTTATCTTCTGGCAGAGCTTGTACGTAATAAAGTAAAGGTCATCTTCTGTGACCAAAAGAGAAATCCGTGTGCTGAACTGGTGCCCTATTACGGCAGTCATGATACCAGTGCAAAAGTACGTAGTCAGATTCAATGGTCGGAAGATATAAAAGGTACTGTCTGGACAGAAATTGTCTCTGAAAAGATTCGTAAACAGTCGGAATTACTTTTACGGCACGGAATGTCCGAAGGAGGTAAGCTGCAGGGATACTTGTCAGAGGTTGCTTTTGGTGATTCAACAAATCGTGAAGGCCATGCAGCCAAGGTGTATTTTAATGCGTTGTTTGGGAAAAAATTCACAAGAGCAGAGGACACTCCGATTAATGCAGCATTAAATTATGGATATAGTCTTATTCTTTCATTGTTTACAAGAGAGATTTCTGCGAATGGGTATCTTACTCAGTTAGGCCTGTTTCATGACAATATGTTTAATCAGTTCAATTTGGCTTCGGATTTAATGGAGCCGTTTCGTCCGCTGGTAGATGAACGCGTACTTCTCAATCTCCCTGATAAATTCGAAACTGAAGAAAAGCATAAGATGTTAGAGCTGCTGGAGCAGGAAGTCTTTATTAATGACAGGAGTGAACATCTCGGAAATGCTGTAAAAATTTATACTCGAAGTGTTTTTGATGCATTAGAAGATAAAGATGCATCTCTGATCCGGTTTTATCAAAATGAGTTATAGATATATGAGAGTTCTTGTTATGTTTGATCTTCCTGTAGATACTGCTGAAAATCGAAAGGAATATAGAGCGTTTAGGAAATACTTGGTTAAGAACGGCTATCTGATGCTACAGGAAAGCATCTACTGTAAATTAGCACAAAATTCTACAGCTGCTGATGCCATGTTGTCAAATATCAAAAAGAATAAACCGAAAGATGGCTTGGTTCAGGTTTTGAGAGTAACCGAGAAAGAATATTCTAAAATGGAATATGTGGTTGGCAAAGCATCGTCAGAAATAATCACAGATGACAGGAGAATTATTATTCTATGAGATTGATTTACTCGCCTTGTAATGTTGATGTGCAGTTAGATGAATTGCGTCCTGTTACACTTGTCATGGAAAATCCAAAGCATCTTCGAAAAATGATTATGGCTATTTTGAGTCAGTTGAATTCAGAAAGCAATGATGTGGTTTTATCTGAAGGAGATCAGATACTGTCGCTTGAAAAGAATATTTTTTTACAGTTAAATCCGTTCGAAGATACTTTAAACAGTCGAAAAATTATAGGAAAATTGTACAAAACGATTAATCATGTGGCGGTAGAGTTTCCTGAAGAAAGAAATGAACTGACGTCGGCTGTGATTAAATATTTCGACAGAGTATTAAATGCTATAAGGTTTGATGGGCTTACTTATTCGCTCGATTTCAAAGACGAAGATTTATATAAGATTTTTGATTTAAGAATTGATGAGGAAAATTTGTCATTAAAAGAGAAGATATTGATGGAAGTTAAGGTCTGTTCTGATTTGCTTTTTCTACCGATAATGGTGTTTTTGAATTTGGGAAATTTTCTTACGGATGCAGAGCTGGCGGAATTGGCTGAAAGTTGTGCAAATCATAAAGTGTATCTCTTGTTAATTGAGGGAGCGGAACCGATGGACAGAACTGGCGATAAGAGATATATTATTGATAGTGATTTGTGCCTGATAGAAAAGAATATGTGAATTTACACTGCGTACCTGGCAGAGAAGGTTCGGTGAAGATCATTTGAGGTTTGAGAACCTTGTAAATTCATAGAGGTGTTAAACAAAGCGCATTGTTACCTGGAGCTTCACCGGGTTTGAGAACCTTGTAAATTCATAGAGGTGTTAAACGAGTAGGACATATAATAATACAATAGGCGGGTTTGAGAACCTTGTAAATTCATAGAGGTGTTAAACTTCGTAGCCGTATTGGAGCAATCGCTCCTTGTTTGAGAACCTTGTAAATTCATAGAGGTGTTAAACCCGCTCCATTTCTTCCTGGAGAGCCTTTGTGTTTGAGAACCTTGTAAATTCATAGAGGTGTTAAACAAGATTCCGGGCAAGCTGACGCTCCCGATTGTTTGAGAACCTTGTAAATTCATAGAGGTGTTAAACACATACATATCTACACCCCTCTATCACTTGTTTGAGAACCTTGTAAATTCATAGAGGTGTTAAACTGACACAGCATGTGTCCAGTCAGTAAAAGTGTTTGAGAACCTTGTAAATTCATAGAGGTGTTAAACGGACAAGGCAGTTGATGAAGCCAAAAGACTGTTTGAGAACCTTGTAAATTCATAGAGGTGTTAAACTAAAACCGGGGGAGATGATTCTAACATTGAGTTTGAGAACCTTGTAAATTCATAGAGGTGTTAAACAGGAGTAATCACGCCCAAGTATGATCGAGCGTTTGAGAACCTTGTAAATTCATAGAGGTGTTAAACGATATCTTAATCTCCGTATTCTCGGGTGTGTTTGAGAACCTTGTAAATTCATAGAGGTGTTAAACCTCTTCTGTATCTCTGCACGTTGTAGTATAGTTTGAGAACCTTGTAAATTCATAGAGGTGTTAAACGGTGTGGCGGTGTGTGGAATGGGTGGCACGGTTTGAGAACCTTGTAAATTCATAGAGGTGTTAAACAAGGCGGCGAAGCATGGCAAGTGAACAATCGTTTGAGAACCTTGTAAATTCATAGAGGTGTTAAACGCAGCAGGAGGAACGATTTCCACGATTATGGTTTGAGAACCTTGTAAATTCATAGAGGTGTTAAACATGCCGACAGTGGGAATAATCCAGACAATAGTTTGAGAACCTTGTAAATTCATAGAGGTGTTAAACCGGTAAAAAATTCGATTTTGCCGATACCTCGTTTGAGAACCTTGTAAATTCATAGAGGTGTTAAACCGGCAGGCTTTCTCATCCGGCGACAACACCGTTTGAGAACCTTGTAAATTCATAGAGGTGTTAAACCAACTCATACAGTTCTTCATTGAAGTTGTAGTTTGAGAACCTTGTAAATTCATAGAGGTGTTAAACTAACTCTTGAGCCAGAAGAATATCTTATGTGTTTGAGAACCTTGTAAATTCATAGAGGTGTTAAACTAAAAGGGGCTTGCGTGTGTGTACCCTCCGGTTTGAGAACCTTGTAAATTCATAGAGGTGTTAAACATGGGTATAGCAAACAAGTACAACAGGCAGGTTTGAGAACCTTGTAAATTCATAGAGGTGTTAAACGATTCAATTTCTGCCCCGTCTTTCGCCTCGTTTGAGAACCTTGTAAATTCATAGAGGTGTTAAACAAGAGATTGGCACGACTTGAAAAGGAAAACGTTTGAGAACCTTGTAAATTCATAGAGGTGTTAAACGTCAATATCAGAATCATCTCCCCCGCTTTTGTTTGAGAACCTTGTAAATTCATAGAGGTGTTAAACGAGTAAATTATATCATCTCTCACAATATCGTTTGAGAACCTTGTAAATTCATAGAGGTGTTAAACGCACAAGCTGTAGTCCACACTCCCCACGGAGTTTGAGAACCTTGTAAATTCATAGAGGTGTTAAACGGACACAACAGGTTCTACCGGGACGGACACGTTTGAGAACCTTGTAAATTCATAGAGGTGTTAAACGCTGTCCGGGTATGATGATCTCCGAAAATCGTTTGAGAACCTTGTAAATTCATAGAGGTGTTAAACGTTTGCGGTATGCAGTATCTTCTCACCATCGTTTGAGAACCTTGTAAATTCATAGAGGTGTTAAACGCAGGTGGTTGTGCGGGACGTTGCCCTTGCGTTTGAGAACCTTGTAAATTCATAGAGGTGTTAAACCGCAGGAAAGAGCGAAGAAGCTCGAGGACGTTTGAGAACCTTGTAAATTCATAGAGGTGTTAAACCGGGCTGTTTGCATTCGTGAGACCACCCTCGTTTGAGAACCTTGTAAATTCATAGAGGTGTTAAACGATATCGGGAAAAATCCATTGTAGAAAATGGTTTGAGAACCTTGTAAATTCATAGAGGTGTTAAACAGACAGAAAGAGACACATACAAGTCTATGTGTTTGAGAACCTTGTAAATTCATAGAGGTGTTAAACAAGAGATTGGCACGACTTGAAAAGGAAAACGTTTGAGAACCTTGTAAATTCATAGAGGTGTTAAACTACAGATATTTGGAGATTGGCTTTGATGATGTTTGAGAACCTTGTAAATTCATAGAGGTGTTAAACACAGGATCTGGCCACAAACGCAGGAACACTGTTTGAGAACCTTGTAAATTCATAGAGGTGTTAAACAATAAATTCGGGGAGATGCTAATAATAATGTTTGAGAACCTTGTAAATTCATAGAGGTGTTAAACCAGATGATTCACTATTCCTTTGCAGGCAGTGTTTGAGAACCTTGTAAATTCATAGAGGTGTTAAACCACCTTTGTGATACTTCTTTATTTCCATTGTTTGAGAACCTTGTAAATTCATAGAGGTGTTAAACATGGATGAAGATGCTTGATAGATTGTGAGGGTTTGAGAACCTTGTAAATTCATAGAGGTGTTAAACGCTACGTTTCGGAGGACGGCCTCACGAACTGTTTGAGAACCTTGTAAATTCATAGAGGTGTTAAACGGTCTCATTATCCGAATAAAATATATTATCGTTTGAGAACCTTGTAAATTCATAGAGGTGTTAAACTCTTCTCATACATTCCCATCATATACGAGGGTTTGAGAACCTTGTAAATTCATAGAGGTGTTAAACATCCCTCATCTGCTGATGATAGCTGGCGGTGTTTGAGAACCTTGTAAATTCATAGAGGTGTTAAACACACCTCGAACCGGCAGAATTTACATTATCGTTTGAGAACCTTGTAAATTCATAGAGGTGTTAAACGAAACCCGCCGGCAGCTCTCGTTTCGCATCGTTTGAGAACCTTGTAAATTCATAGAGGTGTTAAACTATCTGCGGTTTGAGCAAAGTGCTATTTATGTTTGAGAACCTTGTAAATTCATAGAGGTGTTAAACCATTCCGTAATCACACCAAGTCTTCCGCCGGTTTGAGAACCTTGTAAATTCATAGAGGTGTTAAACATTCTCGGCTACTCTCACCCCCACTCAGGCGTTTGAGAACCTTGTAAATTCATAGAGGTGTTAAACGCCGACACCTCAAAAATCGACACCACGACCGTTTGAGAACCTTGTAAATTCATAGAGGTGTTAAACTGTTCTTCAGCCCGACAATTAACACGAGCGTTTGAGAACCTTGTAAATTCATAGAGGTGTTAAACATTATGCCGTTCGGAATTGCGACAGGAGGGTTTGAGAACCTTGTAAATTCATAGAGGTGTTAAACTATTATCCTCTACTTCTACGGCTGCCGGCAGTTTGAGAACCTTGTAAATTCATAGAGGTGTTAAACTGCCCCTGCCCCTCGTGTTTGGAGCTTGCTGTTTGAGAACCTTGTAAATTCATAGAGGTGTTAAACTAAATATAGCAAGCTTGCAAGCGATATAGAGTTTGAGAACCTTGTAAATTCATAGAGGTGTTAAACTCTGCGGTTTGCATGTGAAATTCAGGTCGAGTTTGAGAACCTTGTAAATTCATAGAGGTGTTAAACTGGAACAGCGAAGCGTTTCCCAGACGTGTAGTTTGAGAACCTTGTAAATTCATAGAGGTGTTAAACCAAGAGCAAGGGAAGTATCAGCCAAGGTCGGTTTGAGAACCTTGTAAATTCATAGAGGTGTTAAACCGGACATTCAGAACGCATATCAGGGTTTCGGTTTGAGAACCTTGTAAATTCATAGAGGTGTTAAACATCGGATGCTGATATCAGAGCCTGCAGTCTGTTTGAGAACCTTGTAAATTCATAGAGGTGTTAAACAATGCCTGGTAGTTATCTATGCGAGGCTTCGTTTGAGAACCTTGTAAATTCATAGAGGTGTTAAACCTCTGAAAAATATTCTTTCTGGACTTTTCGGTTTGAGAACCTTGTAAATTCATAGAGGTGTTAAACAACTCCTATAACCATTCCAGCAGGCGAAACGTTTGAGAACCTTGTAAATTCATAGAGGTGTTAAACTGGCTCTATAATCACTCATACTTATGTACCGTTTGAGAACCTTGTAAATTCATAGAGGTGTTAAACTGTCGCCAGGAAGATTCCAGCACCGACCAGGTTTGAGAACCTTGTAAATTCATATAGGTGTGAAGCCGTGAGATTCTGAAGATAGATTGTTTCTGGAAGAGGAAGTTGTGAGGGCATGGGCTGTACGAAGTCCATGGACATGACATCTTGGAAGGAAAGAAATTGATTGATTGGAAAGGTGGGTATATACTGAAGATATCTTTTATTTATATTCCTCCCAGATCCAGATGATATTTCATGTGTTCTTGTTTATCATGTTGAAAGAACATAAGCATATAAATCGGAAGGTATCTGACATTTCCTCGGATACTTTGGTTATCGTTACAAAGCACAAGCCCCTTATCAATATGATAATTTGTGACGTTCAAAATCTTGTTCAAAGCAGAATGTTTGGCATAATTCTTACCGGACTTCACTTCAATCGGCAGAACCCTCCCGTCTTTTTCCATCAGAAAGTCGATTTCTCCGATAGACTTATTGTTATAGTACCAGAGTTCATATCCCAGGGAATGAAGCTCCTCGGCAACGACATTTTCGTATAATCCACCATTATTGATCGAAGGATCACCGGAGAGGATGGAGAGCCTGACGGATTCAGAATAGTAGGAGGAAAGAAGACCGACATCCGAGAGGAAAAGCTTGAAGAGATTTCGCTTTTCACTGATTTTAAGCGGTGCGGCAGGCTCGGTCACATTGTATACAGGCAAGACCACTCCGGCATCAGAAAGCCATAAAAAGCGATTTTTTACACGGTCAAAATTTGTTTTTCCCGCTATATGGGAGATGAAGAACCTCTTGTTATTTTCTTCGAGCTCCGCGGGGACACTATCGTAAATATCCCATAATTCCGGACCGGTGCCGCTCGCATAGCGGGAAAAGTCTGCCCTGTAAAGTCTGATCAGATCGCGCTGAATATCATGAACCAGGGAAAGATCCTCCGTATCGACATATCTCTGAACAGCAGCAGGCATTCCACCGACTACAAGATAGAGATAGAAAACTTTCATCAGGCGGCTGTGGATGAAAGGATCTACCTCATTGCCGGAAAGAAAGGCATCATGTACTGTATCAAGCGTCTGCTGATGAATTCCAAGATTTTTGAAAAATTCTTCAATCGATAGCGGATAGAGGGTTAGGGTTTTCATGTACCCGACAGGAATAGAACGGATTCCCTTCAACTCGACGCCAAGCAAAGATCCGCTCATGATATATCTGAAACGGCCGTCATCTACCAGAAATTTGATCTGCGTCACAATCTCCTTGCATTCCTGTACTTCATCCAGGAAAATGACAGTTTTTCCGGGAATCAGAGGCTGCTCCGTCATGATCGACAGCCTGGGTATGATATCCTTTGAACCGTGAGCGTTATTGAAAGCTGCTGCATATTCCGGATGTTCTATAAAATTGATCTCCACAAATGGAGTATTAGTCATTTTGAGAATCTCCCGGATTAGAAAAGTCTTCCCGGTCTGTCTCGCCCCGGTTACAAGAAGAGCGCGTTTGTCATCTTTTAACCAATCCATGACTGCTGTTTTTGCGGTTCTTTTTAGCATACGTTTCTCCTGATGCTACTTTTTCTGTAAAATTAAGGCTACATTTGCTACTTTTTCCATAAATCTAATCATTATTATGCTACTTTTTCTCAGATTTTGCAAAGTTAAAACTTCCCACATAAATAATGAAAAACTTCGTTGCAAGGATTCAAAGAAGCCATGAGATGCACAGATGGTGGCGAGCATTGTGTTTTTCGTTGTGAGCGAGCACTGTGACATCTCTTGGCAAAAAGCGAATGAATCCTTGCAACGAAGATGATCCATGTTATTTGATGCAAGCGCATTTAAAGTGCAAACTTCGTTTGCTTGCGCTTGCAGTGGACTTGACTATTGAATCAATGCTATTAGAATACAAATTAGAGTTGTTTTTAATGAGGGGAAAACAGCACTATTGGCATTTAGATGATAGGAGTGTCAAAAACACATTTTGGCAATGTAATCAAAATTATCAATTTGTTTTCTGAAAGGAGAAAATGAATATGAGGAGAGGGAAGTGGTTAGCTCTTGGGATGGCGGTAATGTTGACTGTGACAATGCTG
>Ga0256404_1010338_pt1 | contig 12944 bp, 14 predicted proteins | sample RumenRJG_01DNA_FD_185990 | JGI IMG/M metagenome (GOLD analysis project Ga0256404, IMG submission 185990) | Bovine rumen microbial communities from Lethbridge, Alberta, Canada - RJG_01 | ecosystem: Host-associated > Mammals > Digestive system > Stomach > Rumen | place: Canada: Alberta | collected...
AAAATCACTAACTTTGCACCGATTATCGCTTAGACGAAAAAATACAATCAATAATTCATTAAAACAATTAAAAACTATGACACAAAAATTACGTTATTTTTGCACGCTGCTACTCATGGCAGTAGTCAGCGTAGCGTGGGCGGATGAAGAACTCGCCTACACGCTCCAACCAGCCTCTGGCTCAAATAGTAATTATGCCAACAATTGCGACATTACAATTGGTGGTATTACTTGGAATTTGACCGGTAATTCCACAATGCAGCCTTGGCGCATTGGTGGTAAAAGCCTTAATGGCGTAGATCGTGAGCTTTATTCCAAGACAGCTATCGAAGACAACATTACAAAAATCGAAGTAACTCATGGAGCCGCAAATAACATCACCATCAATTCTTGGAAGCTTGTTGTAGCTTCGGATGCAGATTTTACCTCTGTGGTTAGCACATTAACACCGACTTTTACAGCAAATGCTACAGCCACCATTACCAGACCTGATGGTGTTGATTGGTCCGGCTGCTACTATAAGTTTATTTACAATGTTACAGTTTCTGGAAATAACAATAGATTTGTGGGATTTACACAAGCCAAGTTTTACAAGGATGCTGCCTCTGGCGACACACCCTCGATTACCGCAAACAACGTGAGCCTTGAGTACGATGCTACGGGTGGCGAAATTGTTTACACCATCAACAATCCTGTTGAAGGCGGTTCTGTGAACGCTTCGACAACTGCCGACTGGCTCACCATCGGTACGAACCTTGAAAGCCCTATCGCATTCACTTGCGATGCCAATACAGTAAACACTGCTCGCACAGCAACTGTTACGCTCACTTACACCTACGACAACGAAACCATTACAAAAGACGTAATCGTCACACAGGCTGCTGCCCCCGTCGTTTACACGACGATTCCCGATTTGTTTGCTGCCGCTACAAGCACTGAAACGCCTGTTGCCATTACTTTCAACAACTGGGTGATTTCGGCTGTGAAAGACAAAAATGCCTACCTCACCGACAACGCTGGCAACGGTCTGATTATTTATCAGAACGGCCACGGCTTCAACGTCAATGATGTGCTGAGCGGAACAGCAAGCTGCAATCTCGTGCTTTATAGAGGCTCTGCCGAATTGACTGGTTTGACCGCTACAACTACAGGCCTTACCGTTACTCCCAACGGCACCGTTACGGAGCAGAACATCGCCATCAACGAACTTACCGGTGTGAATACTGGCGCATTGGTGCACTACGACGGTCTGACCTACAATGGAACCGACCTTGTCGATGGCAATAACAACTCGATTAAACCCTACAACACGCTTTACGAATATACATTCGAGGAAGGCAAAACTTATAATGTGACGGGTATCTATCTGCAATTCAACACCACGAAGGAAATCCTGCCTCGCAGTGCTGATGACATCGAGGAAGTGATTCCAACAGAACCGACGGTAACCGTTAATCCGACTGCTGTTGATGTGGATGCTGCCGAACACGATGGCACTATCACGGTGACCTACGATAACTTTGGTGAAAACCTCGACATCAGTGTGTTCTTCTGCGAAGAAACAGACGTAACGACTCCTGCTAACTACGATTGGATTGATGCGGAAATCAACAATCAAAATAATGTGTATTATGTCATCGAAGCCAACACCGCTACGGAGGCTCGCACGGCTTATATGGTTGTTAAAGTTGCAGACGCAGATACCAAAGAAGTCTATAATTCCAACCTGATTACTTTCACGCAGGAAGGTTTCTCGGCAATTCGCAACTTCACATTTGAACAGACCAGCGCAACGGATGGAACGCTGACAAACGAGCCCGAAGGCGTGACAGCAGTGTTCAACAACACTTATACTAACAATAAGGAACAGCTGACGAAAGATAATTCGATGACACTGACGATTAAGGGAATGCCTGCTAACTATAAGGTGACTGGCATTACTCTGACAGTGAAGAACAATGCAAGTAAAGGTAATGGAACGGCAACTGTTAGCATTGGCAAAAAAGAAATCGGTACGTTCAATGTTACAGGATTGGGCAATACCTATGGTGATCAAATTGTAACAATTACTCCTTCTTTTGCAACGAGTGATCTGATTATTAATATAGCTGCTACGGAAAACTCTGTTTATTGCAAAAAGTTCACAATCGAGTATGAAATCATGGATTATGTTGGCGTGACAATCAAGGAAGGCTTCACGGCTACGACCTTCAGTTGCGACAAGGCTCTCGACTTCTCGAATGTGGAAGGTATTACTGCCAACATCATCACCGATGAGAATGGCCTTACCAAGCCGGTGGAGAAGGTTCCCGCAGGCAAGGGTCTCTATATCGTGGGTGCTGAGGGTGACTATGAAGTTCCCTTCCTCGCCAACGAATCGGAAGCAGATCCTGTGACTGGCAACAAGTTGATTCCTACAGATGGCACCACGGAGTTTAAGTCTGAAGAATCTGTCACCTACTATGTATTTGGTAAGCAGAATGGCAAGGAAGCCTTCTACAAGGTTCCGACTACTTCTGGCTATACCCCGAGCGCAAACAAGGCTGTGTTGGTGGTTAATGCTCCGGCATCGAGCGCGAAGGAAATGATTGTCATCGGTGGCGACGTGACTGGTATCGAGTCGATTGAAAACGGCACCATCGTCAACGACAACTATTACACGATCGATGGCAAACTCGTCAAGGGTCAGCCGACGCAGAAGGGTATCTACGTGGTGAACGGTCGCAAGGTCGTGATTAAATAATTGAAGTCAAATCTGAAAAATAGTATAGTTATGAAAAAAGAATATTTAATTCCGACAATCAAGACAATGCGTCTGCCCGAACTGATGCAGGCTCCTGTGACAGGTTCTGAACTTAACCCCGAAGTCTTCGATGAGGGTGCCAAGGATACGGACATGGGCGATGAGGACTTTGGTTCCATCTTCACCAACAAGAGTGTTTGGGACGATTAAATGCCCCATGCCCACCCCTCCCAAATGGGAGGGAGAACGGGGAATAAAAAAGAATGCGATTCCAAATGGAGTCGCATTTTTTTAAGTTGTAGTTGCTTCAGGCAGCTCTTTCTCCTCCCCTACGGGGGGAGGCGGGAGGGGGCTAATACGACGCTGTGCAGGGGATTCCCTCGGCGATGACAAGGTCGCGGATGCGGTTGAGTTCGTCGGGCGACGCTTTTTCGAGTCCCTTGATGGGCGTTTCGCGGTCGATGGTGTAAATCATGACGCTTTGCGGGCGGATGTCCGCCACTATTTTCAGCCATGGTTCGACAAAAGCAGCACCGATGTTCGAGGAAGGAGGAAGGAGTTTCGAGGAAATTTTTTCTTGCTCCTCGTTCCTCGTTTCTCGTTCCTCGCTCCTCGTTCCTCGCTCCTCGACATTGAAAAAAATCGTCTGAATAATCACATGCCCCTGAAACGCCTTGAGTTGCTCGACGACGTTTCGCACATCGTAGTTTGGCGAGACGGGACGATCGACGGCGCGAATGAAGTCGGCATCGACCGTGTCGAGTTTCTGGATGTTGTTATCGACGCGCAGCAGTGCCTCAAAGACATCGCGGCGGTGCAACTGCGTGGCATTGCTCAGCACGCTGACCTTCGCCTCGGGGCAGTATTGGTCGCGCAGTCGAATCGTGTCGTCGATGATGTCGGCAAACTGCGGATGCGCCGTCGGTTCGCCATTGCCGGCAAAGGTCAGCACGTCGGGCAGTAAGTCCTCGGCCACCATGGCCTGCAGTTTCTTTTCCAATGCTTCGGCCACCTCTTTCCGCGTCGGGCGAGGTTGCGTCGGGCGTCGCTCGGCATTGAGGCCACATTCGCAGTAGATACAGTCGAAAGTACACACTTTTCCATCGGCCGGCATCAGGTTGATGCCGAGCGAAACGCCCAGTCGGCGACTGTGGACGGGGCCGAAAATCGGAGAATCATATAATTTTGTCATTGGTGTTGGGTGTTAGTTGATTGGCTGCAAAATTACAAAATAATTCTTAATTTATTTGGATTTCGTTCGTTTATGTTGTAATTTTGCAGGAAATTTGGTGTATTGTATCCTAAAAATGGGAAAGAAAAGAAGAAAACAGGAGAAAAATCGCAGTGGACGGGCTGGTTTGCAGGCTGTGACGCTGTGTATTTCGACGGCGATGGTGCTGATTTTGTTAGGATTGGTGGTGCTCACAAGTTTGGTGGGCAGGAATTTGTCGTCGCGTGTGAAGGAAAATCTTGTGGTGACGGTGATGTTGGCACAGGACATGACCGACCCCGAGGCCGCGCAGTTGCAGAAGAAACTTCGCGAGCGTCCGTATATGAACCAGATGAAGTATGTCAGCAAGGAAGACGCGCTGAAGGAAGGCGTGAAGGAACTGGGGAGCGACCCGACGGAGTTTGCGGGCGAGAATCCGTTCCTGTCGTCGATTGAACTGACGCTGAAGGCCGACTATGCCAACAACGACTCGCTTCACTGGATTGAAAAGGAGTTGAAGGCGATTCCGAAAGTGAGCGAAATTGCGTATCAAAAGGACTTGGTGGAGGCCGTGAACAAGAATCTGACGAAGATTTCACTGGTGTTGCTGGGTTTGGCAGTGCTGCTGCTGATTGTGTCGTTCTCGCTCATCAACAACACGATTCGTCTGGGCATTTATGCGCGTCGCTTCTCGATTCACACGATGAAACTCGTCGGTGCGTCGTGGGGCTTCATTCGTCGTCCGTTTGTGCGGAAAGCCGTGGGCTTGGGTATGTTGGCGGCGGTGATTGCGTGTGTGGTGCTGGGCGGACTGGTCTATGGGCTTTTCCGCTACGAACCCGAGATTGAAACGGTGCTCGGATGGCAGGAATTGGCCATCACGGGCGGCGCGGTGCTACTCTTCGGCCTGATTATCACGGCGATTTGCGCGCATATTTCCGTGAATAAGTTCCTGCGGATGAAGGCGGGGGAATTGTATAAGATTTAGAGCCCCCTCCCAGCCTCCCCCAAAAGGGGGAGGGGAAAGTTAAGGAGTTAAGTTTTTTTTGAATATATGGATAAGAAAAATTTTGCATTTGACAAGGTGAATTTCTTGCTGCTGGCCATCGGAATGGTGGTGATAATCATCGGTTTTGTGCTGATGAGTGGTGGCGAATCGACACGGGAGGCCTACGACCCGAGTATTTTCAATGCGATGCGCACGAAGGTGGCGCCAGTGGTGTGTCTGCTGGGTTTCGTGTCGATGATTTATGCGATTATCCGAAAGCCAAAGGATTTATGAGTTGGTTAGAAGCATTGATTCTGGGTCTTGTGCAGGGCCTGACGGAGTATCTGCCCGTGTCGAGCAGCGGCCATCTGACGATTGGACAGGAACTGTTGGGCGTAAGTTCGGCAGATAATTTGGCCTTCGACGTGGTCGTGCATGTGGCAACAGTTTGTTCGACGCTCGTCATTCTCTGGAAAGAGGTGGCGTGGCTGTTGAAAGGCATTTTCGTGAAGAGCCACAAGCCCGATGAACGGCTGAATCCTGCGCAACGTTACTTATTGGCGATTGTCGTGTCGATGATTCCTGTCGGCGTTGTCGGCGTGTTTTTCAAGGACTATGTCGAACAGATTTTCGGCTCTGGTCTGCTCGTTGTCGGCTGTATGCTCTTGGTGACGGCGACGCTGCTGGCTTTCAGTTACTACGCGAAGCCCCGTCAGAAAGAGGAAATTTCGCTGAAAGATGCTTTTGTTATCGGTGTGGCGCAGGCCGCTGCCGTGATGCCTGGACTGTCGCGATCGGGTTCGACCATCGCGACGGGACTCCTGTTGGGCAATAAGAAGGAAAAACTGGCGCAATTCTCGTTCCTGATGGTGATTCCGCCGATTTTGGGCGAGGCGCTGCTGAACGTGGTGAAGGCCGTGAAAGGCGGTGCGGAGGCTGCTGTGGGCAACCTCTCGACAACGGCATTGGTCGTCGGCTTCATAGCGGCGTTCTTGTCGGGCTGTTTCGCCTGCAAGTGGATGATTGACATCGTGAAGCGTGGAAAACTCATCTATTTCGCTATCTATTGTGCGGTGGTGGGCGCTGCGGTGCTGATTTATCAATTGTTGAGTTGAGAAGTAAGGAGTTGAGAAATACGGAGATGGATTTCGTTGAAGGAGCAATTGTTGCCATCGACAAGCCTTACGGAATGTCGAGTTTCGGGGCTTTGGCGCGTGTTCGCGGAATGATTTCGCGCCACGTCGGGGTGAAACGGGTGAAAACGGGTCACGCTGGCACGCTCGACCCACTGGCGACGGGCGTTCTCGTGCTTTGCACGGGGAAAATGACGAAGCAAATCGAACGGCTGCAATACGAAACGAAAGAATACACCGCGACGCTGCAACTCGGTGCAACCACGCCGAGTTACGACCGCGAACACGAGGTGGATGCGACCTTTCCGACGGCGCACATCACGCGTGAACGCATCGAAAAAACGCTGCCGCAGTTCGTCGGCGACGTGATGCAGGTGCCGCCAGCCTATAGCGCGGTGCACGTCGATGGTCACAGGGCGTATAAACTGCGTCGGAAAAGCGACGAGGTCGAGCAGAAAATGACGGCGAAGCCCGTCCGTATCGACGAAATCGAGTTGTTGGACTTCGACGAGTCGCAGATGCAGTTGTCGATTCGCGTCGTCTGCGGCAAAGGAACCTACATTCGCTCGTTGGCGCGTGACATCGGTTGGGCGCTCGACAGCGGCGCCTATCTGACAGCCCTTCGGCGCACACGCGTCGGCGACGTTCGCGTCGAAAACTGCGTTCCGCTCGAACAGTTCAGGGAATGGCTGGAAGGTTAAAAAGTTAAAGGGTTAAAAGGTTAAAAAGTAAAATATGAAATTATCGCAATTTAAGTTTAAACTGCCCGAGGAGCAGGTTGCGCTGTATCCCCACAGCATTTATCGTGAGTTTGAAAACGAGGACGGAACGAAGGAAACCGTGCGCTTCACGCGTCGCGACGAGTGCCGTCTGATGGTGCTTCATCGCAAGTCGAAAACCATCGATATGTTCAAGCGCGACGACGAGGGAAACCCCATCGAGGGCGATTTCCTTCAGTTCAAGAACGTGCTCGACTACTTCGACGAGGGCGACACCTTCATTTTCAACGATACGAAGGTGTTTCCGGCACGACTGTACGGCACGAAGGAGAAAACCGACGCGAAAATCGAGGTGTTTCTGCTGCGCGAACTGAATCAGGATATGCGCCTGTGGGACGTGCTGGTGGAGCCTGCGCGAAAGATTCGCATCGGCAACAAACTGTTTTTCGACGAGAGCGGCACGATGGTGGCCGAGGTCATCGACAACACGACGAGTCGCGGTCGCACGCTGCGCTTCCTCTACGACTGTCCACACGACGAATTCAAGCGCGAACTGTTTGCACTGGGTGAGTCGCCGTTGCCTCGCTACATCATCGACCAGCGCGAGAATCCCCACGCCACCGCCGACGACCTCGACGATTTCCAGTGTATATACGCCAAAAACGAGGGCGCAGTGACGGCACCGGCGACGGGTCTGCACTTCAGCCGCGAACTGATGAAGCGAATGGAAATCAAGGGCTTGAACTTCGCCTACATCACGCTGCATTGCAGTCTGAGCGCGTTCCACGACATCGAGGTCGAGGACCTGACGAAGCACAAAATGGACTCGGAACAGATGATTATCGGAGCTGAGGCTTGTCGCGTGGTGAACGAGTCGAAACAGGCTGGCCATCGCATTTGTGCGGTGGGAACGAGCGTGGTGAAAGCCACTGAAACGTCGGTCGGCACCGACGGTCTGCTGAAGGAATACGACGGTTGGACCAACAAGTTCATTTTCCCGCCCTACGACTTCGGTTTGGCCGATTCGATGATTGCCAATTTCTATCATCCGATGTCGATTCTGTTGATGGAAACGGCTGCTTTCGGCGGCTACGACCTCGTGATGGAAGCTTACGATATGGCGGTGAAGAATGGTTATCAGTTCGGTTGCTTCGGCGATGCGCTTCTTATTTTGAATGATTAAATCAGGAGTTGAGGAGTAAGGGAGTAAAGGAGTAAGGAAGCGAATGCATAAACTTTATTTAGGATTAGGTTCGAATATGGGCGACCGTCGGCAGAACATCGAGAAAGCCGTCGCGCTCATCGGTGAGCGAGTGGGGGAGGTGGTTCGCCAGTCGTCGCTGATGGAAACGGAGCCGTGGGGGTTCGCGTCCGATAACCTTTTTCTGAATGGCGTCATTCTCTGCCAAACCGAACTCTCACCCCGCGAAGTGCTGCAAGCAACGCAGAAAATCGAGCGGGAATTGGGGAGGAAGAAAAGCGAGAAACGAGGAGCGAGGAACGAGGAACGAGGAGCGAAGAACGAGGAACGAGGAGCGAAATCTCAGCTGTCAACTGTAAATTGTAAATTGTCAATTGTAAATTACCAAGACCGTCCCATCGACATCGATATCCTGCTCTACGACGACCTCAGCATCGACGAACCCGACTTGAAAATTCCCCATCCGCTGATGGAACAACGCGATTTCGTAATGATACCACTAAGGGAAATATGGTAACACCACAAGATATTATACAACTCAAAGCATTTGCCCGACAAGACGCGCTCGTGCTCGGCGGTCTGTGGATGGCGAGCTTCGCTTTCATCGTGATGGCACCGCAGTCGCTTCTGGGCGGACTGTTGGCCTTCGCCACGCCCTTCGTTGCCGGTTGGCTGCTGTTCCGATTCCGCGACAAGGTTCTCGACGGTTTCATCAGTTTCCGTCGCGGCTATGCTTATTGCTTCTTTTGCTTCATCTACGCCTCGCTGCTCTTCGCCGTGGCGCAGTATGTCTATTTCCGCTTTATCGACGGCGGTCAGTTCCTCCAAATGCTCACCGAGAGCGTGAAGGTGCTCGAACCCGTCTATCAGCAAAACGGCCTCAACACCGCCGAACTGCACCAGACGCTCGACGCAATGAAGTCGCTGCCGCCCTCGCAATGGGTTTTTATGCTGTTGATGCAAAATATTTTCATCGGAATCTTCCTCAGCATCCCTATCGCCTTCATACTTAAAAAGGTAAAAAGGTAAAAAACTGTCAACTGTCAACTAAGAAAAATGGATATATCAGTCGTAATCCCCCTTTACAACGAAGCCGATTCGCTCGTCGAACTCTACGAATGGATCGAGAAAGTGATGCAGTCGAAAGGCTTTTCGTATGAAGTCATTTTCATCAACGACGGTTCTACCGACCGCTCGTGGGAAATCGTCGGTGAACTTCATCGCAAGTCGAGCCACGTGCGCGGCATCTGTTTCCGCCGCAACTACGGGAAAAGTCCCGCGCTCTACTGCGGTTTCCACGAGGCGCAGGGCGACGTTGTCATCACGATGGATGCCGACCTGCAAGACTCGCCCGAGGAAATTCCCGAACTCTATCGAATGATTACCGAAGACGGCTACGACCTCGTGTCGGGCTACAAGCAGAAACGCTACGACCCGCTGTCGAAAACGCTGCCCACAAAACTCTTCAACGCGACGGCGCGGAAGGTGAGCGGCATCAAAAACCTCCACGATTTCAACTGCGGACTGAAGGCTTATCGCCGTGATGTGGTGAAAAACATCGAAGTCTTTGGCGAAATGCACCGTTTCATTCCCTATCTCGCGAAAAATGCAGGTTTTGACAAGATTGGCGAGAAGGTTGTGCAGCATCAGGCGCGGAAATACGGCTCGTCGAAGTTTATGGGGCTGAATCGCTTCGTAAACGGCTATCTCGACCTTATCACGCTGTGGTTTCTCGGCACCTTCGGCAAGAAACCGATGCACGTCTTCGGCTTCCTCGGCACGCTGATGTTCCTCGTCGGCTTCGTGTCGGTCGTCGGCATCGGTGCCGAAAAACTCTACTGCCTCTACAACCACATTCCGCAGCGCCTCGTCACCAATTCCCCGTGGTTCTACATCGCCTTGACCACGATGCTCATCGGTACGCAACTCTTCCTCGCCGGCTTCATTGGCGACCTCATCAGCCGCTCGTCGCAGAATCGCAACGATTATCAGATCAAGGAAACGATTTAGCCTCCTTCAGAAAACATTAAACATGAAATATTTACGTTTTGCCCCAATTTTAATCGTTGCGATGGGATTTTTCCTGTCGTGCAGCAGCATCAACTGCCCGCTGAACAACCGCGTGATGACGGTGTATAAGTTGGCGGGCGACGTGACGCCGCTGGCCGACACACTGACGATTTTGACAACGCGCACGAACGGCACCGACTCGGTGTTGCTTAACCAGGCGGTGAACGTCGATAGTTTCAGCCTGCCCGTGAGTTACAACCGACCGCAGGACGTGCTCTATTTCCAACGGCAGAACACGGCGGGCTGGTCGCTCACCGACACGGTGGTCATCGAGAAGCAGGATTTCCCGCATTTCGAGTCCATCGACTGCAATCCCTCGTATTTCCACGTGATCAAGCGCGTCAGCCACACTCGACTGGGCATTGATTCGATAGTTATCAACAAAGAAAATGTCAATTACGATGCGAAAGAAGCCCATCTGCTCGTGTATTTCAAGAATTTTTATCAGTAGTTGCCTGCTGATGGCTTCGCTGACGGTCGGTGCACAGTCGGTGGAGAAGAAAATTGTTGAATTGGAAAACAAAACCATCCCGTTTTTCAACGGATTGGCTGTGTCGGCCGACCTCGTGGGCGTGGCGCAGATGGCTTTCGGCGACTATGGACAATACGAGGCTGGTCTGCGCGTGAACCTGAAAAACAAGTATTTTCCCGTGTTTGAGTTGGGCTACGGAAAGGCCGATGGCGAGGACGTTGCCACGAAACTGACTTACAAGACGAAAGCGCCCTACGGTCGACTCGGTTTGGATTTTAACCTGATGAAAAACAGGCGCGATGTGAACCGAATCTACGGTGGTTTCCGCTATGCCTACACCAACTACAAATTCGACGTGTTCAGCCAAGGCGTGACCGACCCTGTTTGGGGCGAGAAGGCCGAATTCAAGGCGCAGGACGTGGCTTGCAACTATCATTGGGTGGAGTTCGTTTTCGGAGTCGATGCGAAGATTTGGGGACCCGTTCGACTGGGTTGGACGGCGCGTTACAAACGGCGAATCGCCCACAACGACGGCACGGTCGGCAATACGTGGTATGTGCCTGGCTACGGCATCGAGGGAAACGCCCGATTGGGTGGAACTTTCAATGTGATTTTTGAATTGTAGTAAGAAGTGATGAAAAAATACCTGAAAATAGCCTTTTTGGTGGCGTTAATCGTTGGAACGGTGCTGATTATTCGCGAAAACAGCCGTAAAACCTATCAGCGTGATGAAGGGAAGATTTTCGGCACGTTTTACCACATTACCTATCAGAGTGGCGAGAATCTGCACGATGAGATTTTGGCCGAATTGCAGCGTGTCGATGGGTCGTTGTCGATGTTCAACGACAGTTCGACCATTTCGCGCATCAATCGGAACGAGGCGATCGATTTGTCGGTCGATTCGCTGTTTGTCGAGGTTTATGAACTGGCACAGCGCATCGCCGATGACACCAACGGCGCTTTCGACATCACCGTGGCACCGCTGGTGAACGCGTGGGGCTTCGGCTTTAAGAACGAGCAGATGCCCTCAGAGGCCGCCGTCGATTCGCTGCGGTCGTTTGTGGGGTACAAAAAAGTGTCGTTGGTAGGTAAAAAAAATCAATTCAAAAATCCGTCCGACAAACAATTCAAAAATCAACCATCAACATTCAAAATTCTGAAAGAAGACCCTCGCACGATGCTCGACTGCTCGGCCATCGCGAAAGGTTTTGGTTGCGACCTTGTCGGGCGACTTTTCCAGCGGAAAGGCATCGAAAACTATATGATTGAGATTGGTGGCGAAGTCGTGGTTGGCGGTGTCAATGACAAGGGGGAAAAATGGCATATCGGAGTGACGAAACCCGAGGAGGCCCCCTCCCAACCTCCCCCAAATGGGGGAGGCGAACTCCAGACCATTCTGCAACTACCACTATCTTCCCCCCATTTGGGGGGACAGAGGGGGGCTTCCTCCCTCGCCACCAGCGGTAACTACCGCAATTTCTACGTGAAAGACGGCAAACGCTATGCCCACACGATTGACCCGCGCACGGGTCGTCCCGTTCAGCACAGCATTCTTTCGGCCACCGTCATCGCCGACAACTGCGCCACCGCCGATGCCTATGCCACCGCCTTTATGGTGCTCGGACTCGACGACGCCCAGCGCATCCTCGACCGCCATCCCGACCTGCTCGCGTACCTTATTTATACGGACGAAAACGGAAACTATGCCATCTGGCACTCGCCCGAATTAACTCCATAAATCACTCCACACTTCACACTCCACACTCCACAATGACCAACATCTACGAACGACTGCTGCAACTTCCTCTGTTTCAGGGCTTGAGCAACGCCGACTTGACCGCTTTGGCAGGCCAGACGAAGTTGAGTTTTCAGCGTTTTGAGGCTGGCAAAACGATTGTCAGCGACGGGGAAGTGTGCGACCGCCTTTGTTTCCTGATAAGTGGCGAGTTGAGCGTCACCGCCGAGGCCAACGACCACAGCTATTCGCTCACCGAAACGATGACCGCGCCCGACATTCTGCAACCCGAGCGCATTTTCGGCCTCACCCAACGCTTCACCCGCACTTTTATCGCGAAAAACAACTGCAACTGCATGACGCTCCAGAAGTCGGAAGTGATGCGCCTTGCCGACGAATACGCCGTTTTCCGCATCAACCTGCTCAACATCGTTTCCGCCCAGAGCCACCGCCTGCAACGCTTTCAGTGGCATTCGCAACCGCAGGGCCTCGACCAGCGCATCGTTCGTTTCATTGCCGAGCGCAGTCTGCGACCCGCCGGACCGAAAATTCTCCACATCAAAATGACGCGCCTTGCCAGCGAGCTCAACGACAGCCGCCTGAACGTCTCGCAAACCCTCAATCGACTGCAAACGGCCGGTCTGCTCACGCTCGGACGCGGAAGAATCGACAT
>Ga0256404_1010339_pt1 | contig 12942 bp, 13 predicted proteins | sample RumenRJG_01DNA_FD_185990 | JGI IMG/M metagenome (GOLD analysis project Ga0256404, IMG submission 185990) | Bovine rumen microbial communities from Lethbridge, Alberta, Canada - RJG_01 | ecosystem: Host-associated > Mammals > Digestive system > Stomach > Rumen | place: Canada: Alberta | collected...
CTCGAGGCAATCTCCTCGAGCAAAAGAAGCTACGAAGAGATCCTGAGGTTCCTTCAAACTACCGATGAAAATGATGAAAATGAGTGAATTCTTAAAACGAGAGTTAATTTAATGGGAAGTTCACATTCACTGTAGAAGGTCAAGCAAAAAAGCCCGAAAACCGCCTTATTTCCTATGGTTTTGGGCTTTTGACTAAAACTTTTTCGTATTGAGGGTTAATTATTCTGGAAGTTCAGATTAATACGTTTTCAATCTTTCCTCTATATGCATACAATATTAGTAACATTAATGCAAAGTTAATAAATATTGATGTAATTGTTATTCTCTTTAATTTCATGATTTCAAAGCCTCTTGCACTTCAATCTTCTTGATAACATGTGCAGGATTTCCAGCAATAACACAATTGCCATCTGGGAAACTATGAGTAACTATACTTCCTGCTCCAACTACAGTATGATTTCCTAGTGTCACGCCAGGCATAATAACACTATTCATTCCTATCCAACAATAGTCGCCAATGTGTACATCTTTTGCTTGAGTATGTAAATCCGGATTATGAATATCATGATTTGCTGTAATAATTCCTACATTTACTGCAATCTGAGTATGATATCCAATATAAATATATCCTTTGTTATTTCGATCATTCCATGTCTGATAATAGTTACCATATCCCCAAAAATTATCCATATTCTCAGAATCAAATATAATATTCGGTCCACAATCAATATCTGGGCTGACAGGAAATTTACATGATAAATTTTTCTGATGAATTATCCGGTTAAAAATATCTCTACTTGCGACATCCCATCCAATTGAAAATGGTGTTGCGAACCACTTATTTTTTAAATATTTTTTGTCATAAAATATCTTTCCAAAAAGAATCACGTTTAAATATTTTGGAGTTCTTAATATAAATAAACATATTTTTTTTATTAGAATTTTTATTTTCACTCAGTGCCTCGCTGTGCTTTATCTTTAAAAAAAATGATATATATTGCGTATGAAATGCCCATGATGGATGATACAATTTCCACCCCCAATGTTGCATATGCTGCACCGATAGTTCCAATTCTACTAATAAAAAAATAATTGAAAGCAATATCACAACATCCAGAAGTTATAGAAAGTAATAAATTATAAGTTACACGCCTTAACCCTGCTAAAATGTTAGTACTTAATGTGCGAAATGTTCCAGAAATTCCGTATCCAATAATTAAAATTCTGAATATTGGAACAGAGACTATATATTTCTGCCCCGAGATAATTGTTATTACATATGGTGCCAGAACATATAAAATAGAACAAATTATAATGTTTAGAATACCCACTCCAAAATAGATTTTTTTCACATTTTTTTGAAGCCATTCCGAATCATTTCTATGGTAGATTATTCTTGGTAAATAGGCATTTATTACACTACTTGGAATAAACCCTAGAGCAGTCGGAATGAGCGTACCTATCTTATATATTGCAACTTGTTCTGCACTGCCAATCATGCTACCGACCATAGTAATATCCAGTATGTACAATACACGATTAAGGGCAGATGATGCGCCATTATATAATGAATAGTGCCATATAGGTTTTGAGTCGCTTAATTTAATTTTTTCACTGCTTCGTATTTTTTTTATTTCCGGTTTCATCTTAATCGATATTTGAATAAGCGAAACCAATACTGCCAAATATCTACCGATTAATATACCAGTAACTCCAAAGATTGCTCCCACACAAGTAAGAATTGCATTCAAAACAGTATTAATATTGGTAATACTTGCATACTCTGGAACTCTATTTTCCCCTAGTAGCACATACATATTTACATTCATTATGTATGTAAGCAGTAGAAGTGGACAAATTCCCATTGCGTATGGTTTTGACTCTGGAATGGATAATGTCTGAAGGGAAAGAATTAAAATACCAACACCAGAAATAAATGTATCAATAATTAGACCATATTTTAAGCAAAATTTAACATAGCTGAATTCTTTACTTGTTCCATGGTTTTCGGCAGAAAACTGATATGCGCCTTCTGCCAAACCAAAACCGGTAATTAACTCTAAATACGAATAGATATTAAGTGCATAACTCCAGACTCCAAATTGAAATTGAGAAAGTAATCTTGTGATAACCATATTGCTAAGCATCGATATCACCTTATTAAGGACATTAGCGCTTAGCATTTGAAGAACACCGGTTTTTAATTGTTCAAAAATACTTCTTATTTTACTTCTCATTCGGTTTATCTAACACGTTATATGCTTTTCAAAAAGTGCCATCCATTTCAGTACTTGCAAAATCCGTAAGTGGCAGCTTTACAGGTTCTCCTGTCTTCATGCTCTTATAAATTGCAAGTATCATCTCCAGCGCATTTCTACCAGCTACGGCATCTACATACGGCTTATGGTGATTCTCGATGCTATCGATCACATCGGCAAACAAACTCGTATGCCCGTTCCCGTACACATTGCTCGTAGCTTCTTCTAATCCCTTATTTGCCTTATCTGCTTCCGTCTCGTCTGCAAAGTCCCAGACATCAATATTGTTGCAGCTGGTTCCGCCGAGCTTGACCGTCCCCTTTTCTCCGAAAAGGTACAATGTCTCTTCGAGGTTCTTAGGATAAACATTCGTCGTACCCTCAATCGTTCCTACTGCTCCGTTCTTGAACGTAACAACCGCCATACCTACATCTTCTGCTTCCAGATAATGATGGAACTGTTGGCGTGTCACCCCATAAACTGTATCCACTTCGTTACCCATCATCCAGCGAAGCAGGTCTATCCCGTGAATACACTGATTCATCAGACAGCCTCCATCATCCTGCCAAGTGCCGCGCCACGGTGCCTGATCGTAATAAGTTTTGTTCCTGTTCCAGCGGACGTTAATGCTGCCGTGGCTGATTTTTCCAAATCTTCCCTCATCCAAAGCGGTTTTCATCTTCTGGACAGCAATATTAAACCTGTTCTGATGGCAGGCAGAAACAACTACGCCTTTTTCTTCTGATTTACTGATGATTTCATCAGCATCCGACATGTTCATTGCCATTGGTTTCTCTATGATCACATTGATGCCATGATCAATGCAGAACAGAGCAATCTCGGCATGCATGCCTGACGGAGTCGCAATAGACACAAGTTCAAGATCGGGATTTTCCTCGATCATCTTCTTGTAGTCCGTATATCTTTTAATCTTTTCCTCGCCTTCTGGCTTCTGCTTTCCAAAAAGGATATCTATGTTCTCCGGAACTGTGTCACACGCAGCTACAAATTCAAGATGATTATTGTTCACCGCTTTCACATGGTTCACGGCAATACGACCGCAGCCGATCAATGCATATTTCATTATTGTTCAACCTCCAGAAGCTTCTGAATAATATAACTACGTTCTTCGTCTGTAAGCTCAGGATAAACTGGGATAGCGAATGTCGTTTTTGCTGCCTTCTCAGTATTTGGGAAGTCGCCTTCCTTATAGCCCAAGTCAGCGAATGCGCCCTGCAGATGCATCGGTATCGGATAGTATGTCCCGCATGGAACCATCTGCTCATGCAGCTTCGTCATGATCCTACCAGCATCTTCATGCTGAAGAACATAAAGATAGTATGCATGCTTCGTGTAGTCCGCTTCAAACGGTGTCTTGTATCCTGTACCCTTCAATGCTTCATTGTAAAGGTCAGCATTCTTACGACGCCTCTCTACGAATGAGTCCATGTACTTGAGCTTAACTCTGAGGATGGCTGCCTGAATCGCATCAAGTCTCGTATTGTAGCCAACCAGGTAGTTGTAATATTTTGAAGTTCCACGTGGCATTGAATCAGGAATCTTCCTCCCCTGCATGGAATAAAGTCTCTCAAGTGTGTCAAGACCATCAGATCCTGAGCCATGTACCTTGAGACTGCGGCATGCTTTAGCTACATCTGGATCATCCGTGAGGACCATCCCCCCATCACCATCGCAGCCTAGTACCTTTGTTGGAAAGAAAGAAAAACATGCAACATCGCCCAGGGTATTCTTTCTCGACCCTTTGTATTCCGTCCCTGAGGACTGAGCGCAGTCAGTAATTAATTTTATATCATGTCTGTGACAGATATCCCAGAGCGGGTCCATATCGCAGCTATGGCCGTAAAAATTCACGGCGATAATTGCTTTGGTCTTATCTGTTATTCTCTCCTCAACTAATGATGGGTCTATACAATATGTGTCGAAGTCTATATCACAGAAAACCGGAGTCGCTCCCACAGCTGCAATACTCTCTGCTGTTGCAAAGAAAGTAAAATCTGTAGTAATTACTTCGTCGCCGGGGCCAATTCCAAGAGCTCTTAATCCTAAGATAAGTGCGTCTGTACCGTTTCCGCAGGAAATCCCATATTTTGCACCCTCATACTTTACAAATTCTTCCTCGAAGAAGGTAACTTCCTGACCGCCAATATAGCGTCCGCTCCGAAGTGTCTTTATTACAGCAGCCTCGATTTCATCCTGATGCTCTTCATGCTGCTTCTGCACATTCATTAGCTGAATCAGTTCCATGATTATTTAGTCCTCTCTGTATATGTCTCTCGTATATACCTTGTCCTGAACATCATTCAGTTCATCTACATATCTATTTGCGACAATGATTCCTGCCGCATTTTTGAACTCATTGATATCCTTGAATACCTTGATTCCTTCAAATTCATCTGACTTTAATGTGGGCTCATATATTACAAGCTCCACGCCTTTTTCCTTCAATAGGTGGATAACATCTATTATGCTCGCCTGTCTGAAGTTATCAGAATTTGCTTTCATCGTAAGCCGATAAATACCTACGACTTCCTTCTCACCCTTTTTAACCTGCCCGATGATTTGTTCAGCAATGTACTCTTTCCTTTTGACATTGCTCTCTACCACCGCACTGATCATCGACTGAGGAAGGTCTTCATAGTCTGCAAGCAGCTGTTTCGTATCCTTTGGCAGGCAGTAGCCTCCATATCCGAATGACGGATTGTTGTAGTTCTTTCCGATTCTCGGATCTAGGCACATGCCTTCAATGATATGAGAAGAATCCAGCCCTTTCGCCTCGGCATAAGTATCAAGCTCATTAAAGTAGGAAACCCTGACAGCCAGATATGTGTTTGCAAAAAGCTTCACTGCCTCCGCTTCCGTCGACTGCATGAAAAGAGTAGGAATGTTATCCTTAATTGCGCCCTCCTGAAGGAGAAGTGCAAATTTCTGAGCAGCTTCCAACACCCGCAGATTGTTTTTCGGCGTTCCAATAACAATCCTGCTCGGATAAAGATTATCGTAAAGCGCGTGTCCCTCTCTTAAGAACTCCGGGCTGAAAATAATATTGCTGGTCTTATATTTCTTCCGTACATTCTCCGTATATCCGACAGGAACCGTTGACTTAACAACTATGTATGCCTTTGTATTAACCGCTAAGACTTTTTCAATAGCATCCTCTACTGAGCTGGTATCAAAGTAGTTCTTTTCCGGATCATAATTGGTAGGTGTAGCAATGATCACATATTCCGCATTCCTGCATGGCTCATCATAATCAAGTGTGGCAGTAAGGTCCAAGTTCTTATTTGATAAATAATCGATTATCTCTTTGTCAACGAGCGGAGATTTTCTGGCATTTATCATGTCTACCTTGTCCTGGATAACATCTATGGCAGTCACATGATTATGCTGTGAAAGGAGAATGGCATTGCTAAGTCCTACATATCCAATTCCAAAAACGACAATATTTGCAGATTCCATTTAGTACCCCTATGTATCAATTCTCTTTATTTTCCATTAATCTATTGTCTTTAACTACATATCTTCTTCCACAGTCCGGGCAGCAATAATGGTTTGCAGATGTTCGATGCAGGACCTGGCCGCATTCGCATACCCAGCCTTTCTGTTCTGCAGGTACTCCAAGCATCAGAGCGTGAGCTGGTACGTCTTTCGTTACAACCGCGCCGGCCCCGATGGTTGCAAACTCACCTATCTCATGACCGCAGACTACCGTCGCATTTGCTCCAATCGTAGCATCGTGATGGACGACGGTCGGCTTGTATCCTTTTGTTCCCTTTTTGTATCTTGCTCTCGGCGTAAGATCATTCGTGAACACGCATGATGGTCCACAGAAAACATAATCCTCGAGAGTGACGCACTCAAAAACAGAGACATTGTTTTCAAGCTTAACCCCATCTCCTATATGCACGTCCTTATCGACATACACATTCTGAGCTATATGGCAATCCTTACCTATTCGAGCCCCGGAGCGAACATGAGAAAAACACCATATGCTGGTGCTGTCTCCTATTTCGACATCATCATCTATTATTGAACTGTCATGTATTAAATAATCTGAACTACTCATTATTCTGCCTTAAGCCCTATGTACTTTATTATAGATTTGCTTTAGAAACACCGGCGTTGACTTTCTTGACCTATAATCACTAAAATCTTTGCTAGGTGCCTTCATAATCTCATCCCATTCTTCATCTGAAATATCCAATTTTTTCAGAATATATTCTTTATCTTCCAGCATCTGTTCAGCAGGATACTCACTAGTATCCTCAATAGCTTTTAATGCTTCGTCCCTGGTCATTTCGCCGCCAACAACAAGACTTGATAAATGTGCTCTTCTTTTGTCAAAATGGAATTTCTGGGGTTGATAATATCCCTGAAAGAATTTTGTAAATCGAGATTCGTAATGTTTCCCGCCATAATAGTTCCAGTCAAATTCTCGTTTTAATGTCTCAATAGCTTCTTTCTTTGAATAAGGAATGTAATTCAATAATGTAACGCGCTGAAAATTTCCAAAAATATTCTTATAATTATTTATTGTTTCTAACCAATTAAGATGAGGATATTTCTTTAAGGAGATTTTCCCTCTTCCATGTTTTTTATAAACATCCTTTATAAAAGTCCAGTCCGTCATTCCACCGGTCATATTTGGTGGTAGGATGCCTTCTGTAGCCAGATTATCCCCATTCAGAATATATTTGATTTTTGACTGTATTGCGTAGTGATATACAGCGGCAATAAATGCCATATCCTGAGGCTGATCAAGGTTCTTCAATCCTGAAAACATAAATGCTCTTTGAAGTTCCTTCATAGTTGGCCAATCAACCACTACAGTATGCAAATCCATTTTTAAGGCAGAACACATTTTTTTGATGTTCTCTACCGCAGTATCAGAATTCCAGCCCGCATCTACATGAACCGCCAGTATTCTAAGGTGTAGGACTTTAGTCGCATAGTAAGCCATATATGCACTGTCGACTCCGCCAGATATTCCTAATACGCAGTCATACTCTTTGCTCCTTCCATCCTTTTTCATCTTGTCAACTATGGCCTGAAGCTTTTTCTCTGATTCACCCGGCTTGTAACCCTGAACTGCAACTTTTTTATCATAATCATGACAATAGTTGCAGACACCGTCTTCATCGAAATATATGTCAGGAGCATTTTCAGTATCCAATATGCACCGAGAACAAATATGGTATTCATTATTATTCATCTATATACCTTCGCTTCTTCTAGTTCTTTTTCTGTAGGAAAATTTATCAATACGGCCTTTTTCTTTCCGAAATATACGAATAAACTGCCCGCTGCAGCAGCATGAGCATTATCCTCATATATCACTTTCTCAAGATCCGACACACTTCCAGCTCCACTACATGCAATAACTGGGATATTTACGGCTGAAGAAACCTTCTTTACTAAAGCATCATCATATCCCGTCATTTTGCCATCTCGATCTATGGACTGTAAAAAAATCTCTCCGGCACCGAGAGCAGCGGCTTTTCTGACCACATCTACTGGATCATTTTTCGTATTTTTGGTACCACAATTTGAATATGTAGTGAACGTGCCAAAAAAATTCTTTTTCACATCAATTGATACTACGACGCTTTGGTTGCCTGCTATCTTGGCTGCCTCTGTAATCAGTTGCGGATTAGAATATAAAGCCGAATTAATGACAATCTTTTCAAACCCAATATGAAACAATTCCCTTATTTGTTCTATTTTTGTTATCCCGCCACCATAACTGAGGGGCATAAAAGCCTCTGATGTAATGCTTTTCAAATATTCAATATCCGGACCTCGTCCTTGTTTTGATGCCTCAATATCCAAAATACTAAGCTCATCAACTCCTTCTTCATTGAATATTTTCACTGCATTAATAGGGTCGCCTAGGTAATTGGGATTTTTAAAGTTGATTGTCTTTACGAGATTTTGATTCGAAAGAAGCAAGGTTGGAATTATTCTTGGTCTATGCTTATACATCAATGCATCTCCACAAAATTCTTCAAAAGTTTCATCCCATACTTATGACTTTTTTCAGGATGAAATTGAGTACCATACACATTCCCATGTTGAACTGCTGCGACAAGTGTTCCACCGTAATCACAAGTAATCAATACATCAGCTTTATTTTTGCAAACAGCATGATAGGAATGCACAAAATAAAACCTCGGATCATCTGGAAGATTCTGAACTAAAGGACTGTCTTCATTCTCAACTTTTACATATTCCCATCCCATATGTGGTACCAGTAAATGTTCATCATTCGGCTTAATCCGTTCACAATAGAAGTTTATATATCCCAATCCCTGAGCAGTGCCTTCATCACTTCCTTTGCCAAGCAACTGCATTCCTAGGCATATCCCTAAAATTGGTTTTCCATTTTGCACATGTGCATTTAATGCATCAATTAGATTGGATTGTCCAAGCATCTGCATGCCCATATCAAAAGCCCCTACTCCGGGCAGAATTATCTTATCTGATTTGGAAATTTCATCTGGAGAATTACTGGTAATTACTTCCTTTTCACCAACTTTATGAAGCATATTTTTTATCGAGGCTATATTGCCCATCCCATAATCAATTATTGCTATCATTCTGTTCCTTCTTGTTTTGTACCAACCGGTACATCATCTTTGCCTGATTACCAATGTCAAAATATTTATGCGCCACTTCATAAGCCTTTGCTGATAGCTTATTCAGAATGCTCCGATCAGACTCTATATCACTAAAGCACTTTGAAATGTCATCAACGTTCTTTACATATATGGCATCATCCCCTAGGAAATATTTGTAGCTTTCGTGCGGATAAATCATGACTGGCGTACCGCATGCAAGTGCATTCTGCATTGTCACGGACATATTGCCCGGCTGAAGATATAAATCCGCAGCTGCCAGATATCTCCTAAGTTCATCTCCGGATTTCCAACCAAGATATGAAACTCTAGGTTCTTCTGCAAAAAGACCCTTCAATTCATCGTTGTCTTCCGGAATACTTCCAATAATAACAAGTCTACAATTTATTTTGTTTTTCCTTAAGGCTGTTAAGATATCCTTGGTGCGTTTCGGCTTAGCCAACTTTCCTGAATGAACAAATAGGAACGTACTATCATCTAGGCCAAGTTCTGCTCTTATCTCTTTTCGTAGTTCTGCTTTCTCTGGTGATTCCACAATCGGCGCAGGTAAAGGTGTAAATTCAGCTTCTTTCAGGCTGATCTTATACATCTCCTCAAAGAACTTTTTCTGCTCAAGTCCTATGTAACAGAATTTGTCGAAGTACTTGAAGTTTCGTCTAATTAACGGACCCCAGAAATTTTGATTTATAAACTGGGACCACCTAGGATGTTTTCCAGTTGAGACAAATTTATCAGCATGCGTATCGCCAATTAATACAACTTGAGGATGATTTCTTTTGTAGTTTGACACAGTGCCTAAATTGATAAATTGAGGATTATGCACAAAAATAATCTGTGGTTTTTCATTTTCTATGCATTTATATAAAGAATGCGTCCAGTGAAGTCTGTCTTGTACAAAATGTGGTAATAAAGGCACAATATCATTTAGGCGGATAATTTTTATTCCAGATTTTGTATAAGATAGTCCTGGCGATGATAATACAGTTTCGCCATGATCTCCCATTCTATATTTTGTGGTAATAATGGAAACTTCGTTACCATCGCATTTATTTTTTTCAGATATAATATTTCGATGATACGCCCATCCTTCTGAATAAGCATCAACCATCGTCACGTGTACTATTTTCACTATTTTTTACCTAATATTTTAACAGTAAATCACATTTTATATGGAATCATATCAGACTGTTTAAGGATATAAAAAAGAACAAAAAATTCCAAATATAATAATGTGAAAATTATTATCCTAACAAGAAATTCGCTTCTTTTTGTAAAAATTTTCCTTATATTTGAAAATATTAAAATCTCTGAGACAGAAAAATATAATCCTATTCTTTTTACAAAAGTAGAATAGTAACCAGTATATTCCAACAGTGTTCCTATCATGAATAACAAAATAAAGAATCTCATCTTTTCATCATTTAAAGCTAACGCATCCTCAAAATAAATAAAGAATATTAACAGTATCAGCTTTAGTAAAAATGAAAAGTTTGAGCCTTGATTGCCGGATGAATATGCATCATAAAACTTTTGAACAAAGGAAATAAATGTTAATTTAGGAAGCAACTGTTTCCATGTAAGTAAAAAAATAAGAATTAATAGTATTGTCTTCCAATTATGAAGAAGGTTTCTGCTATAATGCGTTTTATGATTCCAGCAAAAATATATAATTATTCCTACAATCGCCGAGCTATGTATCAACGTGGCAATTAATATTGTAATAATAAAGTTTTTGAATTTATCTTCATAAACATAATGTATTGAAAAAAACACTAATGAAATTGCAATTTCCTGCCTTAAAATATTAAATGATGCTGAATAAAATATTGTTAATACAGCAAAATAAGCAATGCTCAAATCGTAATCAGGATAAAAATGGATTAATGTATAGACGTATATAAATACGATGATGCCTGACCAAATTCCAAAAATTGCTTTTTCATTAAAAACATACAAAAGAAGTTTTGATATCAGCGAAAAGAATTTTTCAATATTTAAATAATACGATCCATGAAAAAGCGCCGCCAGCGACATTCTTTTTAATATTGAAAATCCATAATAATAATTTGCATAATCCGTACCAACTTCATACCGTAAGCCGGCAAAAATAGCAGGTATGATAACGCTAAGGCTAACACCCGCTTTTTTTATAATATTTATCGTGGATCTATAACACGAGAAACAAGCAGTACTAATTAAAAAAACGGCAAAATATAATAATATACTTTCAAACTCTGACATGGGACCTTAATATCTATTTACCATCTAACGCAAAGATTTTTTATAAAAATTTAATGCTAATCCTAATAACGAAAATATAGCCTTGTTTCTTAATGCAATTGATATGTAAGAATAATTATTAATGACATTATTTCTTAATTCACTATCCAACTTCATTAGAAATTCATCATATTGGCGCATATTTTCAAATGCGCCTTTGACGTAATGATTTCTTAGATAAACATTAAAAGTGGATTTACACAAAGTCACAAGATTATTAAACATAAATTCTCTGTGTTCTAAATCAGTCTGCACATTATTATAAAAAATCAAAGAGTCTATAAGAATCTGTCTCATCATCAAATGATTTTTTAATACAGATGAGTTACTTACGCTCTGGGATTTTTGGCCTACTAAATAATCATAAACTGGATAATCCAAAATCATCATAGTTTTGATGTATGGAACTATAAACATATAGAATTCAAAATCATCATAAAAACAGTGTTCTGTGAATTTTTGAGGAAGATTTTTTAATATACTACTTTTAACTGTCGTGTTATGAATAGCAAATTGTTTAATCTTACCAATAATTTGATTGAATTCATATGTACCATTTGGAAGATTATTTTTCATTATTTTTTTTTGATAATTTTTCGATTGATCGACCTCATAATATGGATTTATTATGATATCTTCATCGCATCCACTTAAGACATTTATCAGTTTTCTTAAATTATTGGATTCGACCCAATCATCTCCATCAATGATTCTAATATATTTCCCTGCAGCATGTTCTATTCCAACATTCACTGCCGAGCCATGTCCACCATTTTTCTTATTAATCATCTTTACCTGTGCTGGGTACTTTATACAATAATTCTGAGCTTTTTCTGCTGTATCATCTGTGCTTCCATCATTAATAATAAGGATTTCCAAATCATTGCTTTCTGCCTGAATAATTGTTGGCAAGCATTTGTCGATGAACTTGCTGGTATTATAAGATGGGATTATTATTGTTAATATTTTCATTTGTTCTTCCATTATTTTCTATCTTTGTTTAATAATTATTTTAGGCTTGTTCATGACAACTAGTGCATTATCAGGGATATCTTCAACAATTACACAATTTGTGCCAATGGTCACATTATTTCCGATCTTGATCTTTCCCGTTATCTTTGCTCCAGTGCATATAGTTACATTATCACCTATTTGGGGTGCCCCCCCCCCGTGTCCCTCACCTATTGTTACTTGATGAAAAATCTTACAATTTTCTCCAATTTCGGCATTATGAGAAATAATAATGCCATTCAAACCATGAGGAAAATATGGTATTCCTTTAAAAACAGCTCCAAATCCTAAATGCGTTCCCATAGAAGAAAGATTAAATGCATCACATTTTTTTATATACCACAAAAAATAAAGTGCTTTTAACTTTGATAAAAATCCCTGTTTATAAGTAACAACATAACTCCGCCTTTTCCAATATATATTTTCGTTATAATGCTGAATATAACTTCTAAGCATTTTTTCTATTTTATTTAACTTTATTTCCTTCATATTCTATTTGTGTGCCAAAAATCGTCCAAGATTATTTATTACTTTTTCTACATCAGCCAGCATTGCTGATAATAAATGTGGCTAAAATAATTACCTTACGATTAGTCTATGTTATTTCCTACTGCCTTCACATACGCCTCATCAGTCCCATCATACTTTCCTTTCTGTATCGCCATAGAAAGCATAGCTGTATTTGAACCGGCACCTTGTAGCTTTTCGACTATCTTGTTTTCATAATACTTGACGGTATT
>Ga0256404_1010340_pt1 | contig 12941 bp, 15 predicted proteins | sample RumenRJG_01DNA_FD_185990 | JGI IMG/M metagenome (GOLD analysis project Ga0256404, IMG submission 185990) | Bovine rumen microbial communities from Lethbridge, Alberta, Canada - RJG_01 | ecosystem: Host-associated > Mammals > Digestive system > Stomach > Rumen | place: Canada: Alberta | collected...
TGACTGATTTGCTTTTGGATTGCAAAAGTAGTCAATTCAAATCGTCACCGTCAATTTTCTGCTCTAAAACTCTATATTTAAGTAATTTACAAACATCTCCGCTATTTTTTAGTGGACACTAGTGATTGAATAATGAAAAAGACATTTTTAACAGTATCGTTGGCTTTCATCACGATTTGCTCTTTTGCCTCACCAGATAGAATTGGTGATGAAGGAGCCGGCTCTTTTTTAGATACGCTATGGGTTATAATTATAGGAGTAGTAGCTTTACCAGTTTTATTTGTAATCGCAAAGGAGGGAATGTCTGATAGAGAAAAGGACGGTAAGACAACAGGATTTGTGGCTCTGTTGGTAATTGCAGCTTTTATTCTTTTTCTTATAGTAAAGTGCTCTTAGTTTGATTTGAAGAATATTTTTCATATCCCAACCACCCATTTCATACAAAAAATCGTAGTGAGTGGTTGGGCTTTTTATTCATCCGTGAGCATTTCATACATAAAAAAATATAATTCGTACAAGAATAAACGATTTTAAGTTTAAAAGCTTAAAGGAAAATAGTATCTTTGCTGGCAAATAGAAAAAACAAATAATAAAATAAAAGTTTATGGAACCAAAAGAATTATATGAATTTCTTTTAGAAGGATATTCTCCAAGTAACTCCATCTGGGTCTATTTTGAAATTGGACAACCTCGTCGTTTTTGGCATAACAGTGCCTCTGTTTATTTCCAAGATGAAGCAGGCTACTATGATAGTTTTGGTCTGTGTGAAAAAGAGAATATATATAAATATGTCTCAAAGATTGTACGAGTAGAAAAGAAATTTGGCGAAGAAAGATATCCTATTTGGACAATAGATGATGGGATAATTGAAGATTTTACTCATTTTGTAAAAATTAGAGGGAAATATTATACCATTAATCAGATTGAATGCATTTTTGATAAAATTGAAGAAATAAAAAAAGATCTCCAATATATTACAAGAGCTTAAGCAGACTTTCATACTTTATAACTGATGATTGATTGCTAGGAAAGGATTCTTTGTTATTGGCAATAATGTTAACATAGCAAGTGAGTAACAAGGTGCTAATCATATCGAATGCTAACGAACTCGTCAGGGTAAAACCTGAACGAGTGGTTTATGTGAAGTCAGATGGCAACTACTCCACAATGGTACTGCATGATAAAACCGAACAGGTGTTTACCATGAACCTTGCCCAATGTCAGCAACTGATGGAGGAACAGCTGGGTAAGGAGGCTATGACTTTCATCCGTTTAGGTAAGCAGCTGATAGTAAACAGAGCATACATCTTTAAGATTAATCCGAATAAGCAACAGTTATTTATGTCTAATTCGGAAGTGAATATTGCTTTTGAGTTACAGGCTTCTAAGGAGGCATTGAAACAGTTGAAGACTTTGCTTGAAGCAGAGAAGGGAAAGGAGGATAGACTATGAAGAATACTGACGAACTACAGGTGCTTGGTAGTGAGACCAAACAAAAAAGCTGGAAATGGATAGCCGTTGTTGTAAGTGTGATTCTACTGGCAATCGCTTGTCTTTTATATAATAGGTGTAGCTCTACAGATCGTTCCTTACCGATGACTCAGGAAGGATCTACCATTTCACCTGCATTACAATACGTTGCAGACTCATTGCTACAGGATAAGCTAAAAGAAATAAACGGCCTGCAAGGTCAGGTAATCATTATGAATGTTCAGACAGGTGAGGTTCTTGCTATGGTTGGTCGTGAACGTAACTTTGAAGGAGAGTTTCAGCCTTGTAAAAATTTTGCCTATCAGCAGGAACAAGGTTCTTTGATGAAGACAGTTTCACTTCTTGTTGCATTGGAAACTGGGAAGGTCACATTAGATGATGTCGTAGACACGAAAGATGGCGTCTGGATAATAGATAACGAAAGAACATTGAGAGACCACAATTGGCGAAGAGGTGGATATGGCTTGATGACACTGGAACGTGCCTTGGAGGTCAGTTCAAATATCGGAATAAGTAAGACCATCTGGAATTTGTTTAAAGGTCACGAACAAGATTATTTCAACAAACTTGACTCTATGAATTATGGACAACCTGACAGCATTGTTGGAATAGAAAACTTAAGTCCAACATCCTATCATACTCCCAAAGACTCCGATTGGATAAACAAGGATATTATTTGGAGCTCTATAGGTTACAATCGGAAAATGGCAGCAATACAAATGCTGACTTTTTATAATGCCATCGCTAATAATGGAAAGATGGTGAAGCCAACGTTACAGCCAGGGATTACAAAGGTGATAAATGAACAGATTGCTAGCAGAAAGAATATTGAATCAATACAGCAAGCATTAGAGCATGTTGTTAGTCAAGGCTTAGGAAAACTTGCTGGCAGTAAACGCATAAAAGTTGCAGGAAAGACAGGCACAACACATGTAAAAGAATACTATGAAGGAGATAATACAGTTTCTGAATATCACCTTGCTTTCTGTGGTTACTATCCTGCTGATAAACCTAAATACAGCATGATTGTAAGTCTGAATAAGCTCGGACTACCTGCAAGTGGTGGTGCAATGGCTGGTGAGGCTTTTCATAATATCGTTGAATGGATGATTGATAACGAAATGATAAAATAAAACTATGGTGAACGATACGTCCGAAAACGATTCTAATTCTCAAATTCCTTTGGAAATCAGCGTGTTACCTCTAAGACAAAATGAGACTGGTAACACTTTGGAAACGAGAGGACTTACATATTCCTACACGTTTTACACAGATCCAAAGAACGCCCTTTCTGGATGCAAAGGTACATAATAATCTCTGTACAACCAAAGATTACCATGTACTTTTTGCACCTTTTGTCTTAACATTCATACTATGGGACAGGATTGATCTCATTTTGGGCATAGAGGATGGCATCACTCATTACTTCGTCTTCACCTGCAACTGTATCCAACACCTTGTCTGCCAACCATATTGTCAGCAATTCCTTTTCGTCAACCTCAAAGAGTCTTGCCATGATAGGAATCTGGCTCCGTTTGGCCTTCCTTTCACCGCGTTCAATCTTGCTATACATCGGAGTATCTATCTCCAGTGCTACACATAGTTGGCGCTGCAACAATCCGCGCTCTTCTCTAAGTTCCTTTATCTTCTTTCCAAATATCATCATTCAAAATGTTTACATTACTTCTTACTCTGGCAAATTATAGGCAAATTAAATCTAAGCCCAGAATGGGATGTATTTCACACATAGTCCCACAATGAAACAAATCGTTAATTATCAATTACCCATTTGCCAGTTTTGCTAGGACCCTCATAGTGTACACCATATTGCTCTTTCAGGATTCGGAGGTCCTTCAATATTGTGGTACGACCAACACCAATCATATCTGCGATTTCTTCGCGAGTAATCGACGGATTTCCTTTGATATGAGCAATAATCATGTCAAGTCGTTCTTGTGGAGACAACTTTGGGGGACCACTTTTTCTGTTTTGGGGGGCACTTTTGGGGTCACTTTTGGGGTCACTTTTGGGGTCACTTTTGGGAGCTGTGCCCTCTATTCGTTTAATTGGGAGCACTAAGGCTACCTCGTCCACCTCTAAACGATTCTCCAATACAGGCTCTCCCCAAGCAGCCTGTTTCCAAGCGCCAAGTATCATCGGGAAACCAGAACCGAGGTTCTCACCATAGCCAATCATCCTCAGCATATTCTGCATCTTCGGGTTACGGGCTTTTGATACGCCACCCTCGTAGATGTCCTTCAAGGGTAGCATCAATAATCCAGGATTGCGGAATACCAAGCGGTCTTCATGTTTTTCTATCCGAAGCACACCCGACTCCAACAAAATATCAGCATGGATAATGGCGTTCGTAAATGCCTCGCGTACTGCTTTATGCAGTGGCGTGTCATCTACTCGCTGAATACCTTCCATGCGGAATGGGCGCGGAAGGTCGAAAGTCACTTTGGGAATGACACGGCTAAAGAACTGATACAAATTGTTCTCCCAGCGTCCGTCGTAAGTCAATCGGTCACTATAACGCTCCTCACCTATCAGATTGCAGAAGTCAATATAGTCCATCCTAAAGTTGGCAAACCGCTCTTGTATCGATAGTCCTTTGCCAAACATCATCAGTCCAGCCATCGTCAAGCCCTCTTTTCCTGTTTCACGGTCAACGATATAGCCACCAAGATTCTTCAGGAAAGTCTTGTCGTCCACTTCATTCCATACATGTCCCTCATTTCTAAATTGGAATAGTGTGCGGTATCTGCGTAGCGTGTCTGAGTCAACGTCATTCATGGCGTAATGCTCCATCAGTGCTCCGTCGTTTCCTCCCTCGTAAGAGTCACGAATCATTGCCCTCACCTGTTGTTCCGTGCAGTGATAGTCACCTTCATGATTACGTTTGAACGTATTCTTATAAACATTCTCATTCAGATAGACAGGCTTTACATGCCAATCAGCCATCGGCACATGGATGCAGACAATTTGCTTGCCATCCACATCCACCACTTCCACATCACTATCCGTCAGGATGTTGTCGCTCACCTTATTGCTATTAATGGTGTTCCAGAAGTCCTTACGAATCTTTTCAGCCTCATCAACACCTTCTATCTGAAATCTTTTTGTAGGGTCTTTCTCCTTCATGTCTTCAAAGACACCCAAAAGAATGGTTCCACCCATCGTATTTGCAAAGGCCGAATAGCTCTCCCAAACAGACTTGGGCACATCAGTTTTAGCCAGTTTCGCCTCCAACGTCAGCCGCTCACCCTTTTGCAATAGTTTCTTTATGTCGTTCTTGTCCATATTTCTATAACGTTTTGTCTCTTGTTCTATTATTTGGTGAAAATGGATCAGGGGGCTCCGTGATTCATGCATAGTTTTTAACTATGCTAAATTTTACAGAAAGTTCATTTTGCAGATAATTAAGAGACATTCCCCTTGTTCCTTTCATATCTGCATAATTTATGAAATTCCATCGTCTTTCATTTATAAATTCAAATAACCCCTTTATTCTATTAACTGAATTGTAGAGTTCGTCAAAATTTTGGAAAGATAAAATAGCAGTACAATAATACAAATAACCAACCTCCTCTTCTATGCCATCTCTATTCCCTTTAATCTTTGTATCATGGATTTCCGCATAGAATGTTACTTCCTTTTTATGATAGTTTAGTGTCAGTTTTACATCTTTCTCTATGCCTACCTCTCTTATTGTTTCTGGATGAATTTTTATGAAGTTTTTTTCTAAGGTTTCCTTTTTAAGGTTTTCCAATCCTTTAAAGTAGCATCTGTTAGATTCGCTTAAAGGAATCATTATTTCATAGTTGTTCGACATAGAAATTGCTTGTGTTATTAGTGCTTTTTGAAAATTTACGGTTGGTAAACAAGAATGTAATTCCCATTCATAATTACAATTACGGATTTGTATGGTCTTTACATCATTGTTGTAAATCATTTTGGAAATATTGTCCACTGGTATAATATCAAGGAAGCACAATTCATCTTTAAACCACATAAGTTTTTTACATTCAAACTCACCTATAAAGCCATCTACTTCAAACAATACTCTAAGATTTGAAGAAGAATCAACAGCTCTTAGCAAGTTAATTCCACCTTCTTTTTGTAGCTTTAAATATAATGATTTAATAATATCAAAATAATTGTTATCATCAATATATGGTTCCAGTAATTTCATTCTGATAATTAAGTCTATATCTAACTTTATACCATCATATAAAATTACCGAATTGGCATCTAACGTTTCTATACCTTTATAAAATGCTTGCTTGGTAACTATTCGTAACATAAAAACAAACTAATTATGGATTAACATTCTCTCTATCTTATCAAGAACTGCCTTATAAGCATTTAATGTTTCTTCAGTTATAATTCGCATGTGTTCTTCATGAAAATTCTCTTTTTTTAGTATTGAAATATCTATATCTTTCTTAAAACAATCCTTTAATAGCAATAATTCTTTTTGAGTTTGGCACTCTTGTGCTTTCAAATAATAAGGCCATAGTAATCTTATTTGTTCGGCAAATCCATTAACAGGCAAGGAAAGTTCCAAATTGATGATACCATTGCTTAAAATACACTCTCTACGTCCATATGTACGATATCCCGATGTATAAGGCTCTTTAAATCCAATTGTCCAACCATTCATATAATAATGGTCATCACAATAGCCACTATCGTCCACAAACAGAATAAAACAACTATCATCCGTAGCCGTTTGTACTAGATAATTATAGTAACAGACAACAATCCCAATCCTTGCATTCACTAAATAATTTGTGTATGGTGAAAGCCTTATTATCCCATCTTCACCTATTGCCACAAAATCTGTTTTGAATATACTGACATCTGGATGTTGCTGTCTTAATGACGATACAAATCCTTTTGCATTTTCTACTATTGTTTTCATTTCGCAATTTCATTAATAGATTTAGTATCTTAGTAAAAGTAAATTAATTAATAAATAACACCATATCTCTTCATTTCCTCTTTCGCTGGCAATCTCAGAACCAACCAATTGAAGAAATTGAAAGCCTTAGAGTTATTCTTCGCATTATCATCCTGTCCATATTTGTCTGTCAAATAGTCGTTAAGTTCTTTTGTTCCATCTATGCCTGTGTCATAAATGGATTCTCGGATAGGCGTAATGTCGTGTTGAAGCAAAGACATTGCAAAGTCAAAGACTATCATCATTTCTGGCATCTTTTTAGATGTCTTGATGAAAGAGGCAGAATCTCTTAGCTGCTCATCATCACTCTTACTCATAAATTCCAACAGCAGATCAGCCGTGGTCTCAAGGCCACTGGGAAGCTGCTTCTTAACTTCTTCCTTGATATAGAGAACTTGTGAAATATATGGATTCTTCATATTGAGTATTCTTTATATATTTTACTCATTTGGATTTGCCAAATTCTGACCACAAAGATAAAAAAAGAATTGCAAACAGGAGCATTTTGCATCAAGAATCTACAATGTTTTATGTTATTTTCAGAATTTTGCTTGTTTGGGAAGTCTATTGAGCCTATTTGAGTTTATTTAAAATGGACTGGCAGACCGACTTCGGAGGTCAACCACAGCCCTCGGCATAGCAAGGAGTTTTCAGCGGCTAACGGAGTTTTGAGCGGCTGAAAACATACCTTGCTATGTTCTGGCGAACATAATAATCCGCTCATGAAGCGGATGCCTGTACAGATGGGCATGTAATACAACCTTATAGCCAATTATCTTGCCTTTTTGGGTGCAAAGGTAAGGCTAGCTAAATCGATGAATTCACTCGAGTGAAGATTTTGGGGGTATGAATACATTAAACATTAAACATGAAATATTAAACATGAAATATTAAACATGAAATATTAAACATGAAACATTAAATTATGACTCGATATTTGAGGGTTAGAAAGAGAAAGGTTGTTTCTCTGCAAGCAACTCGTCGTTTCTCTGTCAGAGATACGACGAAATTGTCATTCGTATAGCGTCGCAGACAAAAATATCCATGACCAATTCAAGCAAGAAAAAAAAGTAAACAAAAAACGGGCATTAAAAATGGCTCGTTAACTTAATTAATCGTTTGAGTTATCTCAAATCATGAATCGAGTTAACTCAATCAATGATATGAGTTAACTCATATTTTAAGGGGTATTTGGGGAAATAAAAAAAATATCTTACAAAGCAACCTGATTACGTGCATTTCGCCTGCTAATTCGTACCTTTGAACTGTCGCTCTAAGGTACTTGCGTTCGACATTGCAAAAACAAAAAAAGGTTTTTGTTTTGCAATGTTCTCACTTATTCGTACCTTTGCAGCTCAAAATAAAAGGCATGGCTGAACAATCCCTGAAAAGACAACTGAAAGTACTCACCATACCAGTGTTTATCGAGATGGCACTGGTGATGCTGCTGGGTGCCGTGGACACCGTGATGCTGAGTCGCTATAGCGACAACAGCGTGGCGGCGGTGGGACTGGACAACCAGTTGATATCACTGGTATTCCTGGTGTATCAGTTCTTCTCGATGGGTGCCGCCATCCTCTGTGCACAGTATATCGGTGCCGGACTGAGGAAGCGACTGGTGCAGGTGGTGGGCATGGCGCTGGTGGTGAACCTGATGCTGGGAATGGGCGTGAGTGCTCTACTCTACTTCAAGGCGGAGGCCCTGCTGCAACTGATGGGACTGAGACCTGAACTGATGCACGACGGCGTGGTGTACCTGAAGATAACAGGTGCGCTGTCGTTCTTCCAGGCCCTGTCGCTCACTTTCTCGGCCTCACTGCGCAGTGCCGACAAGGTGGTGTATCCGATGGTGGTGACCGGTATCGTGAACGTGCTGAACATCATAGGCAACTATGCCCTGATATTCGGACGCCTGGGCTGTCCGCAACTGGGTGTAGAGGGTGCCGCCATTGCTACTGCCGCGAGCAGGGCCGTGGCTATGGTGCTGCTTGCCGCCATCCATTTCAAGGTACACATACCACGTTTCCCCCTGAGCTATTTCCGTCCGATGCCCTGGCAGGAACTGGGAAACCTGCTGAGGATTGGCGTGCCGGCCATGAGCGAGAACATATCCTACAGCCTGTCGCAGGTGGTGATCACCTATTTTATTAATCAGATCAGCAATGAGGCACTGGCTGCCCGCACCTACTGCTTCAACATGATTACCTTCGTATTCCTGTTTTGCATCAGCATCACACAGGGCGGCGGCATACTGGTGGGACACCTCGTGGGCCAACAGCGGCATCAGGCGGCCTACGTGCTGGGCAACTATTTCTTCCGCTGGTCCATGATTATCACGCTGACAGGCTCGGCCCTGCTGGCACTGTCGGGACGCGGCGTGCTCAGCGCCTTTACGGACAACGAGGAGATTATCGCCATGGGCGTATGGGTGTTTGTGGTGGATTTCTTCCTGGAGATAGGACGCACGTCAAACATCTTTGCCGTGGGCACCCTGCGCGCTACGGGTGATGCTATCTATCCCGTGGTGATAGGCATCATCTTCCAGTGGAGCATCGCCGTGGGTCTGAGTTACGTCATCGGCATCCCCCTGGGCTACGGACTGGTGGGTATGTGGATAGGCTTTGCCCTCGACGAGAATATACGCGGCATCATCCTGATGCGCCGATGGCGCTCAGGAAAATGGCGCGACAAAGGATTTGTGAAGTAAAAAACAATAAAGATATGGAGCAATTTGAGCAACAACTGAACAACGACCTGCATCAGTATCTGCTGAGCCTGGACGAGGTGGACGACAGACAGCCGGAATGTCCTGATGTAGAGGAGAAATGGGAGACGATAGCCAAGGCTTATCTGCCTGACGGCATCCGTGAGTTCCAGGATTTCCCCTCAGCCTCACTGGGCTGGATGATGTATATCGGTATGGCCGTGGCCAAGATGTGGGACACGGAATGGGAGATCTACGGAAACATAGAGGACCTCTATGCCTATATGCGCGACAAGCGTGGCTATGACGCGATGGACGAATACATCCGCGAGGAGATACTGCTGCTGAAGGGCGATGACTACAAGCAGCTGGAGAACCTGGTGGGCGAGTGTGCCTCACGCGTCCATAACGCCCTGGTGCACCAGCATCTGGAGCCAGGCACAAAGGCGGCTTTCAACGGTTTCGTGAGCTGTCTGCACCAACTGTACCTGATGGGTGCTGCCATCCAACTGAAACGGATGGGCTATCACATGACAAAAATGAATTAAGACATATCATGGATAATCTGGAAGAGAAATTCCCGCTGGTCGACGAGGAAGGACGCGTGATTGGCTCGGCCACGCGAGGCGAGTGTCATAACGGATCACGACTGTTGCACCCCGTGGTGCACCTGCATGTGTTTAACTCTGCTGGCGACATCTACCTGCAGAAGCGCCCTGAATGGAAAGACATACAGCCAGGGAAATGGGATACGGCCGTAGGCGGACACATGGACTACGGCGAGACACCGGGGCAGGCCCTGCGCCGCGAGGTGAGCGAGGAACTGGGCATCACGGATTTCGTGCCTGAGTTTGTAGACAAATATGTGTTCGACAGTAAGCGCGAACGGGAACTGGTCTACGTAAACCGTACCACCTACGACGGACCTGTGCGTCCATCGGCAGAGGAACTGGACGGCGGACGTTTCTGGACCATGCAGGAAATAAAAGAGGCGATGGGGAAGGAGATCCTGACCCCGAATTTCGAGAGCGAGTTCAGACGCTGTTTCCCGGATATGGCCTGCCATTAAGCCCAAAACATGTGCCATTAGGCCCAGATTCATACCATTCATCACAAAAGGTTGCAGATTATCCCAGAAATTTGGAGGGGTCTGCAACCTTTTTTAATTTTGCACCGTCAAATTATTAAACGCATGAAGTTATGAAACTGAGAACGATTATCGGATTATTGCTGATTGTGGCCGGCGGATGGAAGCTGGCCAACATGTGGAACATCGTAGACAATGACTGGCTGTGGAGTCAGCCCTGGACCGTCTATGTAGCCCCGGTCCTGCTGCTATACGTGGGTGCGGGTACCATAGTAAACAGTTTCCGCAAGGACCCCGACCAGTGGTTGCGCCGCCCCCTGCCTATCAACGAAGACGGCAAGCGCATCAATTGCAGCGTGCACTATGGAGGCGATGAGTATATCTATCATGGCGAGAGTTTCCACGGTGCCCGTCTGGATGCTTTCTGTGGCGGCATCCGCATGGACCTGCGTGAGGCCACCATCACGGAAGATGAGGAGATAGAGATCTGCACTTTCTGCGGCGGCATCGAACTATTTGTACCAAAAACGGTGAACGTGGTGGTGAAGAGCCGTTCATTTATAGGTGCCGTAGGCAATCACGCCGCACGCATTGTGGACCCCAAGGCTCCCTGTCTGCATATCATTGCCGACAACTTCCTGGGAGGAGTGGATATAAAAAATTGAAAAAAAAATCTGTTTTTCTGTAATAAATTAGTTGTTCCTACGTCTAAAGTATAAAATCGGATTTAATGATGAAACAAGAAGAAGAGATTTTCGCCCGATTGGTGAGGGAGCATAAGAGCACCATCTACACCGTGTGCTACATGTTCTCGAAAGATGAGGATGAGGTTCAGGACCTCTTCCAGGAGACACTTATCAACATGTGGAAGGGCATGGGTGGCTTTCGTGAGGAGAGCAAGATAGACACATGGATATACCGTGTGGCCCTGAACACCTGTCTGACACAGGAGCGCAAGAAGAAGCGCGAGGTGAAGAAGGTGCCTCTGAACATGGACGTCAACTTCTTTGAAGACAATGACGCCAATGCCAAGCAGGCGCGCATACTGCATCAGCGCATCAGTCAGCTGGCCTATGTGGACAGGGCCCTGGTGATGCTATGGCTCGACGGTATGAGCTACGATGAGATTGGTGCCGTGGTGGGCATCAGTGCGCAGAACGTGGCTGTGAAGCTCTTCAGAATCAAGGAACAACTAAAAAAGATGTAATATATGGAAGAACAGTATTTCAACGAAATGCGCCAGCAAATGGCGGCACTCAAGGAACAGCTGGACAAGCAGGAGATTGTCAGCGACCGCCTGATTCGCGAAATCATGAAGGCCAAGAAGAAGGACATCAACAGCACGAAGAATGTATGCTATGTCTGCGTTGTTATCGCCTTCATCTGCTTCCCGCTCAACTCCTTCACGGAGACATGGAGCTGGACCTTCACGGCAGTCACGGCACTGATGCTTATCTTCTGTCTGGCAGCAACGGAATATATCCACCGTCCTGTGGATAAGTTGAACCTGATGACAACAGACCTGGCTACGGTGGCTCGCGTGATGGCAAAATTCAAGAAGCAGTACGACAACTGGCTGCACTACGTCACACCAGCGCTGCTGATTCCCTGGATAACCTGGGCCTGCTATGAGTTTGCATGGAAGAGATGTCCGGAGGGCATGAACCCGCTATGGTTCACACTGCCCATCCTCATCGGTGGAGGCATAGGCGGAGCCATTGGCTACTACTACCACTGCAAGGCTGTGAATGCTGCCAAGGATATTCTGAAGCAGATAGAAGAGAAATAAATATTTTTACTGGACGCTTTTTATGGCTTCCTTGATCTGGGCCATATTACTGCGTGAAACGGGTATGTATTCGTGACTATGCTTGATAAGCAGTTGCATACTACCCGTTTTTGCTATGATCTGCTCTACTTGACAGAGGTTGACGAGGAAGGCACGATGACAACGCACAATCATGGGACAGGCCTGCAACTCGTCCTCCATCTGTTTGGAGGTGGCACGCAGCAAGTCATTCTTCACCACACCATCACAAAGATGGTACACCTTCACGTAATTACCCACGGTCTCGATATACAGCAGGTTGGCAACCTGCAGGGTCACAGACTCATTGGTATTACCTGTCAGGGTGATGTCACCACGCTCCACAACCGTTTCCTCACGTTCCACCCTTGACAGCTGCTCGTTGAGCTGACGCGTCTCTTCCAGTTCTGCAGCCAGATAGCGACTGCGGTACTTGAAGCGCCAGTACAAGCCGATGGTAAAGGAACAGAAGGCCATGATGAGCAGGGTCTCAAAGAAATTACCCATGCTCAGGCGGTTACCCTCTATATGACTGCTCATCACGAAATGACGATACAGGCAGATGGCGATGGTGACGAGCACCGTATTGATAAGCTGGAACCACAGGTTGCGACGGATGATATAACTGACGCCCCGTTTCAGCGAACGAGGCATCTTGACGATATACTTCAGGATGATGTCGGTCAGCATACAGACACAGACGCCTACGCACCACAGCGCCAGCAGATGGGTATAGGTCTGCCACTGTCCATCGAATCCAAAGGGCTTGAATATAGCTAAGGTCAGTATCACAAACGTGGTACTGATAAGCCTGGTGGTTAAGGTTTCTTTCCGTTCTTGTTTCATACGAAAGGCAAAAGTACAAAAAAAAAATTTATATACTGAA